>Ga0208357_1000060_pt1 | contig 79621 bp, 52 predicted proteins | sample NGESurdeep092012_6_FD_184487 | JGI IMG/M metagenome (GOLD analysis project Ga0208357, IMG submission 184487) | Arctic peat soil microbial communities from Barrow, Alaska - NGEE Surface sample F52-2 deep-092012 (SPAdes) | ecosystem: Environmental > Terrestrial > Soil > Wetlands > Peat ...
TTAATTAACTCATAATGAAAGGGTTTATAGGTGAATATGAAGCTACTTTAGATGCGAAGGGACGCTTTCTTCTTCCGGCAGGGTTCAAAAAACAATTGCCTGAAAATGGAGTCGAACTATTTGTGATAAACCGGGGATTTGAAAAATGCCTGAGTTTATACACATCTGATAGCTGGGAACCTATATTTTCAAAATTGGGCAAATTGAATGACTTTGATCCAAAAGTAAGGCAATTCAAAAGATATTTTTTAAATGGAGCCACACAGGTAAGTCAGGATACGGCCGGGCGGCTTTTGATGCCAAAAAACCTTATGGAATATGCAGGGCTTGAAAAGGATATCGTACTGGTTTCGGCAATTGATAAATTAGAGATATGGGATAAAACTAAATATCAACAGTTCTTTGAAACTTTCTCACCGCAATCTTTCAGTGACTTGGCTGCAGAGGTAATGGCGGGCGATAAAACATCAAACCAATAATTATGCAGCAGGCATATCACATGCCGGTATTATTGAGAGAATCGATTGAGGGTCTGCAAATAAATCCATCCGGGGTTTATGTGGATTGCACGTTTGGTGGTGGTGGCCACAGTAAAAAGATCCTTGAAAAATTAAATGCTTCCGGAAAATTATTTGTTTTTGATCAGGATGAAGATGCCAAAAAAAATGTACCTGATGATGAACGTGTAATTTTTGTTCCACAAAATTTCTGTCATCTCCGGCGCTTTCTGCGCCTCTATCAATCCACAAGTGTAAACGGGATTCTTGCAGACCTGGGTGTTTCAAGTCACCAGATAAATGTTGCGGAAAGAGGATTTTCTACCCGCTTTGATGCTGCACTGGATATGCGAATGAACAGGAAAGAATTGAAGACGGCCGCTGAAGTGATCAAAAAATATTCTGAAGAAGATCTTCATAGAATTTTTGAACAATACGGTGAGATTACCAATTCAAAGACACTGGCAAAAAAAATTGTTGAAGCGAGAAAAACACAATCGCTGAATACGATCAACGAATTTAAAAATGCTCTTTACTCTGTGGTAAAAGGAAACCCTGAAAAATATTTTGCGCAGGTTTTCCAGTCATTGAGAATAGAAGTAAACAATGAATTGAATGTGCTGAAAGACATGCTGGTGCAGGCTTTGGAAGTACTGGAGACCGGTGGAAGAATAGCTGTGATCACCTTTCACTCATTAGAGGACAGAATCGTGAAGCAATTTTTTAAATATGGAAATTTTGAAGAACCACAGCCTGATGTTTTTGGGAATATAAAGGAAAGTCAATTGAAGGTCATCACCAAAAAACCAATTCTTCCCTCAAAAGAAGAATTGAAAATGAATCCAAGAGCAAGAAGTTCAAAATTGCGTATCGCTGAAAAAATAAAAGTTTTTAAAACCGAAAAAGAATCATCAAAAAATAATGCCGGAAAATAAAACAGGGTTGCCTTCAAAAATAAAAAGCGCCGGTAGAAAAGGCCGCGATATCCTGGGATATAACAAGTGGATTGTAAAGAACATTCCATTTTATTTTTTTATATCGGCTATTGCGATTGTGTACATCGCAAATGGGCATTATGCGGATAAGACTATGAGGAAAATTAATACAACTGAAAAGCATCTTAAGGAAATGGAATATGAATTTAAAACAGCAAAGCAGGATGTGATATTCAGAAGCAAGGAAAGTGAATTAGCTAAAGCAGTGGAGCCTTTGGGCCTGAAACCTTTGCTGGTTCCTCCGTTGAGGCTTGTAGATACTTTGGATGAAAAATAAGAAATGTATAGGCAATTAAAAATAAAGAAGTGAGAGAAGTTGGTACCGAAGGTCGGACTTCGGAAATAAAGAAATAAAGCCTTTATATATAGGAAAAGAAAAAAAGGAAATAGGTGCATGAAATAAAAACCATAAAAAAATAATACTTGGATATAAAAAAGGACATAATGTGGCGCGTTCATCTTTGCTTTCTGATCATGATAGTAATGGGAACGGTTGTGTTGGGACGTGCCATTTATATCCAGAGGTTCCAGGGAGATTATTGGAAAAGCATGAGTAATAAACAGCATTTAAAATATATGGATATCAATGCCGAGCGCGGAACTATATTTAGCGAAGATGGAAATATGTTGAGCACTTCACTACCTGTTTTTGATATCTATGTAGATTTTGAAGCGGATGGCCTCCGTGAAAAAGATGGGAAGAGATTTTATAAACACCTTGATTCGTTGAGTATTTCTTTATCTAAATTATTTAAAGATGCCAGCGCGTCGTCGTATAAAAAATTATTACTTGCCCAATATAAAAAGCGAACAAGATATTTTCCATTAAAAAAGAAAATTTCTTTTGAACAATACCAGGCGTTAAGAGATTTCCCACTTGTAAGGGAAGGACGCAACAAAAGCGGTTTTATAGTAGAAGTAAAAGACAACCGGATAAATCCTTATGTATTGCTGGCAAACAGAACTATCGGGCTTTCGCGTGGAGATACCAGCCGGAATGTAGGTCTTGAAAGATCGTATGACAGCGTGCTGAAAGGACAAACCGGCCAAAGACTGATGCGATATGTAGCCGGCGCTTATGTACCTGTTGACGGGGCGGAAATAGCGCCTGAGAATGGAAAGGATGTGATTACTACCATTGATTCCTATATTCAGGATGTGGCTGAGAATGCGTTATTGAAGATGATGGAACAAAATGCGTCTATCCATGGCAGTTGTATTGTGATGGAAGTAAAAACCGGTAAGATAAAAGCAATTGCTAATCTCGGCAAAAGGCCGGATGGAAGTTATTGGGAAGATTATAATTACGGCCTTGGAATGAGAACGGAACCGGGTTCTGTTTTTAAAATAGCAACATTAATATCACTCTTTGAGGATAATTATGTGGATACTAACAGTATAGTAGATTGCGAGGGGGGACAAAAGAAATTTTATGGTCTTAGAATTACAGATTCCCATCTTGGGACCGGTAAGATAACTGTGAAAGAGGCTTTTGCCATTTCATCTAATGTCGCATTTGCGACCCTTGGCGATGAATTCTATCACAATCAGCCTGAGAAGTTTTATGAGCATTTACATAAGTTGAGACTGGACACCACATCAGGGGTTGATATTGTGGGCGCAGCCATGCCCTACATTAAAAAACCAACCAGTAAATATTGGGAAAAAACCACTATCCCCTTTATGGCGCATGGTTATGAAGAACTCGAAACCCCATTGAATCTATTAATGGTTTATAATGCGATTGCCAATAACGGAACCATGATGAAACCCTATCTCGTGACTTCTATTGATGAGATGGGAGAAGAAATAAAATCTTTTAAACCGGAGGTGCTTGTTAATAAAATTTGCAGCGAGGCAACACTGGGGAAATTAAAATCATGCTTGCTGGGCGTAATACAAAACCTGCATGGAACAGGCCACGAACTTGAAAGTAACCAATACCTGATAGCCGGGAAAACGGGAACCGCTGTAACGGCAATGAATAATCGAGGATATAATAAAAGTGCAAAAATTTATCAATCTGCCTTCATTGGTTATTTCCCTGCTAATAATCCTGAATATAGTATTGCCGTTGTAATTCAAAACAGCAGGGAATCCAAACATGTGTATGGAGCTTCGGTTTCAGGACCTGTATTTAAAACGATTGCCGACAGACTGTATGCAACCAGGGTGGCAGATAAAACTATTCATCAGTTTCAATTTATTCCTGACAAGGGGGATTATCAATTTTATGGAATGAAAAAAGATTTGAATACCATTTTTAATGTATTCAAATATAATGAAACAGATTCAGCAACCTCTGGCAAATGGAGGTCAGCCATGCTTCATGACGGAGATGCAAAACTATTAGCTGATAATATTTCTTTTAAATCGGGGAGAGTACCGGATGTAACAGGAATGGGGCTAAAAGATGCCTTGTATTTATTGGAAAATATGGGATTGAAAGTGACCGCTTCCGGAAGCGGAAAAGTAATTTCTCAGTCATTGGCACAAAACACAGATTTCAAAAAAGGACAACAAATAAAATTACAATTGAATTAATGGCATCATTGCAACAAATATTATATCAGGTGAACATTAATTCCGTAGTGGGATCTACTGGCGTAGAAATCAATGATTTGCAGATTGATTCACGCAACATAAAACAAGGATCTTGTTTTGTTGCAGTTAAAGGAATAGTTTCTGATGGTCACGACTATATAGATACTGCCATCAGCAAAGGTGCTGTTGCCATTGTCTGCGAGCATATGCCTGTTATTATTAATGAAAGCATACATTATATAATAGTAGAAAATAGCGCCAAAGCTTCGGGTATTATGGCCCACAATTTTTACGGACGTGTTTCCGAAAAAATAACATTGACAGGAGTGACCGGTACCAATGGGAAAACCACCATCGCTACTTTGTTGTTTAAATTGTTTTCATCTCTCGGATTTAAATGTGGGTTACTAAGTACAGTTCAAAACCAGATTGGAAACAATATTATCGCTGCAACTCACACTACCCCTGATGCGATCACTCTCAATCATCTCCTGGCAAATATGTATGATGAAGGATGTTCGCATGTCTTTATGGAAGTGAGTTCACATGCTTTACATCAGCACCGGGTAGAAGGTTTGCAATTTGCCGGAGGAATATTCAGCAACATCACTCACGATCATCTAGATTATCATAAAACTTTTGATGAGTATATCAAAGTAAAAAAATCTTTTTTCGATTCTTTACCTGCCACTTCATTTGCTTTGAGCAATGCAGATGATAAGCGGGGAAGTATTATGCTTCAAAATACAAAAGCAAAAAAATATTTCTACAGCCTGAAAGGGATGGCTGATTTTAAAGGAAAAATTATTGAAGATTCTCTTTTAGGACTTGAGCTGGTTATCAACGATGTGGAAGTGCATTTCAGAATGATAGGTGCCTTTAATGCATACAATTTGTTAGCTGTATTTGGCGCAGCAATTTGTATGGGAGAGGATAAAGAAAAGGTATTGCAAATATTGAGTAATACTGAAGGTGCCGAAGGACGATTTGATTATATGGTTTCTCTTAAAGAAAAAATAACAGGGATCATAGATTATGCGCATACCCCGGATGCTTTATTGAATGTATTAGCTACCATAAAAAATCTGCGCCATGGAACTCAAAAAATTATTACAGTCGTTGGTTGCGGTGGCAACCGTGATAGGACTAAGAGACCCGAAATGGCTGAAGTAGCCTGTGAATATAGCGATAAAATAATTTTTACATCTGACAATCCGCGGAATGAAGACCCTGACCAGATCATTAAAGAAATGGAAGCAGGCATACCGGTTACTGCAAGGAAAAAATGTATTTCAATAACCGATAGGAGGGAAGCTATTAAAACATCTGTTACACTTGCGCAAAAAGAAGATATCATTTTGGTGGCTGGCAAAGGACATGAGAAATACCAGGAAATCAATGGAGTGAAAAAGCATTTTGATGATAAAGAGGTTTTGATCGAAATGTTTCAGCTATTAGACAAATAAAAAAAGGATTCATTAAATAATAATAAATGCTCTATCAATTATTTGAATGGTTTGCTAAAAATGGAATTAAATTTCCCGGAAGCGGGTTGGTCCATTTTATTACTTTTCGTGTATTGCTGGCCGTATTATTATCCTTATTTATTACCATGGTTTATGGAAAAAAAGTAATAAAAATTCTTAAGAAAAAACAAATTGGAGAGTCGGTGAGAGAACTTGGCCTTGAAGGTGAAAAAATGAAAAGCGGTACACCTACTATGGGCGGTATCATAATACTCCTGGCGATTTTAATCCCCACGTTGCTCCTGGCTAATCTTGATAAAGTGTATGTAATTCTGATGTTGTTATGCACAGTGTGGCTTGGTATCATAGGGTTTGTTGACGATTATTTAAAAATAAAAGCTCGCAGGATTTCGAAAGAAAAAGGCATTGCGTATAAGAAAACAAATGCTGATGGCCTTGCCGGAAAATTTAAAATATTTGGACAGGTGATACTCGGGATAATTATAGGGACCACACTTTATTTTAATCCAAGTGTAGTAGTAGAACGCGAAACAATTGGAATAAAAGCAGGAAGCTCTTATATTCCACAAAGAGGAGAACACCAGGTAGGACAAGATACCATCATTTCTAATGGCGTAATGCATCGTTTTGTAACAGTAAAAACACCTATCACAACTATCCCTTTTGTAAAGACACACGAATTTAATTATGCAAAGTTGTTACCGGCTAGCTGGGAAAACTATACTTATATATTATACATCCTTATTGTGATTTTTATTGTAACTGCAGTTTCCAATGGCGCAAATATTACAGATGGACTGGATGGTTTGGCAACGGGAGTGAGCGCCATAATCGGGTTAGGTTTGGGAGTATTTGTTTTTGTAAGTGGCGATTTGCGCATTGCAGAATATCTCAATATTATGTACATACCAAACCTGAGCGAACTTTCTGTTTTTATTGCTGCTTTTGTAGGAGCATGCGTGGGGTTTCTTTGGTACAATGCTTATCCGGCGCAGGTTTTCATGGGTGATACAGGAAGCCTGGCGCTGGGTGGCATTATAGCCTCCCTTGCCATTATTGTGCGCAAAGAATTGTTGATCCCTATTTTTTGTTTTGTGTTTTTGATAGAAAACTTAAGTGTGATGATACAGGTTACTTATTTTAAATACACCAGAAGAAAATACGGTGAAGGAAGAAGGGTTTTTTTAATGAGCCCGTTGCATCATCATTATCAAAAGTTAGGATATCATGAAAGTAAAATTGCAGTTCGTTTTTGGGTGGTAACCATCCTTGCTGTGGTGTTTGCAGTAGTTACTTTAAAACTGAGATAAACCTTGGTTTCTAATGGGGAAGGAAGAGGGAAATGATGAATAAGAATTGAGAAATAAGAATTGAGAATTAAGAATTAAGAATTTAGAATTAAGAAAGTATAGTAAACAAAGTCCTCCTGGCTGTGTCCCCGTCCGACCGGTCATCCGGGCGGGTTTCGGACAGGAAATAAGGTGAATTTAGATTTTTAGTAGTTAAGATTAATTGAAAACCCGGAATGGAAAAAAGAATAGTAATACTAGGTGCAGGTGAAAGTGGAATTGGGGCTGCATTGCTGGCAAAACAAAAAGGATTTGAAGTATTTGTAAGTGATGGGGGTAGCATAAATGCAGGATTTAAAAATGAGCTGCTTTTGAATAAGATAGATTTTGAGGAAGGCCGGCATTCAAAAGAAAAAATATTGAACGCTGCCTTAATTGTTAAAAGCCCGGGCATTCCGGAAAAAAATGAATTGGTGAAACAAATAAGGCATAGCGGAATTGAAATGATAAGTGAAATAGAATTGGCGTACAGGTATAAAGGCGATAGTAAGATAATTGGAATTACAGGCAGCAATGGGAAAACAACTACTACCGCATTGATGTATCATATCTGTAAAACAGCAGGATTGGATTGTGCAATGGTTGGCAATATTGGTTTTTCATTTGCAAGGCAGGTGGCTAAAGAACCCAAAAAGATTTATATCGTGGAAATAAGTTCTTTTCAATTGGATGATATAAAAAATTTTAGACCCGATATCGCCATATTGACCAACATCACAGAAGATCATTTAGACAGGTATGAATACAAATTTGAAAATTATATAAAAAGCAAATTCAGAATTATAGAAAACCAAACGGCAGAAGATGTTTTTATTTATAACGCAGATGATGAAGTAACGAAAAAATATTTAAACAAATTTTTAAATAAGACTAAACCATTACCAATAAGTATGAACACAGAACTACCGGAAGGCGCCTACATAATAAATGCAGATATGCATTTGAGGTGGAAAAATGAAGAGATGGAAATGAGCGTGGAAGACTTTGCCATAAAAGGGAAACATAACCAATACAATACAATGGCAGCAGGTATTTCAGCGGTTGTGACAGGTATCAGAAAAGAAAAAATAAGGGATGCTATTCAGACATTCAAAAGCCTGGAACACCGGATGTCAACTGTAGCAACGATCAGGGGAGTGGAATTTATAAATGATAGTAAAGCCACCAATGTAAATAGTACCTGGTATGCGCTCGAGTCTATGAATAAACCTGTAATCCTTATTCTTGGCGGTATTGACAAAGGGAATGATTATTCATTTATAAAAGATCTGGTAAAGGAAAAAGTAAAGGCCATTGTATGTATGGGACTTGAAAACACAAAAATACACGAGTCATTTGGAAATGACGTACAGTTAATGGTAAATACGAGTAGCGCTAAAGATGCGGTTCAGGCTGCTTTTCATTTTGCGGATAAAGGTGATGTGGTTTTATTATCCCCGGCATGTGCCAGTTTCGATCTGTTTAAAAATTATGAGGACCGTGGCATGCAATTTATCGGGGCTGTAAAAGATTTATAATTCCTAAATCTCCGAAAGGGGACTTAAGAAAACAAAAACGAAGTAATAAATAAATGAGTGAAGCAAAACAAATAGTAGCCAATACTTTTTCTTCCGCACAGAAGGTTTCGGGTAAACTATGGAACCGTACCAAAGGAGATAAAGTGATTTGGGCTATTGTGATCTTACTTACTATGGTGAGTATCCTGGTTGTGTATAGCAGCGTAGGCTCACTCGCTTATAGAATGAATAAATCCACCGAAAGTTATTTGTTCAGGCAGATAGGTTATATCTGCCTGGGGGTGATCATTATTTATTTTGCTCACAGAGTTAATTATACTATTTATTCGCGCGTGGCTTCTATTTTATTTATTATTTCTATTCCTCTCTTATTATATACTTTAAAATATGGAAGTGATATCAATGAAGCAAACCGTTGGATAAAATTGCCGGTTATCAATCTCACTTTTCAAACATCCGACCTGGCAAAACTTGCATTGTTCATGTACCTGAGTCGTCTTCTTAGCCGCAGGCAAAACATTATTAAAGATTTTAAAAAAGGGTTTCTTCCTTTGATCATTCCGGTAGCTGTCATTTGTATATTGATTGCCCCTGCTAATCTTTCTACCTCACTATTGATAGGCGGCATAGCGCTGATGCTCATGTTTATTGGAAGAGTAAGCCTGAAGCACATCATGCTTGTAATCGGCTTGGCCATGATTCCTTTAATTATTTTGGTTTCTATTGCTTCTCATTATTATGATCACGAAGATCATGTATCTGAAGATCTGCCAGCTGTTTTATCATTTGGGAGAATGCCTACGTGGGTGAAACGGGTACAGGATTTTATGTATGCTGATAAAGAGGACGCATCTTACCAGGTGCAACAGGCTAAGATTGCTATAGCTACAGGCGGCATATTTGGCAAAGGACCAGGCAAAAGTGAAGAAAGAAATTTTTTGCCTCATCCCTACAGCGATTTTATTTATGCCATTATTATTGAAGAATATGGGCTCGCAGGCGGAACTATTATTTTATTGATTTATTTATTGTTTCTATTTCGAAGTATAAGACTCTTTCAGCGATGCCCCTACGCTTTCGGGGCCTTTTTGGCAGTGGCATTGAGTTTCACATTGGTGATTCAGGCTTTGGTAAATATGGCGGTAAATGTAAACCTGTTTCCTACCACAGGAGTTACTTTACCATTGGTGAGTATGGGTGGCAGCAGTCTTTTATTTACCTGTTTTTCTATAGGAATTATTTTGAGTGTTGCCAGAAATGTAGAGGATGCGGAAGGCAAAAATGCGGAACTGGCATTGCAGCAAAGTGAAGAAGATATTGAGGAAGAGGATGATGAAGAAGAGGTTTAAATAAAAATTGAAATCATGATTATTTGTTTGTTTACTGGTAGGATTTTTAAGACCCTCCTTTGGAGGGGAGGGAGGCCGATATGAGATTTATTATTGCAGGTGGCGGCACGGGCGGTCATATTTTTCCTGCATTAGCGATTGCCAATGCATTGAAAAATAAAATGCCGGAGTTAGAGATTCTATTTGTAGGTGCATTAGGTAAAATGGAGATGGAAAAAATTCCTGCAGCGGGATATAAAATTGTGGGACTTGATATAGCAGGATATAACAGAAGTTCTTTGATAAAAAATATTGGATTGCCTTTCAAACTGGCCAGGAGCTTTTTGCAGGTAAGGAGAATTTTTAAGCAGTTCAAACCCGATGCAGTAGTAGGAGTGGGCGGCTATTCCACCTTTCCGGTATTGCGATATGCGCAAAGCAAAGGAATTCCTTCATTCATACATGAAAGTAATTCGTTGCCCGGCAAAAGCAATATCATGTTAGGTAAAAGGGCTACAAAAATATTTGTGCCTTCGGAAGGTTTGGAAAAATTTTTTCCTGCAGGAAAAATAATGATAACGGGTAACCCTGTTCGAAATATTTTTTCGCAAAAAATTCCTAAAACGGAAGCGTTGAATTTTTTTGGATTGAAGCCTGGTAAGAAAACTGTTTTTGTGATGGGTGGAAGCCTGGGAGCCAAAAGTATTAATGAAGCAGTTGATAAAAATATAGATTTTTTTAAAAACAACAACCTGCAGTTGATTTGGCAAACCGGTAAGAATTATGCGGCGGAAGCTGCGAAAAGGGAAGAAGAAAGGATGAACATCTGGACGAATCCTTTTATTGACCGGATGGAAAACGCTTATGCAGCAGCAGATGTGGTGATAGCAAGATCGGGAGCAATGACGGTAGCGGAAATGTGTGTGGTGGCAAAACCTGCCATATTTGTGCCATATCCTTTTGCAGCGGAAGATCACCAAACGGTGAATGCAAAAGTTTTGGTGGATAAAAAAGCGGCTTTGATGGTGCCGGATGCAGAAGTGAAATCTGAATTATTTGTTTGTTTGCTGCATTTGATAAATGATGAAAAATTAATGAAAGAATTAGAAAATAATATTTCAAAGATGAGTAATGCAAATGCTGATGAAGTGATAGCAGAAGCAATCTTAAAAACATTACAGTAAACAAATAAAAAACCAATATTTTAAAATCAAAAAATTGAATAAAACGTATAGAAATAATTAATGAAGGATTTTAAAACCATATCACGGGTTTATTTTATAGGTATCGGCGGCATTGGCATGAGCGCACTGGCAAGATATTTTCTAAGCAAAAAAATGTATGTGAGTGGATACGATAAAACACCGACAGCGCTCACCCACGAAATGGAAAAGGAAGGTATTTCTATTCACTATGAAGATAATGTGGATTTGCTGGATAAGAATGCGGACCTGGTCGTTTATACTCCGGCCATTCCTGCAGATCATAAAGAATTTAATTTTTATAAAGAAAACCATTATGAATTAGCCAAACGCAGTGATGTGCTTCAGCAGATAACTCAATCCTCTTTTAATATTTGCATTGCAGGCACACATGGCAAAACAACGATCAGCACAATGGTGGCTCATATATTGCGACATTCCGGTTTTGGCTGTAATGCTTTCCTGGGTGGCATTTCAGTAAATTACAATACCAACTTCTGGAGCAGCGCCAATAATGTGGATGTGGTAGAAGCTGATGAATACGACAGGAGTTTTTTGAAATTATCTCCGGATATAGCACTTATTACAGCAATGGATGCCGATCATCTTGATATATATGGTACCAGGGAAAATATGGAAAATGCATTTGTTGATTTTGCCAATCAATTAAAACCTGGTGGACTCTTACTGACAAGATACGGATTGCCGGAAAAAGGATTTATTGCGAGTAATCATACCAGTTATAGTCTTCAGAATGACATGGCTGATGTGTACGCGTCAAATATCACAATGCGTACCGGTGGTTATGAGTTTGATGTAACTGCAAAAGATTGGGAGCTGAGCAATGTAAAGTTGCACATGGGGGGAATGCATAATGTAGAAAATGCAATAGCTGCGATTTCTATAGGAATGTATTTAAAAATTGCTCCCCTTAAAATAATAAATGCGATCGGAACATTTAAAGGGGTTAAAAGAAGATTTGAATATATTATCAGCCCTTCGGAAGCTGTGAATCACAAATATAATGTTGTGTACATTGATGATTATGCACATCACCCGGCCGAATTGGATGCTTTGATACGTGGGGCTAAAAGTTTATTCACCTTTAAAAAGTGTACCATTATATTTCAACCTCATCTTTTTTCAAGAACAAGGGATTTTGCAAAAGAATTTGCGCAAAGCCTTGATATGGCTGATAGGATTTTGCTGCTGCCCATTTATCCTGCAAGAGAATTACCTGTGGAAGGTGTTACCAGCGAAATGATATTAAAGGATATGAAAAATATAAATGCAACAGTGATATCAAAAGAAGGTTTGCTGAAATATATCGGAGGAGATTATTTGAAATCAGTCGAAGAAAGCAGCTTTGGTGAAATATTAATAACGGCAGGGGCGGGCGATATTGATCAACTGGTACAACCCATTAAAAAAATATTATTGGATTCTATTTAAAAAAATTATGGAAGGCAATAGCAAATACACATTTAGAAAAATTCTTGTAATCTCAATATGGGTATTATTGGGCGCAGGTTCTGTTGTGTTGCTGGTAGCCGCCATTTCAAAAAAATTCAACGAGCCCGTAGCCGGATTGGAGATACACATAAAAGGTATGGAGAATAATAATTTCATTGACAAAAAAGATGTGATCAATATCCTGGAGAAAGCAAATGGGAAAAAAATAAGTAAAATGGATTTGGGTTCCCTCGATCTTACAACGATGGAAAAAGAATTAAAAAAGAATAGCTGGATTGAAAATGCAGAAGCATTTTTTGATAATAATAATGTATTGCAGGTAAAGATTATCGAAAGAGAACCTGTGGCAAGAATATTCACTTTATCAGGTACCTCCTTTTATATTGATAGTTCATTGACAAGGATCCCGTTGAGCGATCAATTTTCTGCACGACTCCCTGTATTTACCGGTTTCCCTAACATCGGGAAGGTTCTTAAAAAACAGGATAGTGTTCTTCTTGATGAAATTAAAACAGTAAGTGAATATATTAATTCGCATCCTTTTTGGATGGCGCAGGTAGACCAGGTAAATATTACATCAGAAGGCAATTTTGAATTAACTCCAAAATTGGGAAACCAGGTTATTCGTTTTGGGAACGCAGATGACTGCGAAGAAAAATTCAATAAGCTCCTTACTTTTTATGAACAGGTGCAAACTAAAATTAGCTGGAATAAATATTCAGTAATTGATGTGCGGTTTAAAAACCAGGTAGTATGTGTGAACCGTGACCAGGCTGCAATAAAGGCCGATTCTTTGCAAGCCATCCAGATCATGAAAAATAATATTGAAGAAGCACAAAAAAATTCAAATGATTCCACTAAAATTCAATTACCTCAACAACCTCCAGACGATATTGATAATAATGATAAATTAAATAGTTCGCCCGTTCTAAAAAATGTACCAGATGAAACAAAGGCAGATAACAAAATCCTGAAAAAGAAATCCAATGAAAGCGGAAAGAGTACTGTAGCCCCTGTCCATGATCATGAAAAACCTTTTATTAAAAAACAAATGCCGGAAGGGAGTAAGTCAGTAATCAGGCATCCATCATCTAATGAAAAACCAGGTCCTACCCCTTTACAAAAAACGGTTGTAGAAAAAGGGGTAGGCAAAAAAGAGATTAAAAAAACGGCGCCAGAGGTGAAAAAGATACCGAAGGCGGTAATGCCGCCAAAGAGTGATTATTAAAGTGCAGGAAGCAAGAAGTAAGATGTAAGAAGAAAGAAGAAAGAAGGAAGAAGCAAGAAGTAAGAAGCAAGACGAAAAAAGCCATGGAAGTTCGGACGGAGGGGGCGACATAAATTAGCATTGGGCAACGACTTATGAAGAGGCAGATGCAATCCGGGAATCGGTAAACGAATAAATATTGAAGATTTTAAAATAAGAAATAAGGAACTAAAATTCAAAATTGATAAGTAACCCATAATTTAAAAACGGCTATCTCTGAAATCACCCGCATAAGGAGGAACAAGGAGACCAAAAAAACAAAAACATGAACAACGAACAACCCATTATCGTAGGCCTCGACATTGGAACTACCAAGATCGCCGCCATTGCCGGAAGAAAAAACGAATTCGGCAAACTCGAAATCCTTGGTTTTGGCCGGGCAAACAGCAACGGTGTGCAGCACGGAATGGTGCTCAACATTGATCAGACCATTAAAGCAATTCAAACTGCCCTGGAAAACTGCTATGCCAGCAATCCGAATTTACCTATTACCGAAGTTTATGTAGGTATCGCCGGCCACCATATTAAAAGCCTTCAAACACGCGGTGATATTGTAAGGCAGAATACCGAAGAAGAAATTATGCAATCTGAAATAGATCAGTTGGTGAATGATCAATACAAAACATATATTCCCGCAGGCGATCAGATCATTGATGTGATACCACAGGAATTTACGGTAGATAATTTCCAGAACATTCCCGATCCCATTGGATATAGCGGTGTAAAAGTGGGGGCAAATTTCCATATTATCACAGGCGATAAAAATGCGATCAGAAATATTAACCGCAGTGTAGAAAAAGCCGGGTTAAAAATTAAAGACCTCGTACTTCAGCCTCTTGCTTCTGCGGCAGCCGTTATGTGCGAGCATGATTTGGAAGCGGGCGTTGCTATCGTGGATATTGGTGGTGGCACTACTGATCTCGCTGTGTTTTATGAAGGAATTTTGAAACATACCGCAGTGATTCCTTTTGGTGGCGAAAATATTACCAATGATATTAAAACAGGTTTGGGTGTATTAAAAACACAGGCCGAGCAGATGAAAGTACAATTTGGAAGCGCTCTTGCTGATGAGGCAAAATCAAATACATACATTACCATTCCGGGCTTGCGTGGTATGGCTGCCAAGGAGATCAGTGTAAAAAATCTTGCGTCTATTATCCAGGCTCGTATGAGCGAGATCATGGATTTTGTTTCCTATCATTTAAAACAGGTAGGCCTTGATAACAGAATGCTCAATGGTGGCGTAGTGCTTACTGGTGGTGGCTCACAGCTTAAGCACCTGATCCAGTTGACAGAATATGTTACCGGGTTAAATGCCCGTATCGGGTATCCGAATGAACACCTTGCACCCGGCCATATTGAAGAACTGGCAAAACCGATGTATGCCACCTGCCTTGGTTTAATTCTGAAAGGATATAATGATTATGAAAATAAACGGAAGCAATTTGAATTACAATACGCTAAAATAAATATTCCTGCTCATTTGCAACAGTCAGGCGTAAACGAAATCGAAGTAGAAGTTCCTGGTGAAAGAACGAATGTGGTAAAACCGAGGAAGACACTGAAAAGTTTTTTGGATTCCTGCAAAAACGGATTAATAGAGATGTTTAAAGATGAAGGAGATTCAGAATTGTAGCCCGTGCCGGTAATCCTGAAAGAATAAAAAATAAGGATTAAAAAGGTATGTAAACCTGCGAATGGTTTGAACATGAATAACCATAGATGCCATCCGTGGAGAATAAAAACGCAATGATTTTTTTAAAGAATTTTAATTTTAATTACTAACCAAAAAAATAAAATCCCTTTGGGGAAATGGAGGAACCTTATTATGATTCAATTTGATTTGCCAAAAGAACAATCATCTATCCTGAAAGTGATAGGAATAGGTGGCGGTGGCAGCAACGCTGTTAACCACATGTTCAACCAAAATATTGATGGTGTCAACTTTATTATTTGTAACACTGATGCGCAGGCGATTACTCATAGTAAAGTACCCAATAAGGTACAACTCGGACCACATTTAACCCAGGGGCTTGGTGCCGGCGCTAATCCTGAGATTGGCCGTGAGGCTACAGAGGAAAGCCTTGAGGAAATAAAAAAGATACTCGAAGTAAATACAAAGATGGCTTTTATTACTGCGGGAATGGGCGGTGGCACAGGTACAGGTGGCGCACCGATAATAGCAAAAATTTGCAAAGACCTTGGTATTCTTACCGTTGGCATAGTAACCACTCCGTTTGCTTATGAAGGCAAAAAAAGAATTGCCCAGGCAGAGGAAGGTATTAATAAACTGAAAGATCATGTAGATACGCTTTTAGTGATCAGTAATGATAAATTACGTCACCAGTTTGGAAATCTTACCATGAAAGCTGCTTTTGCAAAAGCGGATAACGTGTTGGCAACAGCTGCAAAATGTATCACAGATGTGATCAACAGTACCGGGCAAATTAATGTCGATTTTGCAGATGTATGCACTGTGATGCGCAGTGGTGGCGTAGCTATTCTTGGCAGTGCAGAATGCGAAGGTGATAACCGTGCCCAGAAAGCCATTGAGCAGGCATTGAATTCTCCGTTGCTGAATGATAATGATATTCGCGGTGCTAAATGGATACTTATCAATATCAATTCTGCAGAAGGCGAAACAGAATTTACTATGGATGAAGTAGAAATTATCCAAAACCATTTATTGAGCCAGGCTGGTGAAGATTCTGATGTAATTCTCGGATTAGGATATGATAATTCTCTTGGTAGTAAAATAGGCATCACCCTTATAGCTACTGGGTTTGACCATAAGGAGCCTTTTGATAAAAAAGAAAAGGGGCCTGAAGAAGTGAAAAAAGGAGAGGAGAAAATCGTAATGGTACTTCAGCAGGAAGAAAAGAAAAAACACGGTCTGCCGCTTTTTCTTTTTGATGAAAAAAATGAATCTCTTGTTAATAAAAATGAAGTGGTTGCTGAAAACGAAACTTATAATGAAGAAGAAAACATCACAGAACAAAAAGGATTTAAAACCCTGAGAGATGAAGATGTATATGGGGCATTTCAAAAAGAAGAAGATGACTCAAATAAAATGAGTCCTAAAATAGTAGAAGCCCCTGAGGAGGAAATAGTAAAACTACTAAAAGCAGATGAGAAAATTACTGTTGATAAATCATCTGAGACTGTTATTCGTTTTGAGTTATCTTCGGATTATAATCCGAATCCTCAAAAAACTAACTGTGCTCAGCAGGATGACGCTGAAAACTCACATCTAAAGAAACAAAAAGAAATTCATAAAGACGCTAGCACCGCCCCAACGTCAGGCGGTTATTTGGCTAAGCCAAAGCAAATTTATGCTGAGGAAACGCCAAATGTCGAATCCGGAACTCTGGAAAAGCACACTCCGTTGCCAATTTCGAAACAGGAAGACGAGCCTGTGGAAGAAATGCAATTGGTGGTGAAAAATTCCAAAGATGCGGTGGAGGAAAACCAGGAAAAGAAAGTACACCAAACAATGCCTATCATGATGTCGTCTGTTGAGGAACCGCCAATGGTGGACGAAACAGAAGAACTAAAGCGCCGGGCAATAGATCGTATTGCGAAGTTGAGGAATCTTTCCTTTAACGTAAACGCTACGGATCCTAACAATGAGTTTGAGTCTGTTCCGGCATACCTCCGCCGCAATATGGAATTGCAAAATTCTATTGCGGATGTAGAAACTTTTTACAGCAATTACACTGTAAAATCTGATGAAAATAATAATGCTGAAATAAGCACCATCAATACTTTTTTGGATGGAGAAAAACCGGATTGAATTAGTTTTTAGTTCATGGTTTTTAGTTAATAGTTCTTAGTTTGTAGTCTGAACTCACAGTTTCCGTCATTGTGGGAAAACTATGCTGCTCAAGGAACAAAACCGTGAAGGAGACGACGATGCTCATTGTAACGCAGACGTTAAATAGAAGAAAGCAAAAACCACATTTCTAAAAAATAATCCCCGGTTTGGTTTTGTATTTTTTGGAACAAAAAGATGAAAATTTTGGCTAAAAAAGCAGTTCTTTTGGCTAAAAATCGAAATAGTTCGACAAAGAATCCTGTTTTTTGGCAAAAAATGACACAATCTTGGCAAAAAATGACACAATCTTAGCCAAGAATGGGGCAAAAAAAGCTAAGAATACGCTCCTTTTAGCTAAGAATGCACTGTTTTTGGCTAAAAACCCACTCTTTTTAGCCAAGAATCCCGAAAAAAAGCTAAGACTGTGTCATTTTTAGCTAAGAATCCCGAAAAAAAGCTAAAAGATTGTCATTTTTAGCTAAAAAAATCAAATCTTAATTGCTTTTTCTCCTTCTTTCATCGAAGAATGGCTATAATGAAACGAAAGAAAGGCATCCTTCAATTTGTTTGCTGAGTTTTTGGATGGTAAATGAGAAGAAGATACTTTATAGATTTGACAACTTTAGTTTTGGATTCGACAACCGTTGTCAAATCTTTAAAGCTTGCCTCATAAAAAATATAGATTTAATACACAAAGCCGGATAAGCGCTTGAGGATGCTTTTCAAAACCTTAGTAAAATTTTTTAATAGCTCTTCAACATTATTATCGAATACAATGCAGTCAATGCAAATTATTCTATAAGTTTTATTAAAAATAAAAATTGATGATTGAAAAGTTGAATTTTTTTTCCGAAGCCTGGACAATACTTGTTAATCTTAGAAAATAGAAATCTTGCTTGTTTGTTTGTTAACTGGCGTCCACACTAGCTTTTAACTCAAAACTATAAACCTTAAAATCTTCTAAATATTTCCATTTGTAAAATCTGAGTAATTTTTAAGATTTTTTTTTGTTTATTTAACAAATACTTTACCTTGTGTAATAATTACACAATTTTTATTTAATCATTAATTTTTAAAAATAGCTTTTTATGAGAAAAAAGATTCTATTTAGCGGAGTACTACTGCTCTTATGTTTTTTTCAGACTATGGCCCAGCAGCGAACAGTGACAGGAAAGGTTACTTCTCCTGAAGGTAATCCTTTAGCTGATGCATCTGTACTTGTCGCCGGACATAGGACTGGAGTAACCACCGCAGCCGACGGTACATTTTCAATAAGTGTGCCTGCCAATGCTAAAGCGCTTCAGATTAGTTTTGTGGGTTATACTGACCAGAGAGTAGATATTAGCTCCGCATCAAATGTGGATGTAATACTCCAACATGCTACACAAGCTTTGGCTGATGTAGTAATTTCTACCGGTTATAGCACTACCCGTCAGAAAGACCTGACCGGTGCTGTTTCTCAAATTTCAGCAAAGAATTTTACCACAGGTAACTTATCTAGTCCCGCACAGCTTTTTGGGGGCAAAGTACCTGGCGTAGTAGTTAATGTGCCCGGCGGCGATCCAAATGGTGCAATTTCTATTCGTTTAAGAGGACAAGCTTCTTTATCAGGTGGCCAGACTCCATTAATAGTACTTGACGGAGTTCCTTTGGATGATCCGAACACACTTGCAGATATTCCTCCAAGCGATATTGCTTCTATTGATGTATTAAAAGATGCTTCTGCTGCTGCAATTTATGGTTCCCGTGCTGCAAACGGTGTAATAGTGGTAAATACTAAAAAAGGCCAGGCAGGCAGGACAACTGTAGAATATGATGGGTCTGTGAGCGTTGATAAAGTTGCAAAATTATATGATATGGCCGATGCTTCAGAGTGGAAGGCAGGATATACAAAATTACTTTCCTCACAAGGGGCCAGCGAGGGTAAAATAGACTCTTCTATATCTAACTACGATCATGGTGCAAATACAGATTGGCAAAAAGCTATATTGAGAACCGGTATCTCTACAAGTCACAGTATATCTATGTCTGGCGGCGGCAACGGTTTTAGCTATCGTGGGACTGCCAACTATATTGATCAGCAGGGAGTAATTATTAATTCAGGCAGAAATCAAATAGGATTACGTTTCGATGCCCAGCAAAAGGCATTAAATGATAAACTTACTTTGCAGGTCGGAATTCTTAATACCACTACTAAAAGAAAGTTAACTGATTATAATGTATTCTACGAAGCCTATAGCACTCCACCAACTTATCCTGTAAAAAATGCGGATGGTTCTTATTTTTCTTATGTTGATTTCGCTCTTCAAAATCCGGTAGAGCAACAAAATGAAGAAACCGAAAATGCAACAGAAAACCTTACGATTCTAAATGCCGTAGTTGACTATGAACTAATACATGGCCTAAAAGTGGGCGTGAGAGGTTCTCTTTCAAAATTTAATGATCAATTCGAATATTTCACCCCCGTATTTCCTGTGGTAAACAACTCTAATGTAGGAGCAATCGCGTCTTCAAATGATGATTCAAAAAAAGGGGATATCCATATCAACTATGATAACAGTTGGGGAAAGAGTACTGTTTCTGCAGTTGCTGTTTATGAATATAACGATTTTGCTTATAATGGTGGAGGAGCAGTTTCTACCAATATGCTTTTGGATGACCTCGGCGCATGGAGTTTAGAATCAGCTCCACAGGCTTACCAACATTCATACAGTGAAAGAAATGAATATCAAATAATCTCCTATGTAGGCAGATTGGCATACAATTGGGACAGGAAATATTACCTGACCGCCAGTATCCGTGCTGATGGTTCCTCCAAATTTGGATCAGCTAATGCTTTTGGTTATTTCCCTTCTGTATCCGTAGCATGGAGATTGAGCAATGAAACATTTTTGAGAAATGTTGGATGGTTGAATGAATTAAAAATAAATGCAGGTTTTGGTAAAACCGGTAACCAGGATGCTATTAATCCTTATTCAAAGCTTCAATTGTACGGACCTGGTTCTGCTTATTATAATGCTGCTTCAGGATTATGGTTAACATCTTATGGACCTACCCAAAATGCAAATCCAAATCTTCAATGGGAACAAAGATTGGGAAGAAACATTGGGTTTAATTTTGCAGTGCTGAACAACCGGTTAACAGGAGCTTTCAATTATTTTAGTGATAAAAGCACCAAGTTATTATATGATTACACGATTCCGTTCCCAAGCCCCGGTGCAGTTGTAAACACATTGCTGGCCAATGTGGGAACCATGACGAATAAGGGTGCTGAGTTTAATTTGAATTACGAAGTAGTCCGCACAAAAGATTTTACATGGACTGCAGGCGGACAAATAAGTAATGTAGTTACAAAAATCACCAGTTTGGCGGGTAGTTTTAGTAACGGAGTCTCTACTTATGAGCTTTCTACCGATGCAATTCCGATAGGAAGTGCACAAGGCAGGGGATTAAGTGCTGCACCTATTACTTATAACAAAGTGGGATATACACCCAGTGTTTTTTGGATGCCCCACTATGTAGGACTAAACAGCGCCGGACAGGAATTGTATGATTCCGCAAAAGGCGGTACTACTACCAATGTATTGCATGGCACGAATTATTATACGAATCCACAACCAAAATTCTCTTATGGATTTACTTCGAATTTTACGTATAAACAATTTGGATTGAGCTTCTTCCTGAATGGCCAGGCAGGTGGAAAGGTATTTGATAATACCAGGATGGTATTGGATAATATTAACAGGTTTGGAGGAAATAATGGAACTAAAGAAGCATTAACTAATGGAATTACCAATTCCCCGCAGGCATCAGATCATTGGCTGGAAAATGACTCTTATGTACGTATGTCAAATCTGAATTTATCCTATACTTTAAGACCCGTAAGCTTATTTCAAAGCATCAGGTTTTATGTAGCTGCCAATAATCTTTTTGTAATTACCAATTACCGTGGATTAGACCCTGAAATTAATGTGGCTTCCAGGCCCGGAAATGTACTTTTTGATGCTTTAGGATCAGCAAGTGTAGGCAATAATTTTTCTCAGAATGGTTCAGCAGGGCCTTATATTGATGCAGCTTACTCCGGAGAGGGTTATTATCCTAAGACACATTCTTATACTTTAGGAGTAAATGTTACTTTTAAATAAATTAATTCATTATTATCATTATAAAAAAATATGTATATGAAAATAAATAACTTAAACAAATGTTTGCTTGCCGGGGGCCTCGGACTTTTAGTAATAAGTTCCTGTACCAAACTGCAAACAAATATATATAGTGTAGTGCCCAGCGCTTCCTATTGGCAAACCCCCGCACAGGTTGCGGCTGGTGTTGCCCCCGCATATTCTACTTTGAACGGAGTTCAGACATTAGGTGGCGATATTGCCAATATGATAGAAGGGGTAACGGACGAAATGATAGTACCTACCAGGGGTAATGACTGGGGAGATGCAGGCCACTGGAATGCGCTCTGGTACCATTCTTATGAACCTACCAATTCTAACTGGAATAATGGTTGGAACGATGTATTTGGTGGAATAAGCAAATGTAATTTGATCATTAAGTCAGTTGAAGGATTAAAGCCGGCGCCTCCTTCATTGACTTCAATTATCGCACAGGTAAAAACCATCAGGGCCTATTATTATTACCTGGCCATGAGTGTTTTTGGCAATGTCCCGATCGTTACAGATACTACCACAAGTAGTACTCCTCCTACTGCAGCCAGGGCAGATGTTTATAATTTTATTGTGTCTGACTTAAATGCAAGTTTGCCCAATTTAACTTCTGAGGTAGATGCAAATACTTATGGACAGGTTACTAAATATTTTGCACACGCATTACTCGCAAGATTATATCTGAATGCACAGGTCTTTACAGGTGTACCAGGGCCTTCCTATCAGGCAGGATCAACTGCAAACTGGCAGGGCGCCATTAATGAGTGCGATTCAGTATTAGCTGGACCTTATTCTTTGATGAGCGATTATTTTGACAATTTTATGCCTTCTAACGGACCGAGTAGTACTGAAAATATTTATGCATACCCTTGTGACCATACCAATAATAAATCAAACGATTGGGAAAACGCGATTTTACATTACCAGAGTTACCAGGCTTTTGGAATGGCAAGCGGCGCCAATCTTTGGAATGGGTTCTGTTCACAAGCTGACTTTTATGATACATTTGATACCACGTCAACTTATGTTCAAAGTGGAGCGGATGTATTACGGAATTATAAAGATCAGCGTTCAGGACAGTGGTTAGTTGGCCAGCAATATATTGGCACCTATAATTATCCTCCTTCTCAAAAGGTAGTAGTTTCGGGTCCTTCTTCTGATATGGTTATAGATGCCGGTACTTCTGCACCTTTGGCATTCAATCCTAATTTCACATTGTTTTCTGATGCAAGTGCTGCCGGCCGTTTGGCAGGCGTAAGGAATATCAAATATTTCCCTTCACCTTCATCAGGTCAAAACGGTTCGGATATGGATAATGATTTTGTAATATTTCGTTTGGCTGAGATTTATTTTATCAAGGCTGAGGCTGAATTGAGAATGTCGGGAGGTAATACAGCCGATGCCCTGAATCTGATAAATGCTATCAGAGACAGAGCTTATGGTGATGATAACCATGAAATAACATCTTCACAACTCACTCTCCAATACCTTTTGGACGAAAAAGGAAGAGAAATGGCTTATGAAGGCGTAAGAAGAGATGATCTCATCAGGTACGAAGTGTTGGGCAATGGCCCATACTTTACTAAAGCCCGGACAGTAGGTGGTAAAGCCGCCGATCCTGACCAACACTGGATGGTGTTTCCAATACCTACAAATCAATTGACCGCAAACTCTAGCTTAAAGCAAAATCCCGGCTATTAATTTTTCTATAAATTATTATTAATTCTTCAAAGAAGTAGCGAACTTTAGCTGCTTCTTTTTTATTTTAGATAGCGTATCATTCTATGAAGTATAAATTAAATCCTTTCCCTTTATTTGGGTTCCTGGTATTTGTCTTTGCAGGTTGCAAATTTTCCGGTGAAAAGGAATTTAATAATAAAAATGCACTGTTTCAATTAATGCCTTCTTCCAAAACGGGAATTACTTTTGATAACAAAGTGGAGGATTCCAAATTATTCAATGTATTTAAGTATCGCAATTTTTATAACGGAGGTGGAGTGGCAATAGGCGATGTGAATAATGACGGTAAACCGGATATTTTCTTTACTTCAAACGAGGGTAGCAATAAACTCTATATAAATAAGGGAAACTGGAAGTTTGAAGATGTAACGCAAAAGGCAGGATTAACTGGTAGTCATAGATGGCACACCGGCGTTACCATGGTTGACATTAACGGTGATGGCTGGCTGGATATTTACATTTGCAATAGCGGAGATGTCAAAGGCGAAAGTCGCGCAAATGAATTATACATCAACCAGAAAGATGGCACCTTCAAAGAAGAGGCAGAAAAATATGGGTTAGCTGACTCGGGATATTCCACACAAGCCGTGTTTTTTGATTATGACCATGATGGCGATCTGGATTGCTTTATCCTGAATAATAGTTATCGTCCTATTGAGAGTTTTGGGAATAACCTCGAACTACGTGATGTTCGTAATTATAATGGCGGTCAACGTCTTTACCGAAATGATAACGGACATTTTACCGATGTGAGTGCACAGGCAGGCATTTATGGCAGCGAAATTGGTTTTGGACTCGGCGTTACTGTTGGCGACCTGAATAACGATGGATGGGATGATATATATGTTTCGAACGATTTTTTTGAAAAGGATTACCTCTATATCAACCAGCGCAATGGCACATTCAAAGAGGTGAGCGATGAAGCGTTAGGACACATGAGTTACTCTTCTATGGGTTCTGACATGACCGATTTCAATAACGATGGCTGGCTTGATATTTTTACTACAGATATGCTTCCTGAAAGTGATCAGAGGTTAAAGACAACTACCAAATTTGATAATTATGATGCTCAAAAGACCAAACCTGGCAACTATTTTCATCATCAATTCACCAGCAATTGTCTTCAGATGAATAATGGTGACGGCACGTTTAGTGAGATAGCGGATATGGCTGGTGTGGAAGCTACAGACTGGAGTTGGGGGGCTTTGAGTTTTGATTTTAATAATGATGGATGGAAGGACCTTTTTGTAAGCAATGGCATCAGCAAAGATCTTACTAATCAGGATTTCCTGGATTATTTTAGCAGTGATGAAGCTATGAGTCTTGTAAGAAGTAAGGGTTTTAATTTTAAATCATTTTTAGCTAAAATGGCTTCGACGCCACTCTCCAATTACGGTTTCATCAATCAAAAAAATCTCACTTTTAAAAATGAATCTCTTGAATTAGGATTAGCAACGCCAGGCTTTAGCAATGGTGCAGCTTATGGCGATCTCGACGGCGATGGTGACCTGGACCTCGTGGTGAATAATGAAAATATGGAGGCTTTTGTATATAGAAATATGGCCTCTGAAAAATTGCATAATTCTTATTTGAAAATAAACCTGAAAGGGAATACACCTAATACCCTGGGATATGGCGCAAGGGTAACCATTTATTCAAATGGCATAAAACAAATATTGGAGCAAATGCCCAGTCGTGGCTTTGAAAGTTCTGTAGAACCCGTGCTCAACTTTGGTTTGGGAAAAGCCAAAAAGGTAGATAGCCTTATTGTATTATGGCCTAATTTAAAAACACAGGAAATCAGGAATATAAGAGTTGATACCACGCTCACACTTGTGCAAAAAAATGCAACCGGTATTTTTAAACCACCTATTGCTTCACCTCAATTATATAAAAATATCACCTCTTCTGTAATTTCAGGGAATATCACTCATAAGGAAAATGATTTCATAGATTTTAATGTGGAACCATTGATTCCTAAAATGCTTTCTACAGAAGGCCCTAAATTAGCTGTAGGGGATGTGAACGGAGATGGGCTTCAGGACTTCTTTGTGGGAGGCGCTACGGGCGATACAGATAAGTTATTTATTCAGCAGCCTGATGGGAATTTTAAGGAACGTCCCCAATTTGCTTTTATGCAGGATAAAGATTATGAAAGTATAGGTGCTGAATTTTTTGATGCAGACAACGACGGCGATTTGGATTTAGTAGTTGCGTCAGGAGGCAATCAATATCCATTAGGATCTGTATATTTAGCGCCCAGGCTATATATTAATGATGGCAAAGGTAATTTCACACGTTCATTTAATGGTTTGCCTACACTAAGTATCAATGCCTCCTGTGTACGCGTGGGAGATTATGATGGGGATGGACTTAAAGATATTTTTATTGGAGCCCGAAGTGTTCCCGGCTCTTATGGAATTATTCCCGAAAGTAAATTATTGCGTAATATGGGACACGGAAAATTTGTTGATGTTACCAATTCCGTTGCTCCTATTCTTTCCAAACTTGGAATGGTAACGGATGCTCAATGGGTGGATGCAGATGGAAACGGGAAACAGGAATTGATTGTTGTGGGCGATTGGATGCCTGTAACCATTTTAAAATATGAAAATGGTAAATTTGTAAAGGTGGGGGAAGTAGCGGGTTCTTCCGGTTGGTGGAATTGCCTTACTGTTGCGGATGTTAACGGTGATGGCTACCCTGATCTGATAGCAGGAAACAATGGATTAAATTCAAAAATAAGGGCGGATAGTACGCACCCTGCAAGGCTTTTCATTGATGATTTTGATAATAACGGGCGCACTGATTGTATAGCTGCCTATTATAAAACTGATGGCAAGTCCTATCCCTTCAACCTGCGCGATGATTTAATAGCACAGCTCCCCTATATGAAGAAGAGATTTCCTAAGTATAGTGATTACGCGGGCAAAACGATTGATGAGGTTTTTACAAAAGAAGAATTGGATCATGCACAAAAACTGGTAGTTCAGCAAACGAAAAGTTGTGTATTTTATAATGACGGGAAAGGGAATTTTAAAATGGAACCTTTACCGATGATGGCTCAAATATCTCCTGTATTCGGTATTTTGGTAACCGACTTAAATAACGATGGTATAAAAGATATTTTTCTAGGCGGCAATTTTTACGGATTGAAACCTGAAGTTGGCCGTTATGATGCGAGTTATGGCGTTACCTTGTTGGGTAATAAAAAGCATGGTTTTGACTATATGAAACCAAAGAAAAGCGGTCTGTTTATCAGAGGAGAAGTCAGGGATGTAAAAGAAATATCTACCCAAAAAGGTAATTACATTTTAATGGCAAGGAATAATGATTCGCTCCAGATATTTAAAGAGAATAAGATTAATACCACTTTGAAATAAAAAGTTGAAACGTGATTTAATTATGATGTATATGTGCATATAAATGGTTTCTCCCGCAAAATTTAAACACATGAAAAAAAGTGATTTAATATTGTTTGCATTTCTGCTTTGCAGTACTTTTTTTATAAGTTGTAAAAAAGAAGTAAGAACCATTTATCAAATCCCTGCTGCCGATTCATCTTTTATTTCAATTACTAATGCTTCGCCGTCTATATCCAACCTTCAACTCTATTTAAATAATAAGCTTGTTTCATTGCCCGATTCACCGGTTTCTTTTGGAAAGACAGTATTTGTTCCTTCTATTAGAAATGCCACTACTTATTTTCCGGATACAGTAATGTTTCCTTATATTAATATCAAATCAGGTTACGAACAATTAGATTTTGGATCTTATGGAAATAGTAATATTCTCGGACAATTGAATAATAACTTTGAACCCAGCGCCAGTTATTCACTTTTTCTTACAGATACTGTAATTCACGGTAGTGTTACTTCTGTTTTATTAAAAGATAATATAACAAGCACGGATACGAGTGTAAGCCAGATACGTTTTTTAAATCTTTCGCCCGATGCGCCTCCGCTTGATGTTTGGGCCTATCCAAATGCAGGTTATGTTGGATATAAAATTTTTTCTGGTTGTGCCTATTTGCCTGACGATTTCAGCTCATATCAGAATGCTGAATCATTTTCTATAATTGGCATTGGAACTTATTATTTTGAAGCAACCGTCTCCGGCACTACTGATTTTGTACTCGGGGGATTTCTTGTTATTTCAGGGCAAAGTGTAATTACAATGTATACCAGGGGATATTTTGCAGGCACGGGAGTCAAAGCAATTGACGTGGGTGTAATTCAATATAAACAATGAATTTCTCATTTCTCATTGTCGTAATACAGAGCCGCGGCCCCCAACAAACCGGCATTTTCTAATTCGGATATTTCTATCCGCAAATTCGTAACCGCATTTTGAAAACCAAACGTTTTGATCTGCTCCCACATTGATTTAGAAAAATAGGGAAAAGCATGTCGCACTGATCCGCCAATGATAATCATTTCTACATCCAATGCATAGAGAATTGTTTTAAACGCATTACCCAGGTGTGCGCCCATTTCTTCATATATTTTTAATGCTTCTGCCTGTCCTTCTTTGGCGCTTTTAAAAACTGTTTCCCCGTTAATATGATAAACGTTTTCGAAGAATTGCCCACTTGCATAATATTCCACCGTTTTATCCAGGTAAGAGACCATGCCAAATTCTCCGGCGCCTCCATTTCTTCCTTCAAATAATTTTTTATTGATGATCAGCCCGCATCCAAGGCCGGTTCCAATCGTTGCCCCAATCATTGAATTCATTCCTTTACCTTTTCCAAAATAATATTCGCCCAGGGCAAAACAATTCGAATCATTATTAATATACACAGGAATATGATAACGTTCTTCTATCCATTTTTGTAAGGGAACCTTTTTCCACGATGGAATATATACTACATCATAAACCATTTGCTCTTCTCTGTTTACCAGGCCCGGTACGCCTATTCCGATAGCTTTTACTGAATGATTTATTAAATGATCTATTATTGAAAACAATTCCTCTAAAACTTCTTCTGTGGAACCTTGTGAATTAATTTTTTTTGAAATTATATTTGATAATTTAGAATCACTTACTAGTCCTCCGCGAACATTAGTTCCGCCGAGGTCAATTCCGATAATTGAATTGTTTTCCATTTTATTTTATTTTGATTTTTTAAAAGTCCAAAGCGCATGACTTTTGGAAAGTTTCTTTGAGACTTTAAAATAAATAAAAGAGCCACGCAACTTTCCAAAAGTTTTTCATAAAATAGAATTCCCAATTATTTCCTGCCCGAAAGACACAGTCAGGCGGGATTCATACACTATAAAACTTTCCAAAAGTTACTACACTTTTTTTATTCGAACTTTTTTATGAATCACAAGTATCGTTTTGATTCGGTCATTAAACAAAACTTTTGGAAAGTCCAACGTTCCTGACTTTTGGAAAGTTTCTTTGAGATATTGAAATAAATAAAACGGCTACCCAATTTTCCAAAAGTTTTTCACTTATCCCAATTCAATTTAAGCTCTACAGGTTGCTTATGATATTCAATAAAATAATTCTTGCTTCCAAAAATTTCAATAATTTCTTTCTTTGAAAGCTTTGTAGTTAAATCAGATAAATAAGAATTATAAGAACTGAATTTCCAATCTTCAAGCTTTTTCACAAACCCATGATGAACGGGATTTGCATGGACATAATGAGTTACTTTACAAATGCTACTATTGTCTTCAATTATATTTGCTTTCATATTAGGCATAAATAGACTTCCCTTTCTTTTATAAATTTTATTGTAAGATTGAGCATAACTGCTAAACAGATTAGAAAAGGATTTGCTTATATTTTTTTCCATTAATAATTGAAGTTCTTCTTCCGGTTTGTTTTCAATGAGACTAAATTGTTGTAGCAATTTTATTTCTTCAAATTCCCTCACATAAATTAATAAATGAAAATGATTTGGAAGTAAACAATAAGCATGCAATTTTACAAAAGGTAAAATATGCAATGAAACTTTTTCAAGAAAGAAATGATAATTTTTTTGTTCCAGAAATATATTCTCTTTGCCGTTTGCATGGTTGTAAACATGGTAATAATTTCCTGGATACATATCTAAATATTTAGAGGAATAACTGATTTTTTTTATTTGTTTACCTATAAAACTTTCCAAAAGTTAGAACCCTCTTTTGGATTCAAAATTTTTCATAAATCACAACCATCATTTTTATTCAGAGATTGAATAACTTTAGGAAAGTTTCTTTGAAACATTGAAATAGATATAACCGCTATCCAACTTTCCAAAAGTTTTATGTAAAACAGAAATGCCATTTATTTCCTGCCCGAAAGACACAGTCAGGCGGGATTCATCTACTGTAAAACTTTCCAAAAGTTAGAACTCTCTTTTTGATTCAAACTTTTTCATAAATCACAATCGTCATTTTTATTCAGATGATTGAACAAAACTTTTGGAAAGTCGGCTTGCCGCTCCTTTGTCCAAATAAACACTAAAGTTTTTGTGTTTGCATAATAAGCTTGCAGGTATCATTTCTGAAATATCTCCTTCCAAAACCTTTTGAACAATTCCGGCTTTTTTGCTGCCACTTACCAATAGTATTATCTTACCGGCTTCCATTAGATTGGCTATGCCTAAAGTAATACCCTTAGTAAGCCGGCGTTCCTGCTTAAAATATTTTTGTCCCACTTGTTGAGTGATAGGATCAATGTCTGAAATGTGAGAGTGTAAAGTGGGATCTGTTCCAGGTTCATTCATCCCTACGTGCCCATTCATCCCAAGCCCAACGATTGCAATATCAATACCACCGTGCTCTTGTAAGAAACTACCTGTTTTCCGAATCTCATCTTGAATATCTTTTGCTCTGCCGTCAAAAAAACGAACATTGTTTTCGTCTATGCATAAAGGTTCTAACAGGTCATTATTCAAATGAAACCGGCAACTTCCTTCATCTTCTCCATTGATTCCAAGCCATTCATCCAATCCGACGAAATACCAATTCGAAACATCTGTTTTTTTTTGACTTATTCTGCCAATCATTTCTTTGTATAAACCTTTTGGGCTATCACCCGTTGCGGGGCACAAAACGGGCTTCTTAAGAGGAGCAATAATTTTCATTACTTCATCTGCGGCTTTCGCGGACATGGATTCATAATCGTCTTCAATAATAATTTTCATGCTTTATTTTACTTGTTGTTCATTGGGCATTACCTGGGTTAATTTATTCCGCTCTTCAGGCCTCTCAATAACCAGCACGATTTGAAACAGGAATCCTCGATATTTATTTGTTTACTGCGGTTGACTTATAACTATTTTTACCCCCTCAGGGGATAGGGGTAATGCCTCTTATAACTATTTTTTTACCCCTTTAGGGGATAGGGGTTTACAATTCCAATTTCCCCCATCCGTCACGATATTCCCTTTTTACAAATTGATTAGCTGGTTCAAAATTGGTGATACGCATATTGGCCCCATCCCACTTGTAAGAAATATAACGGCCAGGAGTTGTAATGTCTTCCACTTCGCCATAAACCGGATCGAGCCTTTTTGTTTTTTCTCTAATTCCGAAGCTCCGTAATAAAAGATTTCCCATCAATACTGTTTCTGTAAGGGGGCCTGCATAATCGTCAATCGGAGAATCCACGAATGCTTTTTCCTTGCCTGGCATTGGAAGTGCAGCATTCCCCTTATAATCGTTATGATAACCCGCAATAGCAGCATCCACCCATTGCCACCAATGACCATTTCCCGAACCTTCAACACGTGGATATTTTCGGGCTACGTCTATGTCATTGTTTAGAGAAAGCGGTAGCAATCTCGGATTGCGTCCTCCCCAACCACAGGATATTTTTCCTCTCTTCCCAATAAACAAAGTTCCGCCTTCATAATCGCCTAATTTGGGAACACCGGCCAATGCATCGTTCAGGTTTACATCGGGATCTAACTCATCCGGGCGTTCTGGTAACATGCCACCATCCATCCAATAAAGCTTCAAATCATCTCCATTCTCTCGTTTAAATGTGTAACGAAGCCTGCTGGAAGCAGGAATGCTCATAGGATCATCGGACTCTTTGAACACTCCGGTAAAAGCCGTGCTGGCATCACACGTTACCTCAGTAGGATAACCAAGTCCTAACAATTTAAATGACGGTCCAATAATATGGCAGGCCATATCGCCCAAAGCCCCGGTTCCAAACCGCCACCATCCACGCCAATTGAAAGGAACGAGATTATCAATGTAATCAGTTTTTAGAGCAGTGCCCAACCAAAGGTCCCAATTCAATTCTTTTGGAACAGGTGGTTTATCTTTTGGCCACGGAATTCCTTGCGGCCACACAGGGCGGTTAGTCCAATTGTATACATGCGTAATATCACCGATTAGGCCTGCATCAAACCATTCTTTTAAGGTTCTCATACCGTCAAAAGAAGCTCCCTGGTTTCCCATTTGGGTTACTACTTTATATTTTTTGGCAGCTTCTGTCAGCACTCGTGCTTCATAGATATCATGGGTTAATGGTTTTTGCAGATATAAATGCTTATTTAATTTCATGGCATTCAGGCCTACGATTGCGTGATTATGATCAGGAATCGCTACAGAAACGGCATCAAAATTTTTGTGTTCTTTGTCAAACAATTCTCTCCAATCGTGATAAAATCCTGCACCCGGAAATTCCTTCCTGCGTGGGTCAGCCATGCGGTCGTCTACATCGCAAAGAAATGCAATGACAGCATTTTTTTTAGGTGCATAAGCATAGTGCTCAATATCATTTTGTGCTTCACCACCGCATCCCACACACGCGATATATAATTTATCACTTGGGGCTACATGGTTCTTGCCGCCTAATACATGACTGGGTACAATAGAAAATGCTGCTGCCGTTAAAGCTGTATCTTTTATAAACTTCCGCCTGCCAATTATTTTTTTCATAACTATTTTATTTTATTTTTATTTTTATATTTATGGAACGCAACGTTGAGCTACATCACGAAGTGTAAAATGTGAATAATAAAACATATTTAGCCGGCAGGACCAAATCTAAATGTCTTTATTTTGATATTTCGGAACCATAATTTTCCATCTTCTGTGCCCTGCAAAGAAATATGGCCTGTCCTGAATGTCCCAAAATCCGGCCATTGGTGAAACTTGGTGCGCGAAATAATTTTCCACCAGTTGCTATCCCAAAATTCAGTATCAACTACCTTATGCCCGTTCTGAAAAAATTGTACATGCCCATTATTGGCAATAATTTCATATTGGTTCCATTTAGGAGCCGGGTTTACCCATTCTGTATCTGCAGGAGCCAGATCGTAAAGTGCGCCTGCACGGTGCATATTAATCCTGCTATCACTGATACTACTATGGTCGGAAGTATAAAGGCAGGACAAATCGGTAATTTGCATTTCGGGTCCTGTTTCATATGTATTTTTATATTGGGGGGATTCATTTACATAAAACATAACGCCACTGTTGGCACACGGTACCATTTTCCATTCCAATTTGAGATCGAAGTTTTCATATTCGGCATCAGTTACCAGGTCGGCAAAATCATTATAAACACTTTTTGAATTTTTGTTGAGCATGATCATACCATTATGAACCTGCCATGCTTTTCCGGGTTCTTTTTCCAGGTAAGAATGCCATCCTTTTAAATCTTTTCCATCAAACAAAAGCTGCCAGCCATCTGCTTTTTCCTCAGAAGAAAGAGTATTGGGGCTTTGGCAAAATGAAAAGATCGGAGAAAAAGAAATAATGATTAAAAGAAAGAATAATTTTTTTAGCATAGTTTTTATTTTTTTCTAAGGTACTTACTTGTTGTAAATGTTGCATACATTTTCAAAATTTATTTTAAAAACTTTCAAAATGACCGTTATTTAAATATTGAATAAGAATGATTGATGATTATCATTTTAATTATTAAAGTATATTAATTAGAAAAAACTTTCTATTGATTTAAAATAGAAAAACCTGGTTATTCCTGCATGAATTACAGCCAGGCGGGTATTTGTTTGCTGATGCAATCAAATGGCGAATAGCCACTCTTTATTTCGTAGGTGCTTAGCTAACTTATTATTTCGTGAAAAATGCTACAGTAAATTGTCCGATATTAATTGCTTTACTGTAGAAGAATTTTTGACAAATCCCTTATAAATTATCCGAAATTTAATAAACAGGATAATCCAATTCTATCTTTATTTCTGAACTATCTGATGTTGGTATCAAATCGTTCAAATAACGTTCAAAGGATTCTGCAGGGATAGAAAGAGCATGATCTGTAAGATATTTTGTCATCGCATTATAAATTTTTTGCCGGTCCGAAAATTTACCTTCATAATTTCCTACCAGAACCTTTCCCTTTGCCGGTAAGGACAAACAACTAATGCCATCTGCAGGTGCCGCAACTTTATCTACAGGAATACCTACAGTTATTTGAAGGGAATCTCCCTGGAGAGGAATATATGAAATAGAAATATGACCGGTTTTTATAAGCTTGTTGGTATTGAGGTAATTCATCAAATCTGTAAAAGAAATTTGGATTTGATGAAAAATATCTTTCTCTTTTATTTTGGTAACAAGGCTCGCAATTATAGGATCTCTTATTTCAGCCATTTTTATATCAAAACCATAAAATTCTTCAGGAGATTCCATGTAATTCCTGAAACCGTTTAATGCATTTTCTCCGGCTTTGTTGATATTGAGAAGTGTAAATATCAATGGAGATCTATTTACCAAAAATATTTTCATTTTGTTTTTTGCCCCGCCGGGAAAAACAGTAAAAGCAAAATTGTTTTCCATGTGATTACCTACTTCACTTATATTATAGGACATTGGTGTTAAAGTATGGATGATAAACTTTTTGCCTGGGATAATTATTGTATCTATTTTATTTGAGCTGTCTTTTCTAAAACTATAATCTGCGGGATTCGATTTATAGGCTTCTTTTATTTCGGGATACCAATTTTTCCAATCCTCTACGTGAACAATTTGTAGAACGGTATTATCAAAAGTAGCGGAAATGTTTATTGTGGAATTTTGTGTAATGGGGAAAAAAGAGACAATAGAAAAGATAATAATAATTATCAAAATAACGACAATCCCTTTTTTCATTTTACGAAAGATACTTATATAGAAAATATGCCGGTAAAGATAGCCTGAAATAACATTACTTTTGTTCACTAAATTTTAAAATAAACAATATTTTATGAAGTTTTAATTTTAAAGTCGGATGAACTTTCGCACCTCTAATAGATTGTAATTATTTCATTTCACATTTTCCTTTCCGAATTTTTTTTAGAAATATATCTATCTGATAGAATTAAAATTAGATTACATAAAAGAATATCAATAACCTGGTTCGATCATGATCAAAAATAAAGGAATTCACCATCTTCTTCTCCTGTTTGCTTATGTCTTTATACTTTGTGCCGGTTGCAACCACAAGCCCTCTGTACCACCAATATTTATAGTAAAAGATAGTAAAAGTACCGGCCTGGATTTCTCTAATACTTTAACCCCAACTCAGCAGATGAATGCTTTGAAATATATGTATTACTACAATGGCGCCGGAGTTGGTGCAGGCGATTTTAATAACGACGGGAAAATTGACCTGTTCTTTGCCTCTAACCAGGGGGATAATAAATTATATCTGAATGAAGGCAATCTCCATTTTAAAGACGTAACCAAAGAAGCAATGATACCCGAGGATGGAGGATGGTCAACCGGTGTATCAGTGGTTGATATAAACAATGATGGATTATTGGACATTTATATCTGCAGGGTAGGTAATTTTGGATCTCTACATAGTAAAAATCAATTATTGATTTGCCAGGGCATTGATAAAAACGGAGTACCCTATTATAAAGATGAAGCGCATAAATATGGCCTTGATTTTTCGGGCTTTTGCACCCAGGCGGTTTTTTTTGATTATGACGGTGATGGTGATCTGGACATGTTCCTGTTGAACCATACTATTTTTGAAAACGGGATTGTTGGCGCACGAAGCATTTTATTAAAAAAGGAAGTGCCTGTTTCGGGCGACCGTATTTATAGAAATGATGGTAACGGCCATTTTACTGATGTTACTAATAAAACGGGCATCAACAGCTCTGTTTTGGATTTTGGACTGGGCATTACCGTGTCTGATATTAATATGGATGGATATCCTGATATCTACATCGGCAACGATTTTCAAGAAAATGATTACCTCTATATCAATCAGCATAATGGCACTTTCAAAGACGAGCTTACGGATCACATAATGCACACAAGTAAATATACAATGGGTGTGGATATTGCCGATGCCAACAATGATGGATACCCGGATATCATGAGTTTGGATATGCTCTCGCCAGATCCGGATGTATTAAAGCGCACTCATATAGACGATGATGAAGATCTGTCTGATTTGAAATTAAAATTAGGATATTACTATCAATATCCAAGGAACAACCTTCAACTCAACAGGCGCAATGGTATGTTTAGTGAAATTGGTTTATATGCAGGCGTGGCAGCTACTGACTGGTCGTGGTCGCCGCTCTGGATGGATTTTGATAATGACGGATTGAAAGATCTTTTCATTTCAAATGGTATTCCCCGAAGGTTAAACGATATTGATTATATCAATTTTGTTTCTAACAGTGAGATCCAGCAGGAACTACAGTCGGGAAACATTGACAAAAATAATTTAGATGTCATTAATAAATTCCCTCAAACAAAAATTTACAATAAATTTTTCAGGAATGACGGCAATATGCAATTTCAGGATTTGGAGAACAAAATTGGAAATGATAGAAAGACCTTTTCTAACGGTGCCGTATATGCGGATTTTGATAATGACGGCGACCTGGATGTGGTTGTAAATAATATTGATGATCCTGCATTACTTTATGAAAATAAAACGAATGACAAAGCGAATGGAAAAAATAATAAGGACTTTGTTGAAATAAAATTAAAGGGTTCTGATAAAAACATAAATGCCTTAGGCGCCAAAATAATTTTGTATTGTAATGGTGGTATTCGTACTTATGAAAAATATCCAGTCAGGGGATTTATGTCGAGTATGGAAATACCGATACATATCGGTTTGGATAAAACCAGCATAGATTCCGCTTTCCTGGTTTGGCCGGATAACACTTTCCAGCCAATAAAATTGCAGCCGGTTAATCATTTAATAACGTTTAATTATAAAAAGGGACTTCCTGAATTTGATTACACCCATATTACCGGTTATTGGAAAAATCCAACAAGACCAATGGAAGACATTAGCTCCAAAGTGGATTTAAAATACAAGCATGAAGAAAATAATTACCAGGAATTCAACGTGGAACCTTTAATGCCTCACCTGCTTTCTACCGAAGGGCCGGGATTAGCGGTGGCCGACTTGAATCATGATGGATTGGATGACGTTTTTATCGGGTCATCAAAAGGTAAGAAAAGTGCAATCTTTATTCAAAAATCAAATGGTAAATTTTTTAAAACACCGCAACCTGCTATTGAAAACGATAGTATGTACGAGGATGTAGGAGCCTGTTTTGCAGATGTAAATAATGATGGAAATACTGATTTAATTATTGCAAGTGGCGGAGATGAATCTTTCGGGAATAATATACTTTTAACTCCGCGGGTTTATTTGAATGATGGTAAAGGCCACTTCACTAAATTAAATAATGCTTTTGATAATTTGTTTGTGAATGCATCGTGTGTGGTACCCTGCGATTTTAATGGGGATGGAAAAATAGATTTATTTATTGGCGGAAGATCCGTGCCTGGTGATTATGGCCAGGTACCGAAATCTTATTTATTGCAAAACGATGGATCAGGGCATTTTAAAGATGTCACCGAAAAATATGCTAAGGGTTTGTCTGACATAGGGTTTGTGACCGATGCTATTTGGTTTGATTTGAATAAAGACGGTGAAAAAGATCTGATTGTTTCGCTTGAATGGGGTGGAATTATTGCTTTTATTAACCATCATGGAACTTTTACAAAAAAGGTATTGACTGATAAAAAGGGATCGTGGAATTTTATTTTGCCTGTGGATATAAATAATGATGGAAATATAGATTTAATTGCCGGTAACCTGGGACTAAATACGCGACTAAAAGCTTCTGAGAAAGAACCAGTAAGATTATACTATAACGATTTTGATGATAATGGTCAAAAAGAACAGGTGCTTACCTATTATTTAGATGGGCGCGAAATTCCATTTGCCAATATAGCTGATTTAGAAAAACAAATTCCGATTTTAAAAAAGCGTTTTTTATATGCGGCAGATTTTGCGAAAGCTTCTTTGGATGAAATCTTCACAAAAGAAAAATTAAAGAATTCGGAAATCTTAACCGAAAACTATTTCCAAAATGCTATCCTGATTAATAAAGGCAATTTAAATTTTACAGTTGAGCCATTACCATGGCAGGCGCAATTATCTCCATACAGAGATGCAGTGGTAGTGGACGCCAATGGTGATAATTTGCCGGATATTTTATTAGTAGGAAATTATTATGGATATAATGTTCAAATGGGAAGGAATGATGCTGACTTTGGAACGATTCTTCTTAATAAAGGAAATGGACAATTTACCTGTGAAAGCATTAATGGCCTGGAAATCAGAGGCCAGGTGCGTCACATCAAAAAATTGACAATAGGGAAAAAAGATGCCTATATTCTTGCGAGAAATAATGATAGTACTATGGTGATACAATTTAAAAAACAGCTGAAAAAATAAGGTTATTAACCCGAAAAAATTAAGAATCACGGATAATTGTTATTCTACTGTAAAGGCAGACTAAGGATTTGGAGGGCTTTATATTGAAAACCGTTTTTACGTTTATCCATTAATGTTACGTGATTACAATTTTCGATGGACTTATAATTTTATTAAATTTTAATTCGTAAAAATATTTGCCTAAAGTTTTAAATCCTGGTATACATTACGGTCTTTTTTAATTATTAAAGAGCCTTAAAAGGTTTACCTCATCTTTCTCTTCAATATAATACTATTTTATCCTCCATTTCTAATCACATATTTTAATTAGGATAGATTGCTTAAAACATAATTTCTATTTCAGAATCAATTGTCACTAATACATTTATATCCATTTTTGGTATTATTTTAATATTTCATTAACTTTTTTTGACTGCTAATTAACTTTTAAATTAAATTTATTTCAAAATCAAGTCTTACCGAAATAATATTCATACTAATTTATCCAATCATTTCATTCTTCAATTACTTATTTATGAGAAAAAAATTTTTAATAAGCAGTATTTTCATTTTACTGTGTTTCTGTCAGTCTTTCGCTCAGCAAAAAACAATTACAGGAAAAATTACAAGTTCCGCTACCGGACAGGCACTGCCAGGGGCTACTGTTATTGTAAAAGGCACCAGGGAGGCCACGCAAACCAATGCAGATGGAGATTTTTCTATTTCGGTAAGTTCCAGAGCCAAAACCTTAGTTATTTCCTCTGTAGGTTTTGCAGATCAGGAAGTACCTATAAACGGCCAAAGTAACATCTCAGTGATCTTACAAGTTTCCAATTCAAGACTAAATGAAGTAGTAGTAGTCGGTTATGGAACACAAAAGAGAGAAGACTTAACAGGAGCAGTTAGCAGTGTAAATGCTACCCAGATAGCAAAAGCACCGGTTACTTCCCTGGAGCAGGCCTTGCAGGGCCGTGCTGCAGGGGTGCAGGTTACTAATAATGACGGTTCCCCCGGAGCAAATATAAATGTACTGATAAGAGGAACCGGTAGTTTGGCGAGTGGAGGAAATGCTCCATTGTATGTCGTGGATGGTTACCCGCTGGAAGCAGGTGGCATTAATAATATTGATCCAAGTGATATTGCTACAATTGATGTATTAAAAGATGCATCTGCTACTGCTATTTATGGTATTCGTGCTGCTAACGGTGTTGTAATTATAACTACTAAGAAAGGGATGAGAGGTGGTGTACAGATATCTTTGAATGGATATGATGCTTTTCAAAGCAGGCCTAAAGAATACAAAGTGTTGAACGCCGATCAGTTTGCTACACTGGCAAATCAGGTGGCAGCAGCTTCCAATGGTACCTTTCAGTCGTTCGATGCGTGGGCCAATCCGTCGAGTCTTCACAATCTTGACTGGCAAAACGCGCTCTATCGTCCGGGTCTGACACAAAATTATAGTGTTGCTATACGCGGAGGAAGCGACAAAGTTCAAACTGCAAGTTCAGTTGGATATTATAGTCAAAAAGGGATTGTGCAAGGCTCCTATTTTAAAAGACTTACTGCGTCAACTAATGTGGATTTCCAACCCATTAAATGGCTCAAATCTTCAACAAGTATTAAATATTCTCACCAGGATCAAAATGTTCCATTTGGATACTCAGGTAGCAATAACTTACTTGCACTAAGCGAATTGCCACCAACCATGGATAGCGGTAACGCTCAAACCTACCAGATAAAAGATGCGAAAGGTAATTATGGTTTTTATAACCCAATATATACTTACGTTGCCAAATATTCTAATCCACTTTATAGTATCCAGACTGATAGATATCAAAACCTAAATAATTTCTTTTTAATCAGTTCATCTCTGGAAGCCACTATTTTCGAGGGGCTCAAAATTAAAACGAATGCCGGCATAGATTATAGTGCATATAATGGTTACTATTTTGCGCCTGAAGATGATCGTTTAGTAAATCAATATGGCGGTCAGGCAGGTGCTACCCAAAATGCGGATTATAGCCAGAGTATTAACAGCTCTTTTGATTGGCTATGGGAAAATACTTTATCATATGACAGAACATTTGGTAAGCATACCATCAATTTTGTTGGAGGTGTTACAGCACAGAAAAACCAATATAATTCAATGGCCGGCAGTGGTGTTCCACCAAATAACACCATCATGGATTTAGCTCAGAGTACAAATCCTGTTTTTACTACGGGCCAAAATGGCCAGACCATTCAAACCTTGGCATCTGAATTTGGAAGGCTAAATTATAATTATGACGAAAAATATTTTATAACCGGAACTATTAGAAGAGACGGCTCTTCCAAATTTGCTCCCGGTCACCAATATGGCACATTCCCATCCGGTGCAGTTAAATGGAGGGCAAAACAGGAATCGTTTTTACAAAGTGTAAATTGGCTGTCCGACCTGGCATTCAGGGGAAGTTATGGTGAGGTCGGTAACCAGGGTTCTATTGCTCCTTTCCAATTTTTAGCATTGTATGCAGCAGGCTCGGGGCCTAATACAGCGCCAAATTATGGCTATACATTTGGTGAACCTAAAACGTATGCCCCAGGCATTTATTCAACTCAACCTTCTAATCCTGATTTGAAATGGGAAACTGATTTCCAAACTGATATTGGAATGGATGCAGCTTTTTTCGATGGAAAACTTAGATTAACAGCCGACTGGTATAACAGGAAGTCAGAAAATTTCCTCTTAACGCTAGCTGCTCCAGCACAATCCGGGTACTCATTTTTAACACGTAATGTTGGGAGTATGGTTAATAAAGGACTGGAACTTGCTTTGAATTACAATCACTCTGTCAACAGAAAATTTAACTGGGGAGCTAATGCGACATTTAGTACGGTTTATAACAGGTTAACTAGTATTACCTCAGGAACAAACAATGTAACCAATTTCGGAAACCCAAGTCTTGTTATTCCTGCGTTGGGTTGGACTACATTTAGCGAAACACACATAGGACAACCGATAGGGGAATTCTACGGATACAAATCTCTGGGCATTTTTCAGACTCAGAAACAGATTGATGCCTTAAATGCAAATGCCGTAGCGAAGGGATTTACAGCCTACCAGACGACGGTTACGCAACCGGGTGACCGTTATTTTGCTGATGTCAATGGTGATGGTACTGTAAATGCCAGCGACCAGGTAGCTCTCGGAAGCCCGCTTCCCAAATTTTACGGTGGCCTAAACTTAGATGCAAATTATAAATCATGGGACTTCAACCTGTATTTCTATGGAGTTTATGGAAACAAAATATTTAACTTCGCAGAAAGCTCTTTGGAAAGTTTCCAAAACAGAAGTTTTGTGGGTGTTGAAAACATTAGCGAGAATTATTATAAAAATGCCTGGACTCCTACTAATCCATCCAACACATACGCCAGGATAACTGCCAATGACGATGCGATTGGCAGCAACGTTGCTTCAAGCGCCTATATTGAAGATGGAAGTTTTTTAAAATTGAAAAATCTGACTATTGGATACTCGTTACCTGAAAGTTTTATAAAGAGTGGCCCTTTTTCAAAATTGAGAATTTATGCATCCACACAAAATCTGTTTACTATAACCGGATATAAAGGTCTTGATCCGGAAATAGGAGTGCAAGGTGGCAATGCTACTCAAAATGGAATAGATAATGGCACTTATCCTTCTTCCAGATTTTACACAGTAGGCTTAAATGTTACATTTAAATAAAAATCTTAAAGATATGAACATCAATAAAAGTAAAAGAAACCTCGCGATTGTAGCAATCATTTGTATTTCGCTCGCACCGCTGGCTTGTAAAAGGAGTTTTTTAAATCAGACCGATACATTTGCAGCAACTGAAGCAGCTACTTTCACAAAACCACAGCAAGTGGTAGCATTGGTAAACTCTATTTATGATACCTATCAAAGTAGCGACTTGTTAAAAAAATCTATTTGGTATTATGCCAATTATTTAACACATGATTGGTTCAATAATGGTGCCGACATTGTTTGGAATTATTATGGGATAACATCTGGTTTTGGTGCGCTTCCTGTTTTTTGGAACAATGCCTATATCGGTATCGCCAGGGCTAATTCTGCATTGAGTGTAATAGCGCAAACAAGGGCAAACGGAATACTCACCCCTTCATCCCTGGCAGACCGTCTCGAAGGAGAAGCTTATTTTTTAAGGGGTATGACCTATTATTATCTTGCCGGAACTTTTGGCGGGGTTCCTTTGGAATTAAGTGCCGAAACCAATGGTTTAACACCAAGGTCTTCACAGGATTCTGTTTTTAAGCAGGTAGTTTCTGATATGCACATGGCTGAAAAATTATTGGTGTCAAAAACACAACTGGCAGCGACTGATATAGGAAGAGCTACAACTGGTGCTGCGTATGGTTATGAAGGTGCTGCACAAATGTGGTTGGGACAATATGATTCAGCATTAGTAGCATTTAATAATCCTGAGTTAACTAACAATTATCATTTATTGCCCAGTTTTGTGCAAGTTGGTGAATACAGTAATCAGAACAATGATGAATCAGTTTTTGAGGTTCAGTTTAATGTTTATGGCTCTCAAAGCTGGGACGGCGGATGGAACGATGGTGGTGAAGAAGGATGGATTGATGATTTTGACTGGCCAGATGAAATAAGTGGTTTTGGCTATGACTATGGCAATCCGGGACTTTATTACTCTTACCAGGCTGGCGATTTACGGAAGGCAGCTACTATTGTTGGACCTGGAGATTCTTTAGTGAGTCCTGACATTATTGCTAAATGGGGTGGGATTAAAGGTTATGCAGTAGTGCAATCAAATTATGTGAGCAAGCCAACTGTTTATTCCGATGGTCACGGGAATCCAATTAATACCGTCGGGACGATTACGTATCCCTGGTATGGATTAGATGGAACGCCCCGTTCAGGGTATTACAACTCAAAAAAATGGCGTGATCCAACCCTTACCGGAGCTAATGGTACTTCAGCAATTTTTGGAGGACAAAACCAGATATTATTAAGATATGCTGAGATACTTCTTGACAGAGCAGAATGCAAAATACGCACTGGTGATATTGCTGGTGGATTAGCAGATATTCAGCAAGTTAGAAACAGGGCATGGGGAGGCACTGCACCTGCAATGCAGGATGGCCTTACCTGGGATGGACAAACTACTCAGCCAATTACTGATCCTATGCAAATGGTATTAAGTGAATACAGGCATGAACTTACCGCCGAATATTCAGTGATGTATGATTTGAGAAGGGCGGGTATGGATGCTGCTACCGGTAAACCTTATGACCAGGAGTTTATTCAAAACGCTTATGGGACCACTTCCAGCACAAATCAGATTATCTATCCTTATGGCCCTACTGCTGATGGTAAAACACATGGTGTTTGGCAAACCTCTCTCACGACTAACAAGGATATTTTGCCTATTCCTGTTAGTGCCATTGCGCTTAATCCAAACTTAACTCAGAATCCGAGCTACTAATAGTAACAATATAAAAAAAGGCTTTCTCCATAAGGGGAAGGCCTTTTTGTCTTTTAGGAACTTAATCTATCATTAGTTTTTTTAATTTATTGTTGTAAAAGATGAAAAAATTTTAATCCCCAAAATTTAAATTTCTGAATCAATTTAAAAAATGATCTGGTTCTTAATTCAATATTAATTGGTATTCGCTAATTTGTTGTTCCATTGTATTCTTTATGAAAAAAACATTATTTATAACAGGTATTTGTGCAGCGCTATTGCTCATTGCTTTTTTTTTATCCCGGGAAAATACAAATAGAGAGGATCCAAGAGGTCATTTATATGCGGGATCAGAAGCATGTACCAAATGCCATAGTGATATTTATCATTCCTATCTGCATACTGCCCACTTTTTAGCATCACTTCCTGCAACCGAAAATACAATACACGGTAGTTTTGAAAATGGGTCTAATGTTTTTTATGTAAATGATTCTCAAAAAGTAGTGATGGAGAAACTGGATAGCGGGCTGTTTCAGAGCTACTACCTGGATGGGAAAATCAAAAAAAGATACCGGTTTGATATTGTTTTTGGCGGGGTTAAAGGCGAAAGCTATCTGACATGGAATGGAAATGAACTGGAACAATTGCCTCTTTCTTATTTTACACGTGAACATCAATGGTCGACAAGTCCCGGTTACGGATTTAATTTTCTAGAATACCCACGGTTACGGATGGTGAGCAAATCCTGCCTTGAATGCCACACTTCCTATATTAATAATTTCCAGGGGGAATCCCCGGAGCTAAATAAGACCGAATTTTTTGATAAAAGCTCGCTTGTATATAGCATAGATTGCGAGCGTTGCCATGGTCCCGCTGCTCAGCATGTTGCATTCCAGACCCGCAATCCGGAAATTAAAACGGCTCATTTTATCAGAACCTATAGTTCCTTAAACAGAATTCAAAGGATGGATATGTGCGCCATCTGCCATTCCGGGCCTCCCAGCCTTATGATACGATCTACTTTTGAATTTGCACCTGGTGACACATTTGCAAAATTTAAGGTGCCTGAATTTTCAAGAATTCTTGATACGGAACATCTGGATGTTCATGGTAACCAGGTAGGGCTTCTTGAAAGAAGCAAATGCTATATTTATAGCCAAATGGATTGCGCAACCTGTCACGATGTGCATAAAAATACACGTGGCGAAGATATACTTTACGTCCAGAAGTGTCTTGATTGCCATAATACACCAAATCATGTTTATTGTAAAATGTCAAATAAATTGAGTGAAAGCATGCTTGAGCAATATTGCATAAACTGCCATATGCCTGCTCTTCCAACTAAAGTTATTTCTGTTCAGGTTTCTGATAAATTACCAACGGTACAGTTTTTTGTTCACACTCATCGTATAGCTATTTATCCCATGGAAGTCAAAAAAATATTGGCTTATATTAATCAATAATTTTAAAGCAAATTAATTTATCAATTATCCCTATGAAGAAGATTTATTATACTTTTTTTTGTCTTACAGTGCTGGGCTTATTTTCCTGCAAAAATAAAACGCTGTTTGAGCAAATATCATCTTCCCACTCCGGGATTGATTTTGATAACAAGATTACGGAAAGCGATTCTATCAACCCAATGAGTACGGTAAATATTTATAACGGCGGCGGTGTTGGTATCGGAGATTTTAATAACGATGGTTTACAGGATATCTTTTTTACAGGCAACCAAGTACCCTGCAGGTTATATCTTAATGAGGGCAATTTTAAATTTAGAGACGTTACAAAAGAGGCAGGAGTAGGCGGATTGGGGAGATGGGCCAGGGGCGTTTCTGTTGTAGATATCAATAACGACGGCTTAATGGATATTTATATCTGTAACGTAATTTATAAAGACTCTATGAGAAGACGCAACATTTTATATATAAATCAAGGTATAGATAAAAATGGTGTCCCTCACTTTAAAGATATGGCTAAGGAATATGGCCTGGATATTCATGTACAATCTACGATGGCAACTTTTTTTGATTATGATAATGATGGCGATCTTGACATGTATCTTACAGTGAATGAAGCTACCAGTGGAAGTAATATTTCCGTTTTTGGGAATCAAAAAAATAATCCTGAACTTACTCCAAGTAGAGGAAGGCTTTATAGAAATGACTGGGATAGCACTTTAAAACACCCGGTATTTCATGATGTTTCTGAACAGGCCGGCATAACTTATGAGGGATATGGACATGCTGCAACAATTTGTGATATCAATAATGATGGCTGGAAAGATATTTATATTTCTGATGATTTTCTTTCAAACGACATACTCTATATCAATAATCATGACGGCACTTTCACTAACCGTATTAAAGAATATTTTAAGCACACTTCTTTCAATTCAATGGGGCAGGATGTGGTTGATATCAATAATGACGGACTTCCGGATGTTGTTACGTTAGATATGAACCCTCCCGATAATTATCGAAAAAAAATGATGATGTCTGGTAATAGTAATATTTCTTATGAAAATTTTGAAAGTAATTCTAATGAATACCAGTATGTGAGAAATTGTTTGCAAATTAACAAGGGCCCTGTCACTTTAGAAAATGATTCTATTGGTCATCCCGCCTTCAGCGAAACAGGATTTATGAGTGGCATCGCCGAAACTGATTGGAGTTGGTGCCCTCTGGTAATGGATTTTGATAATGATGGTTACCGGGACATGATCGTAACTAACGGTTTCCCGCGTGATGTGTCAGATCATGATTTTATTGTTTACAGAAAAAAATCGGAAGGAATTGTTCCTACGGATAAAATAATGCAGCAAATACCACAGGTAAAGCTTCATAACTATGCATTTCATAATAATGGCGATCTTACTTTCAATGATGTAACGTCTTCCTGGGGGCTTAATAAGCCTACATTCTCTGACGGAGCTGCTTATGCAGATTTTGATAATGATGGAGCTATGGATATGGTCATAAATAATATTAATGATAAAGCTTTATTATACAGAAATACTTCACGGGATAAAGACACTGCCGATACCCATTATTTGCAAATAAAATTCAAGGGCGGAAAAAGAAATATTAATGGAATAGGCGCACTAGCAACAATTTATTATGACCATGGGAAACTGCAAGCCTATGAAAACAATCCTTATCGGGGTTATATTTCGACCGATGAAGATATAGCTCATTTTGGATTAGGGAAAATTACAATGCTTGATTCTGTAGTAATAAGATGGTATAACAGTAAAGAACAAACGATAAAAAATGTGAAAGCAAACCAGGTGATTACGGTTAATATAGCTAATGCAAATGAGCCATTTTTATATAGCCATCAAGTGATTGACACGAGCGCATTGTTCAATAACGTTACCCATTCAGTGGGCATCAACTACGATCATAAGGACTTTAATTTTTTAGATTTTAATATTCAAAAAACCTTGCTTCATAAGTTTACAGAATATTGCCCGGCTTTAGCTGCCGGCGACCTTGATGGAAATGGACTTGACGATTTCGTAGTGGGAGGTAATAGTTTTAATCCTGCCCAAATATTTTTGCAACAGAAAAATGGAAAGTTTATCACCAAAGATTTGTACCTGCCTGGAAGTGATATTGCTGACAACTTTAAAGATGAAGGCATCATTATATTTGATGCTAACGGAGATGGCAAACCGGATATTTACATCGCAAGCGGAGGGTATCAATTTGCCCCGGGAAGTAAAAATTACCAGGATAGATTATATATTAATGATGGTAACGGAAATTTCACATTAGACTCAGCTGCATTACCCCAAAATTATACGAGCAAGCTTTGTGTGAGGGCGTTTGATTATAATCATGATGGGAAGATGGATTTATTTGTTTCCGGGCGTGTAGATCCATGGAATTACCCGAGGCCTGTAAGTAGTTTTATTTATAGAAATGATTCGCATGATGGCATCGTTAAATTCACCGATGTGACTAATGAAGTGGCGCCGGAATTAAAGAATATAGGAATGGTAACAGACGCACTATTCACTGATTTTGACAATGATGGCCAAACGGATTTAATACTCACGGGAGAATGGATGCCCGTTACATTTTTAAAAAATGAAAATGGAAAATTTGTGAAGGTCAATACCGGTGTTGAAAACAAATTGGGATGGTGGAATTCGATAGTGGCAGGCGATTTCAGGCACACGGGAAGAATGGATTACATTGTAGGTAATCTTGGATTAAATACTATCTTAAAAGCAAGCGATTCATTCCCTATATACATCACTGCCAGCGATTATGATAAAAATGGAACTTATGATGCTTTTCCTTCACTTTATCTGCCGGATAGAAATGGCGAACTGAAAGAATTCCCATATTTTACAAGAGACGATATGATCAAACAATTGAATAATCTTAAACAAAAATACCCCGATTATAATTCTTTTGCGACTGCAACTATGCAGGATATTTTATCTCCGGAGCAGATGAAATCGTCTCTCAGGCTAAAAGCCAATTATCTTCAGTCCTGTTTTTTAAGAAATGATGGAAATGGAAAATTCACTATGATTCCATTACCCAAAGAAGCACAGGTATCTCCATTAAACGGTATGGTAGTGGGAGATTTTGATGGGGATGGCAATCTGGATGTTGCTATAAACGGCAATGATTATGGAACGGAAATTTCAACGGGTCGCTATGATGCCTTGAACGGATTAGTATTAAAAGGAGATGGAAAAGGAAATTTTAAACCGATGTCTATATTGCAAAGTGGAATCTATATCCCGGGGAATGGGAAAGCCTTAATTAAATTATTAGATAATAATGGAAATCTCATAATTGCGGCGAGCCAAAATAAGGGACCTCTAAAAATATTTGAACTTAGAAAAAAAGAAAAATATATTCCTATACTTCCTGAAGATATGAGTGCAATTATTACCAATAAAGATGGAAGCATTCAAAAAGAAGAATTTTATTATGGATCTTCTTTTTTATCTCAGTCTGCAAGGTTTTTAATTGTAAACTCAAATATGAAAAGTGTGGAGATAACCAATAACTCCGGTAAAAAAAGAATGGCTGACTTTCATTATACCATGCAAGGGATAAAGCCGTGAAAGATTTAAATTATTTATGATTCTCAACGGCAAAAAACGGATATTAAATTCCCGAAAGGTGTGAGAAAAGAATTAGATATTGATGCTGATTTTATCTTAGATCATATTTGATCTTACCCAACAGTTAGCAATTTCTTTACATTCTTATGATCACTTTCAATAATTCCATCTTTCAGGCGTATGATGCGATGCGCATATTCGGCAATATCTTCTTCGTGAGTTACTAAAATTACGGTATTCCCATCTGCCTGTATCTTATCAAAAATGTGCATGATCTCTACAGATGTTTTTGAATCGAGGTTTCCGGTAGGTTCATCTGCAAGAATGATGGAAGGATTATTTACCAAAGCACGGGCAATGGCCACACGTTGATTTTGGCCACCTGATAACTCATTGGGCTTGTGATGACTTCTGTCGGCCAGACCAACTCTGTCGAGCATTTCAAGCGAGAGTTCTGTTCTTATTTTTTTTGTAGTACCGTTATAGATCAACGGCAGAGCTACATTTTCTGCTGCTGTTAGACGAGGCAGCAAATTAAATTGCTGAAACACAAAACCAATTTCTTTATTACGCACATCTGCAAGATCATCATCCTTCATTTTACTCACATCTTCGCCATTGAGAATATATTTCCCCGCAGTGGGGGAGTCGAGGCATCCCAGCAAATTCATTAAAGTAGATTTACCACTACCACTCGGCCCCATCAAAGCCACATATTCGTTTTTAAAAATTTCAATTGTAATTCCCTTCAGCACTTTTAATTCCTGCTTACCGAGGTAATAACTTTTTTGAATATTATCTAAGTGTATGATTGCAGACATTTTTTTTATTTAGGTTTCCTTAGTATGTTTTGAACTAATAGCTAACAGCGATCAGTAAACCAACAAATAATCTGAATTTCCATTTAACTAATTAACTAATATAACTATTTATTTCCTTATCACTTTCGGTACTTTAAAAAATTCATTGTCATGCAAAGGGGCGTTTTTGAAAACATCTTCCCTGCTTATTTCACCTTTTACTTCATCTTTCCTGAATACATTTACATTGTCACTTACATGTAATAATGGTTCTACACCTGTTGTATCCAGCTCATTTAGTTTATCAAAAAAACCGATCATCTTTTCCAGGTCAATCTTAATTTCCTGTTTTTCTTCATCAGAAAATTCGAGTCTTGAAAGATGAGCCAGTTTTTCTATCAAGGCGTCATTTACTTCCATTGGGCAAATATAGCAGGTTTATTTTTTTTAATTTGTTGTTGAACAAGCGCATTATTCCATTTATCATTTTTTTTAACCTTAAATATTTCAATTAGATGAATCGCTCTTGCCTTCAATCAGCCAAAATGGTTGTTTATCCATTTTAACAATACTCCTTTGCTTTCTGGCAACAACTTTGTTAAAATTAATAAGACTATAAAACCCAAATAATATATTAAATGAAAAAGATAATTGTACTCTTAGGCGGCTTTTACATTTTCCCGGCACTCATTTTTGCACAAAAACCACAACAACAAAACTACATGCAAAACGGAAAAATGCCACAAATTGGCGAAGTAATAGGAAAGGTTGTGAATGCTAAAAATAATAAAGGAATTGGTTTTGCGACAGTTGAAGTATTGAGAGAAAAAGATTCAAGCCAGGTAACCGGAGTGATTTCCAAAGATAATGGCGACTTCACAATCAACCAGCTGCCTATTGGAAAATTTATTCTTAAAATTAATTTTGTGGGTAGTAATACTGTTTATCACCAGTTTTCAATCACACCAAATAATTCAAGCCAGGATCTGGGCAATTTTAAACTGACTTCTTCTGCAGTTACATTGAAAGGAATCACTATAAGTGGAAATACACCTGCATATACTATGAGCCTGGATAAAAAAGTATTTGATGCTTCCAAAAGCCTGGTAAGTTCGGGTGGGGATGCTACGGATGTCTTAAAACAAATACCATCCGTAAATGTGGATATAGATGGGAATGTAACACTTAGAAATGGAACTCCTAAAATCTATATTGATGGCAAGCAAACTGTATTAACATTGGATGAAATCCCTGCAGAAAGCATAGATAAAGTAGAAGTGATTACCAATCCTTCTTCAAAATATGACGCAGAAGGTAATTCGGGCATTATAAATATTTTGCTTAAAAAAAATCGTAAACCTGGAATAAATGGGATGCTTCGTGCAGGAGGAGATAGCGAGGGAGGCGGTAACGTGGGAGCGAATGTGAGTCTTTATAAAAATCCATTTAATCTTACTTTGAGTTATTTTCTGCACCAGCATGATCAACCATACACAGACAACCTTACACGGCAAAATATTGCGGGCAATAATTGGTTGAAACAAAATACAGATGGAAAAAGAAACGGCACTTTTCAAATGGGTCAATTGGGGCTTGATTATTCCCTGGATAACAGAAATACAATATCATTAAATGGAAGAATGGGTGGCGGTGATTTTACAACAAATGAGACATTGCAGAGTAACTACCTCGATAGTACCCTTTTTTCAGATTCTACGAGTGACAGGATTACGTATAATAAAAATCATTTTCAGTTTTATTCAGGAGATCTTGGTTACAAACATAATTTTAAGAAAGAGGGACATACACTGACAGCCGACTTCAATCTACAAACATTCACTAATGGTGGGAATGGAAATTACGTAACAAATTTTTTTGATAAAAACGGCGCTCTGATGCCAGGACAGAGTGCCACCCAAACAAATAACAGCAATGGTAAAAGCAGCAATTTCACGGGGCAGGTAGATTATGTAAATCCTTTATCCGATAAATCAAAACTGGAAGCAGGTTTGAAAACAACCATGCGGAATTACAACAGCACTTACAATGTGTACGACCTTGATTCGACCGGATATGTTTATGATAATTACCTCTCGAGCGATTATACTTTTAATGAAAATATTTATGCCGCTTATGTGCAGTTTTCCAGCCAGTGGGATAAGTTAAGCTACCAGCTTGGATTACGCGAAGAAGACTATGTATATGATGGTGCTATCCCAAGCAAATCTCTCGATTTCAAACCCGTTAGTGACAAGCCGGAGCTATTTCCCAGCGCTTATTTTACTTACAAAATAACAGATAACGATCAGCTTCAACTTAATTATAGCAGGAGAGTGGACCGTCCTAATTTCTGGCAGCGGATACCTTATATTAATTTTTCTGATCCTCAAAACCTGACCGAGGGAAATCCTGATCTGAAACCTCAATACACTAATTCATTTGAGTTTTCTTATAACAAAACTTTTGGAATGAGCAGTAATTTTATGACCACTGTTTATTTCAAAAATATTGTTGATCAGATCACCAGTTATACAGAGCCTTATAATAATTCTACCGATACACTCATCACTTATTCCGTAAATGCCAATACGAATAATTCTTATGGCGCAGAATTCACACTCTATACTCCAATTACGAAATGGTGGACCGTTACTGCAAACATGAACCTTTTTCAAACCAATATCTCGGCTGATATCAAATCAACCACATTTTCAAACAGTAAATTCAGTTGGTTTGCAAAACTGAATTCAGACATGAAGTTGCCATCACATTACAGCATACAAATTGATGGTAATTACAATTCGCCTATAGCTACTCCCCAGGGAACAGTAAGGCAATTCGGTTACGTAGATTTGGGCCTGAAAAAAGATTTTCTTAAAAAGAAAAATGCTACTGTTACTCTTAGTCTTACTGATATTTTTAATACACGGGAAAGAGAAACTACCTACGCAATCCCGGATGTGTTTTCCCAGAGCAGTATAGAAAAAAGAGCGTCCCGCCTTTTAAGATTGAACTTTACCTACAGTTTTGGCAAGCAAAATTTTCAACTTTTTAAACGTAAAGAAAACAAGAGCCAACAATCGAATCAGCAAGGGGAAAATGATATAATTCCCCAACAATAATAGAAATGATTTTTTTCACCAGGGGTACATTTCAAATTGCATTTATTAGATGGAGGTACCAACCAGTCCATCAGACAATTTGAAATGTACCCTTTATAATCCGGCAAACTTTTTTTGAGATGTTTTTTGTTCAAAGGCCAAATGAGCAAACGATTTTATTTTATCTTCGCTTACTTATGAAAGAAGAGAAAGAAACCCTGCCAGCCGTGCCTGCAGAACAGCCACACAGCAGGCAAGTAGTAATGAGCGGGATAAGGCCGACCGGTTTTTTGCACCTGGGCAATTATTTTGGAGCTATCCGTAATTATGTAAAAATGCAGGAAGATTATGAATGCTATTTCATGGTAGCTGATTTGCATTCCCTTACTACCCATCCCGATACCAAAGGCCTGAAAGCTAACGTGCATAGGGTATTAGCCGAAAATATCGCCTGCGGCCTTGATCCTGAAAAAGTAGCCTTATATTGCCAGAGCCATTTATTACAAACAGGAGAGTTATACCTTTATCTTAATATGCTTGCTTACAAAGGAGAACTTGAAAAAACGGCTACGTTTAAAGAAAAAGTACGCCAGCACCCTGATAATATCAATGCAGGCTTGTTGACTTATCCGGTGTTGATGGCGGCAGATATTTTAATTCATAAAGCAAAATATGTTCCTGTGGGAAAGGACCAGGAACAACATCTTGAAATTGCAAGAAATTATGTAAACAGGTTTAATCACCGTTATCGTGAAGTATTCCCCGAGCCGTTTGCTTTCAATTTTAATTGTGATTTGGCCAAAGTGCCTTCACTTGACGGGAAGGGCAAAATGAGTAAGAGCGAAAACCAAATGGCCACTTTGTACCTTGCTGATGAGGATGAGGCGATCCGGAAAAAAATAATGAAAGCTAAAACGGATGATGGTCCAAAAGAAAATAATTCTGTAAAACCTGATTATATTGAAAATTTATTTTTACTGATGAAATTAGTTAGCACTAAGGAAACTTTAGCATATTTTGAGGAGAAATTTAATGAGAGTTCCATTCGGTATGGCGATATGAAAAAACAACTGGCAGAGGATATGGTAAAATTTATTTCGCCGATACGGCAAAAGGTGAACACCATTTTAAACGATGAAAAATATTTGCAAAAAGTAATGAAACAGGGCGCTGAGAAATCAATTGCCAATGCAGAAAAAACAATGCACGAAGTAAGAAATGCAATGGGACTGAATTATTTTTGAAGGAGCCATGAGGTTGTAGGAATTAGCTGGCAGCTGTAAGCCGTGAGCAATCAGCTATGAGTATTCGACCACTGATCGCTGAGAGCTGATCACTGAACGCGGCAACCTTTATAAGAAAAAAAAACTAACTTGTCGGACTTAAAAATTTGAAACCAGGAAATGGCAAAATCAAAAAAACCTAAACACATTGCAGTAGCTGGAAACATTGGAGCAGGAAAAACCACTTTAACAGAATTACTAAGCAAGCATTATAAATGGATTCCGCAATTTGAAGATGTGGATCACAATCCTTACCTCTACGATTTTTATGAAGATATGCCGAGGTGGAGTTTTAATTTGCAGGTATTTTTTTTGAACAGCAGACTTACTCAGTTGCTCGAAATTCAAAATGGCACAGAAACTGTAATACAGGACAGAACCATCTATGAAGACGCCAACATCTTTGCGCCTAATTTACACGATATGGGATTGATGGATAAAAGAGATTTTACTAATTATTATACATTTTTTGAGACTTTAAAATCAATGGTAAAGCCGCCTGACCTTTTAATTTATCTAAATGCATCGGTACCGACTTTGGTTGCGCAGATTCAAAAGCGTGGCCGCGAATATGAAGAGAATATTCGTCTCGATTATTTAAAAAAATTAAATGAATTTTATAATAAATGGATTGGGGAATATAAAGAAGGCCCTTTGCTGATAGTGGATGCAGATAAGAATAAATTTGCCGAGAACGAAGAAGATCTTGGTATCATCATCAACCAGATTGATGCGCAATTGTATGGGCTGTTTTGAATTGCCCGGATTACAAAAAATGTTTTTCAAAACAATAAACAAGAAAATAAAGAGAATTTTTGTTTTTAATTTTTGATTTGATTCACCCAAATTAAAGGATTCCGTTGAAACAATAGCAATATCTATATTTGCAGAAGGAGAATTTTTATTCTTTTTGGAATCTCAATGCTTTTAATGTTTTTTATAGCAAGCAACGCGACATATTGAATTACGTGCTAAATTGTTGCAGAACTTTTCAGTAGCTTCAATTTGTGTACAGAATTGAAATTTAATTTTAGGTACTAAAAATAAATTTAGAATCATGCGAATTTTAAAACTACTTTTTGTTTACCTAATTTTATTTCTATCAATCAAAACAGAAGCCCAGTCAGGCTTTAAACAAGAAAAGCATCAGTTCAATAATTTTGTGGGCGGCTATCAATTCATGCCGGGTAATTCAAAATTGAATGACAGACTTTCATTGAATGGATTTCCTGATCTATTATCTCCCCAATTTATTTTTGGCTTTGAATACGGAGTGGTGTATAAAAAACGCATTGTAAAAATGAAATTCAGCGCAACCGGAATATTTGTTGGAAAAAGTTCAAAATATTCATTGGTCAGAACGAGTGATATTTGTTTTAAATACGGACATGATATTTTGCCAAAAAGTGAACGGACTTATTTATATCCATTTGTCGGATACAATCTTTTATTTCGTAATTTACTTGCAACTAATTCTAAAGATTCTACAGGCTTTTCTCAAAAATTGGATGCTACCAAAATTGATTTTGATTTAGTTACAGGGCTTGGATTAAAACAATTTTTCAAAAAAGATTTTATTGGCTTTTTAACCAATGTTGACATTAATGCGGGTATCTCAATTCCTGTAATAACAGATAAATGGAGGAATACGGGATCACAATTTCTTTATGGAATGTACAGGTTGCAATCTGTTTTTGATTTCACTGCATCATTGGGATTTTAATGGAACAAGTATTTTTTACAGACCCATTCCAGGTATTCAAAACCTGGAATTTTTTCTTCCGGCAAATGAATAAATAACAGAGATTTCTGTTTTTCTAATTTGGTTTAATACATCTCAACTTATCAAATTAATAACTGCAAAAGTTATTGCGCAATGTCCGGGGCATAGTATTCACAAAGCTCTCTGTATTTCACGTTTGTTAATTGAGTTGCAGGTCAACAAATGTGGCTCATGAAAGCGGCATGGCAAATGAAAAAGCGTATTTTTATTTTTTATCCCACAAAACAATAAGCGCATCCATGCTCTTGCGCACGGCCCACCGCCCACACACCGGAAGGAACAACTTCTACGCCGGGCAAGATACCGGAAAGAATATCTTTTTTAACTTCTCCTGCATCCATATTTAATTTTTGCGCAAACATAGCGCTGAAAATGGTTATTGCTATATCACATACACAAAACATCGCTCCATTGTCCTGCAATTGATTAATTCCTATTTGCAAATTACCAATACCGGGAACTGAAAAATCACCAGGCTTTGGTTGCCAAAATATATTACGCACAGAAGGCGCTTTTGTAGCAGGATCAGTTATCTTAAATACTTCACCCAATTGATATTTTGCCCACAGACGATCTTCCATTGCAAAAGGAGCTGATTCGTGTCGTAGTATAATAACTTCGCTGCAATCATTTTCCGGCGTTCCTGTCATGGCATTAGTCATCGTAAACGCGCTTACCCACGCAAATGGGAAAATACCATGTGGCCCTGTAGTATCAAATACAATCCGGTGCTTTCCTTTAATCTTATTGAACCATGCATCCGGGTCATCATCCCCTGGAAAGGAAATTTTTTCGGTTTCTGCTGCTACACGTAAGGGCAAAGATAAAGATGCGATGCCTACTGCACCTGCGCCCAGGGCTAATTTACCTAAAAAACCGCGGCGGTCTGTTGTTGTTTTTGGATTTTTTAACTGCATAAAAATTGATTTTTAAATTTAAAAATGAAATGATGAATTCCGGAATTTCTTTCTGCTTAATCTCACTGTTTAACTCTTTTACAAAAGGTTCTGAAAGCCTCCATGAAGATTGGTTTTATTAAAATGTTTTAGATAGGTATAAAACATAAGACCTTAGTTCTGGAATTTTCAGAAAATATTTTTTATTGTAGCGCTGGCTAAATTCAAACAACAAAGGAGACTTATTTCACTTGCACTTTTTTACTGCCAATCAAACTGCTGTTTGTTATATAGAAAATCCACTACATTAAAAAATGTAATCAACAAAGTGGTGTGTGTAGAGTAAATTAATTTTCTAATCAGTAAAATCAGGGACAAATATAAAAATTTTTCTTTATGGTGAATTTTTTTTCCAAAACTGTCATTTCAATTCAATTTTGCAAATGCCAGGATCAACACTATAACAAAATAAATTAGGGGTATTGCTTTATGGGAACGATATTTACTTAATTTTTTTTTAAATTAGTAGTGTAAGAAATGTAATCACCTTACGGGAAGAATAATATCGCTGAAATCATTCATTCTTTTGAACAATCCTTTCAATAGTATAGTCATCGCACACAGAGGTGCCTGGAAGAAAGCTGGTCTTCCACCGAATTCTATTGAAGCTTTAAAAGTGGCTATAGCTTTGGGATGTGCGGGTTCAGAAACCGATGTGCATTTAACAGCAGATGGCGCTTTGGTTATAAATCACGATGCGGTTTGGGCAGGTTTACAAATACATAAAAATACTTTGCAGAAACTACAAAAAACAAAACTTTTCAATGGCGAAGTATTGCCGTTACTTACCGACTTTTTAAAAATTATTCAACAGCAATCAAAGACCCACCTGGTTTTAGAAATAAAGCCCTCAAAAAAGGAAAAGGATGGGGTAAAGGCAATAGTTCAAAAGGTAATAAATGCTGTTATTCAAATGCAGGTACAGCTTTTGATTATTTACATCAGTTTCGATTATGAAATACTGAAAGAAATTTTAAGATTGGAGCCTTCGGCAAATGTGCAATATTTGAATGGTGATCAAACACCGTCACAATTAAAACAGGATGGAATCAAAGGGGCTGATTACCATTATACAGTTTTTAAAAATAATATTGAATGGATACAATCTGCCAAAGAAAATAATATTGATTTGAATGCGTGGACAGTAAACAAAGAAAAAGAAATGAATTGGCTTTTGGTAAAAGGGTTTAATTTTATTACGACTGATGAACCCGAATTGTTGTTCAAAGAAATTGAAAAATATTTTATATCAGGGAGGGAATAAAAATAAAATGAAAAGATTTATAAAGGTAGATAAAATTAAATTGCCTGATTAAATAAAAACGGGAATTTTAATTAATAAAAAAAATAAATCATGGAAATAAAAAAGGGATCTCTGTTATTTTTATCCATTACATTATTGGCGTGTAATCATCAAATGATGAAAGGGAAATCGGTTGCCAACACAAAGCCATATAACGCTCATGGAAAACAAATAACTGTTTATACCACAGCGGAAAATACAAATTTTCGTATATCTCCTACTGATACATTGCAATTTAAAGACTTTGGTCAGCCGGTTGAAACACAGATATGTATTTTTGTGGATCCTACAAAAACTTTTCAGACTTTTATGGGAATTGGTGGTGCATTAACTGACGCATCTGCAGAAACTTTTTTTAAACTCCCTCCTGATAAACAACAGGAAATACTAACTGCCTATTATAGCAAAGACAAAGGGATAGGATATACGTTTGCGAGAACCAATATTGGTAGTTGTGATTTTTCAAGTGCGAGTTACACCTACATCCAGGAAGGCGATTCAGCCCTAAAAACTTTTAGCATTGATCATGATAAACAATTTAAGATTCCATTTATTAAGGACGCGATGAAAGCGGCAGGAGGAAAACTCACTTTATTCGCAACACCCTGGAGTCCTCCGGCTTTTATGAAAACCAATGATGACCTGCTTCATGGAGGCTCGTTGAAACCAGAGTATTATCATAGCTGGGCTATGTATTATACCAAATTTATTAAAGCGTATGAAAAAGAAGGAATCCCTGTTTGGGGTATCTCCATTCAAAATGAGCCCATGGCCAAACAAACGTGGGAATCGTGCAATTATACTGCGGATCAGGAAAGAGATTTTTTAAAAAATGATTTAGGCCCAGTGATGAAAAGTGAAGGCCTTGGCGGCAAAAAAATAATAGGTTGGGATCACAACCGCGATTTATTATACCAGCGTGCTTGCACATTATTGAATGATCCCGAATCGGCTAAATATTTATGGGGAATCGGCTTCCACTGGTATGAAACCTGGACTGGTGGCAAACCCATGTATGATAATGTAGAATTGGTGCACGAAGCATTTCCTAATAAAAATTTATTATTTACCGAAGGTTGTAATGAAGCTTTTGATTTCAGTAAAATTCATGAATGGAGATTGGGCGAAAGGTATGGTGAATCTATGATCCATGATTTTAATAACGGAACCGTGGGATGGACAGACTGGAATATATTATTAGATGATCATGGCGGACCGAATCATGTAGGTAATTTTTGTTTTGCTCCTGTACATGCCAATACCCAAACCGGCGAACTTATTTATACCAATTCATTTTATTATATAGGGCAGTTTTCAAAATTTATTCATCCGGGTGCTAAAAGAATTATTAGCTCTTCGAGCAGGAGTGTTTTACAAACTACTTCGTTTATGAATGAAGATGGAAGTATCGCAACAGTAGTATTAAATGAAGGCGATAAGAAGATTGATTATTTCCTTTGGGTAAATGGAAAAGCAGCGGAAGTCACTTCACTGCCACATTCTATTCAAACTTTAATTTTTTAATTAGAAGTCCTTTGATTTTTAATTTTGCACAATTTTAAAATTTCCAGTATGATTAAAAAAGAAATATTTTTTATGGTTTGCATATTGACCTTAACAAGTGCATGTGGTAAAAAAACAAACGGCGATACGACGACTGGCTCTTTATTAAGTATAACAGACGTTCAACAAGCTAGGGACAATTCTACCATAACTACTTTTCATTTTATAATAAATGTTGCAAATCCTTCTGCAAACGAAATAAAAGTAGATTATGCCACAGTCGATGGAACAGCTAACAGTAATGATTATACGCAAAAATCAGGTACATTGACTATTCCTGCTAACCAGAATACTGCCGGGATAGATATAGAAGTAAAAGGCGATAGTCTCAGGGAGTCTCCACTCCTATTTTATGTGCAGTTAAGCAATCCTGTAAACGCGAAAATTAATGGTAATGGAAAAGGCACAGGAACCATAATTTGTGACGGTACTTATTTACCGGTTAATGATTCCGGATATGTTGCGCCAACAAGTTATCCAGGGCTTTCTTTAAAATGGAGTGATGAGTTTAATGATACTGCAATAGATAATAATACCTGGAATTATGATATCGGCGGAAACGGTTGGGGCAATAATGAATTAGAATATTACACCAACAGCACAAAGAATTCTTTTATTACGCATGGGGGTTACCTGGTATTGGAAGCGAGGCAGGAAGCTATGGGCTCCAACAATTATACTTCTGCAAGATTGCTTACGATGAACAAACAGCAATTTAATTATGGAAGAATAGATGTAAGGGCCATTCTTCCGAAAGGCCAGGGAATATGGCCGGCAATATGGATGTTGGGAAGCGATATTTCTACAACTCCATGGCCCGCCTGCGGTGAAATTGACATGATGGAATTACTGGGACAACAACCCGATAAAATATATGGAACTATGCATTTTGCGGATGCTTCAGGCCAACAAGCACAACTTGGTGGAAACTATACGATGCCTTCAGGAGATTTTTCTCAAGAATTTCATGTGTTTAGCATTGAATGGGATTCCACAAAAATAGAATGGTATGTTGATGGCATCTTGTATTTTACCGGAAATATATCAGATGTGACCGGGAACAATCCTTTTGATAAACCTTTCTTTTTTATTTTGAATATAGCGGTAGGGGGAAATTGGCCCGGAAGCCCTGATAATACCACTGTTTTTCCTCAACGGATGATCGTGGATTATGTAAGAGTGTATCAATAAATGTATAGAAGTTCAGGAGGTTAGGAGTTTGAGATTTAATAGTTTGAAAGATAATGAAATTTGTAAAGGTGGGATTGAATATTAATACAAAATCTTTCAAATTTGTTTGTTTACTGACGTCTTCAAATTGGCTGAAGCGATGCAGAAATAGAATGTTTAAAATTTAGAGATTGAAACTTTTTATAAGAAATATGGTTTGCCCGCGCTGCATCACGAGTGTGGAACAAATTCTGAAAGAAAATAAATTTGAAGCAAAGTATGTGCGTCTGGGAGAAATTGAATTGGTAAAAACCCTCAATAGAAACCAGTTGCAAAAGTTTTCTGGTGATTTACGCAAAGTAGGTTTCGAATTGTTGGATGATTCAAAAACACAATTAATAGAAAAAATAAAAACTTTATTGATTCAAAAAACCCAGGAAGGTAACGTTGAGCAACATTTCAGTATTCAAAAATATTTAACTAATAATATATTTAAAGATTATTCTTCCCTGAGCAAATTATTTTCAGAAGTGGAAAGTGTAACAATAGAGCAATTTTTTATTCTTCAAAAAATAGAAAAAGCCAAAGAATGGCTTATCTACAATGAACTATCCTTAAGCCAGATTGCTTTCAACCTTGGCTACAGCAGCTCCCAACATCTTTCCGGTCAGTTTAAAAAGCTTACGGGTATGACACCTACACAATTCAAATCACTGGGTGCAGAGCATAGGAAGGCAATAGATGATGTGGTCAGGTAGTTGTCGGCACCGCAGGTCAGCCCGCAGCTATTTAGAATATTTACAATTAAATATACATCTTTCACAAAAGGATATAACGGGAACAAAACCATTCATCCGAAATTTACATCTGACCAAATGTAAAAACATGGAAGACAATATTACTGTTGAAATACATCTCTCTGTTGCAGATAGTGAAAATGGTGCTTTGGTGGTTGATAAAGATTTACAAAAAGTTGCAGTAAAAGCGATTCGTGATTCAGGTTATAATGTGCCAACTGTAAAAAAAACATTTCCTGTTTTAAATATGAGTTGTGCTTCCTGCGCAAGCAGTACTCAAACTACCTTGGAAAACATGAATGGCGTAATAAACGCGACAGTAAATTACGCTAATGCTACAGCCAACGTGGAATATATTCCAATACTTACTAATCCTTCAGAATTTAAATCAGCCCTGCAATCTATAGGTTATGATCTGATGATTGAAGATTCGGAAGATGCCAAAGATGCACTGGAAGATTTAAACGCAATAAGATATAAAACTTTAAAACGACGCACCTTAAGCGCAGTTGTTTTATCCGTTCCGTTAGTGGCAATCGGGATGATTTTTATGCACCTGCCTTACGCCAATTATATAATGTGGGCGTTGGCCACACCCATTGTTTTTGTATTTGGGCAACAGTTTTTTGCAGGCGCCTGGAAACAATTGAAACATCGCAGCGCTAACATGGATACGCTGGTGGCCATGAGTACAGGTATCGCTTATTTGTTCAGCGTTTTTAATATTTTGTATCCTCAATTCTGGACAAGCAGAGGTATAGAGCCTCATGTGTATTTTGAAGCCTCTGGTGTAGTGATCGCATTTATTTTATTGGGGAAAATGCTGGAAGAAAAAGCGAAAGGAAATACTTCTTCAGCGATAAAAAAATTAATAGGGCTACAACCGAAAACAGTCACTATTATTCATGAAGGCAGTCATCAGGTAGAAATAAAAATTACTGATGTAAAAGTAGGCGACACAATTTTGGTAAAGCCGGGAGAAAAAATTGCCGTAGATGGAAAAGTACTTTCAGGAAATTCTTTTGTGGATGAAAGCATGATCAGCGGAGAGCCGGTGCCGGTTGAAAAAATAAAAGATGCAGAAGTATTTGCAGGAACCATTAATCAAAAAGGAAGTTTTCAATTTGTGGCGAAAAAAGTGGGTGGCGATACAGTGCTGGCGCAAATAATTAAAATGGTGCAGGACGCCCAGGGAAGTAAAGCGCCGGTGCAAAAATTAGTGGATAAAATCGCAGGTATTTTTGTTCCCGCTGTAATCATCATTGCCGTATTAAGTATGATAATATGGATTATTTTTGGAGGAGATAATGGTCTTACTCACGGACTTCTTGCATTGGTTACTGTACTTGTAATTGCTTGTCCATGCGCATTAGGGCTGGCTACTCCCACGGCTATCATGGCCGGAATTGGTAAGGGCGCGGAAAACGGAATTTTAATTAAAGATGCTGAAAGCCTTGAACTCGCAAGAAAAGTGAATGCAATCATCCTCGATAAAACCGGTACCGTTACAGAAGGCAAACCTGTGGTTAGGAATATACTTTGGTTGAACGATGATAAAAGATATTTGCATGCATTAGCATCAATAGAAAATAATTCTGAGCATCCTTTAGCAGAAGCAATTGTAAATTATCTGGAAGAAAATAAATATTTACCAGTTAGCGAATTTGAAAGTATTACCGGTGCTGGCGCAAAAGCAAAGGTGAATGATAAATTTTTTTATGTAGGCAATTCCTCATTATTAAAAGCTAATAATATTTCTGTTGATGTTTCATTAAGAAAAACGGCAGATAATTGGCTCAGTGAAGCTAAAACTGTTATTTATTTTTCAGATGAAAAGACGATTCTTGCTGTGATTGCCATTGAAGATAAAATAAAAGAAAATTCTAAAATAGCGGTTGAAAAATTAAAGAAGGAAGGCATGGAAGTATATATGCTCACCGGGGATAATGCTTCTACTGCTAAAGCAATAGCAGACCAGGCGGGCATTGATCATTACAAGGCAGAAGCATTACCTGCTCAAAAGGCTGAATTCGTAAAAGAATTACAACAACAGGGTAAAGTAGTAGCCATGGTGGGGGATGGTATTAATGACAGCAATGCATTGGCCCAGGCAGATGTTAGCATTGCAATGGGAAAAGGAAGTGATATTGCAATTGATGTGGCCAGGATGGCTATCATTTCTTCTGACCTTTCAAAAATTCAAAAAGCGATCAGGCTTTCCCGTTATACGGTTACTACCATAAAACAAAACTTATTTTGGGCATTTATTTATAACATGGCAGGGATTCCCATTGCAGCAGGAATATTGTATCCCGTCAATGGATTCCTTCTGAATCCAATGATCGCAGGTGCTGCCATGGCATTGAGTTCTGTGAGTGTGGTAAGTAATAGTTTGAGATTAAAAAGAAAAAAATTATAAGTATCAATTAAATAAACAAAATGAAAACTATACAATTAAAGACAAATATTATGTGCGTCTACTGCATTGCAAAAGTGACGCCAGTACTCAATGAAGCTTTTGGTAAAGAGAATTGGAAAGTAGATATAAAAGGCCCAAAAAAGATTCTTTCTATTACATCAGAATTTGCCGGTAAGGATGAGGTAATTAAGGCGCTTGAAAAAGTGGGTTATAAAGCGGAAGGGCTGAACTAAATAATTTTTCAGGATAGGATAATTCAATGGAGCATTTACAAACCTTATGAATAATTTCTCTGGCATTTGATGTATCGTGTGCCTTGATAACTACTTTCGAGAATATTGATGATAATGAGTAAATTAATTTGTGATTTTCGGTTACTGGAAAATTAATGTTTGACCTTTACTTTTTGAAGTATTTGAGGTTGCCGGCGACCCAATACTATCCACAAAAAAAAGGCAACAAAATTTGTTGCCCTTAAATTCGTAGGTTCTTCAATAATAACTTAAAACTGGTAGTCTTTCAAAACTAATTGAACCTTGTAATAAATCATAAAAATTGGAGTAAAACTGCTAAGATATTGGATTTAAAATGATGTAATTTCAATGATCTTATACGTATTATATTGCAAAAATGCTGCCAAAAAGGTAATTTTAACTAAGATATTAATAATCAATGAACTACAGAAATATTAATTGTTTAATTTACGCTAAAAATTGCTTTAACTTCATTAAAGGACTAAGAAATTTGAAAATTGAATTGATATTTTTTCTAAATAAAAACTAACCCTTTTTACCAGGTTTAGTCCAAAAACAGACTTTAAAATAATTTTCAAAAAGGATTTTGAATACTTAAGTCTTCTCATAGCATAATCATGGGGAATTTTCGCTTTTAAGAATTCCGAATCTGATTACCCATTAATGCAAATTCATTGATGAAATAATATGGTCAATTTTATTGTCAAGCTTTTTCTTTGTTGCATTAAATTCATCTACATTTTTTAATGGCATACTTACACTAAAATAGAATTTAATTTTGGGCTCAGTACCACTTGGTCTTGCAGAAATTTTACTGCCATCTTCTGTGACGAATTGCAGAACATTGCTTTTAGGTAATGCTATTTTTCCCATTTCTCCTGTTGATAGATTTTTTTGAACCTGCAGTTGATAATCCAGTAAAAATTTCACTTTACTTCCGGCGATCTCCTTTGGTGGATTATCCCGGTATCCCTGCATCATGTCCGCAATTTCTTTGGAGCCATTCATGCCTTTTTTTGTAAGGGAAATTAATTTTTCAAAATAAAATCCATATTGTACATATAGTTCCATTAATTTTTCAAAAAGCGTTTTGCCTTTTTCTTTGGCCACTGCGGCCATTTCACATATAATAGCAACAGCGCTTACTGAATCTTTATCGCGTATTTTATCGCCTATCATTAGTCCAAAACTTTCTTCTCCGCCAACCACATAATTTTCTTTATTTTCTTTTTCTCTTATCAATTCGGCTATCCATTTGAAACCGGTAAGCACATTGTAACATTTAATATTATTTTTTTCAGCGATTGAGTCAATCATATCCGTGGTAACTATGGTTTTTATCACCATGTCATTGGGCTTTGACAGTCCCTTATTTTTCCTTGCTTCAATAATATAATTAAATACAAGCAGCGCAGTTTGGTTCCCATTCAATAAAACCCATTCACCCTGGTTGTCTTTTACTCCAACTCCCACTCTGTCTGCATCAGGGTCAGTACCTAACAAAATATCGGCATCTAATTCCTTTGCTTTTTTCAGGCCAATGCTCATTGTTTCTTTTTCCTCAGGATTAGGATAAATTACCGTTGGAAAATTTCCATCAGGAGTTGATTGTTCTTCCACTATATGAACATTATCAAATCCAAATGCTGCTAATGCTTTTGGAACCAACATAATTCCTGTGCCATGAATAGGAGTATATACAATTTTGAGATCATGATGCTTTTTACATGCATCCGGATTCACACTCAATTCTTTTACCATTTTAAGATAGGCGTCATCAATATCTTCTCCGATGATAATAATATTATTTTCATTTCCGCTCCATTTTACATCCTCAAGGTTTTTTATTTTCTCTACTTCCGTGATCACATTTTTATCATGCGGAGGCACCAACTGTCCTCCATCATTCCAATAAGCTTTATAACCATTATATTCTTTCGGATTATGCGAAGCAGTAATGACTAAACCACCCTGGCATCCTAATGAACGAATTGCGAAACTAAGTTCCGGCGTGGGTCTTATAGATTCAAACAAATAAACCTTTATACCATTAGCCGCAAAAATATGTGCCGCGATTTCCGCAAATTGCCTGCTGTTATTTCGTACATCATGCGCAATAGCTACTTTTACTTCCCGGAAAGATTTTTTCAAATAATTGGCATAACCCTGTGTTGCGATTCCAACGGTATATTTATTCATCCTGTTAGTGCCAACGCCCATTATTCCGCGAAGGCCGCCCGTACCAAATTCAAGATCTTTATAGAACGCATCTTCCAATTCGCCCGCATCTTCTTTCTGCAATTGGCGAATTTCTTTTTTAGTAGTTTCATCATAATTACCAGAAAGCCATTCGTTTATTTTATTTTCTGTTTTTGAATCCATGGTATAGTTTTTTACAATTTAAAGATATTCTTTTTTTGATTTGTTTCATTCCGTCGAATTTAGTTTACACGTATTTTTGTTCGATGCCTTTATTAATTTGCCGAAAAATAATTATTTTTCTTTTACTTCTTTCTTTTTGTTTTTTCGCTTTGCCAAAAGTGTATTCACAAAATTTCTTTAAGGATAAAATGCAAGATCAATTGACAATGGTGCAATCGCCAATCATGAATCGCCAAGTCATAAATACTTTTAAAACTTATCCTTACAATAAAAGGAGAATTCGGTTGGTAACAGTCGCTAATATCGTGGGGTATGGTGGCACACTTATCGGACTAAATGCAATCTGGTATGCAAAATATCCCAGGTCGGCTTTTCATTTTTTTAATGATGATGCAGAATGGCAACAAATGGATAAAGCAGGGCATGTTTACAGTGCCTACACAGAAAGTAGGGCGAGTATGGAAGCGTGGCAATGGGCAGGATTGTCAGGAAAAAAAAGTATTTGGGTTGGCGGATTAAGTGGCGTAGCTTATCAGTCTATCATTGAAGTTCTTGATGGATTTTCTTCTCAATATGGCTTCAGTTCCGGAGATTTCACGGCTAATATTTTAGGTTCGGCAACTTTTATTTCGCAGGAACTCGCCTGGAATGAACAAAAAATAAAACTTAAATTTTCTTTTCACAGAAAAAATTATGGCGAACCGGATTTGGATTTGAGAGCAAACCAACTTTTTGGCAAAACAGAAATTGAAAGATTCATAAAAGATTACAACGGCCAGACCTATTGGGTAAGCGCTAATATTCAATCATTTTTTCCGGAAACAAAATTGCCGCGCTGGCTTAATATTTCTTTGGGATATGGTGCAGAAGGAATGTTTGGAGGCTCACAGAATATTGGTTATGATGATAATGGGAATGTAGTTTTTAAACGCACCGATATTAAGCGTTACAGGCAATGGTACCTTTCTCCCGACGTAGATTTTTAAAAAATAAAAACCCATAAAAAAGGCATAAAAGCTTTATTGTTTGTATTAAATTCTTTCAAATTCCCTGCGCCCACTTTAGAATATTCTAATGGAAGTTTTAAAGGGCATTGGATTGTGTTTTAATTTTTAAATTCAAGACTTTTTTTATAATTAGAAATCCTGGTTATTTGTTTGTTACCTGAAACCTGTTACCTGAAACCTGATAACTCACCCCATACCTTCTAAACCAGGTCATCTGTCTTTTTGCATAATGCCTTGTATTTTTTTTAATTTCTTCAATTGCTTTTTTAAGAGAAAATTTTCCTTCAAAATAATCAAACAATTCTTTGTAGCCCACTGTTTGTAGAGCATTCAGGGTTTTAAAGGGGAATAAACCTTCTGCTTCTTTTAATAACCCTGCTTCCATCATTTCATCTACCCGCTTATTAATATTATTGTAAAGTTCCTGCCGGGGAAGCTCAAGAAAGATATTTTTTATTTTAAAATTCCGTTTTATTTTTCCTCCTGAATGAAAATCAAGAATAGACTTTCCTGTAGATAGTTTCACTTCCAGGGCCCGCAACATTCTTTGTGGATTTTGCATTTCGCCTTTTAAAAAAAAGTCCGGATCCTCCGTTTTTGTTTTATCATGTAGCCAGGGTATCCCATGAGTTTTATAAAGTTCATTTATTTTATTATGAACTGATTCATCCACTTCGGGAATATCGTCTATTCCTTCGGAGAATGCTTTAATATACAATCCTGTGCCACCTACCATGACCGCAACATCATTCTTCTCAAAAATTGTATTTACAGCTTTTATTGCGTAATCTTCAAATATTTTCACATTCATTTCTTCATGAATGGAATGAGTATTAATGAAATAATGTTTTACTTTTTCAAGTTGCTCTTTGGAGGGTTTTGCTACACCAATATTTAATTCCTTAAAACATTGACGGCTATCCGCAGAAATAATTTGGGTATTATTTTGCAGCGCAATTTCTATCCCGTAGGATGTTTTGCCAACGGCAGTCGGCCCTGAAATTATAATGCAGGTTTTTTCATTCATGATAATTGCAGCAGGTTTGTAAAGAACCCCGCAAATTATTTTTTAGATTTCAGTAGTTTCATTATCCACCTCCTCTTCACTTTCATTTTCACCGGCGCCGTCGCCTTCTTCACTAAATCCATCTGCCAGAACAGCAGTATTTAAATCGTATTTTTCTTCAATTTCTGAAAGTTTTTCACTTACCAATCCTTTGGTTCCGTATTGACTTGGGGCTATCCCTTCACTGCGAACGCAGGAAGGATAGGTAATTTGGGGATTTTCATCCTTATTAACATTGATCAGTTCCAATTGGAAATTCCAGTTTTTATGAAAATCATAAACGTAAATAAATTTTTGATTCGGTTCGCGTATTTCAACACCGATCAAAACTTCTTTCATTAGTAAGGGTTCTGCTTTATATATCTTATCATATTTCTCTAGTGTAATCTCTTTTCCGCGTTGCCAGTTGTCGTTACTTCTGTAGAAAGTAGCATGATGTTTATTATCAAACTCAAAGCATTTTAGAATGGAATTATGAAGTTCCAAAAAACTTTGAGTATGCCTGATCACCATATCACGGTAAACACTATTATCATCTTCCCAATAAACTCTGAATTTTAAAATTGCCATGAGACAAATTTAAGGCTTAGTTTTTAATTAAATGGTTTGAATAAATGAAGGAGGTTTAATTCTTTTTTATTTTCATTTTTTCACTTGAATAACACTCCGATATCTATCTGAAGTTTTTGTTAAAATTATAAAAAGAATTCTGTTATTTGTTTTCCATTTTCATTTCTTAAATTAACTGAATATTACATTTTTCTCACCCCCAAGTCATTAGCGATCATATTCATGTATTCAAATGCCGCTTCATAATTATTGGCAATATCACCATCTAATATAGCTTCGCGCACTGCGTTTTTTATTTCACCTACAATTCTTGAAGGAGGCAATCCAAATTCTTTCATAATAATTTCACCGGTTATAGGCGGCTGCCAATTCCTCAGATGATCTGATTCTTCGACTTCCTGCAAACGTTTTTCTACCATTTCAAAATTGGCTAAAAAACGTTGCACTTTTTGTTTATTTTTTGAAGTAATATCTGCTTTGCAAAGTGTCATCAGGCTTTCAATATCATCACCGGCATCAAAAAGTAATCTTCGTATAGCGGAGTCCGTTATATTTTCTTTGGTAAGGCTTATGGGCCGTAAATGCAGTTCCACTATTTTCTTCACAAACTTCATTTTTTCATTTTGTGGCAGTTTTAATTGAGCAAATATTTTAGGAATCATTCTTCCGCCCAAAACTTCGTGGCCGTGGAATGTCCATCCATGCCCTTTTTCAAATTTTTTTGTAGCCGGTTTGGCAATATCATGGAGAATTGCTGCCCATCGCAACCACAGGTCATTGGTGTACGGCGCAATATTATCTAACACCTGGAGCGTGTGATAAAAATTATCCTTGTGGCCCTTGCCATCAATGTATTCAGCGCCTGCCAGCGCAACCATTTGGGGAAAAATAATTTTTAATAACCCGGACTTATATAAAAGATCAAAACCTGTTGATGGTTTTTGAGTCATCACAATTTTGTTGATCTCATCAATGATTCTTTCGCCACTTACAATTTTTATTCTTTCAGCATTTTTCTGTATTGCCTCAAAAGTTTCAGGGGAAATTGTAAAATGTAATTGCGTTGAAAAACGGATCGCCCGCATCATACGTAAAGGATCGTCTATGAAAGTTTGATTGGGAGGCAGCGGGGTCCTGATAATTTTATTTTCAATATCTGCATACCCTTTCAGTGGGTCAATCAATTTGCCGTAATCTTTTTTATTAAGACTTATGGAAAGGGTATTGATCGTAAAATCCCTGCGCATTCTGTCTTCGTCAATATTTCCAGGAAACACGTCAGGTTTGCGACTTTCGTGATTATAGCTTTCTTTGCGTGCACCAACAAATTCAATTTCAAAAGTTTTCTCGTTTCCGGTAGCTGTCGCATCGGGATTTGGGGCGACACCTATTTTTATTTGTGCTGTACCAAAATTTTTAAAGAAATTTACGTGTGGTTTTGGGGTAAATTTTTGAGCAGTTTTTTCAGCTAGTTTGATACCATCGCCGATACAAACAATGTCAGCGTCTTTGGTGGAACGGCTCAATATTTTATCTCTTACAAATCCCCCAATAATATATACCGGCATATTCAATTCAGCCCCGGAATCTGCTACCTGTTTAAAAATATAAAGTTCATCGTCAGTACAATTTATATCCATCCGGCAAATGTAAATTGATAAATTGTTTTAGAGATAAATTGTTGGCACGAATGGGAAATAGAAATACCAATTATTTCTTTCTTTGCCGGAAGCTCATTACTGACTGCTCAATGCTGATAGCTGAAAGCTCCTGGCTGAATTTCATAAAATCACTGTTTTCCCTTTGGATATAGCCACAGGATGATTACAAAAACAAATCGGGTGATTATTGCGTGCATATTCGAGGCCTTCCTGCCACCATTGGGTTAATAATTCAGGTTTAAAAATAAATGGATTATCAGTAAGTAGTCTTGGAGTGAAGTAAATATTGATATCAATTTGCCGTTTGATCCCGAGCAATTCTCCAATGATCCTGTCTTTCAGGCTTATCTGATTGCTCATAAAACTGATTGTTTGCATTAATAATGAAAAGGGATTGCGGGCAATGGGTTGTATGCGATCTTCGTTTTCATTTTCGAGGATGATCACATCCATTTCTGTAACATCATTTTCTAAAGCGCAATTAATGGGAATGTGATTGCCAAAGCCTCCGTCTGCATATTGGCATCCGTCATGTTCATACACGCTCATATACGGAACCGCGTTTGCTGAGGCCCATATCCAGTTACAAAAATCTTCATAGTTACAATCATCAGAATTAAAATACTCAACTTTTTGTTTGGTAAAATTGGATACAGTTACAATTACTTTTTTTTTCAGCAACCTGATCTGCTCAAAATCTTCCGGAGTCAGACTTCTAAAAATTAGTTTTCGAAGATTTTCACTTTCTCCAAATGTGAGATGCCCTTTTAATATATTTCGAACGATAGAGAATTGGTTGAGACTTTTAAAATATCCGCCACCATTGGTATCTTTTATGTTAAAAGGAGATACATTAAATACATCTTCCTGTGTGGCTGAAGTATATATTTTTTTTATTTTTTCTATATTTCCAATCGCCAGGTGAGGTATCAGCAGGCTTCCGGCAGAAGAGCCAACCATGAGGTCATAACTTTTGCCGCATTCTTTAATTAAATATTCCGCTATGCCACCGGCGAAAGCTCCTTTGCTGCCACCCCCTGATATTACCAATGCTTTCATTAAATAGATTTAAGATTTATAAATTAACGTTTATCCGAAAAAATCATTTTGTTATTCTCATCATTTATTGGAAATTATTTTTAAGTTTTGATAATCCCACTGTTTAAATTTATTATTAAAATATCTCTCGTTACAATTTTAAAAATAAGCATAATCTTTTAAGAAAGATCATTATGGAAATGAGGATAAAAAATTAAAAACAAAAAATTGGCTTAAAGCAAGTTTTCGGAACTTAAAAAGGTAATGTAACTGACTCAGGTTCTATAAACTCGTGAGTATAATCGTTTTCCAAAAAGCTTATCGGTGCATCGGGTAAAGTAATAATTTCATTTTTTGTTAATCCCCATGGCTCCCAATATCCCGCTAATACCTGTGCGAACATATTATCATCCCAGTTGTCAAATAAAGGATTGTCAGCAGTTTCGGTTAATGGAACAGATTCAATAATTATTTTTTCTTTTGTTGGTTCAATGATATGTTGCGGATTACTTTTTAAAAGATAATTAGCATAAAGAAATCTCGCACAAAGCTCTTCAAATTGAATAGGGTGTAATATTTTCTCTGCAATTTTTTGGATAATATCCTGTTGCATAAAACCAACGGCGCCATTATCCTGAAGGCAGGCAACGATACCGAAGCCGTTCATGCCCAACGAAAAATTAAGACGGATAGGCTCGTCTTTGTAATTAAAAGTATCATTAGAATATTTCAATTTTACTATCTGGATGCTCCAGGGTTTAAGCCCTCTGAATTCCATAGGAACCATTAACGATTGTAGCATTAAATGAAACTTCCCGAATCTTTTTCTTAACAAGGGAGACATTTTGAAATTCTTTTCTTTTTTCTCTGTTCTGCTCATTTCTAAAGTAAGATCATTATACAAAACCCCATAAACCAATTTGCCCATCCACAGGAACAATTTTTGTTCATCAATTTTTTTAATTTCCTCATACCCATTTGTAAAGGCGGTTTGTATTTCTTCTTCCAAAGTATTGAAAGCATTTTTTACCTCAGGGGAACAGGGCAATTTTAATTCTCCATAGCGGATGCCGGTTACCTGGTCGAGCATCCTGAATTTTTTATCTTTTAATGTAAACCTGTCAAGTATCCATTCAGGAAAAACAGAAATTGATTCATCAGCAGATTGTAGATCCTTGCCGCTTAAGAAACAGGTTTCATTATCAAAATGCAAAGTTTCGAAAGGATTAAAAAGTGAGATAGGCATAGCTTGCAAAAATAATAATAATCAGGTACCAGGTTTCAGGTTTCAGAATGTAATCAGTAACGAAACAGTAAACAAACAATAACTGCAATTCTTATTCATCAAATAACCCAATTAACCAATTAACTAACAAACCAATTAACCATTTAACTAATAAACCAATAAACCAATCAACAAAACTTTTAATTTTGTGATGATTTATAAAATGATAATGAATGAGCAACCCAATTGCCAAACCACAACCAGAAATAGATAAAGCCTTAAAGGAATTATTGCTGAACCAGGCAGAACGCTGTACTATTGTGCATTGTAGGTTTTTTTCTCAGGAATTGTGTGGAGTAAGAATATGGCCAAGCACCTTTTTGATTGAAAATAATGGCCGTAAATGCAGACTTATTAAGGCGTTTAATATTTCTATTATGCCCAACTGGACAGAGCATTTTGTGGTAAACGACTTTATCAGGTTTACTTTAGTATTTGAAGGATTAAGTAAAGATTGCCAATCTTTTAGTTTGCAGGAAGTAATACCCGAACAATACGCATTTCACAGCAAAGAGATTACACGTAATTCTACAGATGTTTATTTTGAAGAAGTGTTTTGTTAAATGCAATTATTAATTCAAGTCGCCGGGTCTAAAACTAAAATAGAAATCGGGATTATTTATTTGTTTACTATATTATCACATTGGCTAATTTGCACATCAACACATCATCTAATTTTTAATTTCTTTTCAATCACTTCAGGATTATGCTTATGCTTAAAGAGAATAACAAATAAAATGGCCACTATTAGGGCATACAAAGAAAATGAAATCCAGATGCCATGCCAGTCTTTACTTTTATCGGCATAAGTAAAAAATTGATCAATCACAATCCCGCTTATAGTACTTCCCAATACAGCGCCAATGCCATTGGTCATCATCATAAAAAGTCCCTGTGCACTGGCTCTTATCGAAGGGTCACTTTGTGTTTCTACAAAAAGAGAGCCTGAAATATTGAAAAAATCAAAGGCCATTCCATACACAATGCATGAAAGAATAATCATCCAAAGTCCATCGCCGGGATTGCCATAGGCAAATAAACCAAACCGGATAAACCACGCCAGCATGCTCATCAGCATTACTTTTTTTATTCCAAATCTTTTTAAGAAAAATGGAATCGCCAGGATAAAGAGTGTTTCAGAAACCTGTGAAATAGACATAATGATGGCAGGATATCTTACCGCGATCATTCCTTTGTAGGCAGGTACATTTGCAAAGTCATGAAGAAAAGTGTCACCATAAGCATTCGTTAATTGAAGTGCGGCGCCAAGAAGCATTGCAAAAGTAAAAAAGATGGCCATTTTCCGGTTCTTCAACAAGGCAAATGCGTTAAGTCCTAAAGAGTCAATGAGAGATTTCTTTGGTTTGCCGCGAAGCAAAGGAGGGCAGGGGGGAAGTGAGAAGCCGTAAAAACCAAGAATCAATGCTGCGCACGAGGCCACATAAAATTGCCCTGCAGTAGTTTCAAAATGTAATAAACTTACTACCCATAATGCCACAATAAATCCGATAGTGCCCCAAACTCTGATTGGAGGATAATCTATCACAACATCTTTCCCTTCTCTTTTTAATGCAGAATAGGCAACAGCAATTGATAATGAAATTGTAGGCATGTAAAATATCATATTGATCAACATCACCCAAAACAATGTAAATGGATCATTGATCATAGGAATGATGAATAGAACAATAGCCCCACAGATATGAAAAACGCCAAATAGCTTTTCAGCGTTCACCCATTTATCGGCAATAATACCTGCAATAGAAGGCATAAATAAAGAAGCGATTCCCATAGTGGAAAAAATGGCGCCAAATTGAGTACTGGACCAATGTTTTGTCTGAAACCAATACGCGCCAATAGTAATAAGCCACGCGCCCCACACAAAGAATTGTAAAAAAATCATTACAATAAGCCGGAACTTGATATTCTTCATCTAATTTTATTTAAAAAAAATTCTGAATAATTTTGAAAGATAAGAGAATTAATAAAATCTTTTCAGCTAAGTTTTATTTCATCTTAAAATCATACTATTGCATTATAAAATCTAACAGCCATTTTAATTTTTAATTATCTAAATGACTTCTGCTTTGAAACGAATTTCTTTTTTATTTTTCGCTTTATGTTTTGTTTTTAATAATTCTTTTGCGCAAAAGAAACCTCTCCCTGTTCAGGCAAAGACTATGTCTCAACAATATCAAAGATGTGCTACCGAGACAAGAGTACAGATGTTGTTTAAAAAATACCCTGAAAGAAAAGCATTGGCCGAAAAATTGTCCCGGGAAATTCCTACTGCAAATCAACTGCGGGTGGCGCCACGGTTACAAAGTATAGTTTATCTTCCGGTTGTTTTTCATATCATACTTCCCAATCCATACGTCATTACAGATGCTGTAATAAAATCCCAGATAGATGAACTGAATTCAGATTTTGCCGGATTAAATTCAGACAGTACTAATGTTCCTCCTGCATTTGAGGCAGTAAGAGGACATTCTTTAATACAATTTGTTTTAGCAGAGAGAACACCTTCAGGCGTTCTTACCAACGGTGTGGACAGGATATCAAGTTCCACGACAGCAGATCCTAATAATGATGTAGATTCCATAAAGAGAACTTCTTTAGGTGGTGCAGATGCCTGGGATCCTACTTCTTATATAAATATCTGGGTGGGTGTCGCCTCCGGCGAAACAGGAGAATTGGGATATACGCAAATACCCGGCAGCGGAATTCTCGCAGATGATGGAATTTTTTGCAACTGGATCAGCTTCGGAATCAGTTCGTGTAATATAAGCGATTATAATAAAGCCCGTACTGTTGTTCATGAAATGGGGCATTATTTTGGGCTGTTTCATATTTGGGGCGATGATGAAAATACAAGCAATGAATGTTCTGGAGATGATTTTCGTGCATTGACTACTGAAGGATCTACTTATTCTTTACCCACCACTTTATACAATCCTCCAGGTCAGGGAAATACACCTGCTGATATTGGAGATACTCCAAACCAGGCTATTGCTACTACAAATTGTCCTTCAGGAACAGTTACTGATGCCTGCACATCCACTGCTCCGGGAATTATTTACCAGGATTATATGGATTATACCCTTGATGATTGCTATAGTATGTTTACCAAAAAACAGGTGGAGCGCATGGAATACGTTCTCAATACTTATAGGACGGGGCTTCTATCTTCATTGGGAAGTACTCCGCCTGTAAATGCCATTACAAGAGATGCCGCTCCTATATTACCTATAAATCCGGGAGGTTATGAAACCACAGGTTGTACTTCTGTTTATCATCCTTCTGCATTAACCTGTGCCGGTAGTATTACACCAAAAGTTCTTATTGTAAATAATGGGTTAAACACGATTACTTCTATAATTGTTGGCTACAGATTAAATGGAGGAGCTCCGGTAATAGTTAATCTAAGCCCGAATTTGGCATTAGGAGCAACACAGGTAGTAAGTTTCCCTGCAATCTCCGCAGGAACCGGCTCTTATACTTTCAAATTTTTCACAGCTAATGAAAATGGAGGTGGAGCAGACCAGGTACCTTCTAATGATACCTTAACAGTACCTTTTTCTGTTGCAAGTCCTGTGCCTTTGCCAATTTCAGAGGGTTTTGAAAGTGGTACATTCCCTCCTGTAGGTTGGAGCATTATTAATCCTGATAATAATAATACCTGGCAACTTACCACCCCTGGAAATAACAGCGCTCATTCTGTTTTTATTGATAATTATGATAATAATGTTTCAGGACAAATTGATGAAATAGTTACACCAAAGCTGGTTCTGTCTGGCTCTGATCCGGTTGTTCTCAGTTTTGATCTTGCTTATAAAAATTATCCCAATCCTCAATATAATGATAGCCTCCAGGTATTGGTTTCCAATGATTGCGGTGCCACATTTACCACTTATTTTAATGAAGCAGGAGCCGCACTTGCAACAGCAGGGTCTTCTGCTAATTCCTATTTGAACCCCGCAGCAGGCGATTGGAAAACTCAAAAAATTAGTATAGATGGATCTATTTTAAGCGCCGGAAATATTATTATTGCTTTTAAGAATGTGAGTGACTATGGAAATAATATTTACATTGATAATATAAATATCACACAGGAAAAATCGAGAGATCTCACCGTAACCAGCGTAGATCCTCCGGCTACAACCGGATGTGTAGAACCTACGATACCAATGGCTGTCGTTCAAAATGTAGGATATTCTACTATTACGGGTTTTAATGTTTCTTATGAGATAGACAATGGAGCTCCTTCTCAAACTATTGTTTCCGGTGTTTCACTTGCACCTGGTGCGCAAATGAATGTTCCGTTAAATACATTTACACCCTCTCTTGGACAACACACAATTACTGTATTTAGCGCTCAACCAATTTCATCCGATGGTACGGGTGATGAAAATGTTTTGAATGATACGATTAGAAAATCATTTTTTGTGCTTGGGCAAGTATCGGCTCCTGTAACTGAAGGCTTTGAGGGCACCACTTTCCCTCCAGCCACATGGTCGCTGGAAAACCCGGACGGTGGAATAACGTGGGAAAGAACAACCACAGCTGCAAAAACCGGCGTTGCCTCAATGGTAATCCCAAATTATGATTATGCGGCCACCGGTACTACCGATAATTTCGTGTCCTCAGTGGTATCCGGTACCTCCACTTATGATTCCATGTATGTTTCATTTGATTATGCCTATGCCACAGGAACTTCTACAACCCTCGCCGACACGCTGGAATTACAGGTAACTACAGATTGCGGGCAAACTTTTACAACCGTTTGGAAAAACTGGGGAAGCGGTTTGCAAACTGCGGCGAATGCTTCGGGAGGAGAATTTGTGCCTGCTGCCAATCAATGGGCAAATGTAAACGTGAATTTATTTAATTATGTAGGTACACAGCCTTTCCAGGTTTATTTTGTTGCAAAAAGCAATCACCAGAATGACCTTTATATTGATAATATAAATATTTACGGTGTCATACTTCCGCCGCGGTTAAAACAACAGGGATATTTAATTTATCCCAATCCTTTCCGCGATCAATTTATTATCAGGAATTACCAGGTACCGGTTACCTTACAGAGTGCCCATATTTACAACTCTATTGGTCAGTTGATCTGGTCCCAAAATTACAACGGTAATGCATATACTGAAATGCCGGTTGACCTCAGCAATGCGGCGGCAGGAGTTTATTTTTTAAAACTTCAATACACTGATAAATCTGTAGTGCAGAAGATTGTAAAGGAATAGTGACACTTTTGGAAAGTTCTTTGAGACTTTTGAATTAAATAAAAGAGTTACCCAACTTTGCAAAAGTTTGCTGTCAATGGACTTTTGGAAAGTTCTTTCAATCTTCCGAACCAAAAAACAGCTATCCAACTTTCCAAAAGTTTTTGATAAAATGAAATTCCATTTATTATTTCGTTTACTGGTAATAGCTTTTCTTATTCATTTAAATTTGTGTAATTATAATTAGTGGTAAAAAGAGAAATCAAGAATATTTGTTGTTTTACTGTAATGCTGCCGGTTGGTGGAGACACCAACCGGGGCGGAGCGCCGTGGGCGGTGTCTCCACGGCCCACATGCAGCCAGCCTATGCGACAATTTGAAATCCACCCCTTATATTCTGCTTATTGCTACTTCTATCTTAATTCTTAATTTTGCTAAATGATCAACACAAATAAAGAAGAAGGATTATTAGAATTAATAAACGTATTACCCGAAGGGAAAACATTCAAAAATATCGCAGAAAAAATAGTAGCGGATGAAAGAATAAATGATGAGGAAGGCATCTTACTATTTGAAAAAGCCAGCCTTGGCCTCAGCGCAACTTTGGCTAATTATATAAGAGAAAAAAAACACGGTAATAAAACCTATTTCAACAGGAATTTTCATATTGAGCCAACTAATGTTTGTGTGTTTTCCTGCGAATTTTGTTCTTACTCACGCTTGTATGCTCATCGCGACGAAGGCTGGGCATTGAGCAAAGAACAAATGATGGACATTGTGAAAAGTTATGACGGCAAACCGGTAACAGAAGTTCACATAGTAGGTGGTGTCCATCCAAAAATGAACCTTGATTTCTTTTGCGATTTTATTTTACAAATAAAACAACACAGACCCGAACTTCATATAAAAGGATTCACCGCAGTCGAACTTGATTACATGTTTAAGAAAGCAAAACTTTCTGTAAAAGAAGGAATGAAAAAATTACATGATGCCGGGTTACAATCTATGCCTGGCGGAGGAGCAGAAATTTTTGATGCAGAAATAAGAAGCCAGATCTGCCATGATAAAGTAGATGCAGAAGGTTGGCTAAAAATTCATGAAGAAGCGCATTCGCTTGGAATGCATACCAACGCTACCATGCTTTACGGGCACATAGAAAATTATACACATCGCATTGATCACATGAGCAGGCTTAGAAATCTGCAGGATAAAACTCATGGATTCAACACTTTTATCCCCTTAAAATTCCGTAACAAAAATAACGACATGAGCAACGTGCCGGAATCAACTATTGTAGAAGATATGAAGATGTATGCAGTAGCAAGAATTTACATGGATAACTTTCC
>Ga0208357_1000061_pt1 | contig 79519 bp, 73 predicted proteins | sample NGESurdeep092012_6_FD_184487 | JGI IMG/M metagenome (GOLD analysis project Ga0208357, IMG submission 184487) | Arctic peat soil microbial communities from Barrow, Alaska - NGEE Surface sample F52-2 deep-092012 (SPAdes) | ecosystem: Environmental > Terrestrial > Soil > Wetlands > Peat ...
ATCCCTCCGGCAGAAGCTGAGGCAAACTACTATCTGCAACTCGCCAATCAATCCGTCACGGTGGCGGCGTGACTTAAACCAAACAGCCTCCACGAAACTCGGGGCGCTTCATCCGGCCTTTGTCCATCGCGTGCAGAATTTATCCGGACTGCATTATTCTGATTGGGAGAGGATTTTTTCTTAGAGGTGGACGTTTATTAGGCATTAACTCATCCCGTACCAAGTCCCTTTGCCGGTTCCATGCTGGGTTAGATGGTTCGCTTCGACCAGCGATGCGAGGTGTTTCTTAACTGTGTTCCGGTTTGCGCCTGTCAGGCTGACGATCTCGCCAATCGTGACCCTGCCACGTTCTTTGATGGCATCGATGATCTGGAGCGATAGTTCGGGTAAGGTGCCCATGACGATTCGCTCGCGCTCGATCTTTTTCTCAAGTCTGCGCTTCTGTTGTTGGAGCGCGCGCAAGAAATAAGCGATCCATGGCTGCCAATTTGGCTCATTACTGCGGATCGTTTTTTGTGTCTGGCGTAACGCGAGATAGTAACCCTCTTTGCTGTTCTCGATAACGCTTTCCAAAGACGAGTAAGGTACATAGGCGTAGCCACTTCGCATGAGCAGCAGCGTCGTCAGCACGCGTGAGAGTCGCCCATTTCCATCCTGAAATGGATGTATTTCCAGAAACACGACAGTGAATATTGAAGCGACCAGCAAAGGGTGCAGGGATTTTTCGATCAATGCGCTGCGTGTCCATTCGATCAGTTCGGTCATACGTGGTGGCGTATCAAATGGTGTTGCTGTCTCAAAGATAATCCCAATTTCTTTTCCGTCGGCATCGAATGCACTCACATGGTTAGCGAGGGTCTTGTATGCGCCACGATGACGTTCGTCCTTGTTGCTGAAGGCAAGCAGGTCGCGGTGCAGTTGGGTGATGTGGTTTTCGGTCAGGTCGATGGCGTCAAAATGGGCAAAGACCGTTTCCATGACTTGTGCGTAACCGGCGACTTCCTGCTCGTCGCGTGACTTAAAAGATTTGATTTCGAGGTTGGAGAGCAATCGCTCCACTTCGGCATCGCTAAGTTTGCTGCCTTCGATACGGGTGGATGAGCCGATGCTTTCGATGGTGGCAACCCGGCGCAGCGCGGATAGGCGGTCAGGCGCGAGTGTGCCGAGCGCCCGCCATGCGCCCTTGAACTCGTCGATCTCTGAAATGAGAGCGAGGATTTCCGAGGTGATATGTATGGAATCGGTTTTTAGTGCCATACCCAAAAACATACCCATAAATACCCATAAAGGCAAGGATCGTCTTAAATACCCGATAAATGACCCACAAATACCCAATATCGCTCTTATTGCCCTGATCAAAACACGACGCTGGGCGAAGGTGACGCTAACGCATTGGGCGGCAGAGCCTTCGCCGCCATCGGCGGATGCAAACTTCGTGTGCGCCGCAAGCTGATAGCGGCCTGTCCGACCGCCATTCAGGGCTGAGGGTGACTCCGCAATTCCCTGCGAAGGTTTTCTAGTGATACAAGGCAAATTCGCCGTTCGTCGCTGGCGGGATCGCTCCGAACCAGAGCGTTGAAGACTTCCCTGTAGATCACATGCAGTTCGCTCGTGCTGCGGGTTGCCAGTTCAAAGTGAGTGATGAGTTTCATTGTCGTTTCCTCTTTCGTGAGAGGCCCCGACCACCGGAGCCTTTCTGGCTCCGCGACAGACCATGCCCAATGAAAGGACTCCGGCTGGGCGGGGGGTCTCGAAAGAAAACGAGAAACAGAAATAGAACTCAGCGCGTGCGATGAACGCTCGCGCGGCGGCGAATGCAGGTGCTCAAAGGAAATTCAAAAGCGATGAAGGAGGAGCGCTACCGTCCGCGATCAGGGCCACGATCTTTTGTCGGGCCTTTTCGCGTTAGGCTTTGCTCGCGACTGTCTTTGCGGAAATGCTCTTGCACGTCCGGGCGCTCAGCTGAGCCAATGCGCATGTAATCGGCAATATCGCGATGTAGATGCTCAACATCACGTGCGTGGGAGTCACGCACCTGACGGGCCAGCGTGTGGTAAGTCTGGCGCTCGTCAAGATGGTGTTCGATGAGACGGTCTTTTTCGTGTCTGTCACGGCGCATTGAAGCCAGTGCGTCGCGCTCGTTCTCCCGTGTCTGCTTGCCATGTTTGCCAATTACTCGGTCCCATAGACCGCGAAATCCCCTGTTAAGGCGACCAGCACGCTCTATGGTTTCTGCGGTCCAGCGTTTCTCGTGTATGGCCTCAAGGTCCGCTCGTTCCTTACGTTGCCTCTCCACGATCTGACTTTTACGGAAGGCGAGCATTGCCATCTGCTTTTGGTGAGCAGTATCGGCGTCGGCAACATGCCCACGCAGCATGTCGGTCATGCGGGCAGCAATCGTTGCCTTTGCTTGTTCGAGGGTGGGAAGTTCGTTTTCGTTGCCGAGCTTGCCACGTACTTCTTTGGTTTTCAGACCAATCCATTTTGCGACGGCATAAATCTCACCGCGAAAATCTATGGCGATATGGCCCCGGCGGTCGCCTTGAGCGAGCGTATAGCCCCGCGCCTGAAGTGCTTGGGCGAAGGCCTTGCGGGAATCAGAGATAGCCCAGCATTCCTGAAACATCGCTTTGAGCGCTCGCGGGTCTTGCTTAGCGCGTTTGGCTTGTTCCCATTCAGCTCGTGTGTAATTGCGGGGGTCGCGTTCCTTGCTATTCGCAAGTCCACGTGGCATCTGCCAGCCGTTCTCTAAATACAGTTGGCGAGATACGTCACGCAGCTTCAATTTGAAGTGCGGCAGGTTAATGGCTTTCATCTGGTCTGTATCTATTCGCGACCAGACAACATGAGCGTTACGCCGCCCGTTCTTTTCGTGAAAAACGATGGCGCGGGGCTGATCTTCCAGACCCATCTTCTGTTCGATGGCTTCGATAGCCTTCTCGAAAGTTTCGACTGGCACATGTTCATGAGCCGGAGGATTGAGACTTAGTGAAAACAGAAATTGCTTGGCGCGAGTTCCCCGACTGACAGCATAGATTTCATGGAGAGCAGCTTGCAGATCGTCTGCGCTGAAACCGCGCAGCTCATGAACTTCGACATGCTCGTTGTCGTGGGTTTTCAGGAGGTGGGCGGCGAGCTGTTTGCTCCCGCCCCGCTGACTCCCTTTCAGGATCATGATCCGATCCCGAGGGCGGCAATCAACCGCGCTCGCATCCATTGAACATCCCGGCAGGCCTCTTGAATTGCCTGCTCGGTTTCTGGCGTTACGGCAAGTGATCCGGTGTTCGCGGCCTTAGCGAGCTGGTTGAGGTTATTCGACAGTCTTGCCTTACCTAGCTCTCCCAGAAGCTGGGCCAGTGCCCGCTCGTCCTTGACCGGTGAACGGTGCGTAACCCGTTGACGGGCAGCTTCACCCAGCAGCTTTGAGCGAATATAGGCCCCGAGGGGCATCGTCCCGGCAGCGCGTTTCAGGGCTGCTTTCTCTTCCGTCGTCAGACGCAGGGAGAATGGAGGTGGAACCTTTGCACGCCTAACATGGTTGGCGTTGTGCTCGACAGCGTCTTGAAACTCTCCAGCAATCGGTGGATGGTCGATAGGGGTCATGGCTTTGGCCCCCCGTTTATCGATTTGTTATTAACCTTTAGCCGGTTAAGTTCGGTGTTCCACTCTTCGAGGGTGTCTAATAGCCTGTGTGTTGTGTCGTCGTGGTTCGAGGTTTCTCCCTTCGGGCCCACCAATAAAACCAATGACTTGAGACAATATGGTCTCTTGTTGTTTGATACCAGACTACGCCAAGACTACGGCGCATCGAATTCGGATTGAAAATATTCGCAGTCGGCCTATCAAGCGTGTTCCGACAAAATTGCGCGTCGGTACTCATCATAAGCGGCGCGAAAGTGCCAGGCGTAGTAAATGTGCGCAGGGCTTGTCGCGGCAATACCTAGTTAGGTGCTATGTGTTTGGAACTCGCGCCAAGCCTCCCAGATTAGCTGCGACACGGCGTGGTACTTTTCCTTTTCGCCCACGCTCTCAACGCCAAACCAGCCACAGAACTCTTCATGAACGATCAATTCCACGTCGCCTACGGACTTGGCCGTTTTCAAAGCGGGGAGGATAGTCCCTGTCACAGAATCATATTCATCGGCATTCCATCCCATGTTTATTCCGATGGGGTCATCTTTGAACAGAGCCATGGCGACGGCCGAATGCAGTGATTTATGAGCTTGTTTCGCCGCTCCATGATCAATACTCATCGCTGGGCTCTTGAGATAGCTGACACTGTGCCGCACATCGGTCCGGATCGACCGATCACTAGTCCCGAAATATCTAGTCTAGCGCATGCGATGTGGAAGCCCAGTGTTTGGCGTCAGAAATAGGTTCCGTCGATGAAGGCATTCCATCGCATCGGGGTTCGTTTGCCCACCTAAGGGTATCGACCTTCTTAGCCTGCATCCCTTTCCCCACCCCGGCGTGATACCGCCAAAACCCCGTGACTAGAATCAGGGAAGCAGCCCTGATCAATCTACCGGAGTTTCGAATGGCGTTGTCCACACCCAAGCAAACCCTTGCATCGATAGTTTCAGCCAGAATCACCGAAAGTGGCGTTCCCATGGAAGAAGTTTTGAATGCCTTAGAAATCGAGCTACCCGCGATGTTAACCAGCATGCTGTCCTTTGAACTCAGCGATGACGATATGAGTGCGATAAAGGCGCTCGATACGAAGACCACCGCTTTCTTCGATCATCGCGATCCTGCATGGGTTGAGGGTCTGAGCACGCGCAGACTCGATATCTAGCCGGGACTACACGCCCGCTGGTCCGGATTGCCCACCCGAATGTGAAGAGCTGCCGTGCGGATCAGACTGAGTGGCGTCCTTTCTTGGACGTCGGTCACGTGACGGTGTTTGCGCGACGCGTAAGGAAGAGCGTCAGCAACCCGAGCGCGGTGAGGGCCGCGCCGGCCACGAAGGTGGCCGAGGGGCCGATTTGCTCCCACAGAAAACCGGCGATCAGGCTCGCCAGCAGTAGCGCAATCCCGCTCGCGAAATTGAACACGCCGAAAGCGGTGGCGCGCAGGTTCGCGGGCGCTTCGTCGGCGACGAGAGCCGACAGCAGCCCTTGCGTCATGCCCATGTGCAGGCCCCATAGGGCGACGCCGATCATGACGACGAAGAGATTCGGCGCTGTTGCGAGGACAAGGTCCGCCGCGATCAGCGTGATAAAGCCCATGGCGAGCATCGCTTTGCGGTCGATCCGGTCGGACAGCGCGCCCAGCGGATAGGATGACAGCGCATAGACGATGTTCATGATGACCAGCACCAGCGGCGCCAAGGCCAGCGAGAGGCCCGCATTCTGCGCGCGCAGGATGAGGAAGGCTTCGGAGAAGCGCGCGAGTGTCAGCACCGCGCCGACGCCGACGACGATCCAGTAGGCGCGGCCGATGGTCTTCAGGTCTTTGAGTTTGCCAGGCGCTGGTGCCGTGGATGCCTGATGCGGCGGTTCCTTTACGCCGAGGATCAGTACGAGCACGGAGAGCAGGCCGGGAATAATGGCGATCCAGAAGATGAGTCGGAAATTATCATGCAACATCGCCATCAAGGCGATGGCGAGCAGCGGTCCGGCGAAAGCGCCGATCGTATCAAGCGCCTGGCGCAGGCCGTAGGCCGCGCCGCGCTGCCCGGTCGGCACCATGTCCCCCACCATCGCATCACGCGGCGCGCCGCGGATGCCTTTGCCGACGCGATCGGAGAAGCGCGCGGCGAGGACGACGGAAGCCGTCGGCGCGATGGCGAACAGAGGTTTGGAGAGCGCGCCGAGCCCGTAGCCGATGATGGTCAACGCCTTGCGCTTGCCGAGCCTGTCCGAAATCCACCCCGAGAACAGCTTGGTGACCGAGGCGGTGGCCTCCCCGATGCCTTCGATCAGCCCGACCATCTCCGCACTGGCGCCGAGCACGGTTGTGAGGAACACCGGTAAGAGCCCGTGGATCATCTCCGAGGAGATGTCCATGAACAGGCTCACGAAGCCGAGCGCCCAGACCCCGCGCGGCATGGCGCGCAATCCGGTGGGCTGGTGCTCGGTGACTTCGGCGTTCATGGGGGGAGCGTAACAAAGACCAGTGGTCCCGGCACGAAGAGTCGGGTAGCCAAAGATTATAGAGAATCATTGTCGCAGCAGCGGGGAAGGTGGTGCGGCTGTTCGTCCTTGTTGCTGAAGGCCAGTAAGTCGCGGTGAAGTTGGATCATGTGGTTTTAGGTCAGGTCGATGGCATCGAAATGGGCAAAGACTGCTTCCATGACTTGGGCGTAACGAGCGACTTCCTGCTCATCGCGTGATTTAAAAGATTTGATTTCGAGATTAGAGGGCAATCGCTCCACTTCGGCGTCGCGAAGTTTGCTGCCTTCGATACGGGTCGATGAGCCAATGCTTTCGATGGTGGCAAATCGGCGCAGCGCAGATAAGCGGTCAGGCGCGAGCGTGCCGAGCGCCCGCCATGCGCCCTTGATGTTTACCGGACACATCGTTAATACTTAGTGCCGGAGCCAAGATTAATACTTTCGCTCCGAAGGGGTTATCCCCCATCCAACTTTTGGAATGAGAGTCATGACCAGGGGCGTCGCGAATATCGTGAAAGGCAAAATCCATATCGGTATCGGCGGTTGGACCTACGAACCGTGGCGTGGCGTTTTCTATCCTGCGGAATTGACTCAGAAGCGCGAACTCGAGTTCGCCAGCCGGCGCCTTTCGTCGATCGAGATCAACGGAACCTATTATTCGACTTTCAAACCCGCCAACTGGCGCAATTGGCGCGAACAGACGCCCGAAGGTTTCGTCTTTTCGGTCAAGGCATCGCGCTATTGTACCCACCGCAAAGTGTTGTCCAGCGCCGGTGAATCGATCACTCGTTTCGTGACTCAAGGGCTCGTCGAATTGGGCGATCGGCTGGGGCCGATCAACTGGCAATTCATGGACGCGACGAAATTCGACCCCGAGGATTTCGAGGGCTTCCTAAAACTTCTGCCCCATGAGATCCATGGCTTACCGTTACGCCATGCACTCGAGGTGCGCGACCTCAGTTTCAAGGACGATCGTTTCTATAATTTAGCGCGTCGATATGGTGCCGCAATCGTTCTTGTCGATGACGACAATTTACCGATGATCGACGAGGCAACGGCGGATTTTACGTATGCGCGCTTGATGCGGACTCAGGAGAATGTCGAGACCGGCTATTCTGCCGTGGAACTCGATCATTGGTCCCGGCGCGCACGAGGCTGGGGCCAGCGCGGAGATGCCTTTGTCTATTTCATCTCGGGAGCGAAAATACGCGCGCCCGCGGCGGCAGAGGCTCTTATCAAACGCGTCGGATGATTCGGATCGCTCGACAAAAAGGCGGCGCGAGCGTACGTTTTTTCTGTGTGGACACGACAATGCAATGCACTCTACGCAGGCTGTGCAGAAGATGACCCGCACGTCCCATCATCACAATGTCTATGTAATAGAATTATCGAGTGCCGTGTTGTTTGAAGCGCGCTTTCGGAAAGCGAATCCCCAATATGTCCCGGGCAAGCCTTGCGTTTACGTCGGCATGACGGGCATCGATCCGGACGTACGTTTCGATAAACATAAGGCAGGTATTCAATCGAACCGCTTCGTACGCGACTATGGGCTACGCCTTTTACCGTCACTTTACGCGATTTACAATCCGATGCCCTATGAGGCCGCGCGCGATATGGAAGTCGAACTAGCCATTTCTTTGAGGGATGCCGGCTACGGGGTGTGGCAAGCGTAGCGCGCTTGGACTCTATTGACGGGGGCCGAGGCGTCGCCCATTGCAAAGCGTCTGCGGCGGATCAAATCCATCCGAAAACTGCCGCGCGTGACTCAATAGAGGGGGTCGGCCCAATAGGTGCGCGTAAAGTCCCACGCGCGTTCGCACCGAGAGCATACGAAATTGTGGCCGAGATCCTCGGAGCGCGCTTGGTCGCTGTATTTATTCGAGGGAAATTCGCGAAAGCGAAGCGCCGGATGGGAATAACCTCTGTTACTTCCCAGCGCCCGACAATCGAGACAGGGTTCCCACATTACTTTCCCATACCATATTCATCGAGCCGACAGGATAGTCCCCCGAGCTCCGATTTGATAGTAATCAATGTCACAGCGAAGAGGTCCCGCAGGCTGTGCATTCGATCGTCTGAACCTGACGGAATTCGTCAGAACAGGCCGGGAAATGCGGCGCAGCGGCCCCAGGCGCGCCGGTAATCTCTTGATTTGCAGGACGTATTGCGCAGTTTCCCGATTGGCACGAGTTTTGCACGAATTGGGCAACTTTTGAAAGAATAAGGACTAACCCGGTGGCGATAATTTCAATGCGTTCGCGGGGCTTCACTCTCATCGAGTTGATGATCGTGGTCGCGATTATTGGGATCTTGGCCGCCATCGCAATACCGAGCTACCAAGATTACACGGTACGGGCCAAGGTGTCCGAGGGCTTGCTATTGGGTGACGCCGCCAAGATGGCCGTGACCGAGACTTTTGCGGCTGGCGGTATTGTCGCGAGTTCGAACTCCAGCGCTTCGTATTCGTCGCCCTCGACCAAATATGTGGAGCGCATTGATATTTCCGATCCTGGCGTCGTCACCGTGACTTTCAATACGGCGAATCTGCCACAGCTCACAGGCGCCAATAAGATAATGCTCATACCCAACGCACCCGTCGGTACAACCTTGAGTGCAACCGCCGATGGCGCGATCGACTGGGCTTGCGCATCGACCACGGACCAAGTGGCCACTAGCCAGGGATTTGCGGGCTTGGCGAGGGGTAGCGTGGCGCAAAAATACGCTCCGGCGAACTGTCGCTAGGGTCTTGCCGGGTGAGCGGCGGCAATCGAATGTCGCGAGCAGTCGGTCGATCCCGAATCTTGGTTAAGGTGGATAAGGCGTTGGGAACAAGGAATCTGTTTTTACCGGGCTATCCCATCGAGGGAGCTTGCTTGCATCGTGCCGATCGAAGGCCCACACTAATGGTCCGCGCTATTTTGGCAGATTGCTATGGACCGCAAAGACCCCGCTCTCGATCTTTCCGCTTACTGGATGCCGTTTACGGCCAATCGTGATTTCAAGAGCAATCCCCGGTTGTTGCGTTCCGCGCACGGGCTCTATTACGAAGATACATCCGGGCGCAAAATCCTCGATGGTACGGCCGGCTTATGGTGCGTCAACGCCGGTCATTGTCAGCCCGAAATTGTCAAGGCAATCCAATCGATGGCTGCCGAGCTGGATTACGCCCCCTCTTTCCAGATGGGTCACCCGGCAGCGTTTGAACTGGCCCAACGCATCGTCGATTTCAGCAGGCGTCGCTTCTCGCATGCCTTTTATACCAATTCGGGGTCGGAATCGGTCGATACGGCGCTCAAAATGGCCTTGGCGTATCACCGCGTGCGCGGCGAGGGCAGCCGAACGCGCCTGATCGGTCGCGAGCGGGGTTATCACGGTGTGGGCTTTGGCGGAATGTCGGTGGGCGGTATCGTCAACAATCGCAAGTATTTCGGGCCCCTGCTAAATGGTGTTGACCATTTGGCGCATACCCATAATTTGGAACACAACGCGTTCTCGCGGGGACAGCCCGCCTGGGGCGCGCATTTGGCGGATGAGCTGGAGCGTATCGTCGCACTGCACGATGCCTCGACGATCGCAGCCGTAATCGTTGAGCCGATCGCGGGTTCCACCGGCGTGCTCTTGCCACCCGTTGGATATCTCGAGCGTTTGCGCTCGATTTGCGATCGACACGGGATTCTGCTTATTTTCGATGAGGTCATTACCGGCTACGGTCGGCTGGGGAAGGCTTTTGCCGCCGATTTTTTCGGTGTGGACCCCGATCTTATGGCCACTGCCAAAGGCTTGACCAACGGCTCAGTCCCCATGGGCGCGGTGCTAGTCAAGCCGCATATCTATGATGCTTTCATGGGCGCCCCTGGCGCCCCTGCCAAGGGCATCGAGTTGTTTCATGGCTACACATATTCCGGACACCCGCTGGCTTGCGCGGCAGGCATCGCGACTCTCGGTGTCTACGCGGAGCAGAAAATTGTCGAACAGGCGCACGCCATGGCCGGATATTGGGAGGATGCGGTTCATTCCTTGCGCGGATTGCCCCATGTCATCGACCTGCGGAACCTTGGCCTTATCGCGGGTATCGAGCTTGCATCTCGCCCGGGGAAACCGGGTGAGCGCGGGATGGCCGCTTTCCAGGGTGCTTATGATCGGAACGTCATGATTCGGGTCACGGGTGACACGATTGCGCTCTCACCGCCTTTGGTGATCGAAAAGCAGCACATCGATATGATTTTCGAGACCTTGAAAAAGGTCCTGCAGACCATACCTTAAGGGAATCCGCAGCCTGATGGCTCGATTCGGCCTTTCGGGGGGAGCAAACGCGTCATGGCGACTTTGCTCCAGGTCTGCGATAATAATGCTTTTGGCGCCATATCTTCCTGACCGCTGTGTCGCGCGCGACGCGTAGCCGGGGCCGGATTGCCGCCGCTCATGCGCGGGTTTATGGCCGGCGGCGCAGGACTTTCTCCTTCAGTGAATTCAAACGACGTTTCGACCGATAATTTCGCAGCTTTCGGGCTGAATTCCGACATCCTGCGCGCCTTAGCCGAGCAGGATTACACGGTCCCCACACCGATCCAGGCACAGGCGATCCCCGTTGTTCTGGCAGGCCGGGACGTCATGGGCGCGGCGCAAACGGGTACCGGCAAGACAGCAGGCTTTGCGCTGCCCATCATTCAGAAGCTTTTGTCCCACGCCAGTACCAGCACTTCGCCAGCGCGCCATCCGGTGCGTGCGCTGATTCTCACGCCGACCCGTGAGTTAGCCGATCAGGTCGCGGAAAATGTTGCTCGCTACGCGCAATACACCGGCCTGCGCAGCGTTGTGGTGTTCGGGGGCATTGATATGGCACCCCAGACGGCGGCGCTTCGTGCCGGCGTCGAAATCCTGATTGCCACACCGGGACGCTTGCTCGACCACGTCCAGCAAAAGACGGTGAATCTCTCGCAAACCCAGATTCTTGTCCTCGACGAGGCTGATCGCATGCTCGACATGGGCTTTCTGCCCGATCTGCAGCGCATCATCAATCTTTTGCCCAAACAACGACAAAATTTGATGTTCTCGGCGACTTTTTCCAACGAAATTAAAAAACTGGCTCAGACCTTCATGCATGAGCCGGTGCTCATCGAAGTGGCACGTCGTAATGCCATTGCCGACAATGTGAGCCAGGTCGTCTATGAAGTGTCAGCTGAGCATAAACGCGCAGCGGTCGCTCACATCATTAGAGCGCGAAAACTCCCACAGGTCATTGTCTTTTCCAACACGAAGATCGGCACCTCACGATTGGCGCGAGAGCTCCTGAAAGAAGGTATCAAGGCCGATGCGATCCATGGCGACAAGAGCCAGAAGGATCGAATGATTGCTTTGGAAGGGTTTAAAAACGGCACCATCGAGGTGCTTGTGGCGACGGATGTCGCAGCGCGCGGACTCGATATCGTCGAATTGCCTTGTGTGATCAATTATGATTTGCCGCATTCTCCAGAGGATTATGTCCACCGTATAGGCCGAACAGGACGCGCCGGCGCCTCCGGAGATGCCATTTCACTCATGGCACCGGAGGAAGAGCGCTACCTCATCGATATCGAAAAGCTCACGACGATCAAAGTCGAGCGCCGGCCGCTCGACGGTTTTCACCCTGGTCCGCGCGCGCGGCATTCGGCGGACGCGAGCGAACGTGACCGCAGTTATCGCCCATCGCGCGAAGCGCCACGCGTGCCGTCTCGCGCCGCACCCGCGGCAGTCGAAGAATGGTTCATGAAACCGTACGAAGACCCGGGCGAGGGTGGCGCAAGCGAGTTGGCTGCGATCGGCTCGTCTGTAGCCCCGGCAACCAGCCGTGAGAAGCCGGTTGGCTCCAGACCGGTTGCTGCACTCTTGGGTGGTGGAAAAAAAAGCTAGAAATACCGGCGGTGCTAGGTGCGACCAAGGTGTAAGCGTTGGTGGTCGACCATAATGCAACGGTTCATCACGACCAGAAGCCCCGCTTCGTGCGCGAGCGTCATGGCCGCTTTGTTGACGATGCCCAGTTGCATCCACAGATGCCGCGCACGGATGGCAATGGCGGATCGCGCAATCGGTTCAATCTGATCACTACGACGAAAGCACACGACCGTGTCGATCGGGTGCGTGAGAGCAGCCAATTCGGGTACGCAGGGCCTGCCCAAAACAGTTTTTGCGTTCGGATTGACCGGGTCCACCTCGAAGCCTTCGGCAAGCAAATAACGCATGATCCGATGGCTGTCACGCAGCGGGTTTTCGGATGCGCCGACCAGTGCGATGCGATGTGTTGCATCGAGTATGTGCCGTACCGTCTCGAACTCGTTCATCACGAACCTGACCTCCCATCAAGGGCGGCCGCCCGTACCCGTTTCTCCCAGGCGGCCAGCGCACCGCTCCAGAACTCATGAATATTCGAGTCGGCCAAGGGATCCAGGCCCAGGTCCAGGTGACGCGCGGCCAGGTGCAAATCTTTTCGTGGGTGCCCCTGATCGAGCGCCCGTGCACCGGTCTGCTTACTGAGTTTCTCGCCAGATGGATGGGTCACGATGGGTACGTGAAGATAACGGGGCGGCCGCCAGCCGAAGCACCCGTATAGATAGATTTGCCACGCCGTGCACTCCAAAAGATCGGCGCCACGCACGATATCCGTGACTCCCGTGGCAGCATCGTCAACGACCACTGCCAGCTGATAGGCCCACGGTCCATCGGCCCGCTTGAGGATAAAATCTCCGACGGCTCGCAGATCCTGTCGCACTCCACCCAATTGCCGATCGACAAATTCGATCGTCTTGCCGTCGACCTTAAGGCGCCATGCCCGTGGCGCGCGTCCGGACCGAATGCCGGAGCGGCACGTTCCAGGATAGACCGTTGCCCGTTGACCGTCCGTCGTTGCCGAGTCTGCGATTTCGCGGCGACTGCAAACGCATCCAAAAACCAAGCCCTGCGCCTCCAGCGCTTCAAAGGCGCGAGCGTAGTGCTCTGTGCGCGCACTTTGATAGAGAACCGGTCCGTCCCACTCGAACCCGAATGTCTCGAGGGTCCGCAGAATCGCGTCGGATGCGCCGGCCGCTGTACGGGCGCTATCCAAATCTTCGACGCGCAAATGCCAGCTGCCTTCGTGTACGCGCGCATCCAGGAAGCTGGCCATGGCCGCAACGAGGGATCCAAGATGCAACGGACCGGTGGGAGAGGGTGCAAACCGACCGACATAGGTTGCCGGCCGTTTAGCGGAATCAGGGGTCACAATGGTTGATTTGCGTCAAATCGTCTCTTTTTCAATGGAATATTTGAATCTTTTTCCCTATAGTAGATGGATTTGGTCAAGCTGATCACGGCCCGTGGACGGGTTCAAACCACCTGCGGTGCATGCGAGACCTGAGTCCAACCAGGTGCCCCGATCCGTACGAACCCGATGAGTCAACCCCGGTCCGAGCCGCTCGCTATGGTAAACATCTCATCGGAAAAAAAGATGGGGTGGCTCATTCGGCGCGAGTTGCTCGAGAATATGACACGCAGTGGCTTGGTTGCCAGTCTGTTTTCCCTGGCCGTGTCGCTCGCCGCGTGGCGTCTGCTGTGGGGTCATGCCGAGCCCTCTCGGATTTCCCTATGGTTGGGCATGATGTCGGCCGCCTTCCTATTCCGCTTCCTCGTCTATCGGGGCTGGCGTCTCCACCGACGCAGTCACAAGCGCGATACACGACGTTGGGAACAGCTGTTTGGCGCTAGCGCACTTCTCGAAGGCATCATCTGGGGGGCGCTCGCGCTTTCCTTCGACTTTGGCGACCCGATCCTCAGTTATGCCATGGCAACGGTGATTGCTCTCGCAGCTTTCGGCGGGATTAGCGCTTACGGCATGAGCCGCATTGCGGGTGCCCTATTTTTCCTGCCAATCTTTTTCGCGCAAGGTATCGCTTTCGCGGTGCGTCCGTTGCCGTATGGCAGCATGATGTTGGCGGTCTGGACGCTTTTGTCGGTATTGGCGTTGATTGCGCATTACGTGGGTGCTCTGCGCTACCGGAAGATTCTCTTGGATCGCCTTGTGCAGTCGGCGTCGGCGGCCGAACAACACACGCTTTTGAACACCTTGACCGTCGGTGTGTTGGTGATTCACAACAACGTCATTACGGATTGCAATGCGTTCTTCTTAAAGATGTTCGGCTTAGAGAGGAACCAGTTGATCGGCGCCGGAGTAGGCGAACTACTGGCGCTGGGCGCACGGTGGGCGGACGTCATTGCGCGGCACGAGAGTGTAGTCGATAAGAGCTCGATCGTAAGACGCGTCACGCTTCCGCGACATGATGGCAAATTCATCGACGTTGAGGTTCATCTGGGCTTAGTCGAGCCGGCAAACCCGGAATCGGCGATCGTTGGCGTGTACGAGGACGTCACAGAGCAGCTGAGTAACGAGCGGGAGCTTCGCCTTAGCCGCGAGCGCTTGCGCCTTGCGCTGGACGCTCTTCAATCTGGGGTCTGGGACGTGGACCTGAAACAGCAGCGTCACTTTTTTTCGAGGCGGTTCAAGAGCATCCTCGGTTACCCCGACGACGACGGGCTTGAAGGATCGGGTACACGCTTGTTTTTCCATCACGCGTTCATCGACCCTCGGGACATGGATGCTGTAGCCGATGCCCGACTGGCTACTTTACTCCATGGTGAGCCGTTCGATGCGCAATATCGCGTCGTCAAGGATGGTCGTATGTTCTGGCTGCGGGAGACCGCGCTGGCACTTACTGACGACGACGGTGACGCATACCGGTTTACCGGCTCCATCACGGATACTACTGCGGTCAATTCCATCCAGGAGCGGTTGCGCGCGAGCGAAGCTTTTCACCGCAATCTCATCGAGGCCTCGAATGCGCTTATCTGGAGGACGGACTCGAAGGGCGTTTTGACCTTCGTCAACGAGCGTGGTGCACGGGAGCTTTATGGTTACGAACCTGGGGAAATGATCGGGCGGCATGTGGATCGCTTCGCATCGGCGGATACGCTGCTGCCTGAGGTCAGGGCCTTGTTCGAGCCGCTGATGCGGGGTGAAGCCGTACGCAATGTCGAACTGGTACACCTAACGCGCCGCCAGAGGCGAATTTTTGTGAGCGTGAACGCCGTTCCGGTGACCGATGAATCGGGCCACTTTACCGGCGTGATCGGAATCAACACGGACATTACGCATTTGAAAAAGCGCGAACGCGCATTCCAGGACGTCACTCGCGTGCAACGCCTGATTTTCGACAGCGCAGGCGAAGGCATCGTCATGGTGCGCAATCATCGCATTTACCGTGCTAACCAGGCATTCGCGGATCTCGTGGGTTCGACGCTCGGAGAGTTGGTCGCTCGGCCTCTGTCGCAGTTCTTCCAGGATCCACCCGTTTGGGACGCGGTGGAAGAGCAGCTGGCGACTTTGGGCAACGTGATCAAAGTCGAGCAGCAAATCCTTCATTCGGGTGGCGCGCCGCTTTGGGTGTCCGTCACGGGACGCACCGCCGAGATGGCCGAACAGGATCCCGTCTATATCTGGGTATTTGCCGACATCACGAGCAACAAGGCCCAAGAAGAGCAAAGCTGGCATCGGGCCAACCATGACGAACTGACCGGCTTGCCGAACAGACGCCTGCTGCAGGATCGCCTCGAACAGGCCCTGGCGCGGGCGCGGCGAGAATCGCTGCGAGTGGCGATCATGATGCTCGATCTGGACGGTTTTAAAGGCGTCAATGACGAGTATGGGCACCAATTCGGAGATGAAGTACTCAAGCATGTGGCGGCACGGCTGGCCGATCACGTGCGCCAGTTGGATACGGTGGCGCGCCTTGGCGGAGATGAATTCGTGGTCATCCTGCATCAGGTCGCAAACGAACTCGACATCGAACTGATGGCGCACCGCATCATCGAAGAGATTTCCGAACCCATAGAAATCGCGGGCCGCACCGTGCGAATCGGCACCAGCATCGGAATCGCGCCGTTTCCGGATTGTGCGGACGGTATCAGCGGTCTTATGCATGCGGCGGACATGGCGATGTATGCGGCCAAGGCCAGCGGCAAGGGAACATTTCGCGTGGCCAGTGCTGCCCCGCGCGCCAAGCGTAGTAAAGAGGGTGTGAGGCCTTAGGCGCCCTGAGTCGCGCTTTCGGTCCAACAGCGTGGGCACGAGATACCTCGCACATAACGCGCGTCGATCTGCTCGTCTGCCGTGAGCACTTGTCGACAGGCGTAACACTGCGTCGTCGCAGTTTCGCGCAGCAAGGGATCCAGGGCCACGCGATCGTCGAAGACAAAGCACTCGCCCTGCCAGTGGTTGCTTCCCACCTGTTCGAAGTAGCGCAGGATTCCCCCTTCGAGTTGCCGGACCCTGGGCAGGCCGAGCTCATGCATGACGAGCGCGGCCTTTTCACAGCGAATGCCGCCCGTACAGAATGCGACGATCGTCGCATTCTGCAATTCCGGACGCCCGAGTTTGGTGAATCGTTCGATGGCCTGCGGGAACTCACCGAAGTGCGAGAGATGGAGCTGTGTCGCGCCGTGGAAGGAGCCCAGCTTGACCTCGAACTCATTGCGCGTATCGAGGAGGACGATCGGGCGGCCGTCGTCGTCATGGCCTTGATCCAGCCACGAACACAGTTCTTCCGGATCGATCGACGGGGCGCGCGCATGTTGTGCGGTGATCATCGCGCGATTCATCCGGATGATTTCCTTCTTCAAGCGAACCAACATACGCCGGAAGGGCTGTCGCGCTGACAGACTGCGTTTGACCGACAGGTCATCAAAGCGCCCACCAAAGATAGGCGCTTTGGCCAAAAACGAGAGAAAGGCATCGACCGAATCGGATGTGCCCGCCAGGACGAAATTGATACCTTCCGGGGCAAGCAGGATCGTGCCTTTTAGGCCCAGATCAAGGCAAAAGTTCCTCATCGGTTCGCGCAGGCTTGCCGTATCGGGCAAATCGATGAATTTGTAGGCTGCGATATTGACTATTTCCATGGATTCGAAATTATAGGATGGATTGGTAGGGGCGCCGAGGGTGCCGCTCTGTCAATTCGCGCGCGTTGCGCCATTTAATCGCGCCGAACGATGTCGGCTGGTCATGGCGGGTTGTAAAATGGGGGCTCTACACATGCAAGTCGAGTGCCATCCGTGCCTTCCTACGTTCATCTTCGCATGCATTCCGAATATTCCGTCTCGGATGGCATGCTGCGACTCGATCAGGCCGTCAAGCGCGCGCTAGAAGATCACCAAGGAGCCCTGGCTCTCACAGACCTCTCCAACCTCTTCGGGCTTGTCAAATTTTATAAAGAGGCGCGCGCCCGCGGGCTCAAACCCATTGTCGGCTGCGATCTGTGGATCTCACAGGAGGGGTTCGGTGGCGGGCAAGACAAGGCAAGCCGTCTCTTGTTATTGGCTCAGGATCGCTCGGGTTATCTGCGCCTGTGTGAATTGCTCTCTCGCGCGTGGCTGGAGAATCAGGTTCGGGGGCGCCCTGAAGTGCGGTTCGAATGGTTCAAGGAACATGGCACGGGTGGCCTGATCGCCCTTTCGGGAGCGCAAGCCGGCGATGTCGGGATGGCCATAGCCAACGACCAGCTGCAAGTCGCCGTCGGCTTGGCCCAGCGTTGGGCCGCATTGTTTCCCCAGCGCTACTACCTGGAATTGCAGCGCTACGGTCAAAACGGTGCTGAATCCTACATTGCGCAGGCCCTGGGTCTGGCCCGGGAGCTGGATCTGCCGGTGGTCGCCACCCATCCCATGCAGTTTCTGGACCGGACTGAGTTTCGCGCCCATGAAGCACGGGTGTGCATCGCCGAAGGTGAAATTCTTGGGAATCCGCGGCGCCAGCGGCACTTTACCGCGGAGCAATACTTCAAGAGCCAAGCTCAAATGCACGAGCTGTTTTCCGACGTTCCGGCGGCTCTCGAAAACAGCGTGGAGATTGCCAAGCGGTGCAACCTCACGCTCGAATTGGGGAAAGCCCGTTTGCCGGCCTTTCCTACTCCCGATGGGATATCGCTGGACCAGTTGTTAGCATCCGAGGCCCACGCAGGTCTCGAGAAGCGGTTGGTGCAATTGTTTCCCGATCCGCAAGTGCGCGAGGCGCGTCGCGCGGAATATGCCATGCGTCTTGGCTTCGAGACCGACACTATTATCGCCATGGGTTTTGCCGGGTATTTTCTGATCGTCGCGGATTTCATCAATTGGGCAAAACGCAATGGTGTGCCGGTCGGCCCCGGGCGGGGCTCGGGCGTCGGATCGCTTGTGGCGTATTCCTTGGGGATTACCGACTTGGATCCCCTGGCGTACAAACTGCTTTTTGAACGTTTCCTGAATCCCGAACGAGTTTCGATGCCGGATTTCGACATCGATTTTTGCCAGGAGGGCCGGGATCGCGTGATCGACTACGTCAAGCAAAAATACGGCACGGAGTCCGTGGCCCAAATTGCGACGTTCGGTACCATGGCCGCTAAAGCTGCAGTGCGCGACATCGGACGCGTCCTCGATCTTCCCTTCAATTTTGTCGATGGCATCGCCAAGCTGATCCCGTTCAAACCCGGCCGCTTGGTCACCATTGCCGACGCTCGGCGCGAGGAACCTCTTCTGGCCGAGCGCTTCGAGCGCGAAGAGGAAGTGCGCGAACTGCTCGAACTCGCCCAAGCCGTCGAAGGGTTGACGCGAAACGTCGGCATGCATGCCGGCGGGGTATTGATCGCACCGGGCAAACTAACCGAATTCAGCCCTCTGTATACCCAACAGGGTTCCGATAGTATCGTCAGTCAGTATGATAAGGATGATGTCGAGGCCGCCGGTTTGGTCAAGTTCGATTTTCTGGGCCTCACGACCCTGACGATTCTGAACTGGGCGACTGAGAGCATCAGACAGATCTATCCCGAGCACGCACTATTCTCTCTCGACCGCGTCGCCCTGGATGACCCGGCGGCCTACCGTCTCTTGCAAAGAGCCGAGACCGTCGCGGTGTTCCAGCTGGAAAGCCGAGGTATGCAGGCCATGCTGCAGGATGCTAAGCCTGATCGCTTCGGAGACATCATTGCCTTGGTCGCGCTCTACCGGCCCGGCCCCATGGATCTAATTCCGGACTTTATCGCACGAAAAAAGGGCGAGCGTTTCGAATATCCCGACGCGCGCGTCAAGCCTATTCTAGAGGAGACCTACGGCATCATGCTCTACCAGGAGCAAGTGATGCAGATGGCTCAAATCATCGGGGGCTACTCGTTAGGCGGCGCCGATCTGCTCAGGCGTGCCATGGGCAAGAAAAAGGCCGACGAAATGGCCACACATCGGGAGATTTTCGCGGCCGGCGCCGCCAAGAACGGTCTGTCGGTCGCGAAGGCGAACGAACTCTTCGATCTCATGGAGAAGTTTGCCGGCTACGGCTTTAACAAGTCGCACGCCGCCGCCTATGCGCTTTTGGCTTATCACACGGCGTGGCTCAAGGTACATTTTCCGGCGGAGTTCATGGCGGCTAACTTGTCGGCCGCGTTGGATGACACCGACAAGATTAAGATCTTGATCGATGACAGTATCAATCGATGTGGACTGACGATCCTGCCGCCGGATATCAACGTGTCGGACTATCGATTCACACCGGTGCAGTGCGAGCCCGGCGCGCATGCACGCGCGATTCGATATGGGCTGGGGGCGGTAAAAGGGACCGGACAAGCGGCCATCGAAATTATTGTCCGTGCCCGCAAGGAGAAGCCATTCGTCGATCTGTTCGATTTCTGTAGCCGCATCGACAAGCGCTTGGTGAATCGACGAGTGATCGAGGCCTTGATTCGGGCGGGCGCGTTCGATCGTCTCGAGCTCGACCGCGCCAGTCTTTTGGCCTCCGTGGGGAAAGCCATCGAGACGGCCGAGCAGGCCGAGGCGAATATTCATCAAGTGAGCCTGTTCGAAGGAGGGGCCGGCACGGGTGGCGCCGATACCGAGAACAGCAGCCTTGTTCGCGTGCGCCCCTGGCCGGAAAAGCAACGACTCGCAGAGGAGAAGGTTGCGTTAGGGTTTTATCTCTCCGGACATCTCTTCCACGCATTCAAGGAGGAAGTTCGACATTTCTCTCGGACACCTCTGTCGGCCGTTCAGGCAAGCCGTGAATCGCAGGTCCTGGCAGGCATCATCTCAAGTGTACGTACCCAGATGACCCGCCGCGGCAGGATGCTGGTTGTCCGGCTGGACGATGGATCGGGTCAACTTGAAGTGACGGTATTCAATGAACTGTACGAGGCGAATCGGCAACGATTGCGCGAGGACGAACTGCTGGTCGTGCAGGGCCAAGTCAGAAACGACGATTTCACCGGTGGCTTGCGCATGACGGCCGATAAGCTCTTCGATCTAACGCTCGCCCGCACCCAATATGCGCGCGGCTTGCGTCTTTCAATGAACGGCGATTCGGATGCGACGCGCTTGAGGCGGGTCCTGCTACCGCATCTTGTGCGGACGGGGTCCGCAAATTCCTCCGACACCGACGGTTGCCTAGTCACCGTGTGTTACTTCAACGGCGTGGCACAGTGCGAGATCATACTTGGCGCGGATTGGCGGATCGTCCCGGACGAGGCGCTAGCGGGAAGCCTCTCGGAGTGGTTGGCGCCCACCAACGTCGAATTCCAGTACCCATGACCTCCGAGGGTAATAGCCCAATTTACGTACCGGCTGATGCGATTGACGTTTCCGCGGTGACTCGCGTTCTCGTCATCATGTTAAAGCATCACGGAGATGTGCTGTTGACGTCGCCCCTCCTGGAGAGTCTGAGCCGCGCCGTTCCTCACGTGCAAATCGACGTATTGCTCCAAGATGACATGCGCCCGTTGCTCGAATTCAATCCACGCGTATCCAATCTGTTTAGCGTCGATCGGCGCTGGAAACGCGAGGGCCGACTCGCTTCAATCCTAGGCGAATGGCGACTGTTTCGCGCACTCAGGGCGCGCAGCTACGAACTGGTCATCCACCTGAGTGACCATCGGCGCGGCGCTTGGCTCTCACGTGGATTGCAACCGCGTTGGTCCGTGGCTCCCAAACCAGGGCGGCCGTCGCGCTTTTGGCGCGGCTCGTTTACTCATCTGTATGCCAACGCATCCTCGGTGCCGGCGGGAAGCGCTTTGGCTCGGCGACATACCGTCGAACAGAATCTCGATGCTCTGCGACGTCTTGGGATCTCGCTTGCATCCTCGCCGCGCTTGAGTTTGGTGCCAGGGCCGGATGGGGAGCGACAGGCGGCCGATCTCGTGCACAGCCATGGGATCACCGGTGACTACATCGTGGTGCAACCGACCTCGCGCTGGATGTTCAAATGCTGGCCAGTCGCCAAGAACGCCGAGTTGATCCGGATACTTTTGGCACGCGGTCATACGTTGGTTCTAAGCTGCGCCCCCGATCCTCGCGAACAGGCCATGATCAGAGCCATTCTCGAAGTGATCGGTGAACGACCGGAGCGGTTGATATTGGCCATCGAGGGTGGCACCTTGAATCGCTTGGCTGCCTTGATCGGGAATGCACGCCTATTCATCGGGATCGATTCGGCTCCGATGCATATCGCGGCGGCTATGGGAACACCGACAGTTGCACTATTTGGCCCTTCGGGTGAGTACAACTGGGGGCCATGGGCGGGAGACGGGGCGCTTCACTATCGCGTCGTCACAAATGAACAATTCGCCTGTCGGCCTTGCGGCCAGGACGGTTGTGGCGGTGGAAAGATCAGCGAATGCCTGGTCCGTCTACCGGTACTGCAGGTGCTACGAGCCGTCGACGAGGTTCTACTTGCCTCGGATCCCACGTTCTGTCTTTAAGCGCCCCATGAAAATTGCATTGGTGCGCGCGCGCTACAATCCTTTTGGTGGCGCCGAACGGTTTGCGGCGCGCGCGATGCAGGCGCTTGCAAGCCAGAAAGTTACAGTGACCATCATTGCTCGCAGCTGGAAGGCGCAGGGAGCGGGCAGCCTGCGGTTTCTCCGCTGCGACCCGTTCTATCTCGGGAGCACATGGCGCGACTGGTCGTTTGCCCGTGCGGTGCGCAGGCTTGTGGAAAATGAGCATTTTGACCTGGTACAGAGCCACGAACGCATTCCCGGGTTGGCCATCTACCGGGCCGGCGACGGTGTCCACGCGGCATGGCTGGCCCGGCGATCGACGCAGGCAGGGTTCTGGAAACGATGCGCGATCCAGCTCAATTTACATCACCGCTACCTCTTGCGCGTCGAGCGCACACTGTTTGAACATCCTGATCTTCGCGCGGTGATCTGCAATTCGACCTTGGTCAGAGACGAAATTGCCACGCGTTTCCGGATCGAGGCACAAAAACTCGTTCTCATTCGAAACGGTGTCGATCTCGATTATTTCGCCCCTGCAGCGTGTGACGCCCATCGTGAAACGATACGTAACACGTTGGCGATCCCATTGGGCGCGATGGTTTTCGTTTTTGTCGGCTCGGGTTTTGAGCGCAAAGGCCTCGCCAGCGCCCTGAACGCACTTGCCTACCTACCGGCGAATTGTCACCTGATCGTGGTTGGGGGCGACAAGCGCCAGAATCACTATGAGGCGCTCGCCCGTGCACAAGGGATACTCGGACGCACCCATTTCGTCGGCGAAGTCACAAACCCGTTGCCCTACTATGCGGCCGCAGACACGTTCGTCTTGCCGAGTATCTATGATCCTTTTCCGAATGCGGTCCTCGAAGCCTTGGCTTGTGGTGTTCCCGTCATTACCAGCGACGGATGCGGCGCGAAGGACGTCATTTCAGAGAATGAGAATGGTTGGATCATAGAAAGTGGCGACATCGCAGCGCTAGCAGCATGCATGCAACGCGTCTCGCAAGACATGTGCAATGTGACGAAGGCTCAAGCACTGCGCCAAGCCGCTCGTTCAAGCGTGGAGGGTTACGGCACCGAAGCGTTGGGTCAAGCGCTCCTCGATTTGTACGCGAGATTGGGTGTTGCATAAGCGCCCTTCGCGCGAAAGGGCATCGGATGGCGATGCTAGAATCGACTCTTTCACAACGTACCGCCTAGGGCACGAGCCCTGCGCTCTCCATGCGCCCTGTCAGCCAAGCCACGAAAGACGAGTCCAACCGGAAAAGGGAACTGCCTGCAAGCTCGGGCAGCATCTCGATGGGGAAGAATTTGTCCAGTGCGGTCATCTACCGCCGTCTCATGGGGTACGTGCGACCCTATTGGGGCATTTTCGTGGCGGGCACGTTTTGCTCGCTTATCGCCTCGACCACGGACGCGCTCTTCGCCAAGCTGTTAAAGCCATTGACCGACCAGGGATTCTCCGGTCATCCGGGACACGCGCTTTGGGTCTATCCGCTGGCGATCGTTGGATTGTTCCTCATGCGGGGGGTTTTTACCTTTAGCAATTCCTACGCAATGGCCTATGTCGGCAATCGGGTACTTAACGAATTGCGCCGCGAAATGTTTCATCGCATGGTGACATTGCCCACGCAGTATTTCGACGAGAACGCCTCAAGCAAGATCGTCTCGCGCATTGTTTTCGAGGCTTCAAACGTGATGGGCACGGCTACAAGTGTTCTCACTACCGTCGTTCGAAATGGATTCGCAATCCTCTGGCTGGTCATCGTTCTGGTAACAATCAATTGGAAACTGACGTTGTTCTCGCTCGTTTTGATCCCTGCGGTGACGTTAGTCGTACGGCATTTTGCGAAGCGAATGCGCCAGCTTGCACGCGACAACATGAATATGACCGGCGAGTTGACGAGGGTCGTGCAAGAGACTATCGATTGCCAGAAGGTGGTCAAAATCTACGCCGGTGAGGCAGATGCCAAAAAGACGTTTGGTCGCGCTATCGATCGCCTGCGGGGCAATGCCATGCGAATCACCGTGACCAGTTCCGGAACCGTCCCGATTACCCAGTTGATGACGTCGCTGGCCTTTTCGGGCGTCGTCTATTTCGCATTGCGGCTGGCGCAGAGCGGGCAGATGACCGCAGGTGATTTCATTTCGTTCATGGCGGCCATGCTGGGCCTGCTTGCGCCCTTAAAACAGTTGGCCGGTATCAACGGCCTTTTGGAGCGCGGTCTCGCGGCTGCCGAAGGGGTGTTTAGTCTCATCGACGAGACCCCCGAAGATGATCAGGGCACACTCGAAGTGGAACGGGTGCGTGGTGATATCGAATTCGTAAACGTTGTCATGCACTATGCTGGATCCCGACGGGTGGCGTTGACGGGTATCAACCTGTCGATTGCCGCGGGTGAGACGATGGCACTCGTCGGCGCGTCGGGCGCAGGCAAGACCACCCTTGCCAATCTCATTGCCCGTTTCTATCACGCGAGCGCCGGCCAGATCCTCATGGATGGTGTTCCGATCGAGTCGTTGACCATTTCTAGCTTGCGCTCACAGATTGCGATGGTCAGCCAGGACATCATTCTCTTTAACGATTCGATTTCAGCCAACATTGCCTACGGGGGTACTCGGCGTTGCACGGAGGCAGAGATCCGGGCCGCGGCCAAGTCCGCGCATTTACTCGAGGTGATCGAAGAATTACCTCAGGGCCTCGAAACCATGATTGGTGAGCGGGGCGTGCGCCTGTCGGGTGGCCAGCGGCAGCGCCTGGCGATCGCGCGCGCGATTCTGAAGGATGCGCCGATTCTGATCCTCGACGAAGCGACCTCCGCGTTGGACTCCGAATCCGAGCGTCATGTGCAATCCGCGCTCGAGACGTTGATGCAAAACCGCACCACCGTTGTTATCGCTCATCGGCTATCGACCATCGAAAACGCAGATCGTATTGCGGTGTTGGACCACGGACGCATCGCCGAGGTCGGCCGACATGCTGAATTACTGGCGAAAGACGGGATTTACGCAAATCTGTATCGGATTCAATATGCTTTCGAGAGCGACCCGATGCATCCTCGACGCGCGGCCGTACCCTCGTCGGCATGAGGATCGTCCATACCGAAGCGTCGCGCGGGTGGGGAGGCCAGGAGATCCGAATCCTGTATGAGGCGCAGGGCCTGATTGCGCGTGGCCATCGAGTGCATCTCCTCTGCCCCCACGATGCGCGCATTGCGCAGGAAGCGCCGCGCTTTAACGTACCGCTGTCGATGCTGCCGATCGGAAGAAAGACGCTGCCCGCTCTTTGGCAAACACGCGCATGGATCGCAGCCCAACTTCGTGGGGAGGGGATCGATGTCATCAACACGCATAGTTCGACGGACAGCTGGCTCGTGGCCTTATCCCTGACCACGTTCAAGAACCCACCCGTCTTGGTGCGCACGCGGCACATCTCTGCCCCAGTGCCGGACAACTTCGCCACCCGCTGGCTCTATCGGGATGCAAGTCGTTTCATCGTCACGACCGGCACGGCCCTGCGGCAGACGCTCATCGACGAGAATCGTTTAGACGGCGATCGCATCGTTTCGATTCCCACCGGCATCGACTGTGACTACTTTCGTCCGCCCAGCGGATCCGAGCGCGACGCGGCGCGTTCGCGTCTTGGGGTCGCTTCGCATGTCTTTGTTGTGGGCATCGTCGCCACTTTGCGCAGCTGGAAGGGGCACCGCTATCTTCTTGATGCCGCTGCAAAATGTGTCGCCGACGGCAACACAGATATTCGTGTGGTCGTGGTCGGTGACGGTCCCCAACGCGTTGCCCTGGAAGAACAGGCGGCCCTCAGTGGCTTGCGGGGCCGTACCGTGTTTGCCGGAAACCAGGTCGACGTATTACCCTGGCTGGACGCCTTCGATGCGTTCGCGCTCCCGTCGTACGCCAACGAGGGGGTACCTCAGGCGTTGCTGCAGGCGATGTCGTGCGCGTTGCCGGTCGTGACGACCTCTGTCGGTGCCATTGGTGAGATTGCCCGAGACGGCCAGACGGCGCTGGTCGTGCCTGCACAGGACTCCGACGCACTGGCCCAGGCGCTTTCGAGGATTCGCGCGCAGCGCGACTTCGCTCGCCAGCTCGGGGCACGTGCGCGCGACCTGGTGCGCACCCACCATCAGCTGGCAAGTATGCTGACGCAAATGGAGGAAGTTTTTGCGCGTGCTGCCGCAGCGTCAGAGAAACCCTCGAGCAACGCCTAGGAAGGAACCTCGAGACGCGCTGACACTGGCGCTACCCGACAGGAGGATTGCCATGAAGCCGATCAGTCGCTTTCCCATCCCACGCTTGGACGAGTTGCCCGAGGATATTCGAGCAAGTATTTTGGCGGTCAACGAAAAGGCCGGATTTATACCCAACGTTTTTCTGGCGCTTGCGCATCGACCCGCCGAGTTTCGTGCATTTTTTGCGTATCACGATGCGCTCATGGCCAAGGAAACCGGTAGCCTATCGAAGGCCGAGCGTGAAATGATCGTGACGGTGACCAGCGCCAAAAACAATTGCCTGTACTGTGTCATCGCCCATGGCGCCCTTGTCCGGATCTACTCGAAAGAACCCCTTTTGGCCGATCAGCTTGCGACGAATTATCTGAAGGCCGACATTTCACCACGCCAAGTCGCCATGCTGAATTTTGCAGTGAAGGTGTGCATTAACGCCGATGCGGTGGGCGATGACGACTATGCCCTCTTGCACCGGCATGGCTTCGACGATGAAGACATCTGGGACATCGCTGCTATTACCGCGTTTTTTGGGTTGTCCAATCGGATCGCCAACGCCACGTCGATGCGACCGAACGAGGAGTTTTACCTTATGGGCCGGATTCCCAGGTCGGACAAATAGGCAAGCCTGGTGGTCACAGGGAAAGGCCCTGTATATGAAGCAAGCAAGGGGTATTGGCCTGCCGAACTTGTCGCCAGTTCAATTGATGGTTGCCCGCTGATATTGGTACTGAAATAAAACAGCCCCATCGGGGTATTTGAAACCGACGGGCGTATTTGAAAGTGTTATCCGATCAAGCGGTTTTTAGGCGCAATCCAGGTCATTCATTCAGAATCTTTGCAGTAGGCCAAGCCGAAGCACTTTGTCACTTCAAATTTCTTTCGAGATCGCGCAGGCTTGCGAGAAGCACCGGCACGTCAGAGACAATAATGCTCCATAGGGTGTCATTGTCGATACCGAGATAGCCGTGTATCAGACGGTTACGCAGAGCGATAACGAGGCGCCACGGCACTTGTCGGTGAGCTTCTCGAACAGCATCGGGCACATGCGTCGCGGCTTCTCCAATCAGTTCGAGATTACGCACGGTGGCGTCGTAGTTGAGGCTGCTTGTAACGAATCGCCCTTGATCCAACCCGTCGGTGTAAGCAAGAATTTTCTCGGCGAACGTGATCATATCGTCGATGTAAAAGCGCCATTCGCGCGCGCCGCCTTCAGACATGCACAGCCTCCCGCTCAATAAAGGGGCGCAATTCAGGGCGCAACGCCTTATCGTTGACGAGATCTATCGGGCGGCCCAGAAGGTCTTCCAGAAAGAATTGCACCCCAAAGTAGCGTTCCGATGTGGCTGGACCGTCAAACGATACGAGAATGTCGATGTCGCTGTCCGGCCGCGACGTCTCTCGCACGGTGGAACCAAACAGAGCAATGTCGGTTACGCCGTAACGTGCTGCCAGGGCAGGCTTGCTCTTTGCCAGCATGTTGAGTACATGCGCACGGTTCATTGCGGTCTCCCATCACAATTCGTCAGCATGTGTCGTTTCTGTCATAGGCCCGTATAACTGACAACCAAAGCGGTGATCTATCATCTCCACCCGTTCGCTTGTTGTTCGGTTAATCACATTATGAATCCACAAAAAAAGAGAAGCCTATATTTGCTTGAGCTTGCAGTTGGTAAGTGAGACGTAGGGATCGGCCAAAACCTTACATCAAAACGATGTCGTATTGTTCTTGGTGATAGAAGGTGTCCACCTGAAGTGAGATCGGTTTCCCGATGAAATCTCCAAGCATTGCCAGGCTTTGCGACTCCTCTTCGAGAAACAAATCGATGACCTGTTGCGACGCCAGCACTCGAAATTCGCGGGGATTGAATTGGCGCGCCTCACGCAACAGCTCCCTCAAAATCTCGTAGCAGACGGTAAAGGCAGTCTTAATTTCGCCCCTGCCGCTACAGGTAGGACACGGCTCACAAAGTATATGCGCCAAAGATTCGCGCGTGCGCTTACGCGTCATTTCGACCAAGCCAAGCTGGGTAAATCCGTTTACGGTCATGCGCATATGGTCGCGCGCCAAGGCTTTTTTAAGTTCCGACAAGACGGCATCCCGATGTTCGACATTCTCCATGTCGATGAAGTCGAGAATGATGATGCCACCCAGGTTTCGTAACCGGAGTTGTCTTGCGATGGCCTGGGCGGCCTCGAGATTGGTCTTAAAGATGGTGTCGTCAAATGACCGGCCGCCGACGAAGCCACCGGTGTTGACGTCGATTGTGGTCATCGCTTCTGTCTGGTCGAGGATGAGATAACCGCCTGATTTGAGGTCGACACGACGTGCCAGAGCGCGCTGGATTTCATCCTCGACCCCATAGAGCTCGAACAAGGGTCTTTCACCGGTGTAATGCATCACGCGCGAGCCGACGGACGGCGTGTATGCCTCGGCAAAGGCGACCAGCTTTTGGTAGCTCTCGCGCGAATCGATCTGGATGCTCGATGTCTGCTCGTCAACGAAATCGCGCAAAACCCGCTGGGCGAGACTGAGATCCTGATAGAGCAAAGACGGCGCAGGATTGACCTGACTTGCGGCCTGGATGTCGTGATAGAGCTTACGCAAGTAGCGGATATCGGCGGCAAGGTCCGCTTCACTCGCATCCTCGGCCATCGTGCGGACGATAAAGCCTCCTTTTTCGTCCTCCGGCACCAGCTGCATCACTTTCTCGCGCAATAGTTCACGCTCCTGTTCATCTTCGATCCGCTGCGAGATACCGATGTGGGAATCCTGAGGCAGATAGACGAGCATGCGGCCCGCGATCGAAATTTGGGTCGATAGGCGAGCACCCTTGGTGCCAATCGGGTCTTTGATCACTTGGACGAGTACGGATTGGCCTTCGTGCAAGAGACGCTCGATGGGCGGCGCCCCGTTGGACCCGTTCGGCTTGTGGTGCTCCTTGTAGTGATCGGCATGCCAGATATCGGCCACATGCAAGAACGCCGCACGCTCGAGCCCGACGTCGATAAAAGCCGACTGCATACCGGGGAGCACGCGTGCGACCCGGCCGAGATACACGTTACCCACCAAGCCCCGGGTCGCCGTGCGCTCGATATGGAGTTCCTGGACAGCCCCTTGCAGAATGACGGCGACGCGCGTTTCCTGAGGGGTGATATTGATCAGAATATCTTCAATCATTCGCCCATTCTACGGCTATCTGCCCCACAGCTTGGGCCCTCGTGTTGCCGCGCCGGTGCATATGTAATCGAAAGAGGGTCCGCAGCGGTCTACGAGTTTTGTCGGATGCGAAAGGCGCGTAGCGCCTGGGCCGTCTCGAACAGCGGCAGGCCGACGATGCCGCTATGGCTGCCTGAGATGTGCGATACGAACGCTGCCGCCTTCCCTTGGATCGCGTAGGCCCCGGCCTTACCCTGGGGCTCGCCAGATGCGACATAAGCCTCGATCTCGGCGCGAGACAACTCCCTCAGGCTCACGCGTGACTCGGATAACGCCAGAATGAGGCGTTTGCCGTCGGTCACTGCAACGGCCGTCAGGACCCGGTGAGTGGTGCCCGAAAGAAGACGCAACATGTGCCGGGCCTGGGCGGGCGATTCAGGTTTGCCGAGGATTTTCCCGCGCACGGCGACGGTGGTATCGGCCGCCAGCACCGGCGCTGGCGGGCCGCCCCGTTGCTGCAGCCGTAGGACGGCGGCACCCGCCTTGAGCACCGTGACCCGCTGGACATAGTGGCGTGGCGTCTCACGGGCGTAGGCGATCTCAAGCGCCTCGACGTCTTCGTCAGGGGCTGCCACGAGCAGCCGAAAAGAAACTCCTAGCTGCGTGAGAAGCTCATGACGGCGCGGGCTCTGGGATGCGAGGTAGACGAAATCGAACATGCGTCCTAGCTGCGATGGTAAGGATGGTTCTGAGTCAAGGACCATGCGCGATACAACTGCTCGGCCAGGATGACACGAACCATCGCGTGGGGCAGCGTCAAGCTCGAAAGCCTCAGGCACAGACCACAGGCGAGCTTGAGATCGGACGCCAGGCCATCCGGACCGCCGATCAGAAAGGCGACCTTGTCGTATTCGGTTTGCCATGCTTGGAGATGGCCGGCGAGTTCGAGCGTGGTCAGGTCACTGCCACGCTCGTCGAGAGCGACCATGAAGGCGCGTTTCGGGAGTGCTGCTCGAATGCGCTCCGCTTCGTGCGCGAGCGTGACTTCGACGCTTTTGCCGCCTGAACGCGGCTCAGGCTTGACCGCGTGCAATTCGATGCGGACCTGCCCTGTCATGCGTCGAGCGTACTCCTGAAAACCGGCCTCGACCCAGCTTGGCATGCGCTGGCCGACGGCAATGATGGCAAGCTGCATGGCCGGGCGCCAACGAGTGTGAGAGCTAGCTCACCTTGCGCTTTTTGGTGGCGCTCGGGAGTCGACGTTTGGTCGCAACCTTGGCGCGGGTGCGGGTGGTCTTTGTGGGTTTCGCCGCTCGGGAAGTCGATTGCGGTGCACCCCGGGGCCGGGGCGGACTGGAGGAGCGCAATGCCACAGGCTTGCTGCCCCAGAGCTCTTCGAGGTTGTAGTAAGTCCGAATCGCGGGTTGCATGATATGAACGACCGCATCGCCCAAATCGACCAGTACCCATTCGCCAGTGGCTTCGCCTTCGACGCTGATGATGGCGCCCCCGGCCGCTTTGACTTTGTCGCGAACCGAGGCGGCGAGCGCCTTGGTGTGACGATTCGAGGTCCCGCTTGCGATGACCACCCGGTCAAAGAGATCTGTCAGGCCGGTCGTGTTAAACGCCAAAATGTCCTGCGCTTTGACATCCTCGAGGGCGTCTATGATGGTGTGCTGGAGTTTACGGATGTCCATTCAATGGGTGTATAGGCTGTGGGAGCGAATATATTCGAGAACCCGGGAGGGTACCAGATCGCGCAACGTGTCGGAATCACCGGCAGCAATGCGCTTGCGGATCAGGCTCGAGGAAGTCTCTCCCAGGTCGGCGGGAAGCAGCACAATTTGCCCGCTTGCCGCGTTCAGTGCCATAGGAAGATGGGCGTTGTCGACCCGCCGATTTTCGACTTCACGCGCGACTTCGGGATCCAGCGTAAGGGTCTCTAGCTCAAAGTTCGGGCGCCCGGCGATTGCAAGATCAGCCATATCGAGAAGCATCTTCCATCGTGACCAAGTATGCAAGCGTGCCAGTTGATCCGCACCTAAGAGCAGAACGAGGAGGGCGCGTTGGCCGATCTCCCGTCGCAGTCCGAAAAACGATTCCACCGTATAGGAGGGCCCTGTGCGCCGAATCTCGCGTTCATCAATGCTGGCCGACAATCCCGATTCTTCGATGGCCAGTGCCAGCATTGCAAGGCGGTGGCGCGGCGCCGCCGGCCGGCGATCCTTCTGCCACGGGTTCCCCGTGGGCAGGAACACAAGCGAGTCGAGTGCCAAGCGATCCAAAAAAAGGCGTGCCAATGCCAGATGTGCGGTATGCACCGGATCGAAAGTGCCACCCAGAATCCCGATGCGCGGTGCGGCCTCGTCGCTCAAATCCATTCTCTTGCGACCAGAAAGCGGCTCATCAGTTCAGCTTCGGCGGAATGGGGTGTCGGCTGATAGTTGTAACGCCATCGAACCAGAGGAGGCAAGGACATCAGAATGGATTCGGTTCGCCCCCCCGATTGCAGGCCGAACAGTGTTCCGCGGTCACAAATCAAATTGAATTCGACATAGCGCCCCCGTCGATAGGCTTGCCAGTCCCGCTCGCGCTCCCCGTAAGGCGCGTCCCCACGTCGCCTTGCGATGGGCAGGTAGGCCGCGCCAAAACCCGTACCCAAACTACGCAACATGTCCAGCGCCCCGCCGAATTCCAGTTCGTTGAAATCGTCGAAGAAGATGCCGCCGATACCGCGGGGCTCCTGGCGATGCTTCAGATAGAAGTAGGTGTCACACCATTTTTTGAAGCGGGGGTAGAGGTCTGCCCCATAGGGCGCTAGCGCTTCCTGGCAGCTGCGGTGGAAGTGAATGGCGTCCTCCTCAAAACCATAATACGGGGTTAAGTCCATACCCCCGCCAATCCACCATACATCCAATGCGTGCGCAGCGTGCGCGACGAAGAAACGCACGTTCATGTGAACCGTCGGGACGTACGGGTTGCGCGGGTGAAGAACTAACGACAGGCCGAGAGCTTCAAACCCTCGTCCGGCGAGTTCGGGCCGATGTTCGGTAGCGGATGCCGGGAGCGCATGGCCCTTAACATGGGAGAAACCTATGCCGCCACGTTCGAAGAAATTCCCATCCTCAAGAATTCGGCTTGTGCCCATACCCGAAAGGGGCTGCCCGAGCGGTTTCTCCCATTCGTCGCTGCCGAACCGATGGCCGTCCAATTGCTCGAGGGATTCCACGATTTGTCGCTGCATATCGAGAAGACAAGTTTTCACGGCTGCAATGTCGGGAAGAGCAGTGATCATGCCGTGAGAATAGACTTTTGAAGGAAGGGCGTCAGTGCTTGCGCGCAAGCGCGCGCCATCCGATGTCGCGGCGGTACTGCGCACCCTCGAAATGAACGCCCGATACGATTTCGTAAGCCCGTTTTTGCGCCATGCGTACGTTATCTCCCAAGCCGACGACGCACAGTACGCGACCGCCAGACGTCTTTACCGTCTCATCTACGCGTACGGTTCCCGCATGAAAAATGAACGCGTCGTCGCATGCGGCTGGAATCCCTTCGATCCGGTCTCCCGTACGCGGCGTATCGGGATAGCCCTGGGTCGCCATGACGACCCCCAGCGCGAAACGCCGGTCCCATTCGAGCGTGACTCGATCGAGGGTTCCCGCGATACCGTGTTCGCACACACTGACGAAATCGGTCTTTAAGCGTGCCATGATGGGTTGGGTTTCTGGATCGCCCATGCGGCAATTGAACTCCAGGGTTTTCGGGGCGCCATTCGAGTCGATCATGACCCCAGCATAGAGAAACCCGGTATAGGGGATACCCTCTTTGGCCATGCCTTGTACGGTGGGCTGGATGATTTCACGCATGATGCGGGCATGGATCTCAGGGGTCACGGCCGGCGCCGGCGAATATGCACCCATGCCGCCGGTGTTGGGCCCCAAATCCTGATCCAAGAGCCGCTTGTGATCCTGGCTGGTCGCCAAAGGCAAAATGTGCTGCCCATCGACCATGACGATGAAGCTTGCTTCCTCGCCTTCCAAGAAGTCTTCGACGATGATGCGTGCGGACGTTTTACCCTTGCGGCTTTCGGGCAGCATCGCATCCACGGCGCGATGTGCTTCGTCCAGCGTCTGCGCGACCACGACTCCTTTGCCTGCGGCCAGCCCATCGGCCTTGATGACAATGGGCGCACCCCGTACATCGATGGCGGCGTGCGCGGCCCGGGCGTCCGAAAACGTCTCGTAATTCGCAGTGGGGATACCATGGCGCTTCATAAAGGCCTTGGCAAAGTCTTTCGAACTTTCCAATTGGGCGGCTTTGCGGGTGGGTCCGAAGATACGCAGTCCCTCGGCTCGGAAAGCGTCGACAATGCCATTCGCCAGCGGCGTCTCGGGCCCGACCACGGTCAATTGAATCGCCTCGCGCTTGGCGAAGGCCACAAGTACCTTGATATCGGTGATCGGCAGGTTTTTCAGGTTCGGATCGGCAGACGTGCCGCCGTTTCCGGGGGCGACGTAGACGAACTGGGCCTTGGGCGATTGCGACAGTCGCCACGCCAATGCGTGCTCCCGACCTCCGCCACCGACAACCAGTATTTTCATGGCGCCCTCCAGCCGCCTACGCTGCCGGTCTTGCGTGGATGCTGCACCATACCGTGGGTGCCCGGCGCACGCACGGCTGCGGTTGCGCCCATCAAGTCATGACCGCAGAGGTGTAGACCTCCTGCACGTCATCGAGATTTTCGAAGGCATCCAGAAGTTTCTGCATCCTTGCCGCATCGTCGCCGGAAAGTTCGATCTCGGTCAGCGGCTTCATGATGATTTCGGCAAAATCTGCCTTAAGGCCGGCTTTCTCAAGGCGTTCTTTGACCGCTCCGAAATGACCCGGCGCGCAAATGACCTCGATCCCATTTTCATCGTCGGTCAGAACGTCTTCGGCACCCGCATCGATTGCCACCTCCATTACTGCGTCCTCCGATGTGCCCGGGGCAAACAGAAACTGGCCGCAATGCTTAAATAAATACGCAACAGAACCGTCGGTACCGAGGTTTCCGCCGAATTTGGCGAAAGCATGTCGAATTTCCGCAACGGTACGGGTCCGGTTGTCGGTCATGCAATCAATCAGGACTGCCGCGCCATCGATACCATAGCCCTCGTAACGCACCTCTTCGTAGTGGACCCCATCCAGGTTACCTGTGCCCCTTTCGACCGCGCGTTTGATGTTATCGGCGGGCATGTTCTGATCTTTGGCCTTGTCGATGGCCAACCTGAGCCGCGGATTTGCATCCGAGTCACCGCCGCCCAAACGCGCTGCAACCGTGATCTCCTTGATCAGACGAGTCCAAATCCGACCCCGTTTCTCGTCCTGGCGGCCTTTGCGATGTTGGATGTTGGCCCATTTTGAATGTCCTGCCATGACCTGCCCTTGCTCGCGTGAGGTCCCGCTAAAGAACGATATTTTATCATGCGGTTCGTGCATCCCATGGCGACAAACCTGCGGCGAAGGTGCGCTCGGGAATGGCGTAGGCCTTCCTATTGCGGAGTGCGCGCCGCATCGAGCAGCGCGGCCGCGAGCATTTCGAGCCGATGCGCGGCCAGTATCGTATTGTCGAACATCAGTAATTCGGGGTAGGCGCTGACCAGGGGTTCGAAGCGTCGTTGCCGATACTCCTCCCAATGCGTGAGTTTGTACGCGTCGTTGGGGTTGGCGCGCTCCAGGATGCGCTGTCGCGCCAAATCCTCTGAAACGTAGACCCAGACGATGCGGACGTCGATGCGAGTGGGGACATCCAGCCATGCATGGTCAATCAGTCGGTGTTCCTTGATTTCCCGGGAAAACGGCCCGACCACGATCACATTGACCCCTAGCGCAAGGTTTTCACGCGCCGTGTCCAAAAGGCCCTGATATTCACGATCGCGGAAGTGTTTCAAGTAGAGAGGACTGTCGCGATCGTTCGGGTCTCCCGTGAGCGCACCCATGGCCGCCGCACTATGCCGGCCATAAAGCGTGTCCTTGTCGAGCAGACAGTAGGCTTGGCCCGAACGCTCAATGAGTGGAGCGATCAGCCGCTTGGCGAGTGTGGTTTTGCCGGCCCCTGCGTGACCGCAAAAGAATATGAGACGTGGCAGTTGGGTTTCCTCTTTATGGCTAACGTCCGAAAATGATTTCCTCTTGCTGTAGCAGTCGCGTCAAAAACACCAGAAATAGGACGCTCAGAGCCACTGCCATCGCGAGGGGTAGAAAATAGTCCGGCAGTCCAATCGGATCGCCACGTAAGACACGAGAGAGCACCATTTGTTGCGCCAAGGCAGGAACGAACAGTTGCCAGGTCGCGTCCTTGACTTGCGCGAAAATCGTGATCAAAGGCACAAAATTGACCACAAGTGCGATATACGACGCATATGTTTGCGCTTCCTTGTAAGTGCGACCGTAGGTTGCAACCAGCATCTGGAGTGCCGCGATCATGCATGCGAACGGGATCATGAGCGCACAAAAGCGCAGGAATTCGAGGCTGCCGAATTGGAACAGATTGCGCAGTCTCTCGCTGGGAACAAAATGGGTCGCCAGTGCAAAGCTTGCGAGGGTACAAACGACTACCGTGCAGGACTGGGCGGCGACTGCAACCCACTTTCCGACAACCAGCGCGCGCAGGTCGACCGGATTCATCAGAAGAGGCTCGAGCGACCCCCGTTCCCGCTCTCCGGCGGTCGTATCGATGGCCGCACTCATGCTACCGATGACCGCGCCGATCAAGGCGAACATCGGGATGAGGAACATGAGAAAGGCGCCTCGTTGCTTCGGCGTCGCCGTATTCACCTGCTCAATCTCCACGACCTTCAACAATTCGGGACTCACACCACGTTCCATGGCACGCAGCAGCATCGTCTCGTGGGAGTAGGCATGCAGGAGAGCCTCGGCCCTGCGAATCGAGGGCTGCGCTTGGTTGCGAGATTCGTCGAAGATCAGGCGTATCTTCACGGTCTTGCCGTGGTGCAATTTTTCAGTGAAGTCGGGCGGAAATGCGATCACCGCTTCTTGCAGTTTTCCGGAACGGATCTGGGCTTCATAGTCGTTGGGCGCGTGCAATGCGTCGATGCCGTTTCGTGCCAGAAAGTTCGCGAATTCCGGCGCGTACTCGATGCCGTCCACATAAAGTTGCTTCAGCGCGCTTTTTTGTTCGTATCCGGTAACGAAGTTTCCCAACAAAAGCAGTAATACCGGCCCCATCAGCAGCGCGGTGAGCAAGACGGTCAGCAGGGTGCGACGATCTCGCATGCCGTCCGTGATCTCCTTTTGCATGACCGCCCAAGCCGTGCCTTTCATTGCGATGACTCGCGCGGGTCGGCAACGTCGAATTCCTCGGTCAACGCGGATTCGGTACTCAATGAAATGAACGCGTCCTCGAGGCTGCGTGTACCTGAGAGTTCCACTAACTCGTCCGGCGTCCCACTGGCAATTGTGCGGCCATGCGCAATAACGACAATTCGATCCGACAATGCGGCGACCTCTTGCATGATGTGGCTTGACATCAACAAGCATTTCCCAGCAGCCCGCAGGTGGCGCATCAAACCACGCAATGCCCGGGTCGACATGATATCGAGTCCGTTACTTGGTTCATCGAGTACCAGATTGTTCGGATCATGCACAAGTGCTCTGGCGATGGCGACCTTCATGCGTTCGCCTTGTGAAAATCCTTCGGTACGGCGATCGAGAAGCGACTTCATTTCGATGAGCTCGGCAATATTTTCTGTCGCGGCTTCGATGGATTCATCGCTCATCCCGCGTAGACGGCCGTAGTAGCGGATATTCTCGCGTGCAGTGAGTCGAGTGTAGAGCCCACGTGCGTCGGAGAGCACGCCTAATCTCGAACGAACCGCGCGCGCGTCGCGCACCGAATCCAGGCCATCGACTGTGGCAATGCCTTGCTCGGGCGCAACCAGGGTCGCAATCATGCGCAGGGTTGTGGTCTTGCCTGCCCCATTGGGACCGACCATGCCGGTAATCGCCCCGTCGGGGGCAGTGAAGGTGACACCGCAAACGGCGGACACCTGTTTTCGGGCTTTTCCTCGGCCTGAGGCAAAGGATTTGTGCAAATCGAATACGTCGATCATCGGTTCTCAGCCATGATCGCCTCGAAAAAAGGCGGGCGCGGGATTTTGGCAAGACAAGACCCGTCGATGCGGGCCGGATTTGCGCTTTGCACGAACTTCTCAATCAAATCGGGCGCACACCCTTGCATGCTGACCCCGTGCGCGACATGAGGAGCGATGAGTTCTTTGGCTTGCGCAAAGCCAGCCAGTAGCGGCGCACCGCGACGCGGCGGGGTAATCGGATCCAAACCCCCTGCGAGAATGAGGACCGGTACGGAGGCTACGATCGGTGCATAGAACGATGCGGGCGCCGGGCGTGTGGGCCACACGGCGCATAGCTGAAGATATTGCTCATAGAAAACGCGTCCAAAGCGAGTCTGGTCGACACGTTCGAGATCGGCCGGCGAGATGTTGCGCATATCTTCTCCGCACATGACCGAAAGGTGCATACCGAGGCTGATATCTTCGCTGGCTCCTTCTGAAACGGCGAAATTTAATGCGGCCAGAGCGTTGAAATTTCCCAGGGCGGCCTGTGCAATGGCGACGGGTAACAGGCTGCTGGTGACGGAAGTGTAAAGCGGCGCGCGCAGCCACGCCGCGAAGACGTCACGCGTGACCGTGATTGGCAGCGGCCGACCCGTCAGCGGTTGGGTGAGTGTCGTTGAGATCGATCCGTCATGCAGGCGCTCGAACAAAGCATCGATTTGCTGTTCCAGTTCAGGGTGGGTGGTCGCACACTCACTGTTCTTTTCGCAGTCGGAAATGAGACGGGTCAGGGCCTCGTCGGCGTCGATGGCATAGGAAATGGGCAGATTCAAACCCGCCGGAGCAGGGCCATCCAGAATGGCCGTGCGTACGTGCTCGGGATATTGCCGAAGGTATTCAAGGGCCACGCGCGTACCGTAGGAAGCACCCCACAAGTTGATGCGGGTGTAACCCAATCGGCTGCGCACGTCATCGATGTCCTTGACCGCATCGGTCGTGAGGTATTGCGTGAGGTCGTTCCCCGCAGCGCGTAGTTTTGCGGCACAGAGGCTAACCGAATGGACCAACGTTGCCAGATCGAGTGCGGCGCCAAGGCCGCCCTCCGCAGGCGGTGTGCATGCCAGCGGATTGGATCTACCGGTACCGCGTTGGTCCATGAAGACAATGTCGCGGTCTCGATTGAGCTGGGCGAATAGTGGGAAAACGGTACCCGCTATGGCGGTTGCCGCTTGCCCGGGCCCTCCAGCAAGGACAAATATCGGATCGACGCGGTGGGCGCGAGCCGTAGCCGCAAGAATGGCAACGTGGATGTAAATCGACCGGGGTGGGCCCGCCGTCGGCGCCGTCTCAGGCTGCCGTCGTTCGGGTACAGCGATGTCCGTGCAGCGCAGTTCGGTGTCCAGACCAGGCAGTCGACAGGGCCGAAGCGTGACCGATGGTTTGGGCGGTAGGTTAGGATCTTTGCTACAGCCGAAGTTTATGAACACGGCCAGACTCAATGCGACCCAGCGAGTCCAGCCCATCCGATGAGATTGGGTTTGCACGAGTCGATGGCCGTGTAAGGATAGTGGCGCGCGGGGCTAGGTCCCGCAAAACGCGAAATCGACATCCGGCTTTCGGTGCGACATCAATTCAGCCAGGGCGCGTCCGGAGCCCGCGCCATGGGTCCAGCCGAGCGTCCCGTGCCCGGTATTGAGCCAAAGATTGGAGATCCGACTGCGACCGATGTAAGGGACGTTCGAGGGGGTCGCCGGTCTGAGGCCTGTCCAGTATCGACTTCGTTCGATATCGAGCACGCCCGGAAAAATTGCCTCGGCGCGCGCCGTCAGTGACTTGCAGCGCACCAGATTCAAACTCGTGTCGTACCCGCTCAACTCGGCCGTACCGGCGATCCGGACGCGATCACCCAGCCGCGAGAAGACGATTTTCATCTCATGGTCGGTGAGGCTTACGGTGTTGGCCAGGGCGCCTGGTCGAATCGGGACCGTCGCGGAGTACCCTTTGGCCGGATAGACCAGAAGGTCGACGCCAACGCTACGCAAAAGCGGTGCCGACCAACTTCCCAAGGCGATGACGTACGCATCGGCACGCAGCGTTTCCTCTCTCTCACCCGAACGTACCACCACACCTTCTATTTTGTCGCCACTCCATAACAAGCGTACGACCGACGTGTTGTAGCGCGTTTGCACGCCCCGTTGCGCCGCTCTAAGCGCGAGTTGCTGGCTAAATTTGAATGCGTCGCCCGACTCGTCCTCGGGAGCGTGCACGGCGCCCACGAAGTGTCTGCAGTAATGAACAAGCGCAGGTTCGATGTCAACGATATGATCGGGTGTGAGAAAATTCATGGTGCATCCGAATTCTCGCATCAGCTCCAGCCCTGGACGGGCCGCATTATACTCACTACGGGACGTGAAGAGATGCAGGATGCCCCGCTCTAGCTGGTCATATTGGATGCCGGTTTCCTGTCGTAACTCGCGCAGGCTTTGCCGGCTATAAAGGCCAAGATTGGTCAGTTGGATCGTATTAAAGCGCGTTCGCCCTGGCGTGCATTGCAAAAGAAACTGCAGCCCCCACCGCCACTGGTGCCAATCGGCGCGTGGTCGAAATAGCAGCGGTGAATCATCCCTTCCAAGCCACTTCAGGATTCTCAACGGCGCCCACGGATTGGCCCAAGGTTCGGCATAGGAAACCGAAATTTGTGAACCATTGGCAAAACTGGTTTCCAGGCCAGGGCCTTCCTGTCGATCGACAAGAGTGACCTCGTGTTGGCTGCAGTTTAGATACCAAGCCGAACTCACGCCAAGGATTCCGGCTCCCAAAACCAGGACCTTCATAGGGACAACGGCTCGAAAAGGCGCGCGCGGTGTTGCACAGTGACGCCGATGAGCTCCAAGAATACGTCGCTGGGACGCTTCTGTCCGGTGGGAACGCCCCGGTTTTCGGCGGCGAATCTACGAAGCGTAAAAAGACGAAATTTGAAAGCCATGGCCGCATGGCCAGCGTTCGCAATCATGTGTCAATTATACCTGCCTGCGAGGCAAGCCGAACAAAAATGCGAGCCGCGGTCCTGAGGACCACACGCCGTTCAAACGGTCTTTCGGTATAGTGCGGATTCGTTCGCTGCTGACACCCAGTCGGAGTCGGCACCACTTGGCCCGACCAATTCCGTGACTTCCTCTGGTTCCAAATCGCGTCGAGGCAACCCATTGTCTATCGATGGGATTGCCCTTGCCGCGCTCGGATCGATTGCATTCTCGGGTAAAGCGATCATCGTCAAATTGGGGTATCGATACGGTGCGGACGCGATCACGCTGATCATGCTGCGCATGCTTTTTGCGCTGCCTCTTTTTGCCGCGACAGCGCTATGGATACGAACCCGCCGCGGCCTTCCCGCACTTTTGCCCGGGGATGGGGCAAAAATCGTCATCCTTGGCTTCCTGGGCTACTACTTGGCGAGTTTTCTTGATTTTGTCGGGTTGAGGTTCGTCACGGCGACGCTTGAGCGTCTCATTATTTATTTGAATCCAACGATTGTGCTGGCCATCGGCGCGGTGATGTTCAAGCGACCCATCACCCGACGTCAAATCGTTGCGCTTTGCATCTCGTATCTGGGTGTCATGCTCACGTTTGCACACGACATGGCGGTCGGCGCCTCGAACGTCGCGTTGGGCAGCACATTCGTCTTCGCGAGCACCGTGGCGTATGCTGTGTATTTGGTCGGCAGCGGTGAATTGGTGCGTCGTGTGGGTTCAATTCGACTGACTGCGTACGCGAGTTGCGTCGCCTGCATATTATGTATTCTGCAATTTTTGATTACGCGCCCTTTATCCGCGCTCGATTTGCCTGCGCCGGTCTATTGGCTCTCGCTTCTCAACGCATTGGCCTGCACGGTGCTGCCTGTGTTTGCGGTCATGATGGCGATTTCGCGTATCGGTGCTGCGACCACCGCGCAGATTGGAATGATCGGGCCGGTTGCAACGATCGCGCTGAGTGCGGTCGTTCTCCATGAAGAAATGGGGCCCTGGCAGATTTCAGGCACCGCTCTGGTGTTGACTGGCGTGTTTGTTATTTCTCATCGAACCAAGACAGGAGATTAAATCATGACTGAGAAAGCCCAAGCGGTTCGCATTCACGAAACGGGTGGCCCCGAGGTATTAAAGCTCGAAGATGTGGCGGTACCCCCGCCGGCCGATGGCGAAGTAACCCTGCGAAATCACGCAATCGGTCTGAATTTCATCGATATCTATGTTCGTACGGGTTTATATCCGTACGCGCTACCTGCGGGGATCGGTTTTGAGGGAGCGGGCGTGATCGAGGCGGTGGGAAAAGGGGTGAACGGACTCGCTCCGGGCGACCGCGTCGCGTACGGTCAAGGTCCGCTTGGCGCATATGCGAACAGACGAACGATGGCGGCTGCATCCGTCGTGAAGCTACCATCCGCAATCAGCTTCGAGGAAGGCGCCGCGATGATGCTCAAAGGTCTTACGGTGCAGTATCTGTTTCGTCAAACCTATCGGCTGCAGGGCAATGAGACGATTCTGTTCCATGCGGCTGCCGGTGGCGTCGGCCTTATTGCTTGCCAATGGGCGAAGGCGCTTGGCGTCAAGGTCATCGGCACGGTTGGGTCACCGCAAAAGGCTGCCGTTGCCAAGGCGCACGGCGCATGGGCAACGATCGACTACACACGGGAAAATATCGTCGAACGTGTCCTCGAATTGACGCACGGCGAGAAAGTGCCGGTTGTCTATGACGGTGTGGGCAAGGATACGTGGGAGGCCTCACTGGACTGCTTGCAACCTCGCGGGCTGATGGTGAGCTACGGAAGTGCGTCGGGCCCGGTCAATGGCGTCAACCTGAACGTGCTCGCCCAGAAGGGTTCGCTCTTTGTGACGAGGCCGACTCTTGCCACACACGTCACGCCGCGTGCCAAGCTGGAATCTTCAGCCAAGGAGCTTTTCGATCTGGTGGAAAAAAAGAAGATCAAAATCAAGATCGAACAGACCTATCCGCTTGCCAATGCAGCGCAGGCACATCGGGATCTGGTGGCACGTAAGACGACCGGCTCGACCATTTTAAGGCCTTAGCCCGGCGCGCTTTATGGGATCGGTGACGCGGCCCTTCTCCGGCGCGTTTTTTCCGGCGATGTTGGGGCCGCGTCAGCGCGATTGCGATCGAGGGCGGTTGGTTGGCGTCATCTATTCGATAGATGGCAGGCGGCCACACTGGGCCAGCGTCGAGGAGGCATCCGTGTCTGCGAAGCAGCGGGTCGCAGATCTATGCATGGTAGGCCGTGACGCGTTCGACCTCGCTCTTAGAACCGAGAAACACCGCAACGCGCTGGTGCAACTGGTGCGGCTTTATTTCGAGAATGCGCATATGACCGTTCGTGGCAAGGCCACCCGCCTGTTCCACAATGTAGCTCATCGGATTGGCCTCATACATCAGACGTAATTTCCCCGGCCTATCAGGTTCGCGCGCGTCGCGCGGGTACATGAAAATTCCGCCACGGGTCAAGATCCGATGCACGTCAGCGACCATGGACGCCACCCAGCGCATATTGAAGTCCTTGCTGCGCGGCCCGATCTTGCCCGCGAGGAGCTCATCCACGTAGCGACGTACCGGAGGATCCCAATGGCGCTGATTCGACATGTTGATCGCGAATTCCTGTGTCTGGGTCGGAATTTGCATGGATTCTTGGTTCATCACCCACGAAAAGGTCTCGCGCTCCAGTGTGAATGCCTGCACGCCGAATCCAAACGAGAGTACCAGCATCGTTTGGGGGCCGTAAAGGGCATAGCCCGCGGCGACTTGATGGGTTCCAGGCTGAAGAAAAGACGCCTCGGTCGGCTCCATCCCATCGGGGCATTTGAGTACGGAAAATATCGTGCCTATCGAAACATTCACGTCGATGTTCGAAGAGCCATCGAGCGGGTCGAGCAGCAGCAGATATTCCCCGCGCGGATAGCGATTCGGGATGGGAAACACTTCATCCATTTCCTCGGACGCCAAGGCCGCCAGATGGCCGCCCCATTCGTTGGCTTCGAGCATGATTTCATTCGAGATCACGTCGAGCTTCTTTTGCACCTCGCCTTGCACGTTCTCCGTCCCGGCACTTCCCAATACCCCCGCGAGCGCACCTTTACCGACGTGATGACCGATGCTCTTGCAGGCTCGCGCGACGACTTCGATTAATAGGCGCAGTTCCGCAGGAATATTGCCGTGTGCGCGCTGTTGTTCGATCAGGTAGCGGGTCAGCGTGACACCTTTCATGAATTCCATCTCCTTTGGGTTTTGCGATGAGGCGGGCCGTAACATGCGTCTGGGTGCCTCTCGGGCCACGGCCGATACGAATTCAAAGGCACATCGAACCCAGGATTCGTGCGGCACAGGCTATGATCATAAACGGGAATGATCCGGACCGCGTCTATCCCCGCTCTCCGAGGTGTGCGGGCTCAATGCTCGAGTGCCTTCTCGATGACTTCCTCGACGTCTTTGGACAGGTGGGCCCTACGTTGTACCCGTAGCAGGGCGGCGCGCGCGACCGCCTGCAAGGGTGGCGTCAGTTTTCTCCAGCGGTCCATCGAACGTGCAATTCGTCCAGCGACGGTCGGGTTCATTGTATCCAACGCCAGGACCTGATCGGCCCAAAATTCGTAGGCGGCGCCATCCGGGCGATGAAATTCTGCCGGATTACTGTTGAAGAACGGCGCCAAAAGTGCATAGACCTTGTTCGGATTACGGAGCGAGAAGGCGTCATGTCGCGTCAACGCCCTGACGACGTCTAGGACCGGGGAATCCAGGCGGCGTGCACTGGCTTGCACACGCAGCCATTTATCCACTAGCAGGGCGTCAGAGCGTGCAATTCGATAAAATTCGTGGAGCGCGCGGGCGCGCTTTTTTGGTGAATGATTGACCAAGGCCACCAGGGCGCCCAACCGATCGGTCATATTATTGGCCTTCTCGAATTGTTGCCATGCGAGACGGTGCGCGGCCGGATTCTGAGTCTCCATCAGGTAGAGGAGGGCGCGATTCTTTAGCGCGCGACGTCCCGCCTTCAGCGGTTCGAACGTGTAAGGACCCCGATCCTGGTGCTCTTGATAGATGATTCGCCAGACGTCAGCCAAATGCGAGGCGATTGCCTTGCTCGCAAACTGGTGTGCCGCATGGACCGCGGCCGGATCGTAGACTGGCAAATGCTCGCCGATCGTGTTTTCACTGGGCAGACTTAGGGCCAGCTCTTTTAGGGAACAATCCAGTTCGGGGTCGGCCAGAATCGCGCGATAGACGTCGAAAATACGTGGGCTCAATTCGAGCATCTCGCCGTCTGTTACGGCGTGCGCCAGACGCACCAATTCGCGGGTCGCTAGGCGTTGACTGGCCTCCCATCGGTTGAAGGGGTCGCTATCTTGGGCCGAAAGGTGCGCCAGATCCGAGTCCGAATAGGGATAGTCGACAATCACCGGGGCGGAGAAATCTCGCAGTAGCGAAGGCACGGGCGCTGCGGGGACGTCTACCATGACAAAAGTTTGTTCGGCTTGCGTGAAATCGAGCACACACGTGGTCATGGGCGCAGTGCCTGCTTGCTTGCTTACCGCGCCTTCGATACGGATTTCGAGATCACGCCCATCGGGTCCGAGAAGACCGATGGCGAAGGGAATGTAAAAAGGCGCCTTTTGATCGGTTTCGGCGCGCTCGATACCGACTTTTGGACAAACCTGAGTCAAGGACAGGCTGAAGCGCTGGGTCGCGGCGTCATAGGATGACCGGGCCGTAACTCGTGGTGTTCCGGCCTGGCGGTACCAAAGGCGGAATTGTTCTAGCGTCTGTCCCGGGCGCTGGCCGATGTAAATCGATTCGAGGGCAGAAACAAAATCATCGCAGGTGACGGCGTGTCCGTCATGCCGTCGAAAATATTCATCCAATCCCGCACGAAAACCCTCACGTCCGAGAAGCGTCTGCAGCATGCGCACAACTTCCGCCCCTTTTTCATAGACGGTGGCCGTATAAAAATTGCCGATCTCCTGATAGCTCTCCGGTCGTATCGGATGCGCCATCGGCCCCGCATCCTCCGGAAATTGTGCCGCGCGCAGTGCCCGGACATTTTCGATTCGATTTACCGCGCGTGCGGTCGCTGCATGTTTTCCATGAGTCTGTCCCTCGAGATATCCCGCGCCCATGTCGGCCGAAAACTCCTGGTCACGAAAGACCGTAAGGCCTTCCTTGAGCGTGAGTTGGAACCAATCTCGGCACGTCACCCGATTGCCGGTCCAGTTGTGGAAGTACTCGTGACCGATGACCGACTCAATCGCAGCGAAGTCGTCATCGGTCGCAGTTTCAGCGTTTCCCAACACATATTTCGTGTTGAAGATATTCAGCCCCTTGTTTTCCATAGCCCCAAGATTGAAATCCCCCACCGCCACGACCATGAAACGTTCCAAATCGAGTTCGAGACCAAAGCGCCGTTCATCCCAACGTACCGCTTTGACGAGCGATTCCATGGCGTGCCCCAGCTTGTTCAAATCACGCTTCGCGGCATAGATTTGGAGAACGGCCTTTCGTCCACTCTGCGTTGATATTCGCTTCTCGATGAAAGACAACCTGCCGGCGACAAGTGCAAAGAGATATGAGGGCTTGGGATACGGATCTTGCCACTTCGCGTAATGCCTGCCACCGGGAAGTTTCCCGGTTTCTATCAGGTTGCCGTTGGACAGGAGCACGGGAAATTTCTTTTGATCGGCCCGCAGCATGACGGTAAAGCGTGCCATCACGTCGGGCCGGTCGGGGAAATAGGTGATCTTACGAAACCCTTCCGCCTCGCACTGGGTAAAGAGATCGCCGTCCGAGCTGTAGAGACCCATAAGGCTCGTGTTTGCATTCGGACGAACCCGTACGGCGATATCGAGCATGCACCGTTCGGGAACTCCATCCAAGACGAGTGTGTTCTCCGTTAATTCATATTGCATCTGGGTCAGGGTTCGCCCGTCTAAGGCGACGAACAACAATTCAAGATCTTCGCCATTCAATTTCAAGACCCCGTTGTTTTGGCGTACCAGCGTCATGCGTGTCGACACCACTGTTGCCTCAGGGTCCAGATCGAAAGCCATCTCGACAGTTTCAATGCCAAAGGCAGGCGCCGCGTAATCCTTGCGGTGAATGGTGTGACGTTGCGGGTTTCGCATTCAGGTCCTTTAGCGTTGACGTGCTTCCAAGCGTCGGCTGCAACAAGGCTGGGTCGTCTTATTCCGGATCTCGACAGTCATGTGTGGAATCCGTGCCGATTCTCCAGACATTATGCGCTCGCACTCGATGGCGTTTTTCGGCCTTCTCGGCGCCGGCGCGTGGCGTTTCCGGGCATCTTCGTGGGCGGCATTACCGTCCGTGGACAGATTCCCCAGGCCCCGGGGTCTCGGTCAAATTGTCGCTCGCGGATTGGCGATTCAGTAGGCGCTTTAACACTCGATCACGTTGACAGAAACCTCGACGACGTTTAAGGCTAAACCGCCGCGCGCGGTTTCCTTGTACTTTAATTTCATATCCGCGCCTGTCTCGCGCATGGTCTTGATGACATCGTCCAGCGAAACACAGTGCTGACCGTCACCTCGAAGCGCCAGGCGAGCCGCATTGATCGCCTTGATCGAACCCATGGCGTTGCGTTCGATACAAGGGACTTGGACCAGTCCCCCGACGGGGTCGCAGGTCAACCCAAGATTGTGTTCCATCCCGATTTCCGCGGCGTTTTCGACTTGTCGGGGAGTTCCCCCCATCACTTCGGCCAATGCGCCGGCGGCCATCGAACAGGCGACACCCACTTCGCCTTGGCACCCGACTTCAGCGCCGCTGATCGATGCATTCTCCTTGTAGAGCAGGCCAATGGCTGCAGCGGTCAGAAGGAAGCGAACCACTCCCTGGTCGCTGGCGCCGCTAACGAAGCGCATGTAGTAGTGAAGAACTGCCGGAACGATACCGGCCGCGCCGTTGGTGGGGGCAGTCACAACTCGACCTCCGGCAGCATTTTCCTCGTTCACGGCCAAGGCATAAAGGTTGACCCAATCCATCGCCATCAGAGGATCGGCTGCGCTCGCTTCGGGCTGCGCGACAAGCTGTCGATACAGCTCCGGCGCGCGTCGCCTCACCCGTAATCCACCCGGCAAAATACCTTCGTTATGACATCCTGCCTGGACGCACTCCTGCATGACGCGCCAGATGCGCAAGAGGCCGGCTTGCACGTCGTCGCGTGTACGCCACGCGGTCTCGTTGACCAGCATGAGTTCACTCACGGACAACGCATGCGCGCGACAAAGTTCAAGCAATTGGGCGCCGCTATGGAAAGGATAGGTCAGCACCGTGCTGTCGGGCACGATCCGGTTAGAACCCGCTTGCTCTTCGTTGACCACGAACCCGCCGCCAATCGAGTAGTAGGTTTTTGAGATCAGTTCTTCATCGGCACTATTGAGGGCTATGAAGCGCATGCCGTTCGGGTGCCAGGGGAGTGCCTTGCGGAAAAAAAGCAGGCTTTCATTTTCGCGAAATGCGATCTGCCCCACGCCCGCGACATTCAGTTTTTGATGGATTCGGATGGAGTCGAGGCGGCCGGGAATGCTTGTAGGATCGATTTCATCGGGCAACGCACCTTCCAAGCCCAAAAGTATCGCCTTGTCGGTGCCGTGACCCCGACCGGTCGCGCCGAGAGAGCCGTAGAGTTCGATACGCAGGCCGGCAATCGAGTCGGCCTGTTGCATCTGGGCCAGGAAGCTTGCAAATCGCGCTGCGGCGCGCATGGGTCCAATGGTATGTGAGCTTGATGGACCGATGCCGATTTTGAACAGGTCAAAGGTGCTGACCGCCATCTGGGCTCCTCTTTGGGTTCTGGCCGCGCACTCGGTGCACTGTACCTCTCATCGGATACGACCTGCGCCCGCGCATTGCGTTCACTCGTACTCGGCGGTCGGAATGCAACCACACTGGAGATTGCGGTCGCCGTACACGTTATCCGCCCGTCCCACGGGAGGCCAGTATTTGTCTGCGCGCGTTGCCGTTCCTGGGTATGCAGCGGTGGCGCGTGAGTAGCCTCGCGTCCATTCGTCGCCCAACAGTACGGCCGCCGTATGCGGTGCGTGCTTCAAGGGGTTATCCTCGCGGTCGAATCTGCCTTCCTCGACCGCACGAATCTCCTCGCGAATCGCGATCATCGCGGCGATGAAACGGTCCAGTTCGGCCAGCGATTCCGATTCCGTGGGCTCGACCATGAGGGTCCCGGCCACGGGAAAGCTCATGGTCGGCGCGTGAAACCCGAAGTCGATAAGGCGTTTGGCAACGTCTTCGACGGAAATTCCGCTGCTCTCCTTGATCGGTCTTAAGTCCAGGATACATTCGTGTGCGACCAGGCCTTTATCGCCCTTGTAAAGAACAGGAAAGCATGGCTCCAGTTTTCGGGCGATGTAGTTCGCCGCAAGAATGGCGCTTTCAGTGGCCGCGGTGAGGCCGTCCCTCCCCATCAACGTGATGTACATCCAGGAGATCGGCAAAATCGATGCCGAGCCATAGGGGGCGCCGGACACGGCCGAAATTCCCGCCGCGTCACGCTCGTAGCCGCTGGCGCGATGATTTGGCAAGAATCGGCTCAGGTGCGCCGCAACCGCCACGGGGCCGACGCCGGGCCCACCGCCCCCGTGGGGAATACAAAACGTCTTATGGAGATTCAGGTGCGACACATCCCCACCGAAATGACCGGGAGCGGCGATACCCACCAGCGCGTTCAGATTGGCCCCGTCGATGTAGACCTGACCACCGAATTGGTGCACGACCCTGCAGATTTGCTCGACTTCGGGCTCGAATACCCCGTGCGTGCTCGGATAAGTGATCATGATCGCTGCCAACCGGCGCGCGTGCAGCGCCGCCTTGACCTGCAGATCGTCGAGATCGACATTTCCGTGAATGTCGCACGAAACGACGACGATCTGCATGCCCGCCATATGGGCTGAGGCTGGGTTCGTGCCGTGCGCGGAGGATGGGATAAGACAAATATCGCGCTCGTAGTCGCCTCGCGACCGGTGGTAGGCTCGAATGATAAGAAGTCCCGCGTATTCCCCTTGAGAGCCCGCATTCGGCTGCAGTGATACCGCTGCATATCCCGTGGCCTCGCATAGCATCGATTCGAGTTCGACAATCATCGCGCGATAGCCCTCGGTCTGATCGGTTGGGGCGAACGGATGAATCTGCGCGAATTCGGCCCAGCTCACCGGAAGCATCTCGGAAGTAGCGTTCAATTTCATCGTGCAGGATCCGAGCGCGATCATGGCACGATCCAACGCGATGTCCTTATCGGCCAAGCGGCGCAAATAGCGCAACATTTCCGTTTCGGAGTGGTAACGGTTGAAGACCGGATGCGTCAAATAGGTCGAACGGCGTTTCAAGTCTGAGCGAATTCCTTCTTCTCCCAGATCGGCGTCAAGCACGTCGAACTGGGGCAACGCGGCACCCTGCGCAAATATTTCCCACAGCATTTCGACATCGTTGCGTGTCGTGGTCTCGTCAAGCGATAGTCCGAGTCTTTCAGAGTCGATCGTGCGAAGGTTGATTTTTCGCGTGTAGGCTGCGACGTGAAGTGCCGCAGTATCGGAACCACAACGCAGAGTCAAAGTGTCGAAAAACGTCGCATTCTCGATGGGGATGCCCAACACCTTGAGGCCCGCAGCCAGAATCGATGTGAGACGGTGGGTCCGTCGCCCGATGGTCAATAGTCCCTGCGGTCCGTGATAGACCGCATACATGCTTGCCATAACGGCCAATAGGACTTGAGCGGTGCAGATATTCGAGGTCGCTTTCTCACGTCGAATATGCTGCTCGCGCGTCTGAAGGGCCAGGCGATATGCAGGGTTTCCCTGGGCATCGATGGTCGCACCCACCAGACGCCCTGGCAGGTTACGTTTGTACGCGTCGCGGGTTGCCATGAACGCGGCGTGCGGACCGCCAAATCCGAGTGCTACGCCGAAGCGTTGGCTGTTTCCGACGACGACATCAGCTCCCCATTCGCCAGGTGGAACGATGAGGGTCAAGGCCAAAAGATCGGTCGCCACGATGACCAAACCCGCACGCCCGTGGATTTTTTCGGTCAGTTCGCGATAGTTCTCCACAGACCCCTGTGCCGAAGGGTATTGCAGGACCACGGCTAGGCAATCGCAGTCCACCGCATTATGGGCCGGGCCGACGACGACCGAAAGACCCAAAGGCTCGGCCCGCGTGCGTAGCACTTCGGCGGTCTGCGGGAACACATCATCAGCGACGAATACGATCTTGCTCGAGCTCTTTCCGACACGCTGGCAAAGCGTCATCGCCTCGGCAGCTGCGGTACTTTCATCGAGCATCGATGCATTCGCGATATCCATTTTCGTCAAATCGGTCACCATCGTTTGGAAATTCGCAATCGCTTCGAGGCGCCCCTGCGAGATCTCCGGCTGGTAGGGTGTGTAAGCGGTGTACCAGGCTGGGTTCTCAAGGACGTTGCGAAGGATCACTGGTGGTGTATGGCTGGGGTAGTAGCCTTGGCCGATGAACGACTTGTAGACCTTGTTGCTGGCGGCCATCCGTTTCAGCAGAGCCAGGGATTCAGCCTCCGGCCGCGCGAGCGAGAGCTTCGGCGGCTCGTGCCGACGAATGGACGCGGGCACCACGTCGTCGATGAGTGCGGCGCGCGAGGAATACCCCAATGTCGCCAGCATTTTTTTCTGGTCATCAGGAGAGGTTCCGATGTGGCGCCTGACAAAATCGTCACGCTGTTCGAGCTCCGATAGAGGGGGGAGCGATGAAGCCTCTATGACTAGGGCGTCGGTCTGCGAATCCATGGTTTCGCTATTGTCCCGTCAGCGCAAGATAGGCGGCTTCGCCCATCAAAGCCTCGGTCGCGCGGGGGTCCGCGGGCCTCACCTTGATGAACCAACCTTCGTTCATTGGATCACGGTTGACGGTGCCTGGATCGTCGACGAGCGCGCTATTGACCGCTGTGACGATGCCCCCAATGGGCATTTTGACATCGGCTGCCGCCTTGACCGATTCCACGACGCATACAACATCGCCCCGATTCACACTTCTCCCGACTTCAGGGAGTTCGACGAAAACGATGTCACCCAGAGCATCTTGGGCGTAGCCCGTAATTCCCACGGTGGCTGTACCGTCGGTTTCTGTTCTTATCCATTCGTGGTCCTCGGTGTAGCGGATCATCGTCATTTTGTCTCCTAAGGATTGGGGGATGGTCGGGATCGATTCCGGTCTCGTTCAACTTTCGCCGCGGTAGTAGCGGGTTGGCAGGAACGGCATATGAGTCACGCGCAATGGCACTTGCCGATCACGAACGATGCCAAACAGCTCAGTCTCGATTGCAGCCTGGGGCGCGGCCACATAACCCATGGCAATTGGACCGCCGATGCTCGGACCGAATCCGCCACTGGTGACGCGCCCGACGATTTCGCCGCTAGGGGCGATGAGAGTCGTACCCGCGCGCACCGGGGTTCGCTCCAATCCGACGAGCCCGACCCTTTTGCGCGCCGCTCCTTCAATCCATTGCAATTCGATGAGAGGTGCGCCCGGATATCCGCCGGCGCGCACAGCGCCCGGACGGCGTGATTTCGAAATCGCCCAAGTAAGACTGGCCTCGATCGGTGATGTCGAACGATCCATGTCGTGACCATAAAGACAAAGACCCGCTTCCAGCCGGAGCGAATCGCGCGCGCCGAGGCCTATGGGTTCTACCTCCGGTTCGTCCAGAAGCCGCCGGGCGACTGCCTCGGCGCCTGAATTTTCCAACGAGATCTCAAAACCGTCCTCCCCGGTATATCCAGAGCGTGTCACGAGGCACTCGGCCTGCGCCAAGCGAAGTCGGCGCGCGCTCATAAAAACCCAGCGCGAAAAGTCCACCTCCGGCACAAGCCTCTGCAGCACCAGCGCGGCCTTAGGGCCTTGGAGTGCCAAAAGAGCATGGTTGGGCATTTCTTCGATCTTGCACTGGTCTCCAAGTCTGAGGCGCAGATGAGCCGTGTCAGCTTCTTTGCAGCCGGCATTGACGACGAGCCAGAGCGCACTTTCCGTGCGCGTGATCATGAAATCATCGAGAATACCGCCGGTGATGTCGGTAAACAGGGCGTAACGCTGGCGATTTGGGCTAAGACCGATGACATCGACGGGCACGAGAGACTCGAGCGCGGCGGCCGCATTGGTGCCGGATAGTTGCAATTGCCCCATGTGGGAGACATCGAATAGTCCGGCGGCGATCCGGGTATGTTGATGCTCCTTTAGCACGCCTTTCGGGTATTGGACGGGCATCTCGTAGCCCGCGAACTCGACCATGCGCGCACCGAGTTCTCGATGAAGTCCGATAAGAGGGGTCTGGCGCAGATCGGGCATGAGATCTCTCAGAAAAGTTAGAAGGAAACGCCAAAGCGAACAATGCTTTCGTCCCTCTGTCCTTTTACCTGAGAGATTACGATACGAACCGCACGTGTTCGGTTCCTACCCTGTGCCCCTTCGGTGGAAGGCACGTCCACCTCTGCGTGGAATTCGTGCCCTCGCTCTCCAGATTGATCTTGCTGTACGGCCAGTTCGTGGAGCCTGAGCGATTATGGGAAATACGCCTTCGGCGGTGTCGCGCGGGCGACACACTCTCCTGACCGACGCCTCATTGTACTGAAAGGTGCGGAGTGCGCCAATCCCGCCCGGCCCAGCTTACGGTTTACCAAATGAGCGTGCCTGCCCGCGTGAGTTGATCGGGTCGTCTTCGACCACGACCACGTCGCCCCCGGTCGTCAGAATGATGGAAGTGGCGCGCTGATCCGGAAAGCTCGCTTCACCATCTATTGGCAAGAGATCAAAGCTGAACTCGTTTCCGGTCAGGCCTGCGCGTGCGGCCGGTGCCGTCTCGATCAGTTTCTCGTTGCTCGCGTTTACGCGCCGCACGAGCGTGTCAACCACGAGCTTGCGAAAGTGTTCCTGCGTCTCCTCGCTGGCCAAGGCATAGGCCGCCGCGCTCACTTCCAGGAAAATGATATCGGTCAGCGCGACGACGGTGGAGGCTCGAACCGCCTTACCCGGATTAAAGAAGGCCAGTTCGCCCAGTACTTCGCCCGCCTCAACGACATCCAACTGCCTGCCCTTCATTTGGACTTCGACTTGGCCCTCCAGCAATACACCGAAGCTCGCATTGCTGTCGCCTTCGGTCATGAACTGACGCATCTCGCTGTACTCGCGCCAGTGCGAAATGCGCAATATCTCCCAGATTTCATCGTTTTCAAATTCCAGAAACGCTGGACATAGGCGCACCATCGTGAAGCGTTTCGAGAGCTTTACGGAATCCGCGTCGTCGAGTATTTGGAATTTGGCACCGGACAAGTCCTGAGCCATTTCGATGCCCGTTCGATAGCGCGAATACAAATCCTTCTCCAGGGCGCGTTTGACGATCGGATCTAACTGTTCCGGAACGGACGGATTGAGTGTGCTGACCGGCTCGGGGTCCATGTTGATAATCTTGTACATCAGCGCCGCCCGGTTTTTTGCGCGAAACGGCAAGCGTCCGGTCAGGAGCTCGAACATGACTGCACCCAGGGAGTAGATATCACTCTGCGTGTTAAGCGGGTAGTCCTTGATCTGTTCGGGCGACATATAAGCCGGGGAGCCCACCCCCATGATAAATGTGGAGTCTGCGCCACTCTTGCGCAGATTTAAGGCCAGGCCAAAGTCCATGATCTTGACTTCGTCGTTCGACGAAATGAGGATGTTGTCCGGTTTGATATCTCGATGAACGATGCCACGTCGCCCTGCGAAATCGAGTGCCATGGCACACTTGAAGATGACCTCGACGACCCGATGGGGTGGTAACAGCTTGTCGAAGGAGCAGAATTCGCGTAGCGGCACACCTTCGACATACTCCATCGCGATGTAGGCATGATCGTCTTCAACTTGTGCGTTATAGATTTGGACGATATTGGGGTGTTGCACGCGGGAGGCCATCGCGGCCTCCGTCATGAACAGTTTTTTTAGTCGGCGCGCCATCTTGGCCTTGCGCGCATCCAGACGCATGACCTTTAGCGCCACGACCTCGCCGGTCTCGCAATGTTCTGCGCGATAGACAATGGAAGTTGCGCCGTCGCCTACCTCCTCGACGACCTCATAGGGTCCATATCTCGAACGCTCACCCACGGTCGAATTGTCCGCCATCCCCATCTCGAGAAAATGTGCACCGACGTGAAAAGAGGAGTACCCCAATTACTCGTGCGCCGGCCGGAGTCGGCCGGCGCACGTCGCCGTTCCACCCGGCGGCGCCCAGTCTACTCCCGAGGAAAACTAACTAAAGTTAAACATCCTTCCCCGATCTTGCGCTAAAGCTCGACCCAAAGCGGAATTGATTTATCTTACCAAACGGCAGCTTGGCTGCGTACCTTAATATTCTTCGCTAAGTAGCGAAATAGATGAGAATCACTAAAAAGGGGACGTTTGTTCACTGTTTTTGCCACGGGCTCATCCCGGTGAGGTTCGGGGACGTATCGCTGCGGGGTGGGGGGACGTCCGGGGCACGCGCGTGGCTTCATCCGTATGGCACAAAAGATGCGCGGGCTCATTGCGGTTGCGCACGTCGATGACTTGGATTGCATCGCTGGCCCGGACAGGGGCTTCAGGGTAAACTCTGCGCCGACCGCGTGAGAGCAGAGAAACTTTCGATCCGGATCGGAACTACGAGGGTGCTCGTCGGTCGGAATTTTCGACACCGCGTAAGAATGGAATCCGCAATCGGGCCGTTGTGTCCGCGGCTAGAGCGTATGGCCAATATGGGCCCGGATCGCGCTGATTCCGGAATTCAATACCAGGGCGCATCAAATTCTGCCCAATAATGAACCAGGGTTCGAATTTGACTACCATCGCCCCGCCGGCTTCCGGCTCTCACCAACTCGGGTCACGCTTCTCGTTTTTGGCACTTCTTTCGGCTGCAGTCCTCGCGATCTTGTTGGCGGTCGGGAATGGCGCCCTCTGGACGGTGATGAACCGTCCCGTGGCAGTGCCGGGTTTCGATGGCCACATATACGGTTTTGCGTTTAACGGATATCAGCGCGACGAAAGCCCGAGGAAGCAGATTTATCCTTCCGAGCATGAACTGGCCTCGGATCTGCAATTGTTGTCGCATTACACTAAACGCGTGCGGCTCTACAGCTCCATCGAAATGGATGCGGTGCCGGCTTTGGCGCGCGATTTGGGGATGCGCGTGACGGCTGGTGCGTGGCTGGACCGACAAAAGGACCGAAACGCGCTGGAAATAAAAGCCCTCGTCGAGTCGCTCCACGATAACAGCAATATCGATCGCGCCATCGTCGGCAACGAAACCCTTTTGCGCGATGATTTAACCGTTCCGGAATTGATTCGCTATCTGGACATTGTGCGTCGGCGTACGCATAAGCCAGTCTCCACGGCGGAGCCGTGGCACATTTGGCTCGCGCATCCTGAACTCGTCAAACATGTTGATTTCATCACGGTCCACTTGCTGCCTTACTGGGAAGGCGTGCAGCGGCAGGATGCGGTCACCCTCGTATTGCGCCGTTACGACGAGATACGGCGCGCCTATCCGCATAAACCTATCCTCATCGGCGAGGTCGGTTGGCCGAGCAACGGAAACCGCGTCGAGTCGAAGACGAATTTCACCTACGCGACAGCGTCCGTCTCCGACGAAGCACAGTTCATCCGCGAGTTTCTTCCAGTCGCGCGTGCGCGCCATCTGGATTATTTCCTCATGGAAGCATTCGACCAGCCCTGGAAGCGAGCTGATGAAGGCCGCACGGGGGCTTATTGGGGCATGTTCGACGCCAATCGTCACCCCAAATTTTCGCTGGAAGGGCCGATCGTGCCGGATCCGGCGTGGCCCAAAAAGGCCGTAGTCGCTTCGCTGCTCGCATTTCTGCCGATTTTCTGGTTCGCGTACGCGTTTCGGCGTTTCGCGTTTCTCGGGCGGTTGTTTTTCGGGGCACTGATCCAGGGCGCAGCCACACTGGTGGTGTGGATCATCACGTTGCCCTTTGAGTTCTACCTCAATGCACTGGACTGGACCATGCTGGTGGTCCTACTACCCGCCCTTGCAGCGATGCTGATGATTTTGTTGGCGAACGGCTTTGAGTTCACCGAGGCGATCTGGTGTCGAGACTGGCTACGAGTCTTTCGACCCGAACCCCTGAGGGAAGGGGAGAGCGAGCCGTTCGTCTCGATCCATCTACCGTGCTACAACGAGCCTCCGGACATGGTCATCCAGACGATCGCGAGTCTGGCACGTCTGGACTACCAGAACTTTGAAATCCTGGTGATCGACAACAACACGAAGAAGGAAGAAGTATGGCGGCCCATCGAGCATTACGTTGCCGCGATGGGTGGCCAAAGGAACGGTCCAAAGGTGCGCTTTTTTCACCTGGCGGAATGGCCTGGCTTTAAGGCCGGCGCACTCAATTTTGCGTTGGAAGAGACTGATGAACGAGCAGAAATCATTGGGGTGGTCGACGCCGACTATGTGGTGCGACAGGACTGGTTGAAGAACCTGGTGGGGCACTTCAACGCACCCAAAGTCGGTGTGGTGCAGGTGCCGCAGGCTCACCGCGACTGGCAGAACAATATGTTTCAGCGCATGTGCAGTTGGGAATACGACGGTTTCTTTCGAATTGGCATGCACCACCGCAACGAGCGCGACGCGATCATCCAGCACGGCACCATGACATTGGTCCGAAAGCAGGCGCTTGCGGCGACGGGTGGCTGGTCCGAGTGGTGCATTTGTGAAGATGCCGAACTGGGGCTGCGCCTCATGAATGCCGGTTGGGAAACGCGCTACATCGACGAAATTCTCGGCCGGGGTCTGACACCTTCGAATTTTGCGGGCTACAAATCTCAGCGTTTTCGTTGGGCCTTTGGCGCCATGCAGATCCTGAAGAAGCGATGGAACTGGTTATGGGGCAACAGCGACGGCAACCCCGGGTTATCCGGAGGCCAGAGATTCCATTTTCTGACAGGGTGGTTCTCCTGGTTTGCCGACGCGCTGCATCTGTTGTTCACGTTGGCATCCGTCGCGTGGACGGTCGGCATGATCGCGGACCCCGAAGCCTTCAGCCTGCCCCTGGATCTGTTCGTCATACCGGTATTGGGGTTCTTCACGCTTAAGGCGTTTTTTGGGCCGGCGTTATATCGCGTCCGCGTGCCCTGCGGCTGGCTGGACGTGTTGGGTGCGTCGCTGGCGAGCATGGCGCTCTCTCATGCGATCGCACGCGGCATTATCTCGGGGTTGTTCCAAAAGCGCGGAACTTTCGTGGTTACGCCAAAAAGCTGGCAACTAAGTGGGCGTGATCGGTGGTTCCCGGCCGTGCGTGAAGAGTTCATGCTTCTGCTGGGCATTGCCGTCTGTATCGGGGGAACCTTATTCGCAATGCCGCTGCAATATGAGACCCTGCTATGGGTAGCGATCTTGGCCACCCAGGCGATTCCTTATCTCTCGGCATTCGCGTGCGCGGTCATTTCGACCCATAGCGGTCGCTCCGCTGTCCCTTCCATTCAAATCGTGCCCGAAGATTCGGCCAGTCGCATGGGGCTGGCCCGCAGCAAGGCCGAAGTGCGCCACCAAGCTTCGGCGTCCATGGGTGCCGGCACATCGGTCGCCATCGCGCCGATTGCGACCGATCCGGCAGGTATCGAGAATTGAACCGGCGTGGCGACGGGTGCTCTGATCCGCGCGTCGCGCCGTAGTTGCTGGGGTGGTTGGCCCGATTTCAACGCCGAGCGCGTTGGAAAAGCCGTGGTGGGATCACGAAGGTCAGATATTTCAGGGAAATTTCTATTGCGGTGGGCTCGGTAGCCCACCAAGCTTACGGCCTGGGACAACGCCGTGTTTGGCAAACCAGCCCAAATTCATCTCGAGTGCGTACCGGGCAGGTCCTGCGGCACAGTGGCTATCGAGCGTTTGGGCACGCATATCCTCGATATTGATGATGGTGCCGGTGTTGTCCAAAAAAGCCACCGAAAGCGGCAAGAGCGTATTTTTCATCCACATGCATGGGCGAGACAGGTAGTCAAAAACGAAGATCATTCCCTGATTGGCGCCGAGCTTTTCGCGGAACATGAGCCCCTGCTCACGTTGGCTATCCGTATTGGCAACCTCCGCTTGGATAAGTTGGATCCCGGCACTAAGGGGTATGACCGGGAATTCGGTCGGAGAAGCCTGCGCCAGACAACGCACGCAGACTGATGTCAACAAGAGCGCTAGGGTGAGTTTGGCCCAACCCTGGGCGTTGCGAGGGCGTGTGCTTTCCCTCTGGAGGCAGCCGAGCGTTTCGGACATCGCGGTGACATTGAAGTGAAAAGGTGCATTCTAGGTGATTCCGCCGAATACAAATCGACAGAGGTAGAATCGCCGCAGAAAAATGACCTCAAAAAAACAGGGTGCGTACCGCACCCTGTTGATCTCATACCCTGCAGATGTCTTACTTCGCCGTATCGGCGGCCTTGCTTGTGGCAGGCTTGTCGGCAGTTTTGCTAGCCGCAGCCTTGTCGGCTTTCACACTCTTCTTGGCGGCGGCTTTTTTGGCCTTCGTTGCCTTCGTTGCCTTCGTTGCCTTTTTGGCCTTGGTTGCCTTGGGCGCCTCAGCCTTGGCTTTGGTCGGTGCGCTCGTCGCTGCAGGAGCCTCCGATGTTGCCGGAGCAGCAGGTGCGGGTGACTGTGCAAACGCAACTGATGCAAACAGCGACGTGATTAGGGCGGCGATGACTTTGCTCATGTTCTTTCCTTCGTCCAGTAAGTAAAACTTCAGTTTGGTTGACGACTCGAATTGCTGCGATTTTGGTCGCGATAGCGTCGAATCAGTTCCATTAACGCGATGCGGCAAAAGCGGTTGACATGTCGCGCGATCGGCGTCGGCAGGAGGCAAGCCCAGGCCCAAGAAACTGTCCGGCAATAGGTCTATGAGGAAACGCGAGTTGAGACCGGCTGCCCATGATCGATCGCAGTGGCCGCGAAGAACGCATCGGTGGGGTACATAACTCGAAGGATTGGCGCGCGTGGCCAAGACATCGAATCCGGCTCAATGGCGCGATCGCGACCGTACAGCGGCTGACGTAGATGCGGGCGCGGCGTTTTTTGCTCTCGGGAAAAGGTCGTTTTGTGCGATTCCCAGATCCTTTTCATCGATGCGGCGCCATTGGCCGGGCGCGAGATCCAGAGCAAACAGATCGAGCGCGCCCATTCCGACCCGAACGAGGCGCAGCGTCGGATACCCGATGGCGGCGGTCATACGGCGCAATTGGCGGTTTTTCCCTTCAGTCAGGGTAACTTCGAGCCAGCTTGTGGGAATCTGTGCGCGTACCCGAATCGGAGGAACGCGGGGCCAGAGTTCCTCCGGCTCTGCCATGAGCCGAGCGCATGCAGGGCGGGTCCGAAAAACTCCCAGGTCGATGCCCGCCTCGATCAAGGCGCGCGCGCGGGCGTCCGCTTGACCTTCCACTTGAACCCAGTAGCGCTTGGCGAGTTTTTGGGCAGGATGCGCAATCGCCGCCTGCAACCATCCTTGATCGGTGAGAAGAACTAATCCCTCGCTGTCGGAATCGAGGCGGCCCGCCGGGTATACGTCCGGAATATCGAGCCACTGACCGAGTGTAGGTTTGTCCAGGGCGCCGGTGAACTGGCAAACCGTACCGTAAGGCTTGTTGAGGGCGATCAGCATGGATTGAAAGGCGGATGTCGCTCGGAAAGAATGCCGAAAGGGTAGTCTTATGTCTTATATAAGAGTAAAGTGCGCCCATTGGGGCATTGCGCAGATTGAGCCGGCTCGTTTGCTAAACTCAGTGCCGCCCCACCTTGATGCCAGCGCTTCTGGTCCTTCGCGCTGTCGATAGCGCCGCGCGCCAATTTCCACTTCCGATATTTGCGGAGACAGATACATGTATAAGCACATCCAGGTCCCTTCCGCCGGCTCGAAAATCGTGGTGAATCCCGATTTTTCTCTGCAGGTTCCCGATCATCCCATTATTCCTTACATCGAAGGGGATGGCACGGGGGTCGACATCACCCCGGTCATGATGAAGGTCGTCGATGCCGCCGTGGCCAAAGCCTACGGCGGAAAAAAGAAGATTTCCTGGATGGAAATCTATGCGGGTGAAAAATCGACTCGCATCTACGGTCCGGATGTCTGGCTGCCCGATGAAACCTTTCAGGTTCTAAAAGAATATGCCGTTTCGATCAAGGGGCCGCTTACGACGCCGGTCGGCGGCGGCATTCGCTCCTTGAATGTAGCGCTGCGCCAGCAATTGGACCTGTATGTCTGCCTGCGACCGGTGCGCTACTTCCCGGGCGTGCCCAGCCCCGTCAAGGCTCCCGAAAAGGTGAACATGGTGATCTTCCGCGAGAACTCCGAAGATATCTACGCGGGAATCGAGTACGAGGCCGAATCGGAGAGTGCCAAAAAGTTGATTCAATTCCTCATCAAAGACATGGGCGTCAAGAAAATCCGCTTTCCCGATACTTCCGGCATTGGCATCAAACCGGTATCCAGGGAGGGCACCGAACGCCTGGTGCGCCGTGCAATCCGCTACGCGATAGACAATCAACGCAGTTCCGTAACGCTGGTGCATAAGGGCAACATCATGAAGTTCACAGAAGGTGCGTTTCGTGACTGGGGTTACGCACTTGCGCAGCGTGAATTCGGCGCCCAACTTATCGACGGGGGGCCATGGTGTAAGTTCGTGAATCCGAAATCGGGCAAGGATATCGTGATTAAGGACTCGATCGCCGATGCGTTCTTGCAACAGATTATTTTGCGGCCCGCGGAATATGACGTCATCGCCACCTTGAATCTGAACGGCGATTACATCTCGGATGCCTTGGCAGCCCAGGTGGGTGGCATCGGTATTGCGCCGGGCGCCAATATGTCGGACTCGGTGGCGCTGTTCGAGGCAACACACGGTACGGCGCCGAAGTACGCCGGCAAGGATTACGTCAACCCCGGTTCCGAGATTCTTTCCGCCGAAATGATGTTGCGTCACATGGGATGGATCGAGGCAGCCGATCTCATCATCGCGTCCATGGGAAAGTCGATTCTGTCGAAACGAGTGACCTATGATTTCGCCCGCCTCATGGAGGGTGCGGTGCAGGTTTCCTGCTCCGGCTTCGGTCAGGTCATGATCGACATGATGTAGCGTGGTCCCAGGCCTTCCGAGGCCGTCCCAAGAGAACCCCAGATCGTTGATTCGACTGGGGTTTATCGTTTTCGCTGTCCCACTACTTACTGTCTGACCCTGGACCCAGCCAGGCACGTCGGCCTTCCCGCTGGGAGCGGAAGCGCGTATACTGCGCAGAATTCTGCAACTTCCGGATGGCGTCCCATGGGAATCTCTGCAAGCGATGTGGTGCCGTTCACCCAGGCACGTGCCACGCTGTCCGACCTGGCTGAACAGGTCAAGGCCGGGGCCGAGAAGATCATCACCAAGAACGGCGAGAGCTTTGTCGCGCTCATCGACGCTGAGCGCCTCGACTATTACCATCGCTTGGAGCGCGAGCGCATCCACCTGCTGTTGATCGACGATGCGCGCCGTGGCCTCGCGGACATTGCAGCCGGGCGGACCCAGGATGCGGATGCAGGCATTGCCGCGCTGCAGGCGCGGCGGGCTGGTGCGCGAACGGCCAGCGTGAAGGGCAAGGTGAAGACCAGCGGGACCGCGCGCAAGCGTGGTTGAGCTCGTCGTTCGCGTCGAACTGACAGCCAGCTTCCTGGAGCGGCTGGCGGCGATCGAGTCCTTCTTTACCGAGGCGGACGCGGCGTCTGCCTACGACAGGCTGCTTGGCGAACTCCGCACCATCGTCATCCCCAATCTCCGGCGCTTTCCCCGCATAGGACGGCGCTATCTGGACCAGCCGCCGCAGTCTGCCGAGGCTCTCGCGCAGCTCGCTGCATTACCGGCGGGTGCAGCAGATCGCCTGCGCGAGTATCTGCACGGGGACTACCTGATCCTGTACACGGTTGCGACGCCGGGCCACTTGGTGCACCTGTTGTCGATTCGGCACCACCGCGAACTGTCCTTCCAGTTTTCTCGGCTGTGGGCCGGGCCGGCCGGTAGCCCGGAACGATAAAGAGAGTGGGCAACCGACATGACTGAAGCAGATACCTGCCGCGAGCTCGTCACACCCAAGCTCGTGGCAGCTGGGTGGGCACGTCCGAGTCGGTCATCGGTGAACAGCACAGCTTCACCAACGGCCGGATCATCGTGGCGGGCGGCAAGGTGCGCCGAGGCAAGCAACGGCGCGCCGACTACTTGCTCTACTACCGGCGTGACATGCCTCTGGCAGTCGTCGAAGCGAAGGAAGTCGGCCTGCCTGCCGAGACTGGTGTGCAGCAGGCCCGCGAGTACGCAGAGATGCTCGGCCTGAAGTTTGCCTATGCGACAAACGGCCAGCGAATCATCGAAATCAACTACGCCGCAGGCACGGAGCGTGAAGTCGGCGCTGCAGGAGCGGCTGCGCGCGCTGAAGGCAGAGCAGCTTGCGCACGAGCAGGGCGCCAAGGCCGCGCAGGCCCAGGGCGACGCGCTGTACTGGCCAATCTACAACCTGGACATCAATAACCCCAGTGCCAAGGCGGGGCTGGAGCATGCCGACCCGAAGGAGTTGATCGCCTCGATGCGCGGGCACGAGGCCGAGGTGGTGCGCCTGCTGGGTTAGATCGAGGCGCTGGTCACTGAGGCAGGCCACGAATGAAGTCGTGGACCAAGATCACCCTCGCGGACATTGCGCCAATAGTTCGCAGGCCGGTGGTGATTCGCCACGATCAGGCGTATCCAGAACTCGGAATCCGCTCGTTCGGTCGTGGGGCATTCCGCAAGCCGGCGCTGTCAGGTGCCGAAGTTGGGACGAAGCGGCTTTTCCGATTCGAGCCCGGTGATCTGGTGTTCTCGAACGTGTTCGCATGGGAGGGTGCCATCGCAGTCGCTTCGCGAGCAGACGGTGGACGGTTTGGATCGAATCGCTTTATCACCTGCGTAGTCGATGGCGACAGTGCGAACGCGACCTACCTCAAGCTGTTCCTTACAGCGTCGCAAGATGGACGCGCGCAAGTCCTTCAGGTCTCGCCTGGCGGAGCCGGGCAAAACCGGACTCTGGGAGTTGAGAACATGGAGGGCTAAATGAGGAGTGGATAGGGCAAACGTACTTGTACGATGAAGAGCGTGGTAGCCCCACGGGAGAAAGGCCGGCCCTGCGCTTGCCATCGTTGCTAGGTAGTACTACCCCCGATGGGGGTCGATTTTGCCGATCATGCAGTGCGTAACAATGACAACGGGAAATCCCGGCCGCGCGCGCGAGAACGCGGTCTCACTCCGGTTTTGGTTCTGACGAGACGGCTCGGCACCGAAAATCAGCTCGACAGGCATAGAAAAAGGTCGCGAACCTTTCCAGGCTGCGACCTTCAATTCTCGCATTGGACCACTCGGCCGTTGCCCAGAGCCGGCATTGGGCATACCTTTGAAGATCCGCGCTCAAGCGGCCTGTATGTTTGACGCCTGTTTGCCTTTTGGACCCTGTGTCACTTCGAATTGGACCTTTTGCCCTTCCTTCAGGGTCTTAAATCCGTTCATCTGAATCGCCGAAAAGTGTGCGAAGAGGTCCTCACCACCGTCATCCGGCGTGATGAATCCGTACCCCTTTGCGTCATTGAACCATTTGACGGTGCCAGTTGCCATAAATGCGATCTTCCCTAAAAGGAACCGAAAAGAGCTCGATTCCCAAGGCGCATTGGAGCGCTAAGCGCGCCGCTCCTCCCCAAATCGAAGCCCCGCCCGTGTTTTGCGTTCGAGTTTGCGAGAGTCCGCTTCGGTTGAACAAAGGGGTACAGCAAACCGCTAGACGGCAAACACGGACTTATTGTTCGGGGTAAAAGGGGGGAAGTCAAGAGGATGTGACGGCGATTTGGGTAATAGTTCCCGAAAAACATACAGAGGTATTGTGCGTGTTGCGCGCCGAGTGCCCCACTTGAATTTGACCCCTTCGCTGCAATATCCTGCTACAAGGAAATGTTGTGAAATCGGCTCGCCTGGCCGAGCGCAGGATGCCGCTTCGCATTAGAATTGTTCCAATGGTTCAGCAGCACGTTCCTGACCGTGAGCAGACTACCCTCTTGGAGAGCCAAGATGAGAGGGTCGAACCGCCCCGTATGTTTCAGGTGGTTTTGTTAAATGATGATTACACGCCGATGGAGTTCGTCGTTTTGGTTTTGCAACAATTCTTCGGCAAAGGCCGCGAACAGGCGACACAGATCATGTTAAAGGTACACCGCGAGGGAAAAGGCGTCTGCGGGGTATATCCTCACGATATTGCAGCAACGAAGGTTGAACAGGTCACGGAGTTTTCACGCCAGCATCAGCATCCGCTGCAGTGCGTGATGGAGGAAGCATGATCGCGCAGGAATTGGAAGTCAGTTTGCACATGGCCTTTGTCGAGGCGCGCCAGGCGCGTCACGAGTTCATTACGGTCGAACACTTGTTACTCGCGCTGTTGGATAACCCCACCGCTGCGGCGGTGTTGCGCGCGTGCGCGGCCAACATCGAAGATCTTCGCAAGAATCTGGCGAATTTTATCAATGACAATACGCCCGTCGTGTCCGGCACCGAGGAAATCGATACCCAACCGACGCTGGGTTTCCAGCGCGTCATCCAACGTGCCATGATGCACGTCCAGTCGACTTCCAACGGTAAGAAGGAAGTGACGGGCGCGAATGTGCTGGTCGCGATTTTCGGCGAAAAAGACTCGCATGCGGTTTATTATCTGCATCAACAGGGCATCACGCGTCTGGACGTCGTCAATTATATTTCCCATGGCATCAGCAAGGCCCCATCGCAACAGGGTGGCGGCACCGAACCGCCGGAACAAGACGCCGAAGTGGAGAAAGATCAGCGTCAGACAGCCCTGGACCAATTCACGCAAAATCTGAATGCGCTGGCGGTTCAAGGAAAAATCGATCCTTTGATCGGGCGCGAAGCGGAAGTCGAGCGGGTCATTCAGGTTTTGTGCCGTCGCCGCAAGAACAACCCGCTTTTGGTAGGCGAAGCCGGTGTCGGCAAGACTGCCATTGCCGAGGGGCTGGCATGGCGCATCACCCAAAGCGATGTGCCGGAAATTCTCGCTCAAAATCAGGTATACGCGCTTGATATGGGCTCGCTCCTGGCGGGCACCAAGTATCGTGGCGACTTCGAGCAGCGTCTGAAGGCGGTATTAAAACAGCTGAAGGACAATCCGAACACGATACTGTTCATCGACGAAATCCATACGCTCATCGGCGCGGGTTCGGCGTCGGGCGGTACGCTCGATGCCTCGAATCTATTAAAGCCCGCGCTCTCGTCAGGGCAGCTCAAATGTATCGGGGCCACGACTTACAACGAATATCGCGGCATCTTCGAGAAAGATCATGCGCTGTCACGCCGGTTTCAGAAGATCGACGTGAATGAGCCGACCGTGGAGCAGACGGTGCAGATTTTGCGCGGGTTGAAGTCCCGTTTTGAAGAACACCACGGCGTGAAATATTCGGCGATCGCACTTACGTCGGCTGCCGAACTGGCTGCGCGCTTTATCAACGACCGGCATTTGCCGGACAAGGCCATCGATGTGATCGACGAGGCCGGGGCTGCTCAGCGCATCCTGCCGGCGTCGAAGCGCAAAAAGACCATCGGTAAGACGGAGATCGAGGACATTATCGCGAAGATTGCGCGCATCCCGCCACAGAATGTTTCTTCGGATGACCGTAGCAAACTCGCGACCATTGACCGCGATCTCAAAAACGTCGTGTTTGGACAGGACCCGGCTATCGAGGCGCTCGCAGCCGCCATCAAGATGGCGCGTTCAGGCCTGGGCAAACCGGAAAAGCCGATCGGCTCCTTCCTGTTCTCGGGGCCCACAGGGGTTGGCAAGACCGAAGTCGCGCGACAACTCGCTTTCATCCTGGGCATCGAGCTTATCCGCTTTGACATGTCCGAGTACATGGAGCGTCACGCAGTCTCGCGCCTGATTGGTGCGCCCCCGGGTTACGTCGGATTCGACCAGGGTGGTCTTTTGACCGAAGCCATTGCGAAGAAACCGCATGCCGTGCTTCTTCTCGACGAGATCGAAAAGGCTCACCCGGACGTTTTCAACATCCTGCTGCAGGTCATGGATCACGGTACGCTGACTGACAACAATGGCCGTAAGGCGGATTTCCGCAATGTCATCATTGTCATGACCACCAATGCCGGTGCAGAGGCCTTGAATCGTCAATCGATCGGATTTACGGATAGCAAGCAGACCGGTGACGAGATGGGCGAGATCAAGCGCATGTTTACGCCGGAATTCCGCAATCGGCTTGATGCGATCATTTCGTTTAGGGCGCTCGACCAGGAGGTTATCCTGCGCGTGGTCGACAAGTTCCTCATGCAACTCGAAGAGCAGTTGCACGAGAAGAAGGTCGACATCATCTTCATGGAACCGCTTCGGGCTTTCCTCGCGAAGAAAGGATTCGATCCGCTCATGGGCGCGCGACCCATGGCGCGACTCATTCAAGACATGATTCGCCGTGCCTTGGCCGATGAACTGCTGTTTGGCAAGCTCGTCAATGGCGGCCGGGTCACGGTCGATCTCGATGAGAAAAACGAGGTTAGATTGAGTTTTCCCGACGGGGGCGGCACTCCGGCGTCCACCGCCGAGGTCGAGGAGCTCGACGCCTAGCGTTTGCAGGCGGGGGAAGGGCGTGGGCGGTCGCGATTTCGCGTCCGCGTCCAACCCGTGTATAATCGCTGTTGTGCAATGCAACACCGCTTCATTTTTCAGCAGGCACGCTGCTGCTGCACTCTGAGACTGCGCCATTTTGTTGTTCGCACAGTCCATCGTCTCTCGCCTACTTCCATTCGAAGCGCCTTCGGTCGCCTAGGTGTGTTCACCGGTTAGAGCCGGTGATTTCATCTTTTTCGGCGAGTCCGCAACCTCGGTTGCGGAGCTATGCCTGGGCCGCAACTGCTTCGAAAGGATTTCTCGCATGTCGCTTGATCAAAACCTGATGGCTCCTCCCTGCGCCGAAGATGACGCTTTGGGTCACCCAATAGACACGATCGACGTTGTTTCGCCGGCGGTAAGCCCGTCAGGCTTCGAACTCATGGGCTTGCATGCCGGCCTCTTAAAGGCACTGGCGCAAGCCGGGTATACCGAACCGACTCCCGTGCAAGCGCGCGCGATTCCGGCGGTATTGGCCGGCGAGGATCTCATGGTGTCATCGCAGACTGGCAGCGGCAAGACCGCCGCATTCATGTTGCCTGCGCTTCATCGTATGCTCGAAAAGCCGCGCGCACCGGGAATCGGTCCGCGAATGTTGGTTCTTACCCCCACACGCGAATTGGCGTTGCAGGTGACGTCGGCTGCCGACAATTACGGAAAATTTCTCAAGCGCGCAAAGACCGTGGCCATTCTGGGCGGCATGCCCTATCCCGTGCAAAATCGCTTATTGCGGCAGCCGATCGATGTGCTGGTCGCTACGCCGGGGCGCCTGCTCGATCATCTGGGTCGTGGGCGCCTGGACTTTTCTCGCCTTGAACTCCTGGTTTTGGACGAGGCCGACCGTATGCTCGACATGGGTTTCATCGAAGATATCGAAACCATTGTCGCTGCCACGCCTTCGAGCCGTCAGACCCTGCTGTTCTCCGCGACACTGGCCGGCACTGTCGGAAAACTTGCACAGCGCATGATGCGCAACGCGCAACGCATCGAAATCACGTCTGCGCGCGCCGGTCATGAAGACATCGAACAGCGTTTGCATTTCGCCGATGACTTGGCGCACAAGAATCGCCTCCTCGACCATCTCCTGCGCGACGGGACGATGAATCAGGCGCTCGTATTTATGGCGACCAAGCGTGACGTAGACCAATTGGCCGGTGCATTGTGTGCCCGCGGTTTTGCGGCCGCAGCTTTGCACGGAGATATGCGGCAGCATGAGCGCACGCGCACTTTAAACGCGGTGCGCAGTGGTGGTGTCAAAGTCTTGGTTGCAACCGATGTCGCCGCGCGCGGTATCGATGTCCAGGGCATCAGCCACGTTATCAATTTCGACCTTCCCAAGCAAGCAGAAGATTATGTCCACCGCATCGGCCGTACCGGCCGGGCGGGTCGTCGTGGAGTTGCCATTAGCCTGGCCAGTGGCAAGGAGTATGGCGCCATCAAGCAGATCGAGCGGTATACGACGCAGCCGATTCCCGTGCACACCATCGTGGGTCTTGAGCCGCGTTTCTCGTCGCGAGGCGCGTCGGGAAAGGCGCCGACCAAACCTGGTGCTCCGAGGAAGCGCTTTGGGGCTGCCAACGCCGCGCCGGGCAAGCGATCACGGTCCGGTCCGGTGCGGGATCGACGGAGTTAGCCGGAGCGATCGTAACTTTGATCAGAATGAAACATCGCAGGCATTAGGTTGCGACGTTCGCTCTTACAGTTGATGAGAGTCGTGCTCATCACGTACAGTCCGCGGACGTCAACCTCCTTCGAACGTTTCGTCGATGATGCTTGAGCTCTTCCCAAGATATATCTTCTTTTCCTCAACATCGTCACGACCGCAGCGCTCTGACGGGTGTACCGACGTCACCCCCTGCAACTGAGAGGAACTGGCTTGGGAGCCGTGGTCCTCGATATGGAGGAGGTCATGTCACTTGACCATGCCCATTTTGGGCATTAACATGCCCAAAATGGGCATGAATTCAACCAGACCAACCGCCCCGGCCAGCCTCGCCGATGCCATATTTTCTGGCACCCAGCAACGCGTTCTCGGCCTGCTCTTTGGTCACCCCCAGCGAAGCTTTTACGCAACGGAATTGATCGGCCTTACGGGTGCCGGTTCGGGTGCAGTACAACGTGAGTTAGCGCGCTTGGCTCAGAGCGGCCTGGTGACAGTGCACCCCGTCGGTAACCAGAAACACTATCAGGCTGATCCGAAATCCCCTATATTTGCGGAACTCTGCAGCGTTATGCAGAAAACTGTTGGTCTCGCCGAACCGCTGCGTGCGGCCTTGATGGGCTTAGAGAAGAAGATCAAGGCCGCATTCGTTTACGGTTCGGTCGCGAGACGGCAAGACACGGGGTCGAGCGATATTGACCTGATGCTCATCAGCGACAAACTGACATATCCCGACGTGTTTTTAGCCGTCGACGCCGCGAGCGTCCAGCTTGGCCGTTCGGTCAATCCGACGATTTATACCGGTAAAGAATTCTCCAAGCGGATCGCCGAGGATCATGTTTTTGTCAAACGGGTGCTGGCGAGGCCAAAAATCTGGTTGTTCGGAGGCGAAAATAACCTCATCGTTTGAGAACCTGACTGGCCCCAACAAGCCCTTGAAGGCCGAGGCGCCAGACGCGAAAGAATTCGCCGGTTTGCGCCGTTCCGCCGTGGCCCGGCTCAACGATGCCTACAACGAGGCACTTTCTCTAGAAAGTCGCTTCGACCTCGCCTACAACGCCGCTCATGCGATGTGCCTCGCTGCTTTGCGCTGGCATGGCTATCGCTCGAGCAACCGCTACATCGTTTTTCAGCTTCTACCTGAAACCTTGGGACTAGGCCCTGAAGTTTGGCGCGTTCTCGCCAAATGTCATGGCATTCGCAATTTGGGAGAGTACGAGGGCGATCTCAACGTGGATGAACGCATCGTCACCGATTTGATTGCGACATGTCGCATAGTCATAGATAAGCTCGACACGCTACCCGCTATACCGTGACTTCCGTGTTTGAGTGTGTCGAATGGGGGTATGGGGAAATTGTAGGCCTGAATGCGGCGATCAACATTCTGAGGAAAGGATATGCCGGCTCGCGTGCCCCGTGAACGATGCAGTCATGTCGTCAGCAACAGGAGCCCACCGAAGCGGGTTACCTCATTCCTGGTAAAAGCCGTTGGAATCGCCTGTCTGTGTAGGCCGCGGCGGATGTCAAGCCCGTCCGGAACTGCCGAATCCCCCCGTGCCACGCGCGCTCGCCGAGAAGTCGTCCACGACCTTGAAGGTAACGTGCTGCACGGGCACAACGACCAGTTGAGCAATCCGTTCCATCGGGTTTAAGGTAAAAGCCAAGCTTCCGCGATTCCAAACGCTCACCATGAGTGGGCCCTGGTAATCCGAATCGATCAGCCCCACCAGGTTTCCGAGGACAATGCCGTGTTTGTGACCCAGGCCGCTGCGGGGAAGGATGAGCGCGGCGTAGCCGGGATCTTCGATATGAATCGCAATACCGGTGGGTACCAGGTGGGTCTGCCCCGCCTCAAGAGAAATGGGCATATCGATGCACGCGCGCAAATCCAATCCAGCGCTACCACCGGTGGCGTAGGCGGGCAATTGGTTCGCCAACCTGGGGTCTAGAATCCGAAGGTCAATTTGCATCGGCTTTCACTTCTCGAGTGCGATCTAACGTGAATGCTTGCGCCAGGAGTTCATAGGACCGCAATCGCGAGGCATAGCTTGCCGCGACGGTCAGAACGACAATTTCATCCGCAACAAACCGTTCTTTCTGAAAAAGCACAGCCTCGGCAACGCGTTCGGGTGTCCCAATGATGGCACGCGGGCGGTCCCGTTCGATGATCATGCGTTCGCGACTGTCAAAGGCTCTGCCGCGCGCTTCTTCGATCGTGGGAATTTGAACATTCAGGCCCGAAGCCATTTGAACCCGTCGCAGGTCGACGGCGGCCGCCAGATCGTTCGCTTCGCGTTCGGTATCGGCGCAAATCACGAATAATGCAACAGCGACGTATGGGCCGCGCTCGACGCCCGGACTAAAAGACGTTCGATACGAGCGCGCTACCAATTCGCCGTATTGGGGATTGATGAAGTGAGCGAAGGCAAAGCGCACTCCCAAGCGTGCCGCTAATGCGCCGCCAAAATCGCTGGAGCCCAATATCCACATCTGAGGGCGTGTGGCTACGTTCGGTTGCAGTAACACGCCGTAGGCCGAATGCCCTTCTGCAACGTCGCCTGAGAGTATGTCAACCAGATCGGTGACCTGTTCAGCAAAATGCTCTCCACGGTTGTAGTGACCCGCCGCGACCGCCTGCGCGGTACGCTGATCGCCCCCCGGTGCGCGTCCGACACCCAGGTCGATGCGGTCCGGAAACATGGCCTCGAGCATGAGAAATTGCTCTGCGATTTTAAACGGCGAGTAGTAGGGCAACATAATGCCGCCCGAACCCACCCGGATGCGGTGGGTGGCTGCAGCCAGACGTGCGATCATAACTTCTGGTGCGGGATTCGCCACACCGGCTAAACCATGGTGCTCCGCGCACCAGTACCGGGTGTAGCCAAGTGCATCTGTGGCCTGGGCAAGCTCCAATGTCGCAGCCACCGCATCTTGTGCACTGTGACCGGATATCACCGGCGTCTGATCAAGAACGGATAGTGCGAGATTCATCGCGTCGTGCACCTACGGCTGCCCCGGCTTGGTTTGCTCGTCTGATGGCAGCCTCTTCGGCTGCCCTGCGTTCGCCGATGTGGGTGGCAACGCCAGGATTGTTTCTTTTACCTCGCGTACCGAGCCAGATCGCCAGTAGGACGGCTAATACCGGAATCATGGAATGCGCGAAACGGATCGCGCCGGCGAGGAGTGCCAGCACAATGAACAGGACGCCATTGGACGAGAAAAAAGTCTGGCGAAGAACCGCGCCGGCATTGTTTGGATCAGGTTGAGGGCCGCGCGAAGATCCTTGCGCGCCCGAGGTTGGCGCGTTTTGTCGGGTTCGCGCCGGCGCACTTTCTCTGACGTCCGTTTCAGGCGGTGATCCCTGCCGTAAATTCTCCGGATTTGACTGACGTGCCATCAACAGTTCGATATAGCGCACGAAATCACCGTCTCGAGGCTCCAAATCGAGGCTCACGGACGGCCGATTCGATTGGCGATCTCGGCGACAAGCCGGCGTGCGAGCGTGAGTTTGTCCGCGCGGCCAATCCGAAAGAGGCCCGACTCGTCGCACAGGACCAAGTCCCCATTGTCCTGACCGAGTGTGTACTGCGCGAGGTTGCCAATGAGCAACGGCACGCCCTTTTTGCGGCGCTTGGCCTCCGCGTTGGCGTCCAGATCCTGAGTTTCTGCTGCGAACCCGACGCAATACGGCGCGTCCGGCAATGCGGCAACCGTTGCGAGAATGTCCGGATTCTCGATGAACTCCAGCACCGGTGCGGTCGGGTTGTCCGCTTTTTTGATTTTCTCATGGCTGGGATTGGCCACACGCCAGTCACCGACCGCAGCCACTCCGATGAATATCTGAGCGTGACTCACATAAGCCAACACTTCGTCCAGCATCTGCTGCGCAGTCTGCACGTTGATACAGGTGGCGCCACGGGGTGGGGTGAGATGGGTCGCGCCCGAAATCAAGGTCACTCTGGCCCCCGCCTCTTGTGCCGCGCGCGCCATGGCGTATCCCATCTTGCCGGATGACAGGTTGGTCAGGCCACGTATGGGATCAATCGGTTCGAAGGTCGGCCCTGCAGTGATGAGTACGCGCTTGTCTTGCAAGAGCTTCGGCTGGAAAAAGGCAATCACGTCATCCAGGATCTCCTCAGGCTCGAGCATGCGACCGGCTCCGACTTCTCCGCAGGCCTGGTCGCCGGCGGTGGGTCCGAGCAGCACCACACCATCGGCGCGTAATTGCACCACGTTGCGCTGCGTGGCCGGATTGCTCCACATCTGGCGGTTCATGGCGGGGGCGATCATCAGAGGGCAATCGCGTGCCAGGCAGAGGGCAGAAAGGAGGTCGTCTGCGAACCCTTGCGATACCTTGGCCATGAAATCCGCACTCGCAGGTACCACCAGGATGATATCGGCCGCCCGGCCGATCTCGATATGCCCCATGTTATTCTGGATTCGGTCATCCCATTGACTGGTATAGACCGCGCGCTGTGACAAGGCCTGCATGGTGACTGGCGCGATAAAACGTGTCGCGGCGTCGGTCATGACGACTTGCACCACAGCACCATGGTCCTGCAAACGGCGTGTCAATTCCGCCGCCTTGTAGGCGGCTATGCCGCCGGTCATTCCAAGGACGATCGTTCTGCCTTCCAGATCCTTTAGCACGTCAGCCACTTGCGCTCCCGCGATGTATCGTCAAAGGCATCTTGCCACAGAAAATGTGAGCACGAGTGCATCATCGGCTCCGTTTCACGCGCCACAACTCATCGCAGATCAAAAGCACCGCCCCCACGGTAATGGCACTATCGGCGACGTTAAATGCCGGGAAGTACCAATCGCGCCAGTAAACCAAAAGAAAGTCGATGACCCGTCCGTGCACCAGTCGATCGATGACGTTACCCAAGGCGCCCCCAAGCAAGAGGGCGAGTGCAAAGGCAAACAGTCGTTGACCCCCATGTCGCGCCAAAAGACTCAGGATGAAAAGCGCCGCAGCAATCCCGATGGCGGTAAAGAACCAGCGCTGCCAGCCTGTCGCGCCGGAAAGAAAACTGAACGCGGCCCCCTTGTTAAACAACAGCGTCAGATCGAACATTGGCAACAGATGGACGCGCTGGCCCGTCACAAGGGCTCTGCGAATGAGGATCTTGGAGATTTGATCGACGAGAATGACGATAAAAGATACGCCAAGCCAGGGCACAAGTCGGCCGGCCAACGTACCACCCGCTCTCGATGAAGTTCGTGACATAGTCGGGTTTCCGGAATGGGTTATAGACGCGCAGCCGTCAGGCAAACCGTCTAGGTTCGCCGGCGCCAAAAAGATTCGAGATGCAGCGCCCGCAAAGCTCGGGATACGACGTATCGCGGCCCACTTCCTCACGCCAATGCCAGCAGCGTTCGCATTTGACGTACCGTGAAGGCGACACCTGTATCGCCTGGGCGTCGCCACTCGGGACACGCTCAACCCGGGCCTGGGAGGTAATGAAAATGAAGCGTAAATCGTTCTCAAGGCTGGCCAGGAACCCATAGTCCGGATCTGTCACGCGGAGGTCGATCTCGGCCTGCAGTGACGAGCCGATCCTTCCTTCCGCGCGTACCTCCTCCAGCTGTTTACTGACTTCTCCGCGAATGGCACGCAGCCGGGTCCATTTCTGGAGTATCCGGTCCCGGTCGGGCACCAGAGGGAGGGTGTGGTAGGTGCTCGTAAAAATGGTGTCGTGGGGATTTTCGCTCGGCGACGCGAAGATCTTGAACGCCTCCTCCGCAGTGAACGAGAGGATGGGAGCCATTATGCGTAACAGCGCATGCGTGATGTGCCACAGGGCGTTCTGCGCCGACCGCCGCGCGTGACTGTCCACGGCGGCGGTGTAGAGCCGATCTTTCAGAATATCCAGATAGAAACCGCCCAAATCTTCCGAGCAAAACGTCTGAAGCTTGGCGACCACGGGATGAAATTCGAAGTTCTCGAAGTGTTCAAGAACCTCGTTTTGGAAGTCGGTCATTCGTATCAGCGCATAGCGATCGATTTCCAACCATTGATCCACGGGGCGCTGATGTAGGTTTATGTCGAAGTCAGAGACATTTGCCAGAAGGAAGCGAACGGTGTTACGAATTCTGCGGTAACTCTCGACAACTCTCTTGAGAATCTCGTCGGAAATGGTCATGTCGCCCGAATAATCCGTACTGGCGACCCAAAGGCGCAGGATCTCCGCGCCGAGTGTGTCGGACACTTTTTTCGGTGACACGACGTTGCCGACGGATTTGGACATTTTTCGGCCATCGCCATCGACGACGAAGCCTGCCGTCAGGAGCATGTCATACGGCGCACGGCCATAGAGCATGCATGAGATGAGAAGGGACGAGTGGAACCATCCACGGTGCTGATCCGAACCTTCGAGGTAGAGGTCGGCAGGGTACTTCGACTGCGCTTTGTGCGAGCCTAGAAGGACCGTCTGAAAGCTCGAACCCGAATCGAACCAGACATCTAACGTATCCCGGTTCTTTTCGTAGAGGGGCGCCTCGTCTCCTAGAAGCTCCGAGACTTCAAGCGTTTGCCACGCTTCAATCCCGTGTTGTTCGATGCGCTTGGCGACTTCTTCGATCAATCGTGGGGTTTGCGGGTGCAGTTGCCCGGTTTCCCGGTGGACAAAAAAAGCCATGGGTACCCCCCATTGGCGTTGCCGGGACACGGTCCAGTCCGGGCGATTCTCGATCATGCCTTTCAAGCGTGCCTTTCCCCAGCCGGGGTAAAAATGCGTGGCTTCGACAGCCGCCAAAGCGACCTGTCGCAGTGTCGAACCACCCCCCTTCGGTAAGAGGTCCATTCCGACAAACCATTGGGATGTGGCGCGGTAGATGATCGGTGTCTTGTGGCGCCAGCAGTGCATATAGCTATGCTCGAATTTCTCCTGATGAAATAATGCACCGCGCGACTCGATTGTCGTAATGATGTGGGGTGTAGCCACCCAAATATTCTGACCCGCAAAGAGTGGCTCCCAGTTGGCGTAGGTTCCGTCTGCCGTTACCGGATTGATGATGTCATCGTCCGAGAGTCGATGCGCTTTGCAGCTGATAAAGTCATCCAGCCCATAGGCGGGAGACGAGTGGACGATTCCCGTACCCTGTTCAACGGTGACGAACTCGCCGAGGTAGACGGGCGAGAGACGATCATAGAAGGGATGCGCGAACGCGATATTCTCTAACGCCGCTCCCGCACATACCGCCAAGACGCTGCCCGAGAGACCGTAGCGCGCCAGACAGCTTTCGAGCAGCGTTGCCGCGACGATGATTTGCCCGCGCTCCGTCTCGGCTAATGCATACTCCAGGTTCGGATTGACGGTCAACGCTTGGTTTGCCGGAATCGTCCACGGCGTGGTGGTCCAGATCACCGCCCAACCGGGAGATTCAGGCAATGCAGCCAGATTGAAGGCGAGCGCCAATCGTTCACGTTCGGCCGCGACAAACGGAAAGCCCACGTCGACCGCGATGTCCACTTTGTCGTGGTATTCGACCTCGGCTTCCGCCAATGCCGACTGGCAGTCGAAACACCAATTCACGGGTTTCAGGCCACGGTAGACATAGCCCTTTTCGAGAATTCTGCCCAAAACACGCAATTCTTCGGCTTCGTTACCGAAATTCATCGTGGTGTACGGGTTGTCCCATTCCCCCAGTACGCCCAGACGCTCGAAGCCCTGCAATTGACGTTCGATCTGAACCTTGGCGTAGGCGCGAGACTTCGCTTGGACTTCTTGCGCCGGTAAGTTGCGGCCGTATTCCTTTTCGATTTGTATTTCGATCGGCATGCCGTGGCAATCCCAGCCCGGCACGTAAGGCGCGTCCAATCCCTTCAAGCCGCGCGCCTTGACGACAATATCCTTTTGGATCTTGTTAAACGCATGGCCGATATGAATATCGGCATTCGCAAACGGGGGCCCGTCGTGCAGGACGAATTTGGGTTGGCCCTGGCGCGCCTGGCGTATGCGCTGATAAATACGCTTTTCCTGCCATTCGCGAATCCAACCGGGCTCGCGCCTGGCCAAATCACCCCGCATCGGAAACGGCGTTTCGGGCAGATTCAGCGTGCTCTTGAAATCTTTTTTTGGTTTTGGGTTCGGCTTCTGTTCGACGGGTGCGGACATGATTGGTTTCTATCGATAAAGGTGCTGCGAGGACAGACTCTGCCCTCTCAAATCGGGTCAATCGGGCGGCTAAGGTTTGACGCGGCTAAAGAAGTGCCGTCTAGCTAATTCGATCGGTCGCGGAAGTGGCAAAGTTTTTGGCCAAGGGCGCCAAGCCAAAGAACTCGCGGGCCTGACGGGCATCCTCGGCGATCGCCGCAGAAAGACTGGATAGATCCGGATATTTCTCTTCGTCACGCAGTTTTTTGAGAAATTCCACCCTGACGAGCTTGCCATAGACGTTCCGTGCGAAATCCAAGAGGTGAACTTCGAGTAAGACCCGGCCCGAATCATCGACACTGGGGCGCAATCCGATGCTCGCCACTCCGGCAACGGGTGTCTGGGAAATGCCATGCACCCGGACGACGTAAATCCCCGAAAGCGCCGGACGTCGATGGGGTACCGGCAGATTCAGGGTGGGAAATCCAAGCGTGCGCCCGAGTTTTTGTCCGTGGATCACATGGCCGCTCATGTAATACGCGTGTCCTAAAAGCTCTTTCGCCCGAATCAGATCCCCTTGAGCCAGGGCATTTCTCACCAGGGAACTCGAAATGCGTTCGCCACCGTCCTGTACCGGCGGTAATGCGACCACTTCAAAACCGAGTTCCCGTCCGGCCGCAGAAAGCAGGTCCACATCGCCGGTGCGCTTCGCCCCGAACCGAAAATCCTCGCCGACCATGATCCAGCGGACGTGACAACCGCCCCAAAGAACGTCCTTGATGAACTGACTTGCGCTCAGACTTGCGAAGCGGGCGTTGAAGTGTTCCACGATGACGCGATCGATACGGCATTCGGCAAGCGCGGAGAGTTTATCGCGCAAGGGCGCGATGCGCCGCGGGGCGCGCGTCGGATCGTGCGCTTGCTTCGCAAAGAATTCACGCGGATGCGGCTCGAACGTCATGACGCATGCGGACAGGCCGATACGGTCGGCCGCCCGACGGACTTGCCCGAGAAGGGCCTGGTGCCCGCGATGCACCCCATCGAAATTGCCGATTGTCATCGCGCAGCTTTCTCGACTGGCAGGGGTGGGCAGGCCGCGGTAGACACGCATAAGCTTCTTTTTATCAAATCAGCCGGTAAAAGTCTCGATTATAGACGGCCGTACGCCCATACACGCGAGCCAGGAGGCGCGAGTGCTAAACTGCCCGCCGTGAAAACCATTGTGATACTGATATCGGGGCGGGGTTCGAATCTGGAAGCGATCATTCGCTCGTGTGCCCTAGAAGAATGGCCTGCGCGTATCGTGGCCGTCATTAGCACGCGGTCTGAGGCCGGTGGTCTTGAGATCGCACGTCGTGCCGGAATCGCCACCCATATCGTCGAGCATCGTCAGTTTCCGGATGCGATTGCCTTCGAGGCTCGGCTGATGTCGGAGATCGATCAATATGAGCCGGATCTCGTCGTTCTGGCCGGTTTCCTGCGCATTCTGTCGTCCGCCTTCGTCGCACGTTACGCGGGCCGAATCCTGAATATTCATCCATCGCTGTTGCCGGCCTTTCCGGGGCTGGGGACGCATCGCAAAGCTTTGGCAGCGGGGGTCTGTGTGCACGGGGCGACTGTGCATTTTGTGACCGCGGCGCTGGATTGCGGCCCGATCGTTGCCCAGGCGGTGGTGCCCGTGTTGGGCGATGACACCGAAGAAACTCTGGCGGCGCGCGTATTGGCGCAGGAGCACCGTCTCTATCCGCGCGCGGTGCGTGCCTTCATCGAGGGGCGTATTCACCTTGAGGGCGAGCACGCACGTGTCGATGAGGGCCACGAGCCGCTGCTTTTGTGCGGCGGTCTGGATCGGTATCTGACATGACACTCTATCCGGCCCTGATCGGTCACGCCCAGGCGCTACTAGACGAAGTACTGAAATTCGAATATCCCGCCGACGCGGTGACCACGCGCTATTTTCGCAGAAATGGCACGCTTGGGCACCGGGATCGGGGCGTTATCGCTGAGGCTGTGTTTGCCGTATTGCGCCACAAATTGGAGTTCGCCCAATTCGCTCAGAGCGGCAGTGGTCCGTTGACGCGCCGGTTAACGCTTCTGGGCCTAGCCTACGTCGCAGGTATGCCTGAGGTTATAAGCAAAGTCGGACCCAAGGAGGCCGATTGGCTCGAGCGGATTTCAACTGTCGAACGAGAGAGCCTGTCTCTCGAGGCACGCTGCAATTTTCCCGACTGGATGCTGGCGCGCTTTAGGGAACGCTTCCCCGATTCGGAAATTGAGCGCTTGGCGAATGCTCTGAACCGTCCTGCGCCCCTGGATCTGCGGGCCAATGTGCTAAAGGCTACGCGCGAGAATGCGTTGTCGAACTTGCGCGCGGCCGGCCTGGAGGCTGAACCCACCCCTTGGGCCCCCTGTGGCATACGGTTGGTTGGTAAACCTGCGCTGCAGAATCTCCCTCTTTTTATCGATGGCGGTGTCGAAGTGCAGGATGAAGGTAGCCAAATCGTGGCGCATCTTCTGGCGGTCCGGCGCGGCGAGATGGTGGTCGACTTCTGTGCCGGCGCCGGTGGCAAGACGCTCGCTTTGGGCGCATCGATGCGTT
>Ga0208357_1000062_pt1 | contig 79021 bp, 85 predicted proteins | sample NGESurdeep092012_6_FD_184487 | JGI IMG/M metagenome (GOLD analysis project Ga0208357, IMG submission 184487) | Arctic peat soil microbial communities from Barrow, Alaska - NGEE Surface sample F52-2 deep-092012 (SPAdes) | ecosystem: Environmental > Terrestrial > Soil > Wetlands > Peat ...
CATCCTCACTCAGCGTCAACTCGGCCTTCGGACGTCCCGTTCTTGGCATACCCCATTCTACAACTTAACCAGAGAATTTCAGGCGCAGGACACTAGCGGCCTGCGCCGTCATCTGGTGTAGAAGTACACGACAGCGGCGACACCGATCAGCACGATGACGATGCGGTAGACGACAGCCGGAAGGCGCCGCCCGATGGTGGCACCGATCTGCCCGCCGACGATCGCTCCGACCGCGATGATCAGCGCGGCGAGCCAGTCGACCTTGCCGCTGAAGAGGAACACAACGGTGGCTGCACCGTTGGCCATCGTGGCGAGCACGTTCTTGTAGGCGTTGGCCTTGTTCAGGTCTCCGGGCAGCAGGATCGACAACAGCGCGAGCAGGATGACCCCCTGAGCCGCGCCGAAGTAGCCGCCGTAGACGCCGGTGAGTCCGGCACCGGTTCGCAGCGCAACGCGCTGTGCCGGCGTGGTGTGAGCATCCGCTCGCTGACTTTCGGCCCAACGCTTCAGCCACGGCCCCGCGACCACCAGCACGCAGGCCACGATGATCAGCACCGGCACGATCGCATCGAACGCCGCCGCCGGCAGGATGAATAGCAGAAGCGCGCCCGCCAGCCCCCCGACGAACGAGAAGATCGCCAGCGGCCAGACGTAGCGCCACTGCCCTTTCAGCTCGCGGCGATACGCCCACGCGCCGCTGCCCCCGCCTGGAAAGACACCAACGTTGTTCGTCACATTCGCGACGATGGGCGGATAACCCAGCGCCAGCAGTGCGGGGAAGGTGATCAGCGACCCGGATCCGACGACCGTGTTGATCGTGCCGGCCGCCGTGCCCGCGACGAAGAGCACGACGATGTCGAGCCAGTTCACGAAACGACGCGCCAGAGGCCGACCCGCGGGTGTGCCGCTGTGGGCTGAGTATCAATGTCCATGCATCCCATCCTGCACGATCACGGAACGCACGCGAGGGAGTGCACGTGTGAACTCGTGCACTCCCTCGTTGCCAATCGGAAGAGACCCCGCAACGCTGCGCAGCTGCTCAGCCCTCTTCTTGGGCGGCTTCGGCCGCTGCGCGTTCCTGAATCTCCTTGACGATACCCGGGTCGGCCAGGGTCGTCGTGTCACCCAGCGGCCGGTTCTCGGCAACATCGCGCAGCAGGCGCCGCATGATCTTGCCGGAGCGAGTCTTCGGCAGATCCGGGGTGAACACGATGTTCGCCGGCTTTGCGATCGGGCCGATGACCGTGGCGACATGGTCGCGCAGTTCCTTGGCTTTCTCGGGAGAGCCGTCCAGTCCGCCCTTCAGCGTGACGAAGGCGACGACCGCTTGACCCGTGATCTCATCGCTGCGTGCGGTCACCGCCGCCTCCGCGACCTCGGGATGGTCGACGATCGCGCTCTCGATCTCGATGGTCGACAGTCGGTGACCCGAGACATTCATCACGTCGTCGATGCGTCCCATCAGCCAGAAGTCGCCGTCCGCGTCGACGCGTGCGCCGTCCCCGGCCATGTAGTTGCCCGGGAAGCGGTCCCAGTACACCTGCTGGAACCTCGCATCGTCGTTGTACAGACCACGGAGCATCGCCGGCCAGGTATTGCTCACCGCCAGGTACCCTGCTCCGTCGCCCGGCGCGATCTGGTTACCTGCCTCGTCCAGCACGACCGGCTTGATGCCGGGGAACGGCTTAGAGGCCGACCCTGGCTTCAGCGTCGTGACACCCGGCAGCGGCGAGATGAGAATCATGCCGTTCTCGGTCTGCCACCACGTGTCTACGACGGGTGTGTGCCCGCCGCCGATGTTATCCCGGTACCAGATCCATGCCTCGGGGTTGATCGGCTCGCCGACCGAGCCGAGGATCTTCAGCGAGGTCAGGTCGTGACGCTGGGCGTACTCCGGGCCCCACTTCATGTGGGTGCGCACCGCCGTCGGCGCGGTGTAGAGCACGTTGACGTGGTAGCGCTCGACGATCTCCCACCAGCGGTCGCGTTCTGGGAAGTCCGGGGTGCCCTCGTACATGACGGAAGTCGTCGCGTTGACCAGCGGACCGAACACGATATAGCTGTGCCCAGTGATCCATCCAATGTCTGCGGCACACCAGTACACCGTTTCCGGCTTGATGTCGAAGATGTAGTAGTGGGTGGTCGACGTGCCGAGCAGATAGCCGGCCGTCGTGTGCACAACACCCTTCGGTTTGCCGGTCGTGCCGCTGGAGTACATGACGAACAGCATGTCCTCGCTGTCCATCGCCGCACACTCGCATGTGGCGGGGTCATCGCTCTGACCGGCGATCACGTCGTGCCACCAGAGGTCGCGTCCTTCCCGCATGGTCACGTCATTGTCCGTGCGCTTGACGACAACGCAGTTGCGCAGACTCGGCGAGTTGTCCATCGCCTTGTCTGCGTTGCTCTTCAGGTCGATGACGGTTCCATGCCGCCATGATCCGTCCTGCGTGATGAGGTATTCGCACTGCATGTCGTTGATGCGACCAGACAACGAGTCGGGGCTGAATCCGCCGAACACGACGGTGAAGGGCGCCCCGATTCGCGCCAGGGCCAGCATCGTCACGGGCAGTTCCAGAATCATCCCCATGTAGACCGCGACGTGGGTGCCGCGCTTGATGCCGATGCTCTTAAAGCCGTTTGCCGCCTTCACAACGTCGTGTTGCAAGTCCGCGTAGGTGACGGTGCGGCGGTCGTCGGCCGGCTCGCCCTCCCAGTAGTAGGCCACCTTGTCGCCCAGGCCCGCCTCGACGTGCCGATCGACGCAGTTGTAGCAGGCGTTGAGCTTGCCGCCGAGATACCACTTGGCGTACGGCGGATTCCACTCCCGCAGCTTGTCGAACGGGGTGAACCAGCTCAGCCGGTTGCGGCCCTCCGTCTCCCAGAACTCATCGGGGTCGCGGTCGTAGATCTCGGGTCCAGCGTTCGCGTGGGCGGCGATATCTGCGGGTGGGGCGAAGGTCCGGGCTTCGTGCAGCAGGTTGGCGATGTTTGTATCTGTGGTGTCTGACATTGTGGAACTTTCTGATCTATTTGGCCATCGGCATGAGTGGGAGGACGGTCTTCTTGTAGGTGAAATTCGTTACGGTCGCGAAAGATCCATACCACGCAAGCAGCGCGGTCAGGATGCCGAGGTACCCGGCGACATAACCCAGTCCGGCCGAGCCGGAGAAAGCGCTGATCGCCAGCGCGAAGTAGGTCAGCGTCAGGAAGACGAACACGAGGAACACGATCAGGTTGGTGCGGAATGCGGCGACCGTCATGTAGAGCGTGAAGATGCCCCAGGCAAGCAGGTACAGCCCAACGCCCTTGCCGGCGTCGGCCGGCGCCAGTTTCGTGGCAGTGTCGAGATACCAGAACGACATCCAGAACGCGCCGTATGAGCAGAACGCGAGTCCGCCGAACGTGTTGTGGTTGGCCCACTCCCAAAGACCGGCAGCGAACTGTGCTATGCCGCCGTAGAACAGTGCGAGCCCGAACACAACGCCGACTTCCGTGCTGGAGACCCAGCCTGCGTTGATCACACTCAACACGAATGTGGTCATGGCGAATCCGGCGAGCCCGAGTGCTGCCGGGTCACCGAACGGTATCGGTTTCGACGGAGCGAGAGTCGGAGCGGGGGCAGATTGTTGTGATTGTTGAGATGACATCTGACATGCATCCGTTTGTGGCCGGCTTCTTCGCCGGTCTAACAATCGTAAAATTACTCCCACATGACTCACTCGTCCAGCGGTCAGCTAATCCTCACAGCGTGCACATAATCCTGCCAGGAGACAAAAGCCTCCCGTGGAGGTCGCACGGAGTGTTCGGGTGTGCCCGCCGCACTCACTCCACGACCGCAACGCACACAAGGAGATAGTTCGATTCGAAGGACCGATTCTGCAAAATCAGCCTTCAAACCGAACTATCTCCTTCAAAAGGGGCACGCCCAGCTGCCCAGCCGCCCGGCCGCCCGGCCGAGGGGCCGAGGTTACTCCCACTCGATGGTGCCCGGCGGCTTCGACGTGACGTCGAGCACGACCCGGTTGACATCTTTCACTTCGTTCGTGATCCGGTTGGAGATCTTGGCCAGCAGGTCGTATGGCAGGCGCGTCCAGTCGGCGGTCATCGCGTCCTCAGACGAGACCGGCCGCAGCACGATCGGATGCCCGTACGTGCGTCCGTCGCCCTGCACACCGACCGAGTGCACATCCGCCAACAACACAACAGGGCACTGCCAAATCTCGTTGTCGAGACCAGCGGCGGTGAGTTCGGCGCGCACAATCGCATCCGCTTGCCGTAGCAGGTCAAGGCGGTCGCGCGTCACCTCGCCGACGATGCGAATGCCAAGGCCCGGCCCCGGGAAGGGTTGCCTGCCGACGATCGCCTCAGGCAGGCCGAGTTCGCGGCCGATGGCGCGAACCTCGTCCTTGAACAGGGTGCGCAACGGTTCGACGAGCTCAAACTGCAGATCGTCGGGCAGACCGCCGACGTTGTGGTGGCTCTTGATGTTGGCGGTGCCTGTACCGCCGCCCGATTCGACGACATCCGGGTAGAGGGTGCCTTGCACGAGAAAGCCGATCGGGTCGCCGTCAGCTTGGGCTTCGGCGATCAGGTCGGCCTGCGCCTTCTCGAACGTGCGAATGAATTCGCGCCCGATGATCTTGCGCTTCTCCTCCGGGTCGCTGACCCCGGCGAGCGCGTCGAGGAATTGGTCGACGGCATCCACCGTCACCAGGCGGATGCCCGTGGCCGCCACGTAGTCCTCCTCGACCTGGCGCCGCTCATCCAGGCGCAGCAACCCGTGGTCGACGAACACGCAGACCAGCTGGTCGCCGATCGCCTTGTGCACGATCGCCGCCGCCACCGCGGAGTCGACCCCGCCGGAGAGGCCACAGATGACCTTGCCGCCGCCGACCTGGGCGCGGATGGCCGCAACCTGCGTCTCGATGACGCTCTCGCTGTTCCAGTCAGCCGGGATCCCGGCCGCACGGTGCAGGAAGTTCTCGAGCACGGCCTGACCGAACGCGGAGTGCTTGACCTCGGGGTGCCACTGCACGCCGTAGAGTTTGCGCTCGTCGTTCGCGAACGCTGCAACGGGGGTCGACGCGGTCGATGCGAGCACGTCGAATCCGGCGGGCGCCTTCGCCACGGAGTCGCCGTGACTCATCCAGGCGGTCTGCTGAGCGGGCTGGCCGGCCAGTAGCACGCCAGCGTCGCTGACGGTGACATCCGTCGAGCCGTATTCGCGGGCACCAGTCTGCGCCACTTCGCCGCCGAGCGCGGTGGCCATCACCTGGAAGCCGTAGCAGATGCCGAGCGTCGGAACGCCGAGATCGAAGATCGCGGAGTCGAACGCGGGTGCACCCTCCTCGTATACGCTCGACGGCCCGCCGGAGAGCACGATGCCGATCGGGTTCTTCGCCCGGACCTCTGCTGCCGTGATCGTGTGCGGCACGATCTCCGAGTAGACGGATGCTTCTCGCACGCGTCGAGCGATCAACTGCGCGTACTGCGCACCGAAATCGACGACGAGAACGGGACGAGGCTCTGAATTAGCCGGCGCTGCTTCGCTAATGGGAGGCCTCCACGTTGGTCGTTCCGGTGCTGGTTCCTGCACCGATTCCGGCAGAAATGTCTTCGGCCTCACGCTTCGCGAGGTATGCCCGCACCTGCTTGGTGATGTAGTGCTCGACGATGAAGGACATGAACGGGATCACTCCACCGAGGGCGATCTGCACGAACTTCGTGAACGACAGCCGCATCAGGCTCCACAACCGGAAGTCGGCGAACAGGTACAGGACGTACAGCCAGCCGTGTGCGATCAGGATCGCCGTGGACACGTCGATGCCCTGCGTCGCGCCGTTCCCGTCGACCGCGTTCCACGGAATAAACGCCAGCACGGGGTGCCCGGGGGCGAATGCATACAGTGAGAAGCCGACGCCGTACTTCACGATCATCTCCACCACGAGCAGCAGGAGCATGATGCCGGTGATGTATGCGGTGACGCGGTAGAGCTTCAGCGCGCCCGGGATCTTAGGCAGATCGACGGCACGTGGGCGGGCACTGGAGGCCGAGGAAAGCTGGGCGATGGTACGGGAGAACAGGGATCCGCCGTCCTCCGGATCGGGGGTTCTGGGCATGAGATCAGTCTACGTTCTCGCGCTGACCTCCCCGTGAATTGCCCCACATGACCCTTCGTGGGCAACTCACGGCAACGTCGACTCATGGCAACGTCGGCGCCCGGCAACGTCGGCGCCCGGCATCGTAGGTGGTGCGCAAGGTGCTCTGCGGAGGGGCAGGACAGAGCAGATTACGCACCAGAAACGCGGATGCCTACGTCGAAACGCCCTTCACTGACGCGATCACGAGGCCGATCGGGGCGGTCACGATGAGGATCGCGATCATGATGCGGAAGCCGTAGAGCATCACCCTGCTGTCGGTGCGGCCTCCACGCACGCCCCACACGAACAGGATGAGCGCGATCACGAGCAGCGCTGCACCGGCAAACACCACGGGGGTCAACGCCAGCACCGTTCCGAGCACCACCGCGACGTGCGCCAGATTGAACGCGACGGCTTCGATCGCGATCACGCGCGCGGACGGTTGCTCAGTTGCGAGCCGCGCCTGCCCGATGCCGAGAACGAGCTGTGCCACACCGGCGACGAGCACGACGTATGCGACCGCCCACGACGCCGTATAGCTGGGCGACAGTGCGGTCACCGCGGAAATCGCCCCACCGAGCACAATGCTGATACCGCCGATGATGACGAATGGGGTCATGGAACGCTTCACACTCTTGACACTATCCCGCCCGTCAGTTGCAGTTGCAGTCGCACCGCATTCAGGTTGAGCGGGCGAATTCGCCGGGTCGGCGTCTTTGACCTCGGGTTCAGCCTGAATTCGGTTCGACATCGCGGTCGAGGTGCAACAGGTTGCGCGGCCGGGGTCTCGCGGCGCTCGCTCGCAAGCTCGCTCGGCGCTGGGGTCGCGGATCGCTGCGCGATCCCTACAGCTCCGCCGCACCCATCGACCGACGGAATTGCCTGCTACAGCCCGACCGGCGGGTGCCCGGACGCGCCGGTCTCGGCAGCTGCCGCCGCCTCGGTCTCCGCAGCCACCGCGTCTTCCTCCTCGCGCTCCCACGCGTCACGAACAACGCGGTACCACAGGAAAACGGCGAAGCCCGCGAACACGGCCCACTCCAGCGCGTAGAAGACATTCAACCAGTCCAGCGTCGCCTGCTCGATCGGCGGAGGCGAATAGATGTTCGCCAGGCCCCCCGGCGGAGTGCCGTGCTGCACGATGTAGCCGGTGTAGACATCCGAACCGTCAACGCCGGTCCACAGGTTGTACAGGGCCGCCGTGGACATCGCACTCATGGTCCGCGGATTCTCCCCCGCCGGAGGCGCGGTCGGAGCCTCCGTCGGCAGCAACCGACCGGTGATCGTCTCCTGCGTCGCCGGTTCCGCTGCCAGTTTCGCGACAGCGCGTTCGGCCGCCGCCTTATCCGGCGCCCAACCGCGAGCCACGGCGAGCTCGACGGGCCGACCCGCGGCATCCTGGTCGGTGAGCGTGAACCGGGCGACCACCCAATAGCCGGTAGCGCCGTTGTTGAGCCTGCCCTCCAGCAGTTGATAGTCGCTCGGGGCGAACGCACCCGTGGTCGTCACGAGTTGGCCGACCATATCGGTGCGGACATCGGTATTCGGCTGCGCAGCTTGAGTCAGCGGAATCGCTGTCTCGGTCGGCCGCTGCACGACCGTGCCCGATTCGATGGCGCGCTGCAGCTGCCATTGGCCCAGTGCGGCAAACCCGGCGGCGACGGCCAACGCGAAGACGAGTGCCACGAGCCATTTCGGGCGCACCATCGTTCGCAGGAGGGTCGGGCGCTGGCGCAGAGCGCCCGTGTCGCGCACGGAAGTGTTGTGGGTGGAAATTTCAGTTCTGCTTTCGGTTCACATCGGTGTCGCTCTGCCGCATGGCCTGCTCGACGACCCTGTCGATCGCCTGCCGAGTGTCGGCATCTGGAGCACCCGACGGTCCGGATGTCGCAGCTTCGACGAGCGCGATCTCCTCGTCGAGCATCGGGTTGCGTTTCTCCCGCGGCGGACCGCCGCGCTTCGCACGACGGCCTCGCACCAGTACAGCACCCATTCTCTCTGAATTCGCCGCGAACAGCGGCCCGAGCACCGCCATGATCAGTACGTAGAGGCCGGCGAACGGGGTCAGCCGAGAGTCCAGACCTGCGGAAACCGACAGCGTTGCAAGGATCAGTGTGAACTCGCCCCGGTTGACGAGGATGGCGGCCGCATTCAATCCCTCCGGGGCGTGGTAGCCGTGCATTCGGGCGATGATCGCGCCGGAGGCGATGTTGAGCACGAACGTCATGAGGACCGCCAACAGCACGATGCCGATGACCTGCGGAAAATCGGAGACGTTCAACGCCAGGCCGAAGTTGAGGAAGAAGAAGGCGGCGAACACGTCACGCAAGGGCACGGCAACGCGCTCGATCTTGGTTCGATAGCGGCTGGCACCGAGAACGAGGCCGATCAGGAACGCGCCGATCGCATCCGTCACCCCGATCATTTCGCCGATGCCGGCGAACAGGACCGCGAGCCCGAAGAAGAGGATCGTGAACAGTTCGTCGTCCTTGGTGCGCACCAGTCTGGAGACGACCCGGCCCCCCCAGCGCGCAATCGTGAACATGACGATCAGGAACAGGAAGGCGATTGAGAGCTGCAGGATGATCGGCCAGATCTCGGTCTTGCCGCTGAGCACTACAGAGACGATCGCCAGATAGATCGCGATGAAGATGTCGCCGACCACGGTGACGCCGAGGATCATGGGCGTCTCCTTATTGGCAAGGCGGCGCAGTTCGATCAGCAGCTTCGTGATGATCGCGCTGGATGAGGTGCCGGTCATCCCCGCGATGACGAGCGCTTCGCGGGTTCCCCATCCGGTCATCATGCCGAACAGAAAGCCGACGCCCATGTTCAGCACGATGTACAGTCCACCCGAGATCAGCAGCTTGCCCGCGCTGCCGAAGAACTCATCCTGATCGAACTCGAGTCCGAGACTGAACAGCAGCAGAATCAGCCCGAAGACCGCGATCAGCTCGATGTAGTTCGATTCGAAGTTGAGCGGGAACCAGCCTTGATTCTTGCTGGCCAACAGCCCGACCAGCATGTAGATCGGAATCGCCGGCAGACTGACCAGACGCCCCAGCCGGCCCAGCACGTATGCGACGAGCAGGAGCAGGCCCAGGACAATGAGGTCATCACCGAGATGCATCACTACCCTCCGGGCGGAGAATCGACGGAGATCGCCGCGGTCGCCTGGGGCAACTCACCGGATCGGAAGAACGTGAACGTGCGCGCGACCTTCTCCGGTGAACCCGCCACAACGAGCGTGTCGCCGGGGAAGACCTTGAAGTCCGGAGACGGTGCCGGGTTCGCAGAATCACCGCGAACGACCGCGACGACCGTCAGTCCGGCGACCCCTCGATCAGCGGGGCTCCCGAGGGCCTGGCCCGCGATGTAGTCTTCGTAGTCGACCGTGAACCAGTCGATCGACAGGCCCGGAATCTGGTCGAGCGCCGTCAGCGACTCGGTGATCTGCGTGCCGCCGAGCAGCTCGGCCAGCGTGTGCGCTTCGTCTTCGCTCAGTCGCAACGAGACCTTTGTGACATCGGAGCCGTCTTCGTCGTCGGAGAACGTGATCAGGTCGCTGTGACCGGAACGGTGGGCGATCACGCCGACTTTGCCGCCGTCATCCGTCACGAACGTGTGCAACACACCGACTCCGGGCAGCTTGACCCGCCGAACATCAACCATGCTTGGACTCCCGTGCGTGTCTCGTGAGGGTATACGTCAATTCTACCGGGGGTTACTTCACCGAGAAGTCGGGGGCTTCCAGCCGAACGCGATCGGCGGATGCGTCATCCGGTTGCGTCTGCGACGCACGCTCGGCCTCGAGCCGGCCCAGGTAGAACTGCACCTCGCGCTGCTGCCGCTTCTCGTCCCAGCCCAGCACGCCGGCCATGAGCGCAGCGGCGACCGGAGCCGCGGATGCGCCGCGATCCCACGCCTCGATCGAGATGCGCGTGCGTCGTGCCAGCACGTCGTCCAGGTGCAGTGCACCCTCGTGCGATGCCGCGTACACGACTTCGACGCCGAGGTAGTCGTCGGCTCCCGGCAGCGGATCCGCCAACTCCGGATGCCCGTGGACCAGCGCCAGCAGCTCCTCGGTGAGCGTGCCGTAGCGGTTGAGAAGATGCTCGATCCTCGACACGTGGAGGCCCGATCGTGCGGCTATCCTCGCGCGCTTGTTCCATGCAGCCTGGTAGCCCTCCGCGCCCACGAGCGCGATTTCCTGGGTTGTCGACGGCGGAATCTTGCCGTCGAGGGCATCGGCTGCAGCATCGATCGCATCCTTCGCCATCACGCGGTACGTTGTCCATTTGCCGCCCGCGATCACGACGAGGCCGGGTACGGAGTGTGTGACGATGTGCTCGCGGGACAGTTTCGACGTCTGCTCAGACTCGCCGGCCAGCAGCGGTCGCAGCCCGGCGTACACACCCTCCACGTCTTCCCGGGTCAGCGGAACGGCAAGCACAGAGTTCACATGCTCCAGCAGGTAATCGATGTCAGCGGCAGTCGCGGCCGGATGCGCCTTGTCGAGTTCCCAGTCGGTGTCGGTCGTGCCGATCAGCCAATGCCGACCCCACGGGATCACGAACAGCACACTCTTCTCGGTGCGCAGCAGCAAACCGATCTTCGACTGGAATCGGTCGCGCGGCACGACGAGGTGCACGCCCTTGGACGCCCGCACCTTGAACTGGCCACGCTCCCCGACCATCGATTGGGTGTCGTCCGTCCACACGCCGGTCGCGTTGACCACCTGTTTGGCGTGGATCTCGAAGCGCTCATCCGTTTGCAGGTCGCGCGCCTGAACGCCGACAACCCGCTCGCCGACCTTGAGAAAGCCTTCGACGCGCACGCGATTGGCGACGTGTGCACCGTACGCCGCAGCGGTGCGCGCCAGGTTAGCGACGTAGCGTGCGTCGTCGACCTGCGCGTCGTAGTAGGTGATCCCGCCGATTAGAGCGCCATGCGCCAGCGAAGGAATCGCCCGCTCGACCTGCCGCTTCGACAGGTGCCTGTGGTGCGGCACCCCCGGCGGGCGCAGACCAGTGTAGGAGAATGCGTCATACAGAAGCATGCCCGCACCAACATATACCCTCTCGACGAACCGTTTGCGCAGCGGGTAGAGAAAGCGCACCGGCTTCACCAGGTGCGGTGCGATCCGTTGCAAAAGAAGCCCGCGCTCGATCAGCGCCTCACGCACGAGGCGGAAGTCCAGTTGTTCCAGGTAGCGGATGCCGCCATGCACGAGTTTCGAAGACCGGCTCGAGGTTCCGGATGCCCAGTCACGCTGCTCGAGCAAGCCGACCGAGAGTCCGCGGGTCACGGCATCCAGCGCGCAGCCGGTGCCGACGATGCCGCCGCCGATGACGAGGATGTCCAGCTCGGTGTTCTTCAGCCCTGTGTTCTTCAGGGCCGCGATCGCGGCGTTACGCTCGGTCGGCCCGAGCTTTGACGAATACGTGACGAGACCGTTGCGCGGCATGCTCTCCGCCTCCCCGGGCGTGTGCCCGACCTGTGTGCACGAGCGGTGTGCCCGATCGTGAGATCCGGCGTGCTCGTGCTCCCGACTAATGCTCCTGATATGGCGAGACGACGACCTCGACGCGCTGGAATTCCTTCAGATCCGAATACCCGGTCGTGGCCATCGACCGGCGCAGGGCGCCGACGAGGTTCGATGTGCCATCCGCGACCGGCGACGGCCCGTAGAGCACACCCTCCAGCGTTGCGACCTGCCCGACGGCAACACGATTGCCGCGCGGCAGCTGCGGGTGGTGGGCCTCCGCGCCCCAGTGCCAGCCGCCACCAGGCGCATCCGTCGCTCGTGCGAGCGCCGTGCCGAGCATCACGGCATCCGCCCCGCAGGCGATCGCCTTGACGATGTCTCCCGAAGAACCAAGGCCACCGTCGGCGATCACGTGCACGTAGCGACCGCCCGACTCGTCCATGTAGTCACGGCGAGCGCCGGCCACGTCGGCGACGGCGGTCGCCATCGGCGCGTGGATGCCGAGCGTCTTGCGAGTGGTCGTCGCAGCACCGCCGCCGAAGCCGACGAGCACACCCGCGGCCCCCGTGCGCATCAGGTGCAGGGCAGCCGTGTAGGTGGCCGCACCGCCGACCACAACGGGCACGTCGAGTTCGTAGATGAATTTCTTGAGGTTGAGCGGCTCGCGATCCTTGGAGACGTGCTCCGCCGAAACCGTCGTGCCGCGGATGACGAACAGGTCGACCCCGGCAGCGACGACCGTCTCATAGAACTCTTGGGTGCGCTGCGGTGACAGTGCACCCGCGACCGTGACACCACCCTCGCGAATCTCTGCAAGGCGTTGACTGATGAGTTCGGCCTTGATTGGCTCGGCGTAGAGCTGCTGCATGCGCGCCGTTGCCTTGTCGGCGGGGAGCGAACGGATCTCCGCCAATACCGGCTCGGGATCGTCGTACCGTGTCCAAACACCTTCGAGGTCGAGCACGCCGACGCCGCCGAGCTTGCCGATCATGACCGCGGTGGTCGGCGAGACGACGGAGTCCATCGGCGCGGCAAGGAAGGGGATATCGAACTGATATGCGTCGATGCTCCAGCTGACCGAAACGTCCTCTGGATCGCGCGTTCGCCTGCTCGGCACGATCGCCACGTCATCGAACGCATACACGCGGCGCGCGCGCTTGGCTCGGCCGATCTCGATTTCCATGCTCACCGGTCCAGCCTAGCCGCCGCCTGCCGGCCAAGCCCTCGGCGCCGCGTCAGCTCACGGGATCGAGCGCTCTCAGGCGCGGTGCGAGGTCGCGCTCGAACAGGGTGAGAAAGCGCTCCTGGTCCGCGCCAGGTCCGTGGAAGACGAGGTGATTGAATCCGGCGCGAACGTACTGCGCGATCGCCTCGACGGTTTCTTCTGGGTCCGAACCGACGATCCAGCGCTTCGCGATCGTTTCGATCGGGAGCGCATCCGCCGCCTGTTCCATTTCGATGGGGTCCGTGATGTCGTGCTTCTGCTCTGTGCTGAGCGACAAGGGCGACCAGAATCGGGTGTTTTCCAACGCGGCCGTCGGATCGGTGTCATAGGAAAGCTTGATCTCGATCATCCGATCGATGCTCCCGCTGTCGCGGCCGGCCGCCTCAGCCCCGGCGTTCACCGCGGGGATCAGCTGCTCGGTGTACAGCTCCATGCCTTTTCCTGACGTGCAGATGAAGCCGTCACCGGCGCGTCCAGCGTATTTTGCGACAACGGGGCCACCGGCAGCGATGTAGATGGGGATGCCGCCCTCCGGCCGGTCGTAGATGCTCGCGTCGTGGGTCGAGTAGTACTCCCCTTCGAAGTTCACTCGGTCCTCAGTCCACAGCGCGCGCATCAGTGCGATCGCCTCACGAAGCCGAGCGAACCGCTCCTTGAACTCGGGCCAGTCCTGCTCGCCGGCCCCGCGGAATCCCGTGGCGATCTCGTTGAGTGACTCGCCAGTGCCCACGCCGAGCATGATGCGCCCGGGATACAGGCATCCGAGCGTCGCGAACGCTTGCGCGATCACAGCCGGGTTGTAGCGGAACGTCGGCGTCATCACCGACGTGCCGATCTGCACGGTCGACGTGCGCTCTCCGACGGCCGCCATCCACGCCAGCGAGAACGGAGCGTGACCGCCGGCGTGCCGCCACGGTTGAAAGTGATCGCTGACCGCCACACTCTGCATGCCGTGTCGTTCGGCCAAGACTGCGATCTCCACGAGCGTGCGCGGGTCGAACTGTTCGGCTGAGGCCTTGTAACCGAGCTTGAGTGGCAGCATTGCTCATCTACTTTCTGCACTGATCGAATATTCTCCACTGTGCCAGATACAACAGTGCCAGATGTTCGGGCATCCTTGAAGCATGGATGTCCACGCCGAACCCCTCGAAATTCTCCGCACGCGCACGAGTGAGAAGTGGGCCGAGTATCCCGACGACGTGCTCCCGCTGTTCGTGGCAGAGATGGATTATCCGCTCGCCGAGCCGATCGCGGAGGCGCTCAGCGACGCCATCCGCCGTTCTGACACCGGCTACGCTGGGCCCGGCCGCGATCCGCTGCCGGCCGCGTTCACCGATTTCGCGCTGCGGCGCTGGGGCTGGTCTGTCGACCCGAAGCACCTGTCGACAACGACGGATGTCAGTGTCGTACTGGTCGAATCCCTGCGGCTCTCGATCACCCCCGGTGACCCTGTCATCATCACGCCGCCCATCTACCCGCCGTTCTTCGATCTGGTACCCGAGGCCGGCGGAAGCGTCGTCGAGGTGCCGTTGCTCGACGACGGCACGCAGTGGTCGCTCGACCTCGACGGTATCGAGGCCGCGTTCGCCGCCGGTGCCCGCGCGATGCTGCTCTGCAATCCGCACAACCCGGTCGGGCTCGTGCATAGCGCCGACCAACTCACGGCCTTGGCCGAGTTGGCGGCGAAGTACGACGCGACCATCATCAGCGACGAGATCCACGCCCCGCTGTGCCATCTCTCCTCCGATGATGCGGATGCCCCGTTCACGCCGTTCCTTTCGGTCTCGGATGCCGCGCGCGCGCACGGCATCGCTGCTCACTCGGCGAGCAAAGGCTGGAACCTCGCCGGACTCAAGTGCGCGTTATTTGTGACCGCAAGCGAACGGATGCGCACCCGCCTTTCCGCGCTGCCCGACGAGGTGCACTTTCGCACGAGCCTGTTCGGGCGCATCGCGAACGCCGCCGCGTTTGCGGAAGGCGAGGAATGGCTCGATGGGGTGCTGCGCAGCATCCGCTCGAACCGCGCGCTGCTGACGACGCTGCTCGCCGAGCGGATGCCCGAGGTCGGCTACCGCGAACCGGCCGCCAGCTACCTGGCGTGGCTGGATCTGCGCGCGCTCGGCGGGGGCGACGACCCGCGCAGACACATCCTCAAGAACGCCCGCGTCGCGCTCAACCCGGGCCGCGATTTCGGTACGCAAGGTGCAGGCTTCGCGCGGCTCAACTTCGCCTGCTCCCCCGAGGTTCTCACCGAGGCCATCGACCGGATCGCACGGCTGCACCCCTGACCCTCCGCTGAGTTGCCCCAAATGACCCTTCGCGGGGCAACTCAGCGGGCGGTAGGTCAACGCGCGCGTGCTACCCGGGCTTCCTCCCACTGCGGTTCATCGGTCTCGTAGACGCGCCCGTCCGCACCGAACACGAGGTAGCGGTCGAAGCCGCGCGCGAACCAGCGGTCGTGCGTGACGGCAAGCACCGTGCCCTCGAATCCGGCCAAGCCCTCTTCGAGTGCCTCGGCGGACACCAGATCGAGGTTGTCGGTCGGCTCGTCGAGCAGCAACAGCGTCGCACCAGACAGCTCGAGCAGCAGAATCTGCAGCCGCGCCTGCTGTCCGCCAGACAGCGTCTCGAACCGCTGTTCGCTCGCGCTCGACAAGCCATACCGATCAAGCGCCCGGCTAGCAGCTTCGCGCGCCATCCCGTCACGATAATCGTCGCCCCTGTGCAGGATCTCCAGCAGCGTGCGCCCCAGCAGTTCCGGATGCTCATGCGCCTGCGCAAAGAACCCGGGCACGACGCGCGCACCCAGCTTCGCGACACCGGAGTGCGCAACGGGCGCGCCGACCTGGTCAGCGGATGCGAGATGCCCGGCACTTGGGTCCGGGTCGCTTCCGCCCGCGGCGAGCAGCCGCAGAAAGTGCGACTTGCCCGACCCGTTGGAACCGAGCACCGCCACCCGTTCACCGAACCAGATCTCGGCGTCGAATGGCTGCATGAGCCCAGTGAGTTCGAGACGCACGCAGTCGACGACGTGCTTGCCCGTGCGAGAGCCGGCCAGGCGCATCCGCACGTTCTGTTCTTTCGGGCGCAACTGAGGCGGACCCGCCTCGACGAACTTCGCCAGCCGGGTCTGGGCGGCTCGATACCGTGAGGCCATGTCTGAGTTGTATGCGGCCTTCTCTTTCATGCGCAACACCAGCGCCTTGATCTTGGCGTGCTCCTCATCCCAGCGGCGGCGTAGCTCGTCGAGCCGATTCATCCGGTCGTCGCGTGCTTCGTGGTAGCCGCCGAAGCCGCCACCGTGCGTCCAAACCGTGTTGCCGGCCGCGCCGAGCTCGAGCGTGACGATCCGGTCGGCCGCGCGCGCGAGCAGTTCCCGGTCGTGCGAGATCAGCAGCACGGTCTTGCGTGAGGCACGCAGCTGCTCCTCCAGCCAACGTTTGGCGGGTACGTCCAGGTAGTTGTCCGGCTCGTCCAACACCAGAACCGCGGCGGGGCCACGCAGCAGCGCCTCGAGCACGAGCCGCTTCTGCTCACCGCCCGAGAGCGTGCGCAGTTCGCGGAACCGTGCCCGCTCGAACGGCACCCCCAGCGCTTGCATGGTGCACTGATCCCAGACGACTTCCGTTTCGTAGCCGCGGGCGTCGCCGTACTCGGCGAGCGCACCCGCATAAGCGAGTTGCGTGGTCATGTCGTCGTGCTCGATCACCGCGTTCTCCGCGCGCTCCAAGGCAGCGGATGCCGCGCGCACTGCGGCTGGTGCCACCGAAACGAGCAGGTCGTACACGGTGCGCTCATCGCGAATGTGACCGACGAACTGGTCCATGACTCCGAGTTCGCCGTCGATGCCGATGGTTCCGGCATCCGCGGTGATTTCGCCGCGGATCAGGCGCAACAGTGTCGTCTTGCCCGCCCCATTTGCGCCGATCAGCGCGGTCGTTGATCCTTCGCCGACGCGGAACGATACGTCGTCGAGCAGCGGCCGGCCGTCGCTGAGTGAATAGCTGACGCCGGAGACGTCGATGTAACCCACGAGATAATCCCTTGTTTTTCATGCAGCGTTGTTATGTAGCCCTGCAGCTCAAGCAACATCCTGATCGGAGCGGCGCCGCGCGCAGACGCTCGCGAGCAGCGAGCCTGCCAGGCTACCGCATCCGCAGTTGCATCGCTTCCGGAATTGCCGTCACAGAACCGCTGCAGCCGAATCGCAGACGGGCGCACCTCGATCGTCATGCGCCGTGCTTGGCGGCATTGCGCTGCGGGGAGACGCGGTGCCGCTCGCGGACCTAATTCAGGACAGACCGGGGGGCAAAGACGCGAAGGCCGCCGCCCAGAGCATCCAGCCTGAATTTGGGCACACGGATGCCGGCCCGTCCGACCACCGCATCCCCCGACCAGCGCGAACCGCGGGCCCCGAGTCGGCCACGGGAGACGCGGTGCCGCCCGCGGACCTAATTCAGGACAGACCGGGCGGCAAAGACGCGAAGGCCGCCGCCCAGAGCATCCAGCCTGAATTGGGTACACGGACGCCGGCTCACCCGACCACCGGCTCGCCCGATCTCCGCGAACTGGTCGGTCGAGGCCGGCGGACCGAGGGCCGCGGACACACATTTGCGGCAACTCACGGGAGGTTGGCCAGTCGACCGGCGGGCGAAGTCAACCGCGGTAGTTGGGCGCTTCGACGACCATTTGGATGTCGTGCGGGTGAGATTCTTTCAGCCCTGCGGCGGTGATGCGCACGAACTTGCCGCGCTCCTTCAGTTGCGGGATCGTGCGTGCACCGACGTAGAACATCGACTGGCGCAGGCCGCCGGCCAGTTGATATGCGACCGCCGACAGCGGGCCGCGATACGGCACCTGCCCCTCGATGCCTTCAGCGATCAGCTGTTCGTCGCTCGGCACATCCGCCTGGAAGTAGCGGTCGCGCGAGTAGGACGTTTTCTTGCCACGGGTCTGCAGCGCGCCGAGTGAACCCATGCCGCGGTACTTCTTGAACTGTTTGCCGTTGATGAACACCAGGTCGCCCGGGCTTTCGTCGCAACCGGCGAGCAACGAGCCGAGCATCACGGAGTCCGCTCCGGCGACGAGCGCCTTCGCGATGTCACCCGAATACTGCAGCCCGCCATCCGCGATCACCGGCACACCGGTGCCGCGCGCGGCCAACGACGCCTCATACACTGCGGTGACCTGCGGAACGCCGACGCCGGAGACGACGCGCGTCGTGCAAATCGAACCCGGACCGACACCGACCTTGATGGCGTCTGCACCGGCATCAATCAGCGCCTGGGCGCCGGTGCGGGTGGCGATATTGCCGCCGATGATGTCGACGTGCGCCGCGGCCGGCTCGGCCTTCAACCGACGGATGATGTCGAGCACGCCCTCGCTGTCGCCGTTCGCGGTGTCGACCACCAGCACGTCCACACCGGCGTCAACCAGGGTCATCGCACGGTCCCAGGCATCGCCGAAGAAGCCGATCGCCGCGCCGACGCGCAACCGGCCCTCGTCGTCCTTGGTCGCGTGCGGGTACTGCTCGCTCTTGTCGAAGTCCTTGACCGTGATCAGACCCTTGAGCTTGCCGTCGGAGTCCACGAGCGGAAGCTTCTCGATCTTGTGCTGCGCGAAAATCGCGATCGCGGCATCCGGATCGATTCCGACAGGTGCTGTGATCAGCGGCGTGCGGGTCATGACGTCGCGCACGCGCGTCGACGCCTTCTCGAATTCGGAGACGAAGCGCATGTCGCGGTTCGTGATGATGCCGACGAGGGTGCCGTCCGCATCGACGACGGGAAGCCCGCTCATCCGGAACTGCGCACACAACGCGTCGACCTCCGCAACGGTCGAATCGGGCGTCGTCGTGACCGGGTTGGTGATCATGCCGGATTCGCTGCGCTTGACCTTGTCGACATGCGCGGCCTGGTCTTCGATCGACAGATTGCGATGCAGAATGCCGATGCCGCCCTGGCGCGCCATCGCGATCGCCATGCGAGCCTCGGTGACCGTGTCCATCGCGGAGGAGAGCAACGGTGTCGCCATCGAGATGCGCTTGGTCAGCCGGGTCGAGGTGTCCGCCTCGCTCGGGATCACGTCGGTATGCCCGGGTAGGAGCATCACATCGTCGTAGGTCAATCCGATGAAACCGAAGGGATCGCTCTGTTCCATGTCATCCTTTGCGCATCAGGGTCCGCCGTGCTCGCCGATATTCGCAGCGCGTATCAGTTAAACAGGCAGCACTCAATGCTAACCGCAGAACGCCGTGACTATTCCGGGAGCGGATCCGCCGTCGGCGTACCGCCGGGCTCACACGTTTCGGATGCCGCTGCCCGGCCTCGCCGTTGCCGCCGCACCGCGACAACCATGTCCACGCTCAGCACGACAAGTGCGACCCAGACGAGGCCGAATCCGAACCAACGCTCCGGTGGCATCGCCTCATGCAACAAGAACACGCCGACCAGGAACTGGATGAACGGTGCGAAGTATTGGATGAACCCGAGATAGATCAGTGGAAGCCGGCGTGCGGCTGCTGCGAACAACAGCAATGGCACTGCCGTGATCACGCCGGCGGAGACCAGCAGCACCGTGTGCCAGGTGCTGACCGTTCCGAGCGTGATACCGGTCGTTGCGCCAACGACGATCAGCTGGATGACGGCGACCGGCGTCAGCCACGCGGTCTCCAGGGTGAGCCCGGAGACGGCATCCACGTCTTTGCCGACCTGCTTCTTGACCAGTCCGTAGAGTCCGAACGAGAACGCGAGCACGAGCGCGATCCACGGAAGCGATCCGTAGCCGACGGTCAGCACGCCGACGGCGACAATGCTGATAGCGACCGCGATCCACTGGGTGATCCGCAGTTTCTCGCGCAACACGATCACGCCGAGAAAGACGGTGACGATCGGATTGATGAAATAGCCCAGGGCCGCCTCGACGACACGGCCGGCTTCCACGCCGTATACGTAGGTCTGCCAGTTGATATAGATCAGTGCGCCCGCAGCCCCCATGATGAGCACGATTCGCGGGCGGCGCATAATCACGAGCAGCGGGCGCCACGCGCGGGTGACGACGATGATGATCGCGCAGAAGACGAGCGAGAACAGCACGCGCCAGGCGACGATCTCGAATGCCCCGGTCGGTTGCAGTGCGATGAAGTAGATCGGCAGCACGCCCCAGAGGCAGTACGCGGTGATCGCGTAGATCAGCCCGCTGCGGCTGCTGGGTTCACTCGGGCCCGTGCGCATGGCACGGGTCGGGGATGCGGATGGGGGCGAACTCACTGACCAATGCTATGGCCCGCCGCCGACATCCGTTCACTCACCCACCCCGTGCATCGGATTGGCAGGGCACAGAGAAAGGGCCCGGGCGGCTTTCGCCATCCGGGCCCTTCCACGCAACGCAGGTGCTTAGTGCACGATTAGTGCACGACCACCGCGAGAACGTCGCGAGCCGACAGCACAAGGTACTCGTCGACGCCGAACTTGACCTCGGTTCCGCCGTACTTGGAGTACAGGACCTTGTCGCCCACGGCGACATCGATCGGAACACGGTTGCCGTTGTCGTCAATGCGACCGGGGCCGACCGCGATGACTTCGCCCTCCTGGGGCTTTTCCTTAGCGGTGTCCGGGATCACCAGGCCGGAAGCTGTGGTCTGCTCAGCCTCAACCTGCTTGATAACAATGCGATCCTCGAGCGGCTTGATGGAGACCGACACGTTTGACCTCTTTCTCGTACTGAAGACTGGAGTTAGCACACTCACACCGAGAGTGCTAAGACCGAGTTTAGAGCCTGTGCTGGCACTCTCGCAACGTGAGTGCCAAAGATGCTCATCGAATCGACGGGATAAGTTGGTCGAATGGAACGCTCCGAACTGCTCGAACTGATGAGTCCGGCCGGGCTTCGGCTGCTCGACTCACTGCCTCCGTACACGTCATCGACGGATGCGCTTGCCAGCGTTTCCGCGCTCCGCAAGGCGGGGCATCCGCCCGCTCTGGTCGCTGCGGTACTCAGCCAGGCGAAGCTGCGCGGTAAGGCGCAGGCGAAATTCGGGGAGTTCTCCTCGCACATGCTGTTCACCGCCGCCGGGCTGGAGCAGGCCACGCGGCTGCGAGTGGCCGCGTTGCATGCTGGGCGGTTCCAGACGGCCGGTGCCGGCCACATCGCCGACCTCGGCTGCGGTATCGGCGGGGATGCCCTCGCGATGGCCGCACTCGGCCTGACCGTGACGGCGGTGGAGGCCGACGAGATCACCGCCGCGATCGCCGCGTACAACCTCGCACCGTTCGAGACGGCGAGCGTCGTGAACGCCCGCGCGGAAGACGCGGCGGGCACCGCTGCGGCGCTTGCGGATGTCGACGGCATCTACCTCGATCCGGCGCGACGCACGGCGGGCCACTCCAACACCAAGCGGCTGACCGACCCGAACGACTACTCGCCGAGCCTCGACTTCGCCTTCGGCCTCGGCGAACGGATGCCCACCGGCGTCAAACTCGGGCCGGGCCTGGACCGCAGGTTGATCCCCCACGACGCTGAGGCGCAGTGGATCTCCGTCGACGGCCAACTGGTGGAGCTGGGTGTCTGGTTCGGCGCGGTCGCGCGGGACGGCATCCGGCGGTCGGCACTCGTACTGTCAGCGGGCGAGCCGGCCGAGCTGACCGGCCCGGCCGACAGCGAGGACGAGCCGGTCGGCGAACTCGGCGAGTATCTCTACGAGCCGGACGGTGCCGTCATCCGCGCCCGTTTGATCGGCGACCTGGCCCGCCGAATGCATGCGCGAATGATCAGCGACGGCATCGCATACCTCACAACGGATATACCCGTCAGCACGCCGTTCGCAACCGGATTCCGCGTGCGCGAACGCCTGCCGTTCCAGGAACGTGAGCTGAAGCGCGCTCTGCGCGAGCGCGGCATCGGCACGCTCGAGATCAAGAAACGCGGGGCGAATGTCGACCCCGCTGCCCTGCGCACGCGACTGTCGCTGCGTGGGAATGCGTCCGCAACGCTGGTGCTGACGCGCATCGGCGGCAAGCACGAGGCGCTGCTCGTCGATCGCGTGTAACGTTCGTTGGTCGAGCAGTCCGCGAACAGGCCAGCAGTCCGCGAACAGGCCAGCAGTCCGCGAACAGGCCGCCCTCCCGACGGAGAGCGGCCCGTTGCGTTGCGAGTCAGGTCAGTAGTTGTACGTGCCGAGGTTTCCCACGGCCGCGACAAAGATGATCGTGACGATGATCGCGATGATCAGCACCAGGATGCCGACGAACCCGAGGATGATGCCGGTCAGCCACATGCCCTTCGCCTGCGGCTCCTTGCTCTTGCCGAGGAACCCGAGCACGATGGCCGCGATCGAGAACAGGCCACCGAAGAAGAACCACGACGTGAAGAGGCCGATAATTCCGGCGATCAGCGCGATGATGCTGAGCACGGGCGCCTTCTGAGCCGGGACCCCTGCATACGGCTGTGCGTATGGGTTGACCGGCGGAGCGCCGTACTGCGGTGCGGCAGGCGCTGCGCCATACTGCGGTGCCGCTGGCGAAGCGCCGTACTGCGGAGCTGCAGGCGGAGCCGCGTACTGCGGTGCTGCGGGCGGCGGCACGGGTGCACCGTATGCCGGGGGTGCCGGCGGTGGCGCGTCGTACACCGGCGCAGCGGGCGGTGCGTCATACACCGGCGGTGCGGGCGGCGCGTCGTAGACGGGCGCAACGGGCTCCGCGGGCGGCGCGTCATAGGTCGGCGCGGCAGGCGCAGCCGGCTCCGCAGGAACTTCGGGCTCCGCAGGAACCTCGGGCGCTGGCGGAACCTGCTCGGCCGGAACCTCAGGCTCGCCGTTAGGGATGTTCGGATCGGTCATGAGACCAATCTCCTTTCGTGGTGGTCGGTGTCGCCAGCGTGCCGGCGCGTTCTGGTTTTACTGCGAGACTCGTCTGCCCGGCGCCGCGGGCAGTGTGTCAGTGAGCACTGTGTGTGTGAGCACTGCGTCAGCGAGCACTGTATCGACAAGCGCTGCATCGACAAGCGCTCGGTTGGCACACGCCATTCATTTCCCCCGGTTCCTGAACAAAAGCTGTATCGCAGCCCATAGTGGCATCCCCCTCAGGGGGTGTCAATGTGTAGGACTCCCCATTTTCGGCAGGCGCGAGCGGTCGCGCCGATCAGCGCATCACTTGGATGTCGGTGACCGGCAGCGTCGAATCCGCCCCGAACTCCAGCGTGGACGGCCGATGCCCTGCCATGATCAACTGCGCCGCCAACGCGGCGATCATCGCGCCGTTGTCGGTGCAGAGCGAGAATGCTGGGATCCGTAATGCGATTCCGGCCGCAGCACAGCGTTCAGCGGCCAGTTGACGGATGCGCTCATTCGCAACCACCCCGCCGCCGAGCAGCAGCCGCGGCACCGCGCGGTCGACGCAGGCCGCGACGGCCTTGGTCAGCAGGATGTCTGCGACGGCCTCGCGAAAGCTGGCCGCAACGTCCGCAATCGGAACCGGCTCGCCGGCATCCTGCAGCTTTTCGACCCAGCGTGCAACGGCAGTCTTCAGGCCGGAGAAGGAGAAATCGTAACGGTGTCGTGCCATGTCCTTGGGCTGGCTGAGCCCGCGGGGGAAGCGTATCGCCTTCGGGTTTCCGGATGCCGCAACCCTGTCGATCTGCGGACCTCCCGGATACGGCAGCCCGAGCACGCGCGCGACCTTGTCGAAGGCCTCACCTGCGGCGTCGTCGATGGTTTCGCCGAGCAGTTCGACGTCGGAAACGAGATCCCGCACATGCAACAGGGACGTGTGCCCGCCAGAGACGAGCAGCGCGATGGTGGGCAATTCGAGGTTGCGGCCGGGGCCGCCGTTCACGTCCAAGACGTCGGCGCCGACGTGGCCGACGAGGTGGTTGACGGCGTAGATCGGCTTGCTCAGAGAGACGGCGAGCGCCTTTGCGGCCCCGACACCGACCATGAGGGCGCCCGCGAGGCCGGGGCCGCTCGTGACGGCAACGGCGTCGATGTCCGCGAGTTCGATGCGGGCCTCGGCGACGGCCGCACGGATCGCCGGTTCAAGTTCCTCCAGGTGTGCACGTGCCGCCACCTCGGGCACGACACCGCCGTAGCGGGCGTGCTGATCCATCGACGACGCGATGGTGTTCGACAGCAGACGCATGCCGCGCACGATACCGATGCCAGTTTCATCGCATGAAGTCTCGATGCCGAGTACAAGGGGATCCTGGCGGTTCACAGCTGCTCACCTCCCGTCACGCTCGGTCCGTGAGCGGAGTCGAAGGCTAGCTTCATCACGAGCGCGTCGACGCCGTCAGGCTGGTAATAGTGCGGTCGCACACCGATCTCCTCGAAGCCGAGCGACCGGTAAAGCGCTTGGGCGCCCGGGTTGTCCGCGCGAACCTCCAGGAACACGTCGCGCACCCCGCGTTCGACAGCCTCGGCGATCAGTGCAGCAACCAGTGCCCGTCCAATGCCGTGCCGCCGAGCGCGCGGTGCGACGGCGATGGTCTGGATGTCCGCCTCCGCGGCGCCACGCGGCGCAAGCAGCCCCGCGTAGCCGTCGACGGATGGCCGCGGCGCGCTGGAACGGGACGCTGCGGCATCCTGGATCGCGGCATCCGCTTCGCCGGAGCGCACCGCAACGAGGTAGTAACCGTGTTCGCTGGCTAGCTCGCCGCGCATGGTCGAGCGGGACCAGGCATCCGTCGCGAAGGTCGAGGTCTCGAGCGCCATGATCGCATCGAGGTCTGCGCTGGTGGCTCGACGCAATTGCCAGTCGTCGCTCACGCGGTCACGCGTTTCGGCCCGGCGGATGGGGTGACATCCGGCGAGCGTAGGTACAGCGGTTCGTTGGCTGCAAACGGTCGGCCGTGCTGGTAGGTCAGTTCGGCGAGCATGCCGAGTGCGGCTGCGGAGACGGATGCCGCGTCGAGTCGTGGCAGGTCTGCGTGCGGGAGCGCATCCGGTTTGCAGAGTCCTGGGCCGTCGCTGCGCAGCGGGATGCCGACCTCGTCGACTCCACGATATGCCGACCAGTAGACCTCGCGACGCCGAGCGTCTGTGACGACGAGCAGCGAGCCGGTGTGCCCGAGGCCGTACCGTTCGAAGGCGGCGGCGTCGTGGCTGACGAGCGGCACTACGGGGATGCCCGCGCCGAGCGCGAAGACGCGTGCCGCGGCGATGCCAACTCGCAGGCCGGTGAACGGGCCGGGGCCCATCCCGGCGGCGACGGCGGACAGTTCGCTGACCGCGACACCGGCCTCGGCAAGGCAGTCCGCGATCAGCGAGCCGATGACCTCGGCGTGGCGCATCGTGTCGTCGACGGACCGATCCGCGAGCACTCCCCTGTCGCGATCGACGACGGCGACGCTCGATCCAGCGGAGGTGTCGATCGCGAGCAGCATGCCTTCCAGTTTATGGGCGGCAGCGAAGGGCGGGCGCGGCCCGGTTGAGCGGCCCGGTTGAGCGGCCCGGTTGGGTGTGCCCGGTTGAGTGTGCCCGGTTGAGTGTGCCCGGTTGAGTGTGCGTGGGCTGGCTGAGCCGTGCCGTGCACCGTATTCAGGCTGCGTGACACAGAACAGTGGTCCCCACAGCTTCAACCACCGGTCTGACCTGAATGCGGTGCGGCATCGGTGGAGCTTTCGGCTACAGGCATCCGATCGGGCCGACGTAGCGCGACGCGCGCCGGAGGCATAGCGTTGAACACAGAGAGCTCAAGGGGATGCGCTGTGATGAATGCTGGTCGATTGATTGTCCGTGTTGTGGTCGGAGGACTGTTCTTCGGGCACGGAATGCAGAAACTCGCTGGATGGTTCGGCGGCTCGGGTCTCGAGGGCACCGACAAGATGATGCATGCGCTTGACATGGAACCCGCCCGGCGGAATGCGATCGCGTCTGGTCTGACCGAAGCGGCAGGCGGCGCCGCGCTGATTGCCGGAATGGCCACACCGGTCGCGGCGGCGGGGCTGATGGGCACGATGATCACGGCCATCCGCAAGGTGCACTTCAAGAACGGGGTCTGGAACTCAAATCGCGGCTGGGAGTACAACGCCGTGCTGCTCGCGAGCCTGTTCGCGCTGGTCGAGTCCGGGCCGGGCACATTCTCGCTGGATGCCGCGCGCGGGCGCGTGCGCTCAGGGACCGGATGGGCGCTGGCGACGCTGGCGGCGGGGGCTGCGGCATCCGTCGCGATCGTGGAGGTTGGGCGGCGCAATGCGCAGGCGGCGCGACTGATGGAAGCAAGCGATGCGGCGGCGTCCGAGACCACCCCTCCCGCTGAGCTCAGCGAACCACGGGCCGCCAGCGAGGGCCATGGGCCGTCAGCCTGATCCTGCGGGGCTCGGCCGCATCCAGCGCCACATCCACTGCCGCGGACGCGGCTGCCGCGTCCGCGGCTGCACCGTCACCGGCTGCACCGTCCGCGGCTGCATCGTCACCGTCAGAGTCTGCAACTGCACCCGCGCCGGCACCGCTCGGGCGATCGATCGCAACGTCGAGCCAGGATTCAGCGACACCATCGAGCATGCCCGCGCCCCACTCGACGATCACGACAGAGCGTGCAAAGTCGATGTCGAGATCGTCAAACTCGAGCGCGCTGCCCAGGCGATACGCATCCACATGCACGAGTGAGGCACCCCCGACCAGGCTCGGATGCGTGCGCGCCAGCACGAACGTCGGACTCGTCACCGGCCCGCGCACACCGAGCACGTCGCCGATTCCGCGAGTCAGCGTCGTCTTTCCCGCGCCGAGCGGGCCGTTCAGCACGACCAGATCCCCCGGCCGCAGCAGCGCGCCGAGTTCGCGGCCAAATGCTTCCATCTCGTCAGGGGTCGCAATAACGTAGGCGCGCGCAAGGTGCCCCGACTGCTTCGCAGGCACCGCGTCAACCACCGACGTAGGTCCGGGTCACGCGCCCGCCGATCCGGGCGATGATCTCGTAGTTGATGGTGTCCGCGGCGGCCGCCCACTGCTCTGCAGACGGCATCCCCTGAGCAGGATCACCGAACAAAACCGCCTCGTCTCCGACCGCCACCGGATGCTCGCCCACATCGACGACGAACTGGTCCATCGCGATCCGCCCGCTCACCTGGAAGATCCGCCCGCCGATCTGCACCGGACCGCCGTTGGACGCGCCGCGTGGAATGCCGTCCGCATACCCGAGCGGGATGAGGGCAAGTGTGGTGTCGGCATCCGTTCGATAGGTGTAGCCATACGACACGCCGGTGTCGACGGGCACGCGCCGCACGCCTGCGACGCGCGAACGCAGAGTCATCGCGGGCGTCAGGCCGAGGTCGGCAGAGGAGCGTCCTTCAAGCGGCGACAGCCCGTACATGCCGATGCCGATGCGTACCGCGTTGTACCGAGCAGACGGCACGGTGAGCGCGGCGGTCGTCGCGGCGATGTGCGTCAGCAACGGCGTCAACCCCGCCTGCGCTGCGAGCGCCAGACCCCGGTCGAGTTTGCGAACAGCAGCCTCGTCATACGCCACTGAGGCGTTGGACACATGACTGAAGATCCCGTCGATGCGCACCAGGCCGGCGCGTTCCACCTCCCGCGCTGCCTCGAAGACATGCTCCCACTGCGGTTCCGGAATGCCATTGCGGCTGAGCCCGGTGTCCAGCTTGAGCTGAACGGATGCCGCCCGCCCGCCCGCGCGCGCCGCAGCATCCGCCACTGCCTGCAGCTGCGTCGGAGATGAGATGCCGACGCTGACTCGCGCCGCGAGCGCGACCGTGAAGTCGTCGATCGGGTCGTGCAACCACGCCAGAATCGGTGCTTCGATCCCGGCGGCGCGCAACTCGAGGGCTTCGCCGACATCCGCAACGCCGAGCCAGTCCGCGCCGCCGGCCAGCGCGGCGCGTGCGGATTGAACGGCCCCGTGCCCATAGGCATCCGCTTTCACGACGGCGATGAAATGCTCCGTGCCGGTCAGTTCACGTAGGCGTCGCACGTTGCGGGTGATCGCGCCGAGATCGATGGATGCCTCGCGCCAGGCCCGCTCAGCCATTGCCGCCCTCTGCGATGACGAATGCGCACGCGACGCCTGCGTCGTGCGTCATGGTGAGGTGCACGCTGGCGATACCACGGGCCTCGATGAGCGCAGCGACGGAGCCGTGAAGGGTGAACCCGGGGTCACCCTCTCCGTTGGCGACCACCTCGATGTCGTGCCAGTGCACTCCGTCCGACGACCCGAGGGCCTTGATCAACGCCTCTTTCGCGGCAAACCGAGCGGCCAGCGAGTGTGTCGGCAGCGCGCGTTCGCTCTCAGCGAACAAGCGCTCGACGAGGCGCGGCGTGCGCGACACGGCGCGGTTGAACCGCTCCAGGTCGACAATGTCCACACCGATGCCGAGAATCATCTGCGGCTACTCGACGGTGACGGATTTTGCGAGATTGCGCGGTTGATCGACGTCCAGGCCCTTCGCCGCGGAGAGCTCCATCGCGAAGATCTGAAGAGGCACGACGGCCAGCAGGGGTTCGAAGAGGGGCGCGGCCAGGGGAATGCGCAGCACCTCGTCAGCGAACGGCAGCACGGCGACATCGCCCTCTTCGGCGATCGCGATCACGCGGGCACCACGCGCGCGGATCTCCTGGATGTTCGACACCACCTTCTTGTGCAGCTCGGCCGAACCGCGCGGGCTCGGCACGACGACGAACACCGGTTGGCCCGGCTCGATCAGCGCGATCGGCCCATGCTTGAGTTCACCCGCCGCAAAGCCCTCTGCATGGATGTACGCGAGCTCCTTGAGCTTGAGCGCGCCCTCAAGCGCGATCGGGTAGCCGACCTGGCGGCCGAGGAACAGCACTGCGCGGGTGTCCGCCATCCATTTCGCGAGTTGCTCGATCCGCTCAGCCGACTCCAGAACGGTCGCGATCTTTGCCGGCACGGCCGTCAGTTCACGCACCTGGGCCGCCTGGTCTGCGGCCGACATCGTTCCCTTGACCCGTGCCAGATGCAGCCCGAACAGGTACAGCGCGGTGATCTGTGCGACGAAGGCCTTCGTCGAGGCGACGGCGACCTCGGGGCCAGCGTGCGTGTAGATGACGCCATCCGACTCGCGTGGGATCGTCGCACCCTGCGTGTTGCAGATCGACACGGTGTGCGCGCCCGCATCGCGAGCGTATTTCACAGCCATGAGTGTGTCCATGGTCTCGCCCGACTGGCTGATGGAAACGACGAGGGTCCCCGGCGTGATCACCGGGTCGCGGTAGCGGAACTCGTGGCTGAGGTCGACATCGACCGGCACGCGCGCCCATTTTTCGATCGCGTAGCGGCCGACCATGCCGGCGTAAGCAGCGGTGCCGCAGGCGATGATGACGATGCGGTCGATGCGCGAAAGCACGTTGTCGTCGAGGTCGCTCAGCTCGGGGATGACCACGGCGCCGTCCTGCACACGGCCGCGCACCGTGTTCGCAACGGCATCCGGTTCCTCGCTGATTTCCTTGGCCATGAAGCTGGACCAGCCGCCCTTTTCCGAAGCGGATGCGTCCCACGCGATCTCGAACTCATCCACGTCGACCGCGTTGCCGGCGAAATCCGTGACGCTGACGGCATCCGGGGTGATCGTCACGATCTGGTCCTGGCCGATCGCCATCGCGCGGCGGGTGTGCTCGACGAACGCAGCAACGTCCGAACCGAGGAAGTTCTCGCCGTCGCCGAGTCCGATCACGAGCGGCGAGTTGCGGCGAGCGCCGACGACGACACCGGGCTCGTCCTGATGCACGGCAAGCAGGGTGAACGCACCGTCGAGACGGCCGACGATGCGACGGAACGCCTCACGCAGGTCGCCCGTTTCGCGGTATTCGCGGCCCAGGAGCGCGGCGGCGACCTCGGTGTCCGTCTCGCTTTCGAAGGTGAATCCGTCGGCGATCAGTTCGTCCTTCAGCGCGGCGAAATTCTCGATGATGCCGTTGTGGATCAACGCCAACTTGCCGTCGTCGCCGAGGTGCGGATGCGCGTTGCGGTCGGTCGGCCCGCCATGCGTTGCCCAGCGGGTGTGGCCGATTCCGGTCGAACCATTGCCGAGCGGATGCGCCGCCAAATCATCCACAAGCACCTGCAACTTACCGGCGCGCTTGCGCGTGCCCAGGTGCCCGTCACCGTCGATCACGGCAATGCCCGCAGAGTCGTATCCGCGGTATTCCAGGCGCTTGAGCCCACCGAGCAGCACATCGACACTCTTATCGGTACCGACGTACCCCACGATTCCACACATGCGCCTGATTTTAGCGGGGTGCGCTGAACACTCCCGACATCGCACGCGGTCGGGCGGCGGCCGCTGCGACGCCATGCCGAGCGGGGCACTAGGCTGAACCGTTATGACGGGGACTCGGCCACACACCGACACCGCGGCGACCTCTCCCTTCGTTGAACTCGACCGGGCCGACTGGGCAGAACTTGCCGCCACGACGCGTCTTCCGTTGAAAGAGACCGAGATCGTGCAGCTGCGTGGCCTCGGAGATCCGCTCGATATGCGCGAGGTCGCCGAAGTGTACCTGCCGCTCAGCCGCCTGCTCAGCCTGTATGCGGCCGGCACGAAGCAACTGCACCGTGTCACCAGCGACTTTCTCGGAGAACGGTCAGCGCGGACACCGTTCGCGATCGGAGTCGCGGGTTCCGTCGCCGTCGGCAAGTCCACGATCGCCCGTCTGCTGCGTGAGTTGCTCTCACGATGGGAGGATACCCCGCGCGTCGAGCTCGTCACCACCGACGGGTTCCTGTTTTCGAACGCCGAACTCGCTCGGCGCGGCCTGATGGAGCGCAAAGGCTTCCCGGAGTCGTACGACCGGCGGTCGCTGCTACGCTTCGTGACCGAGGTCAAGAGCGGGGCATCCGAAGTTCGCGCCCCGTTCTATTCGCACCTGAGCTACGACATTGTGCCGGGCGCCCAGATCGTCGTTCGACAGCCCGATGTGCTGATCGTCGAGGGGTTGAACGTGCTGCAACCGGCGGCGGGCGGCCACAACCGGCTCGCGGTCAGCGATCTGTTCGACTTCAGCGTGTATGTGGATGCGCGCACTCGCGACATCGCAACCTGGTACGAGGAACGGTTCCTCAAGTTGCAACGTGGTGCGTTCGCGAATCCGAAGTCGTACTTCCACCGCTTCGCGAGCCTGACCGAGGAGGAGGCCCGTGCGCGTGCCGGCCAGATCTGGACGGACATCAACGAGCCCAACCTGCTCGAGAACATCCGGCCGACGCGCTCACGAGCGAAACTGGTGCTGCGCAAGAGCAGCAATCACACCGTCAACTCGGTGCTGCTGCGCAAGCTGTAGGGCGTCGCCGACGCCGGTCGCTGAGCGAAGCCGAAGCGCCAGCCGGCACTGCACACACCGGTCGCTGAGCGAAGCCGAAGCGCCAGCCGGCACTGCCGCAGGAGCACGTGGTACACAGTGGCCCCTCGGCTGCGCTCAGGGAACGGATCCGGGTGGCCCTTCACTCAGGGAACGAACACTGCCGTGCGCTCCGGGAAATGTGCGTGCGTTTCTCCTATTTCAGATGTCCCTTTTATAAGGCGGACTTGAAATAGCGGAAAGTGCCACATCGAACCCGCGGCCAATGACCCCGACTTGTCTTCGACGGCGCCCGGCGCCGGTGTGCGCCCGCCGGCGTTAGGTAAGCAGGCCGCGCCCAGCGCGGCGCGCCCGTCAACGGCAACCGTGCCGCATTCAGGCTGGGCGACCAGTTTCAGCCGGTGTCGCGTCTTCAGTCGACGGTCCAGCCTGAATACGGCTCAATAGCCCGGTCGCTGAGCGAAGCCGAAGCGTCAGCCTGCAGTGCCGAGCGAACGCGCGGTACACAGTGGCCCTTCGGCTACGCTCAGGGAACGGGATGGGTCGCCCTTCGGTCGCTCAGGGAACGGATGCTCAGACGGCCAGGCGTTCACGCACCACGTCGGCGAGAGCGTGTGCGAAGCGATCGGCGGTGGCCTGGTCTGCGGCTTCGACCATGACCCGAACCATCGGCTCCGTGCCAGAGGGGCGAAGCAGAACACGACCGGAATCGCCCAGCGCCGCCTCCGTGTCGGCGACCGCCGCGGCGATCACTGCGTCGCCATTGAGGCCATCGCGGTCGACGCCACGCACGTTGACGAGGATCTGCGGGAAGACCGTCATGGCGGATGCCAGCTGCTCAAGTGACTTGCCGGTGCTGGCCATCTGGCTCACCAGGTGCAACCCGGTCAGGATGCCGTCGCCGGTCGTCGCGAATTCGCTCATGATCACGTGACCCGACTGCTCGCCACCGAGCGAGAAGTTATTCTCGTTCATCTGCTCGAGCACATACCGGTCGCCGACCTTGGTTTGAACAACCGAGATGTCATTCTCGCGCATCGCGATGCGCAGCCCGAGGTTGCTCATCACCGTTGTCACCAGAGTGCGATCACGGAGCACCCCGCGCTCCGCCATCCCGAGAGCCAAGATCGCCATGATCTGGTCACCGTTGACGATGTTTCCGGATGCGTCCACGGCCAGGCAGCGGTCGGCGTCGCCGTCGTGCGCGATGCCGACGTCCGCGCGGTAGGCGACGACAGCATCCGCCAACTGGGCAAGATGGGTCGAGCCGACGCCGTCGTTGATGTTGATGCCGTCAGGATCGTCACCGATCACGGTGACGCGAGCACCGGCATCCGTGAAAACCTCCGGAGATACGCCGGCCGCGGCACCGTTCGCGCAATCGAGAACGACGTGGATGCCATCCAGCCGATGCGGCAGGCTCGCCAGCAGATGCACGACATAGCGGTCTTCTGCGTCGGCGAACCGGCGGATGCGACCGACGTCACCGCCGGTCGGCGCCAGTTTCGGCTTGCTGAGAGCGGCTTCGATCCGATCCTCGACGACGTCCGGGAGTTTGGTGCCCCCACGCGCGAAGATCTTGATTCCGTTGTCCGGCGCAGGATTATGCGACGCGGAAATCATGACGCCGAAGTCGGCGTCGATATCGGCAATCAGGAAGGCTGTCGCGGGCGTCGGGATCACGCCGGCATCGAGGACGTCGACACCGGAACTCGCGAGGCCGGCCGCCACAGCGGCGATCAGGAACTCACCCGAGACGCGTGGGTCGCGGGCGACCACCGCGACGGGTCTGCGGCCTGCGGCCCGGCGGGCATCCGCGCTGCGACCCTGCGTCAGGACAACCGCGGTTGCCTGCGCAAGGCCGAGCGCGAGGTCGGCTGTGAGATCGCCGTTCGCAAGTCCGCGAACGCCATCCGTACCAAAGAGTCGTGGCATAGGGGCCGAAATCCGAGGCGCTGGTTAGCGCTTCGAGAACTGCGGAGCCTTACGGGCCTTCTTGAGTCCAGCCTTCTTACGCTCCTTGACGCGCGCGTCGCGGCTCAGGAAGCCGGCCTTCTTCAGTGCTGCGCGGTTGTTCTCTTCGTCGATCTGATTCAGCGAGCGGGCAATGCCCAACCGCAGCGCGCCGGCCTGGCCGGACGGGCCGCCACCGCTGATCTTCGCGATCACGTCGTAGCTGCCGAGAAGGTCGAGCACCTTGAACGGGTCGTTGATCAGCTGCTGGTGCAGCTTGTTCGGGAAGTAGTCAGCGAACTCACGTCCGTTGACGGTGATGGTGCCGGCCCCCGGCACGAGGCGCACACGGGCAATGGCCTGCTTGCGTCGGCCGACGGCTGCGCCGGGAACACTGAGCACGGGGCGCGGTGCCTTGACGGCCTCGGTTGCGGGGGTCTCGGTGCTGAAACTCTGGGCGGCTTCGGGAGCCTCGATCTGGTCTGCGATCTTCGCCATGGTCTTTACGAATCCTTTTTCTGTGGTCTCTTACGCCGGCGTCTACTGCGCGACCTGGTCGAAGGCATATGCCTTGGGCTGCTGTGCAGCATGAGGGTGCTCGCTGCCGGTGTAGACCTTGAGCTTGCGAAGCTGGGCGCGACCGATGGAGTTCTTCGGGAGCATGCCGCGCACTGCCTTCTCGACGGCACGAATCGGGTTCTTTTCGAGCAACTCGGCGTAGGTGACGGCGGTGAGACCACCCGGGTAACCCGAGTGGCGGTAGGCCTTCTTCTGCTCGGCCTTTGCGCCGGTCAGGGCAACCTTGTCCGCGTTGATGATGATGACGAAGTCGCCGCCGTCGAGGTGCGGCGTGAACGTCGCCTTGTGCTTTCCGCGGAGCAGAACGGCGGTGTGGCTGGCCAGGCGGCCGAGCACGACATCCGTCGCGTCGATGACGATCCAGTCCCGCTTGAGCTCAGAGGCCTTCGGTGAGTAAGTGCGCGTCACAGTAGTGGCTGCTTTCTTTCGTAAGTTGGGTAGTTCGTGAATCCCGCTCCGTTGGGTGTTCCGTGTTCGGATGAACACTGTTCTGATGAACGCTGTTCTGATCAGCACGGTGGAACGCCGCAGGTGGAGGGCTCAACTTCGGATGTCACGCCATGGACGGCGTAGGCACCAAGAGCCAATAGTACGCGACAACAGGGAGGGCGCGCAAACGCGTCATGATCGAGACGTGCTCGGTGAGTAATTCAGAGTTCGCGACGCGCGCGGGTTTGCTCCGCCCGGTGCGCGAGTTGCGCGTCATCCGGGTACCCGACTTCCAGCAGTGTCAGGCCGCGCGCCGGCAGCACCGTGAACGCGCTCGTGCGCGTCCGGACCTCACGCAGCAGGGCGAGATCACGCACGGCGAGTTTGCCCTCACCGACGGCGACGCACCCTCCGACCAGGGAGCGCACCATACTGTGGCAGAAGGCATCCGCTTTCACCGTTGCGATAAGAACGCCGTCAGCGTCGCGCTGCCAACTGAATTCCTGCAGCGTGCGAATCGTCGTCGCCCCATCGCGCGGCCTGCAGAACGCGGCGAAGTCGTAGAGTCCGGGCAGGCTGCGGGCGGCGGCATCCATCGCCTGCGCGTCGAGTGCAACCGGCAGCCAGGTCGTGCGATGCCGCTGCAGCGGGTCGTGTATGGCGCCGCGGTCAGCGATCCGGTACTCGTAGCGCCGCCAGACCGCTGAGAAGCGGGCATCGAAGCCGACAGGTGCGACGATCCCCCGCCTCACGACGATCTCTGGGAGCGGACCGAGGATGCCGTTGACCCGGTGCGCGAGGGCGGCACCGGCATCCGTCTGCGGCACCGATCCGCCGCGCGGCTTGAGAACGGCTGCGCGCTGCCTGTCGCTGAGATCGACGTGTGCAACCTGCCCGGCAGCATGCACCCCGGCGTCTGTGCGCCCGGCGACCACCAGCGTCGGAACCGGCGGGTGTCGGCGGAACATCGTGGCCAACGCCCGTTCCAGCTCGCCTTGCACGGTGCGCAGCCCGGGCTGCTTGCTCCAGCCGCTGAATGCAGAACCGTCGTAAGCGATATCCAGACGGATGCGCGTGGCCGCGACCTCCACGTCGGTTGGCAATGCAGTCACGCGAGCCATTCTAGGATGCGCCGTGCTCCGCCCGGCGGCGAGCGCACGCTTCAGGTGCGCCGGCCACGAACCACTCAGCCGCAATTGTTAGGGTGAATCGCGATGCCCTCGCTGCGCCTATGACCAACGTCTCCCTGCCGCCCTCCGACTCTGACGCTCGGCCCGCCGTCGCGCGCCCTGCAGCGATCCGCCATTTCGCCGGGCTCGACGGGCTTCGTGCCATCGCGGTTATCGCGGTGATCGTGTATCACCTGTTCCCCGGCCTATTGCCAGGCGGGTTCATCGGCGTCGATGTGTTCTTCGTCATCAGCGGCTTCCTGATCACGAGCCTGTTGATCGGCGAGCGAGCGGCCGCCGGCCGGATCTCGCTCAAACGGTTCTGGCAGCGCAGAGTGGGCCGCCTTGTCCCGGCCCTCGTCGCACTCGTCCTGGCCTGTTGCACCGCGGCGCTGATCTTCGGCGGCGACGTGCTCGTCGGTGTCGGCCGCCAAGTGCTCGGCGCGGCGACGTTCAGTTACAACTGGTTGGACATCGCCGCCGGCAGCAGCTACTTCAACCGCGACGCGCCGGAACTGTTCCGCAACCTGTGGTCGCTTGCCGTCGAAGAGCAGTTTTATCTCGTCTGGCCGTTCCTGCTGATCGTGATTTTCTTGATCCGCAACAACCGCGTGCGGATTGTCGTCCTGCTGACGTTGGCCGCGGCATCCGCTGCGCTGATGTGGCTGCTGTACACGCCCGGTTCGGATGCGACGCGCGTGTATTTCGGTACGGATACCCACAGTTTCGGGCTGATGATCGGTGCGGCACTGGCACTGATCGTGCCGTCTGTGAAGCCGTTGAACCTCGACGCCGGCGAGAGCCCGATGCAGGTGTTCGTGCGCCGCTGGCTGCCGGGGCTCGGGCTGATCAGCTTTGCCGCGGTGTTGACCGCGACCTGGTGGTTGCACGACGATGCGACGATCACCTACCACGGTGGACTTGTGGCGATCAGCCTGCTGACGGCAGTCGTGATCTGGGCGGCCGTGGCGTTAGGCTCGACGCGCGGTTCATCGGGCGTACGGTCCACGCTCGGCGGCGCATTGGATGCCGCTCCGCTGCGCGCGATCGGGGCTCGCTCGTACGGGCTGTACCTGTGGCACTGGCCCATTCTGGTCCTTGTGGCCGCGTCGTGGCCGCTCGGTGCGGATACGCCGGAACGCACGCTCCTGATCGGCGCAGTCGCCCTCGCCATCACGGTGGCCGCCGCTGCCCTGTCGTATCGGTTCATCGAACAGCCCGTGAGTCGGCACGGATTCCGCGGAATCGCCCGCGGGGTGATGGTCCGCCTCCGTGCGTCGCGTCGCGGCAGAGGGCTGGCCATCGCCGGCTTGACGGTCGTGGCTGTGACGCTCGCGGGAACCGGCGCAGCGCTCGCCACAGCGCCCTCGGAGACGAGCGCTCAGGCGCTCATCCAGCGCGGCGAGAAGGCGGTGCAGCAGGAGGGCTCGCCACAGGCATCCGCAGGGGCGACGACGCCGGGGACGCCGGCGACCGCGGGCGCGACCCTGGGCATGGTTGGCCCGGGCGTCGCGGGCGTTCCTGCGACGGGCGCGACCGCGATCCCGGCGGCAGCGGACCCACGCCACAAGCCCATCCCTGATGGCGATCAGCTGACCGCCATCGGTGACTCCGTCATGCTGGCCAGTGCCCCGGAACTGCAGCGGACCTTCCCCGGGATCGCGATCGACGCTGTCGTCTCCCAGCAGCTGCGCGCAGCTCCTGACATCGTGCATTCGATGGCCGCCGCCGGAACGCTGCGGAAGGCGCTGATCATCGGGCTGGGCACGAATGGTTCGATCAGCGCGGACTCGCTCGAGAACATCCGTCAGACCATTGGGCCCGATCGCGAGCTCGTGCTGGTCACGGTGCAGGCGCCGCGCCCATGGACGCCCGGTGTCAACGACACTCTGCGAGCGTTCGCCGCGCAGCACTCTCGAACCGTTGCGCTCGCAGATTGGCAATCGGCGATCGCGCCACACCTTGATGTGCTGGCCGACGACCAGATCCACCCTGGTGCGACGGGAGGCCGAATCTACGCTGCGACGGTTGCGTCCGCGCTCCAGAGCCTGGCCGACCTGCCGCCGATCGACGTGGGCGTCGCACAGGTGTACGGCCCGACGCTGCGGCCGCCCCGCCTGTTGCGCGACCCCGCCGGCGCCCGCTGAGCGACCCGCCCCGCGCTGCGCCGCCATCGGCCGCGTCGCCCGCCACCCAGTCGCCCACCGCTGAGTTGCCTCAACAGTCTACTTTTGAGGCAAGTCACGGGAGGTGCGGCGCGGCTCGCGGCCCTAATTCAGGTTGAATCGAGGGGCAAAGCCGTGAAAGCCGCCACCAGCGGCATCCAGCCTGAATTCAGGCCACTTGTCAGGCAAGCCAGGCGGATGAGGCAAGCCGCGGGGATACGAAAGGGCCCCGACATCCAAACGGATGCGGGACCCTCGCGTTCTGCAGGAACTACTTGGCTTCGTCGTCCTCGCCGGCATCCGTCGCCTGAGCGTCGGCTTCGGTCGCCTCAGCGGCCTTTGCCGTCTCGGCGGCGTCGATCGCATCGACGTCAGCAGAGTCATCCGTCGTCTCGTCGGCGACCTCAGCAGGAGCCTCGTCGACAACCTCGGCCGCAGTCTCTTCAGCGGCCTCAGCAGCCGCCTCGTCGGAAACTTCTTCCACAGTCTCCTCGACGACTGGTGCTGCGGCCTTCGTCGCAGTCGACGTGCCCGACTTCGTGGACTTCACCTTCGGCGACACCGGCTCGAGCACGAGCTCGATCTGCGCCATGGGGGCGTTGTCGCCCTTGCGGTAGCCGAGCTTGGTGATGCGGGTGTAGCCGCCCTCACGCTCCGCGACGAGCGGCGCGATTTCCGTGAACAGCTCGTGCACGACGCTCTTGTCGTGGATGATCGTCAACACGCGACGGCGCGCGTGCAGGTCGCCACGCTTGGCAAACGTGATCAGCCGCTCGGCGAGGGGGCGTAGGCGCTTGGCCTTCGTCTCGGTCGTCTTGATCGACTTGTGCGTGAACAGCGCAGCAGCCAGGTTGGCAAGCATCAACCGCTCGTGTGCTGGGCCGCCTCCGAGGCGGGGGCCCTTGGTGGGCTTAGGCATTATTGTGTTTCTCCAGTGTCTTCAAGGTGTGTAAAGCGTGGACAGGCGAGACTAGACGGTCTCGTCGTCGTAGCCGCTGTAGAAGTGGGCGCCATCGAACCCGGGAACCGAGTCCTTGAGCGACAAGCCCATCTCCGTCAGCTTGTCCTTGACCTCATCCACCGACTTCTGGCCGAAGTTGCGGATGTTCATGAGCTGCGTCTCCGAGAGGGAAACCAGTTCGCTGACGTTGTTGATGCCTTCACGCTTGAGGCAGTTGTATGAGCGCACAGACAGATCGAGGTCCTCTATCGGCATGGACAGCTCGGGGCTGAGCACTGCGTCGACCGGCGCTGGGCCGATCTCGATGCCCTCAGCCTGGTTGTTCAGTTCGCGGGCCAGGCCGAACAGCTCGGTCAGGGTGCGACCGGCGGATGCGATCGCGTCGCGCGGGCTGATCGCCGGCTTCGTCTCGACATCCACGACCAGGCGGTCGAAGTCGGTGCGCTCACCGGCACGCGTCGCCTCGACGCGGTAGGTGACCTTGAGCACGGGCGAGTAGATCGAGTCGATCGGAATCTGACCGGCTTCGCTGTACTCGTTGCGGTTCTGCGTCGCGGAGACGTAGCCGCGACCGCGCTCGATCGTGAGCTCGACCTCGAACTTGGCCTTGTCGTTGAGCGTCGCGATGACGAGCTCGGGGTTGTGGATCTCCACACCGGCCGGGGCCGAGATGTCCGCAGCGGTGACCTCGCCTGCTCCCTGCTTGCGCAGGTAGGCGGTGATCGGCTCGTCATGTTCGCTGGAGACGACGAGACCCTTGATGTTCAGGATGATCTCGGTGACATCTTCCTTCACACCGGGGACGGTGCTGAACTCGTGGAGCACACCATCGATGCGGATGCTTGTGACAGCAGCTCCCGGAATCGAGGAGAGCAGAGTACGGCGCAGGGAGTTACCGAGGGTGTAGCCGAAGCCGGGCTCAAGCGGTTCGATGACGAACCGTGACCGGAACTCCGAAATGTTCTCTTCGGCGAGCGTGGGGCGCTGTGCAATAAGCACTATTTATTCCTTTCGGCCAAGTGTCCGCTATATGACACTTGCGTGAGTGAGGTTATTAAGTTGTGAAGGTACTGAATCGCTGATCGAGTAGCTGCTCGCGAAGCGAGCCGCGTATCGAGATACGGCGTTAGCTTCCGAAACGTCCCGCTGCAGTGCAGGGGTGTCTCGATGCGCTCGCTAGCGCTCGCTTACTCGACCCGTCGTCGGGTCTAGCGTCTTCGCCGGCTAGACCCGACGACGCTTCGGGGGGCGGCATCCGTTGTGCGCCTGCGGCGTCACGTCGTTGATCGAGCCGACTTCGAGCCCTGCAGCCTGAAGCGAACGGATCGCCGTCTCACGACCGGAACCCGGGCCCTTGACGAAGACATCGACCTTCTTCATGCCGTGCTCCTGCGCCTGGCGGGCGGCAGACTCTGCTGCCAGCTGCGCGGCGAACGGGGTCGACTTGCGCGAACCCTTGAAGCCGACTCCGCCGGAGGACGCCCAGCTGATGACGGCACCCTGAGTGTCCGTGATCGAGACGATGGTGTTGTTGAACGTCGACTTGATGTGGGCCTGGCCCACAGCGATGTTCTTCTTTTCTTTCTTACGCGGCTTGCGAACGGCCGACTTGGGTGTTGCCATGATTTCTCCTGAATCCTTAGGGCGCGTGTCCCGCTGGCCGGGGCCTAGCGGGCCTTCTTCTTGCCGGCGACGGTGCGCTTCGGACCCTTGCGGGTACGAGCGTTGGTCTTAGTGCGCTGCCCGCGGACCGGGAGACCCTTGCGATGGCGGATGCCTTCGTAGCTGCCGATCTCCACCTTGCGGCGGATGTCTGCGGCAACCTCGCGACGAAGGTCACCTTCTACCTTGTAGTTGCCTTCGATGTAGTCGCGAAGTGCAACGAGCTGGTCGTCGGTGAGGTCCTTAACGCGGACGTCTCCCGAGATTTCGGTTTCGGCGAGGGTCTTGAGGGCCCTCGTGCGGCCGACACCGTAGATGTACGTCAGTGCGACCTCCACGCGCTTCTCGCGCGGGATGTCGACGCCTGCTAGACGTGCCATTGTGGCTTCTCCTGTGAGTGAGTGGAGGTCTGTAACAGCTCCGGTGCCCCGGCCTCCAACCGAGGGTGTCCCCCGCGCATGCGGGATCTGGTGCTGCTATTTTCGATATTCAGTTATGTTCCGTAGCTCTAACCTTGGCGCTGCTTGTGGCGCGGGTTCTCACAAATGACCATGACCCGACCGTTACGGCGGATCACTTTGCACTTGTCGCAGATCTTTTTGACGGAGGGCTTAACCTTCATTTTTCTTACCTTTTCGCTGTCATCGTACCCACGCCCGGGTTTCGATACGCGGCTCGCTTCGCGAGCAGCTACTCGACCACCGGTCCTTGCAGGCCGTTACTTATCCAGCACGCGTTACTTGTAGCGGTAGACGATGCGGCCACGGGTCAAGTCGTAGGGGCTCAGTTCGACAATCACCCGGTCCTCGGGGAGGATGCGGATGTAGTGCTGACGCATCTTGCCCGAGATATGGGCAAGCACCTTGTGTCCGTTGGTCAACTCGACGCGAAACATCGCGTTGGGCAGAGCCTCGACAACAGAGCCTTCGATCTCAATGACGCCGTCTTTCGCCATATCCTCACTATTCGTTAATGAATACTGTCGCTAAAAGTATTGTGTGATGGTCGTGCGTTGGATTGTGGTGCCGTATCGCCGCACGGCGGGCACACCTCTGCAGGCAGTGCAAGACACCAAGGATCAATCTTATGGTATTCAGGGCGTTTGCGCCACTTGAGATTCGGCAGCCCACAGCGAACACACGGTCGCAGAACGCTCAGGCGTCGCGCGCAAGCAGTGCCGCGTTCATCCGGTCTGTCATGGGGTGGTCGACGGAGAGCTGAACCCCATCGAGGTGTGTGACCGGCGCGGCCAGTCGCACGCTCGAGACGAGCCAGATGCCGTCCGAATCCGCCAACTCACTCACCGGAATCAGCACGTGATCCGTGCCGAATCCGGCGCTGCGATAGAAGTCGAATAGTGCGAGCTGCGCGGTGCCCGGCAGGATTCCGATGTCCGTGCGCGGCGTCAGAAACGTATCGCCGTGTCGGATGATCACAGTCGAGGTGGGCGCCTCCATGACGAAGCCGTCCGAGCTGACGAAGATCGCGTCATCCGCCCCGCGTCGACGCGCCTCGCGCTGGGCGGCCATGTTCACCGCATAGGACAGCGTCTTTGCCCCGGCGAGCAGCCACGGGGCGCGTCGGGCAATCTCGCTCGGGTAGCCGCGATCCAGAGTGACGACCCGGATGCCCGCGATCCGTTCCGCGAACACGCTTCCGGCCTCGCTCGCCACGATCCACCCGGTCGGGCGGTCTGCCCCCTCGATCCCGCGGGTCAGAACGAGTTTCAGACCGCACTGCACGTCGGTCGGCAGAGTGGCGGCCGCGATCCGGATCGCCTCGCGCCATTGTTCTTCATTGGGCACGGGCAATTCGAGCAGGGTCGCAGAGTTTGCGAGCCTGGCGAGATGTGCGGCGACCGACTGAGGATGGCCGGCGATCACACCGAACGTTTCGAAGATGCCATCCCCGCGCGAGGCACCGAGGTCGGTCACCTGCAGGGTCGGGGCATCCGCTTCGACGCGGTGCACGGTTGACGCCCACCCTCCTTCGGGCGCGTTGCTGCCGTCTGGGTGGATGTCGATCGTGAAGATCACCGGGTCGCTCATGTATCGACTCTAATCTCACTGCGTGCTGGCCACCCGCACTCGCTGGTCGAGTAGCCGCCGGCTACTCGACCAGCGGGAGTCGCTCGCCGGTACCCGACCACGGGACTGGTGTCAGCTATGCGGGGCGCACGGGCGTGATGCCGAACGGAGCGAGTCCGGCCGCACCGCCGTCTTCCGCGGTCAGCACCCAGATGCCGTCCTGATGCACGGCAACGCTGTGCTCCCAGTGCGCGGCGGCGAGGCCGTCCTCCGTGGCAACAGTCCAGCCGTCGTCCCGCACGAAGGTCTCCGGGCTGCCGAGCACGACCATCGGTTCGATCGCCACAACCAGGCCCGGGCGCACCTCTGGACCCTTTTGCCGCACGCTGTAGTTGAACACGGGCGGCGCTTCGTGCATGCTCCGGCCGATGCCGTGGCCGACATAGTCGGTGAGGATGCCGTAGTGCGCCACCTGCCCTGAGCTTGTCGAAGGGTGAGAGCGGATGTAGCCCTCGATCGCGTCACCAACCTCGTTGAGGTAGCCGGCCTGCGCCAGCCGTGCGATCCCGTGCCACAGCGACTGCTCGGTCACATCGCTGAGCTCGCGGCGCTGGGCGACCACTGCCGGATGCGTCGGGTCGTCCAGAACGACGGAGATCGCCGCATCCCCGTTCCAACCTCCAAGAATCGCGCCGCTGTCGACGGAGAGAATGTCGCCGGGCTGCAGAACGCGCGACCCAGGGATTCCGTGCACGACATCCTCATTGACCGAGGCGCAGATGGTGTGGTGGTATCCGGCCTCGAGCTTGAAGTTCGGTTTGCCCCCACGCGCCACGATGGCGGCCTCTGCGAGGGCGTCCAATTCACCGGTGGTGATGCCGGGTCGCACCGCAGCACGGACCGCGGCCAGGCTGTCGGCGGTGGCGAGCCCTGGTTCGATCATCAGCCGCAATTGGGCGGGTGATTTGTAGATCGATCGGCGCAGACTCACGCCCATTTGACACGTCCGCTTGTGGGAACGGGTTCCGTCGCGTGATACTCGGCCCGATAGTGCTCAGGTGGTAGCAAGTTCGTCGACCTCACCGATGCCGCGCTCCGCCAACGCCGAGCGAATGCGATCCGCGATCTCGTCGGCATCCCCCAGCCCGTCGACTTCGACGAGCAGGCCGCGCTCACGATAGACCTCGATCAGCGGCGCCGTCTCGCGCAGGTAGACCTGCTGGCGGTGCCGGATGGCTTCTTCCGTGTCATCGGCACGCCCCTGCTCGTGAGCGCGCTTGGTCAGGCGCAAGACGATCTCATCTTGGTCGGCGACGAGACGCACAACCGCTTCGAGCGGCTGGCCGCGCTCTGCGAGCAATTCGTCGAGATAGCCGACCTGTTCCAGGGTGCGCGGGTAGCCGTCGAGCAGGAATCCGTTGTGGCAGTCCGGCTCGCCCAACCGCTCCGTGACGATCGCGTTGGTCAGCGAGTCCGGCACGTAGTCGCCGGCGGAGACGATCGCCTTCACCTGAAGTCCGAGCGGCGTCTCGTTGGTGATGTGGTAGCGGAAGATGTCCCCCGTCGAGATCTCCGCGATGCTGAAGTGCGTGCCGATGAAGCGGGCCTGAGTGCCTTTTCCTGCACCGGGCGGCCCAACGATGAGCAGACGTGCTCCACGAGCCGCGTTCCGATCTTCGTTTGCATCGCTCATCGCAGCAGCCCCTCGTAGTGCCGTTGCTGTAGTTGCGAGTCGATCTGCTTCACCGTCTCAAGGCCGACGCCGACGATGATCAGCACGGATGCGCCGCCGAACGGGAAGTTCTGCGCGGTTCCCAACATCGCGAAGGCGATCAGCGGAATCAATGACACGATCGCCAGATAGATCGACCCGGGCAGTGTCACACGGGTGAGTACGAAGTCGAGGTATTCGGCGGTCGGGCGCCCGGCACGGATGCCGGGGATGAAGCCGCCGTACTTCTTCATGTTGTCGGCGACCTCTTCGGGGTTGAACGTGATCGCCACGTAGAAGTAGGTGAAACCGATGATGAGTAGCGCGTACAACAGCATGTACAGCGGGTGATCGCCGTTGGTCAGGTTGTTGGTGACCCAGGTGACCCACGCTGCCGGCTGCTTGCCTGCGGCCGGCTGGTTGAACTGCGCGATCAACGCGGGCAGGTAGAGCAGCGATGACGCGAAGATGATCGGGATCACGCCGGCCATGTTCACCTTGATCGGAATGTAGGTGTTGTTGCCGCCGTATGTTCGTCGACCGACCATCCGTTTGGCATATTGCACCGGAATGCGCCGCTGCGATTGCTCGACGAAGACGATCGCGAAGACGATCGCTATTCCGACGACCAGCACGAGGAGGAACGTCTCGAAGTTCTTCGACTGCGCAACCGACCACAGCGAGGTGGGGAACTGTGCGGCGATCGAGATGAAGATCAGCAGCGACATTCCGTTGCCGACGCCGCGCTCGGTGACGAGCTCACCCATCCACATGATGAGGCCGGTGCCCGCGGTCATCGTGATGACCATGAGCAGAACCGCGTACCAGGAGTCGTCAGTGATCAGCTGGGTGCACGCGGTGTTGCTGTTGCTGCCGAACAGTGCGCCGCTGCGTGCGACGGTGATCAGCGTTGTGGACTGCAGAACGCCGAGCGCGATCGTCAGGTAACGCGTGTACTGCGTCAGCTGCGACTGGCCGGCCTGGCCCTCCTTGTGGAGGGTCTCGAAGTGTGGGATGACCACGCGCAGCAACTGCACGATGATCGATGCGGTGATGTACGGCATGATGCCGAGTGCGAACACCGACAGCTTCAGCAGCGCGCCACCGCTGAACAGGTTGACCAGCTCATACAGGCCGGTCGAGCCCTGGTTGGATGCCAGACATGTCTGCACGTTCGCAAAGTCGACGAACGGCGTCGGAATGAACGATCCGAGGCGGAAAATGGCGAGGATCGCCAGCGTGAAGCCGATCTTCTTGCGGAGATCCGGCGTGCGGAAGATCCGCACTATGGCGCTAATCAAGGGGCGTCCTGCTTTCCTGTAACGAGACAGTCGGGCGGTTGGGTATGCCAACCACCCGACTGCACTACTTTACGGGTTTGATCGGATTGAACAATCCAATCCAACCGGGTCTAGTTGACGGAACCGCCAGCGGCCACGATCTTCTGCTCAGCAGAGCCGGAGACCTTGTCGACTGCAACATTCAGCTTAACCGCAATGTCACCCGTGCCAAGAACCTTGACCTTCTCGTTCTTGCGAACGGCACCCTTCTGCACGAGGTCGGTGATGGTGACATCGCCACCCACCGGGTACAGTTCGGCCAGCTTCTCGAGGTTCACGACCTGGTACTCGACGCGGAACGGGTTCTTGAACCCGCGCAGCTTCGGCGCACGCATGTGGAAGGGCAACTGCCCTCCCTGGAAGCCGGGGCGCACCTGGTAGCGCGCTTTGGTCCCCTTGGTTCCACGACCGGCAGTCTTACCCTTCGAACCCTCACCGCGTCCAACGCGAGTGCGGTCTTTCTTGGCACCGGGAGCCGGGCGCAGGTGGTGAACCTTCAGTACGTGCTCACGGGTCTCCGCGGGCTCTACCTTTTTCGCAGGCGCCTTCTTGGCGGTCCCGGAGCTTGCCGCAGCAGCGGATGCCTTCTCGGAAGCAGGCTTCTTCTCGGAAGGTGCCTTCTTCTCAGACGCGGCCTTCTTCTCGGAAGGAGCCTTCTTCTCAGACGCGGCCTTCTTCTCGGACGCGGCCTTCTTCTCAGACGCGGCCTTCTTCTCGGACGCGGCCTTCTTCTCGGCAGGAGCCTTCTTGTCGGCAGCCGGCTTGTCCGAAGCAGCAGCCTTTTTCGGCGCGGTCGCCTTCTTCTCGGCCGGGCTCGTGGCCACAGTCTCTTTATCTTCGGGCATTAGTCAATCTCCTCGACCTTCACCAGGTGAGCTACGGTACGCACGTACCCGCGGTTCTGCGAGTTGTCCTCGCGCACAACCGAATCACCGATGCGATGCAGTCCCAGGCTTCGAAGGGTATCGCGCTGGTTCTGCTTCTCACTAATTTTGGACTTGATCTGCGTCACTTTCAGGCGAGCCATCAGACACCTTCCTTCACAGCACCCTGGCGAGCCGCCGCAGCAGCCTCTGCCGCCCGCGCCTCGATCCGCAGCAAACGTGCGGGGGCAACCTGGTCGTAGTCGAGCCCCCGCCGGGCAGCAACAGCGCGAGGTTCCTCAAGCTGCTTCAGCGCCGCCACGGTCGCGTGCACGATGTTGATTGTGTTAGAGGAACCCAGCGACTTGCTCAGCACGTCGTGGATGCCTGCACACTCGAGCACGGCGCGCACCGGGCCACCGGCGATAACACCGGTACCGGCGGCGGCGGGACGCAGCAGCACGACGCCGGCCGCGGCCTCACCCTGCACGGGGTGCGGGATCGTCTTGTCGACGCGGGGAACGCGGAAGAAGTTCTTCTTCGCCTCTTCAACGCCCTTGGAGATCGCGAGCGGAACTTCGCGGGCCTTGCCATAGCCGACACCGACGAGTCCGTTGCCGTCTCCGACGACGACCAGAGCGGTGAAGCTGAAGCGACGACCACCCTTGACGACCTTGGAGACGCGGTTGATGGTCACAACGCGCTCGAGGAACTGGCTCTTGTCCGAGTCCCGACCGCCACGGTCACGACCACCTTGGTTGCGGTCACGACCGCCGCCACCACCGCCGCCGCGACGGTTGTCACGCGCGTTGTCACGGCTCGTCGTGTCACTGCCCGCAGCGGTCTCAACCGGCTTCTCAGCCGCCTGGTCGGCGCTCGACTGGGCACTACCCGTCTGGGCACCCCCCGACTGGGCACTACCCGTCTGGGCAGCACTCGACTGGTCAGCACTCGACTGCGTAGCACTCGTTTGGGCAGCGGCCACGTCCTGCTCCTTCGTTTCGTCCTTTGCGGGCACGCCGTTAGCTGGCGCGGCGTTCTCTGGCACAGTGCTCACAGGTCCAATCCACCCTCTCGAGCTCCATCGGCGAGTGCAGCAACGCGTCCCGCGTACTTGTTTCCACCGCGGTCGAACACGACGGCGTCGATTCCGGCCTGCTTGGCGCGCTCGGCGACGATTTCGCCGACCTTATGCGCTTTGGCCTTCTTGTCTCCGTCGAAGCTGCGCAGGTCCGTTTCGAGCGTCGATGCTGAGACGAGGGTGTGACCCTTGCTGTCGTCGACGACCTGCACGAAGATGTGCCGTGCCGAACGGGTGACCACCAGGCGAGGACGAACCTCCGTGCCGACGATCTTCTTGCGAAGACGGGCGTGCCTGCGGTTACGCGCGGCTGATTTGGTTTTGATAGCCATGCTTACTTACCACTCTTTCCGGCCTTGCGGCGAACGACTTCACCGGCGTAGCGGATGCCCTTGCCCTTGTAAGGCTCAGGTTTGCGAATCTTGCGGATGTTCGCGGCAACCTCACCGACGGCCTGCTTGTCGATTCCGGTCACAGTGAGCTTGTTGTTGCCCTCAACCGTGAAGCTGATGCCTGCTGGCGGCTCGACGTTGACCGGATGCGAGAAGCCGACCGCGAACTCGACGCCGCTGCCCTTCTGCGCGACGCGATAACCGGTGCCGACGATTTCCAGACCCTTGGAGTACCCCTGGGTGACTCCGATGATCTGGTTATTGATGAGCGTGCGGGTGAGGCCGTGGAGCGAACGCGACTCGCGCTCGTCATCCGGGCGGGTTACGAGAACCTGGTTCTCCTGCAACGCGACCTCGATCGGGCTTGCGACGACGAGCGACAGTTCACCCTTCGGGCCCTTGACGGTGACGGCCTGGCCGTCGATCTTCACATTGACCCCAGCTGGGATGTCGATGGGCAGTCTTCCAATACGCGACATGACGTGATTACCACACGTAGGCGAGGACTTCCCCACCCACGCCCTTCTTATCGGCCTGGCGGTCGGTGAGCAGACCGGAGGAGGTGGACAGGATTGCGACGCCGAGGCCGCCCATCACCGTGGGGATTTCGGTCGACTTCGCGTAGACGCGGAGGCCCGGCTTCGAAACGCGCTTGATGCCCGAGATCGAGCGTTCGCGGTTCGGCCCGAACTTGAGGTCCAGCGTGAGCGTCTGTCCGACGCGCGCGTCTGCCACAGACCAGTCGGCGATGTAGCCCTCGCGCTTCAGGATCTCAGCGATGTGAGACTTCAGCTTCGAGTGCGGCATTGAAACGGTGTCGTGGTGCGCCGAGTTGGCGTTCCGCAGTCTGGTCAGCATGTCTGCGACCGGATCTGTCATTGTCATTTCGTGTGTTTCCTTTGTTCATCAGGTTTCGAGCGCCGTTACACGACGACCGACCTTCGATGGTGTCCCGGCGCTTCGACTTCGCTCAGCGACCGGAGTGGGGTATTCAGTTGTTTTCGGCCTGCCTGAACGGGAAGCCGAGCGCCTTCAACAATGCGCGGCCCTCGTCGTCATTCTTGGCGGTCGTGACGACAGTGATGTCGAAGCCGCGAACGCGATCGATCTTGTCCTGGTCGATCTCGTGGAACACTGCCTGCTCCTGGAGACCGAACGTGTAGTTGCCGTTGCCGTCGAACTGCTTGTCGCTCAGGCCGCGGAAGTCGCGGATGCGCGGAAGCGCGAGCGACAGCAACCGGTCGAGGAACTCCCAGGCTCGGTCACCGCGCAGCGTCACGTGGGCGCCGATCGGCTGGCCTTCGCGGAGCTTGAACTGGGCGATCGACTGCCGGGCCTTCGTGATCTGCGGCTTCTGGCCGGTGATCTTGGTGAGGTCCGCCACAGCGCCGTCCATGACCTTGCCGTCGCGGGCAGCGTCACCGACACCGGTGTTCACGACGACCTTGACAAGGCCTGGTACTTGGTGAACGTTGGTGAATCCGAAGTCCTTCTGCAGTTGCGGAAGGATCTCGCTCTTGTACTTCTGCTTCAGGCGCGGCTGGGCTGTCTTCGCAGACACCGAACCAGTCGTCGCAGCAGTTGCAGTCTCACTCATTACAGGTCCTTACCTGACTTCTTCGCGTAACGAACGCGGACCGTCTTCGTGACGCCGTCCTTCGTTACCGTCTCGTTGCGGTGACCGACACGCGTCGGCTTCTTGGTCTCGGGGTCGACCACTGCCACATTCGAGATGTGGATCGGTGCCTCGTGTGTCTCGATGCCGCCTGTCGTTGAGCCGCGCTGCGTCTGCCCGACCTTGACGTGCTTCTTGACATAGTTGACGCCTTCGACGATGACCCGGTTCTTCTCGACCTGGACCTCGATGACACGACCCTGCTTGCCGCGGTATCCACCGCGGGCCTCGGTCGCGCCCGTGATGACCTGAACGAGGTCACCCTTCTTGATGTTCGCCATGACTTAGATAACCTCCGGTGCCAGCGAGATGATCTTCATGAACTTCTTGTCGCGAAGCTCGCGACCGACCGGTCCGAAGATACGCGTGCCCCGGGGGTCACCGTCGTTCTTCAAGATCACTGCGGCGTTCTCATCGAACTTGATGTACGAGCCGTCTGCGCGACGCGTCTGCTTGACCGTGCGAACGATGACCGCCTTGACGATGTCACCCTTCTTCACGTTGCCGCCGGGGATTGCATCCTTGACGGTGGCGACGATGACGTCACCCAGGCCGGCGTATCGACGCCCGGAGCCGCCGAGCACGCGAATGGTCAGGAGCTCCTTGGCGCCGGTGTTGTCGGCGACCTTGACTCGTGATTCCTGCTGAAGCATTTCTGTGTCCTCTTCTCAAGCAAGCCGGGCGGGGCTTACTTGGCCTTCTCGAGAATCTCGACCAGGCGCCAGCGCTTCGTGGCGCTGAGGGGACGGGTCTCGTTGATGACGACCAGGTCGCCGATGCCGGCGCTGTTCTGCTCGTCGTGCACCTTCACCTTGGAGGTGCGGCGGATGACCTTGCCGTACAGGGGGTGCTTCACGCGGTCTTCGACCTCGACGACGATGGTCTTGTCCATCTTGTCGCTGACGACGTATCCGCGACGTGACTTGCGGTAGTTGCGTGCTGCGGCGTCTTTGACGTCGTGGGCGCTCGACCCGGTCGCGGGCTTGCCCTCTGCCTCAGCAGCGATATTCTGAGCGGCCATGTTCACGCCTCCTTCGTCTCTTCGGTGGTGGTTTCTTCAGTGCCGGCGGCGTCTGTGGCGGCTGCATCAGCAGCGGCCGAGCCAGCAGCATCCGTATCCTCGGCGGCATCCGCTTCTGCGGCAGCCTTCTTGGACTTCTTGGCCGCCTTGACGGGGATCTCGACGACCAACGGCGTTGCCCGGATGCCGAGCTCGCGTTCGCGAATCACGGTGTAGATCCGCGCGATGTCGCGCTTGACGGCGCGCAGACGGCCGTGGCTTTCGAGCTGGCCGGTTGCGGACTGGAAGCGCAGGTTGAACAGTTCTTCCTTGGCCTTCTTCAGTTCATCGCTGAGCTTGCCCTCGTCGAACGTGTCGAGGTCTTCCGGGGTGAGTTCCTTGGATCCGATCGCCATTATGCGTCGCCCTCCTCGCGCTTGATGATGCGTGCCTTGAGGGGCAGCTTGTGGATGGCACGGGTCAGCGCCTCGCGGGCCAGCGTCTCATCGACGCCGGCGACCTCGAACAGCACGCGACCCGGCTTGACGTTTGCGACCCACCACTCGGGTGAGCCTTTACCGGAACCCATGCGGGTTTCAGCCGGCTTCTTCGTGATCGGGCGGTCGGGGTAGATGTTGATCCACACCTTTCCACCGCGCTTGATGTGCCGCGTCATGGCGATACGAGCCGACTCGATCTGACGGTTGGTCACATATGCGGGCGTGAGCGCCTGGATGCCGAACTCACCGAACGACACCTTCGTGCCGCCGGTCGCCTGACCGCTGCGACCCGGGTGGTGCTGCTTTCGGTGCTTGACTCTACGTGGAATCAACATGATTAAGCGCTAGCCCCTTCTGCAACCGGGGCGCTGTCCTGCGCACGGGGCGCACGACGCGGGCGGTCGCTGCGCTCGGGGCGGGACGACTTGGCGCCGGCCTGCTCGCGAGCAAGTTCCTTGTTGGTGATGTCACCCTTGTAGATCCACACCTTCACGCCGATGCGGCCGAACGTGGTCTTGGCCTCGTAGAAGCCGTAGTCGATGTTCGCGCGCAGCGTGTGCAGCGGCACACGACCCTCGCGGTAGAACTCGGACCGGCTCATCTCGGCGCCGCCGAGGCGACCGGAGACCTGGATGCGAACACCCTTCGCACCGGCGCGCTGAGCACCCTGCAGACCCTTGCGCATCGCGCGGCGGAATGCAACGCGAGCGGAGAGCTGCTCGGCGATGCCCTGGGCGACGAGCTGGGCATCCGCTTCGGGGTTCTTGACCTCGAGGATGTTCAGCTGGATCTGCTTGCCGGTGAGCTTCTCGAGATCGGCGCGGATGCGCTCGGCCTCGGCGCCACGGCGTCCGATCACGATGCCCGGGCGGGCGGTGTGGATGTCGACGCGGACACGGTCACGGGTGCGCTCGATTTCGATGCGCGAAACGCCGGCGCGGTCGAGCTGCTTGGCGAGCAGACGACGGATCTTGACGTCCTCCGCCACGAAGTCGGCGTAACGCTGACCCGGCTTGGTGCTGTCGGAGAACCAGCGCGACACGTGGTCGGTGGTGATTCCCAGACGGAAGCCGTATGGATTGACTTTCTGACCCATTACTTGCTCGCCTTCTTCTGCGCGGCCGCGCGGCTTGTTGCAGCAACTTCTTCGGCCGCCTCCGGTGTTGAGACAACGACCGTGATGTGGCTGGTGCGCTTCAAAATCTGGAATGCGCGTCCCTGGGCGCGGGGCTGGAAACGCTTGAGGGTTGTTCCCTCATCGACGAATGCCTGGCTCACGTACAGGTCCTGCTCATCCAGGTAGGTGTTCGAATTGTCGGCCTTGACTCGCGCGTTTGCCATTGCGGATGCGACGAGCTTGTATACCGGCTCGCTCGCTCCCTGGGGCGCGAACTTCAGGATGGCCAGGGCCTCGACGGCCTGCTTGCCACGGATCAGGTTGACGACGCGACGGGCCTTCTGAGGCGTAACGCGGATGTGACGCACGCGTGCGATCGACTCCACCATTTCTTTCTCCTCCTTTTCGTCCCCGCGCTTAGCGGCGACGACCCTTCTTGTCGTCCTTCACGTGACCGCGGAAGGTGCGGGTCGGGGCAAACTCGCCGAGCTTGTGTCCGACCATGGACTCGGTGACGAACACCGGGATGTGCTTGCGACCGTCGTGCACTGCGATGGTGTGACCCAGCATGGCCGGGACGATCATCGAGCGACGTGACCAGGTCTTGATCACGTTCTTGCTGCTGGCTTCATTCGCCGAGATCACCTTGCGAAGCAAGTGTTCGTCGACGAAGGGGCCCTTCTTCAGACTGCGTGGCATCTTCTTGACTCCTACTTACGCTTCTTGGACGCGGTGCGGCGGCGGACGATGAGCTTGTCGCTCTCCTTGTTGGGATGGCGAGTGCGGCCTTCCTTCTGGCCCCACGGGCTGACCGGGTGGCGTCCACCGGAGGTCTTGCCCTCACCACCACCGTGCGGGTGGTCGACCGGGTTCATGGCGACACCGCGAACGGTCGGGCGGATGCCCTTCCAGCGATTGCGGCCGGCCTTGCCCCAGTTGATGTTGCCCTGCTCCGCGTTGCCGACCTCACCGATCGTTGCGCGGCAGCGGGCATCCACGTTGCGGATTTCGCCGGAGGGCAGACGCAGCTGCGCGTACGGGCCGTCCTTCGCCACGAGGCGAACGGATGAGCCGGCAGACCGTGCCAGCTTGGCACCGCCGCCCGGCTTCAACTCGATCGCGTGGATCACGGTACCGGTGGGGATGTTCTTCAGCGGCAGGGCGTTGCCCGGCTTGATGTCCGCGCCCGCGCCCGACTCGACGACGTCGCCCTGCGAGAGCTTGTTCGGTGCCAGGATGTAACGCTTGGTGCCGTCCACGAAGTGCAGCAGTGCGATGCGCGCCGTGCGGTTCGGGTCGTACTCGATGTGCGCGACCTTGGCGTCGACACCGTCTTTGTCATTGCGACGGAAGTCGATGACGCGGTACTGACGCTTGTGGCCGCCACCGATGTGACGCGTGGTGATGCGGCCCTGATTGTTGCGGCCACCGGTCTTGGAGAGGGGGCGAAGCAGCGACTTCTCCGGGGTCGAGCGGGTGATCTCCGCAAAATCTGCGACGGAAGATCCGCGACGACCCGGGGTCGTGGGCTTGTACTTACGAATAGCCATTGTTATTCCTTATGCTCCCTAGCCGACAGCCGTGAAGATGTCGATCGAGCCGGACTTGAGCGTGACGATGGCGCGCTTGGTGTCCTTGCGCTTGCCGATCCCGAACTTCGTGCGGGTTGCCTTGCCCTGACGGTTCAGCGTGTTCACCGATGCGACCTTGACCTTGAAGATCTTCTCGATCGCGAGCTTGATCTCTGTCTTGTTCGAGCGCGGGTCGACAACGAAGGTGTACTTGCCTTCGTCGATCAGGCTGTAGCTCTTCTCGGAAACCACCGGGGCGATGATGACATCGCGCGGGTCCTTGTTGATGGCGGGCATTATGCGACCACCTCTTCCTTATCGGTCGCGTCGGTCTCGTCGGTCGCTTCGGTCGTTGAGCTTGTCGAAACGCGCTTGCTCGAGATGAAACCGTCGATCGCTGCGTGGGTGAAGATGATGTCGTCACTCACCAGCACGTCGTAGGCGTTCAACTGGTCGTACGTCAGCGTGTGGACGGTTGGGATGTTGCGCACGCTCTTGACGCTGATCTCGTCGCCGCGCTCAAGCACGATGAGCACGTGACGGGATGTCGCGATCTGGTCGAGCAACGTGATGACGGCCTTCGTCGACGGGGTCTCACCGAGGGCGAGCGACTCGACGACGTGCAGGCGCGCGCCGCGGGCGCGATCGCTCAGCGCGCCGAGCAGTGCTGCGGCGATCATCTTCTTGGGGGTGCGCTGTGCGTAACTGCGCGGCGTTGGCCCGTGGACGATGCCACCACCGGTCATCTGGGGGGCGCGGATCGAACCCTGACGGGCACGACCGGTTCCCTTCTGCTTGAACGGCTTGCGGCCTGCACCGGAAACCTCGCCACGGTTCTTGACCTTGTGCGTGCCCTGGCGGGCAGCGGCAAGCTGAGCGACGACGACTTGGTGGATGAGCGGAACGTTGACCTGCACGTCGAACAGTGCGGCGGGCAACTCAACAGAGCCGGCCTTCGCGCCCGTGACGTCGATGACATCCAGCGTTGTGGCCGTGTCAGCGGCGGCGGTGTCTTTTACATCTGGCATGAGTGTTACGCCCCCTTCACTGCGTTGCGAACGAAAACGATGCGACCGCGGGCACCTGGGACGGCGCCCTTGACCAGCAGCAGGCCCTTCTCGGCGTCAATCGCCTGCACGGTCAAGTTGAGTACGGTTACGCGATCGCCACCCATCCGGCCCGCCATGCGCATGCCCTTGAAGACGCGGCTCGGGGTCGAAGACGCACCGATCGAGCCCGGCTTGCGGTGGTTACGGTGCGAACCGTGCGACGAGGAGACGCCCTTGAAGTTGTGTCGCTTCATCACACCAGCGAAGCCCTTGCCCTTTGAGGTGCCGACGACGTCGATGCGCTCGCCGGGCTCGAAGGTGCTCTCTGCGGTCAGTTCCTGACCGAGGCTGTAGCCAGCGGCATCCGCTGTGCGCAGCTCGGTGAGGTGACGGCGCGGCGTGACGCCGGCGGCCTCGAAGTGGCCGGTCGACGGCTTGTTCGCCTTGCGCGGGTCGATCTGCCCGTAGGCGATCTGCACGGCCTTGTAGCCGTCGCGCTCAGGAGTGCGGAGCTGGGTCACAACGTTCGTGCCGACCTCGATGACGGTGACGGGGATGAGCTTGTTGTTCTCGTCCCAGACCTGGGTCATGCCGAGCTTCGTGCCGAGGAGGCCTTTGACGGTCTTGTTCTCAGTGGCAGACAAGTTTGCGTTTAGCATCGGTACCCCTACAGCTTGATCTCGATGTTGACATCGGCAGGAAGGTCGAGGCGCATAAGCGAGTCGACGGCCTTCGGTGTCGGGTCGATGATGTCGATCAGACGCTTGTGGGTGCGCATTTCGAAGTGCTCCCGGCTGTCCTTGTACTTGTGAGGCGAACGGATAACGCAGATCACGTTCTTCTCGGTCGGAAGCGGCACGGGGCCAACGACGGTTGCACCCGCGCGGGTGACCGTGTCGACGATCTTGCGTGCCGAGGTGTCGATGACCTCATGGTCATACGACTTAAGTCGAATGCGGATCTTCTGTCCCGCCATGTCGGACTCTCTCTCTATCGGGCGTCGTACAACGCGGGTCTTTCGACCGTTGTCGCATTGGACGCATGCGTTGCGAAACGTATGGGCACTACAGGTGTCGCACCACTGTTCTTCTGTCAATGCCCGTGTCAACACGCTTTTCGGGCACAGAATCCGCAAGGACTTTGGGCCCGAACGAAGACGTGACAAAACCACGTCTTCTCGAGTGTTGATTAAGCTGAGTTCTGCTACCCGCGGCCTAGCCTGAACCCTGGTGACGATGAGCGCGATCACGCTGAACGTGATGATGCTGATCGTCTGGGGCGACTATGCACTGCCTGGCAGTGATCCGATTCGCGGGCACAGGTGCACCCGACAAATGAAATGTTGAACTAGAAGATTCTGTCAGAGATTTGCCCATGTTGCAACCCGGGCGTGTCGCGCCCTCCGGCCGGCCGGGCTCGCGCCCGTCGAGCGCGCGTAGGTTCGCCCCGTAATGCGCGAGAGCGTCCGTTTCGGACGAGCGCGCCCAGTCCCCCGGACCCTCTCATCCGAAACGGACACTCTCACTGAAAGTCCGGCAGCCGCAGCGGGCGACGCACGATCGGAATGCCGGCACCAAGCAACTTTGCCCGCAAGGTCGGGAGGTGACGCACTTCCTGCCACCCCCACCTCGTGACACCATTGCCTTCCTCGCGCAGGTCGTCTTCGCGAACTTTCTCGTCGTGTACGACCTGGCCGGGATCTTTACCCGGTGGCACGGATGCCTTCAAATACTTGCCGAGACCGTCGAACTCGCCGATCTGTCGATAGTCGATCCATTCGAAGTCTGTTTCGTAGTACCCGCCTCGCGGCGAAGCGTGCCTGACCTGCAACTCCGGAACAGCGAAACCCAACACGTGGATGCCGATGCGACTGACACTCTCTCCCGGAGAGCCGGCCTCCGCTCGCGCGAATTCAATGGCTTTCGTGGCAAGAGCCCGACCACGCGATGACGACATGGCGGCAAGGCAAGCACGAGCGTCGTCGCGGGTGACGAGCTGCATGGCAGACGCGAGTCGTGGATTGAGCGCATGATCGAGAGCTACGACAGCTCCCTCGAAGTCACCGTCGCGAGCCAGGTCGACGATGGTTCGCACCGGTGTTGTGACAAGAAATCCGTTGTGCTCGACCACGTCGTGACCGCCGTATTCGTCTCTATGTACACGCACGCGATTCTTGCTGCGGAGGTTCGACGATTGGCCTACGAGAATGTCAACGGTGTGCGGCCACTCGCGCGATGCCGGAAGGTCCCATACTGCGAGGGCTGACCGGTGCGAAAGTACAGGCATCCGCTTTCGTGTCACCATGACGGCGACGACGTCTTCAAGGAAGCGCTGCCGTTTCTTTTCGGCCCGCTCGCGTCCGCTCAGCGCATCGGCCTGCTTCTGCGTTGCTTTGTCGGGAGCCCGGAATACGCCTCGGCGCACACGTTCAAGTTCGGACGCGGAGACTCCGCGACTTAACGAGCGCGTCGTGCGCGGGCCAAGGTCGAGCTGTCGTCCAATCCACATGCGGGATGTCACGTCGTCTATACCTGTCACGCCGCCAGCGTGCACGATGGGGCACGCACATTCCGCGCAGGCTTCGCATTCTGTGGACAAGTAAGGTCAATTCGAATGCTTGGGGCAAGCCGCTGCACCGCTCTGCACCAACGACGACAGTGTCCGTTTCGGACGACCGCGTCAGGTCTAGATGGCGCGGTCGTCCGAAACGGACACTCTCACGAGGCGAGGGGTCCAAGGCACGCGGCCGGGGCGAACATATAGCCCGCGACGCGCGAGGGGCCGCGCACAGCGTGCGCGGCCCCTCTCAATGGCGACGTCAGCCGTCACGGAACGACTACTCGTTGCCGACGGCCTTGTCCGCTGCATCGCGGGCGCCAGCAATCTGATCCTTGAACTTGTCACCAGTGACCTTGTTCGCGGCATCCGCTGCGCCATCGAGGATCTTGTCACTGATCCCTTCGGCCTGCTCGCTTTTCAGCGCTTCACCGATCTTGTCCTGGTTCTGTTCGACGAAGCCTCCAACTGACTTCGCGATGTCATCGAATCCTGCCATTGTTGCCCCCTGTCCCTACCGACCGGATGCCGGCGCTCCCCTATTCTGTCGCTCCGGCGCACTCGGGCAAAGCAAGGCAACGACGGGTGCAAAGTCTCGGCTCGTTTCCCCGGTGCACCTCGATGTCGAGTAGGCGAGGAACGAACGTGTCGAGACCCAGTGCGCCACTGTACGGGTCTCGATACGCGTATTCGCTGCGCTCGTGCACTACTCGACCGACTGGGCGCGTTCGCCCGCCCGTGCACTACTCGACCGACCGGGCGGCCGCCACCCGACCACGGAGGAGTGCGCTACTTGCTCGCCACCGTCGAACAGTTCAGCTTCGCTGTCGTGATCGGCGTCGGAGAGATCAACGGGGTCACCTGGGCCGCGAGCGTTCTCGTTCCCGCGGTGCCTGCCACGACGTCGAACGTCACCGTCTGGCTGGCGCCGGGTGGGAACTGGGTCGTGATCATCGAAACCGGATACGTCGTGTCGTGGTACGGCGTCACCGGAACGGCCGCGCCACCAACGGTCGCTGCCGAAATGGTCGAACCCGGCGGCGCATACAGCATCAGGTGCAGCTTCAGCACCGCGGGCGGGATGCGCTCGCGCTCGTACGTGCCCAAAATCGCCGGGCCCAACGTGTCCGCGGCATTGGCAGGCGCCGTGTTCGTCATGGTGACGGTCACACGATAGTTCTCCTTGCCGTCACTGCGGCATTGGGCTTGCGCGAGCGTCACGGACTGCTTGAGGTAGAAGTCCATCTTGGAACCGATGGCATCCTGAAAGAACACGCCAACGCGATCGGTGTGGGCGTCGCTGATCGGCAGCGACCCACTCAGATCCGCGCCTTCCAGTTGCTTCTGTTCGGATGCGTCGGCGCTCCAGAAGAGCAGACGGTGCTCCTTCCAGCCTTGGGTTGCCGCTGCCAAGAGAACTTTCGGGTCGACCTGTCCGGCTGACAGTCGCGCGAAAACGGCGTCAACGGACTCCGCATAGATCGCATCCTGCGCCGCGCCATCCTTCGGGTAGCGCAGGTAGACCTGATTGAGCAGCAATGAGACGAGGTTCCCGCTCGTGAGTACGTCACCGCTGGCGATCGGAACCGGCCCGAGCGCGCGCATCACGTAGCTCAGCGCTGTCGGGTCGATGGAAATGACGCCATCGATGTTCACCCCGAACTGGTCCTTCCACATCACCTTGGTGATCTCAGCGGTCGATTCGAAGCTCGGCCGCACGGTGGCATTGGCGATGAACGTGCCGAACGTCGCGCCGTATATTTGCTCGACCCCGTCGGGCACCGGGATGACGGATTGACCGTAGTGGTTGTATTTGCCGGCCGGCACGGTTTGGCTCATCGAGATCTTGCCGTTGTCGACCGTGGCCAATGTGCTGGAGAGTACCGTGCCGCCCAGAGCGCGCATTTCCGCCGTGTTCTGGAACACGACGACGTAGTGCCGCGCCCCGTCAGCGCCGAGCGCGCGTGGCAGCAGCGGCACGACCGTGTTCAGCGTGCTCACGGTTGGCGCGATCTGGTCCAGTAGTCCGACGAACTTGGTTTTGGCGGCGGCGACCTGGCCGATGGTCGAACCGGTGTCGATGCTTTTCGCTTCGGTGACCGCGGTCTGGAGCGCAGCATCCGCTTGCTTGAACGCCGGAATCGCCTTGCTGAGCGGCGCGATGTTGATGGCGCCGTTGACCGGCTTGAAGGAAGTGGGGTTCAGGAGGTCCGCGACCGTCAGCAACGGTTTCACTGCTCCGTTGACGACGAGGTCCGTCGCATCCGCCAGCTTGCGCATCGCGGTCAGGTTGCTGCCGAGTACCGGAACCAGCTCGGCCGTGCGCCACACGAAGTCGCTGGTCAGCTTCTTGGCATCCTCCACCTTCGGTGTCAGCGTCTTGAGTGTGCGCTGTGCTCCTGCCACATCCTGAGCGAGCAATTGCGTCTTCACCGTCGACGCCAACGGAATGGATGCCTCGAGGTCCTTCTTGGCCTGAAGCCCGCGCACCCCGACCCATGCGACGGCCGCGATGATCGCAAGCAGGACAACGATGATGGCCCAGAACCACCAGCGTGCGACCAGGCGCTTGCGGGTCCGGCGATGATGGCGCGCGGATCGCCTGGTTTCTGCTGCTTGGGACATTCCGCTATTCAACCAGAACATAATGAGCGAACCGCACATTCATCACGCCGCCAAGCCCAGTAGGCTCTAACCCCGTGAATCCTCGCGCGCGCATCATCACTCGCTGGGTTCTCGCCGCGTGTTTGGTGATCATCTTGACGATCGCATTCTGGCCGACACCGGTCGATCGCCCGTTCGACGCGCAACTCGCCCGAACGCTGAGCGTCTTGCACGGTGCCGGAATGCCGGCATGGCTGGACTACGACTTCGTCGAGTCGGCTGCCAACGTGATCATGTTCGTGCCGTTCGGTGCACTGATCGCGCTCTACGCGACACCACGCCTGTGGTGGACATCGGTGGCCGCAGGGTTCGTGTTGTCCGTCGGCATCGAGCTGTTCCAGAAGTTCTTTCTGCCACAACGGTTCGCCTCGGTGGGCGATGTCATCGCCAATACTGCTGGGGCGCTGATCGGCGGCGGCATCGTCGCGCTCCTTCGAATGCGGGCGGATGCGCGCAAGCGCCGCGCGGCAGCTCAGTAGAGCGGCAACCGCCCCGCATTGCTACCCGACCGCCCTGTGATCTACCGGACGGGCCCGAAGCGCCCAAAGGGCAGCGCCACGAAAAACGCCCTGCCCACGAGTTGCTGTCGCGGAACGAAGCGCGCGCAGCTGGGCGCGGCATCCGTCGACCCGCGACAGGCGGCGACCGAGTCGTCGGAGTCCGACCGATGATCGCCGAGCACAAGATAGTTGTCTCGCGGCACGATGATCGTGCCGAAGCAACGCGTCGACACGGGCTTCGTCGAGCAGTCGAGGGTGCCCGCCTGGAACGCGAAGTTCTGGTACACGTACGGCTCGGTCAGCGGCTTGCCGTTCACCAGTACGCGGCCCTGCGCATCGCAGCACGAAACCGTGTCGCCGGGTTTGCCGATGACCCGTTTGACGAGGGTGTAGTCCGTGCCAGGGCCGATTCCGAAGAGCCCGCCCACCCACTTGACGGCGGTGACGACGCTGAACGGCTGGCTGTGGGCGCCGGCGCCCCACGCTGTGTCTCCGACGAAGACCACGACGTCGCCGCGCGCGGGCCCCGATCCGAGATAGGCGAGCCGGTTCACGAGGATGCGGTCACCCACCTGCAGGGTCTGCTCCATCGAGCCGGACGGCACTTGGTACACCTTCACCAGAAACGACTGCACGAGCGCCAGCACCACCAACACGATCAGCAGATGCCACCAGGGTGAAATGCCGCGCCGACGAGTGCGACCCCGCTCCCCACCGCTCATTCGGCCAAGACTACCGGGAACGGCCCGCGTCCGGTGGTCGAGTAGCGAGGCACGAGCGTATCGAGACCCTCTCCCGCCCGCACACGGGTCTCGATACGCGTGCTCGCTCCGCTCCCGCGCTACTCGACCAGCGAAAGGACGCACTGCCGACCTGGCCGATATGCTGAGCACCGTGCAGGCGCCACCCGTCGAAATCCCCCTCGCAGTTCGTCTGCGACTGGGCCGAGCAGCCGCGCAGACGGTCGCCGACCGAGACACCGTTCTGGCTCGCCACTGCGCAAGTGCCGCACGCTTGTTCCTGCGCAGCCCTGCTGCGGAACTCGAGCGGAAGTCGGCATCTGAACGCACGTGAGACGCTACGGCCTGAGACGTTCCAGACCGCGACGCTCCGCGACGACTTCCTCGTATACCTCACGTGTGCGCGCCGCAACAGACTCCCAGGTGTATCCCGAGACCGCCTGACGCGCAGCGTCTCCCATGCGTCGTCGTCGTTCCGGATCGGTAACGAGCGCGGTGAGTGCGGCGGCGATTGAGCCGGGATCGCGCTTGATGAACAGTCCGTTCTCGCCATCCACGACAAAGTCCTCCGTGCCGTTGACCTTCGTCGTCACGAGCGGAAGGCCGGCTGCAGCAGCCTCGAGGGTGACGAGCGCAAAAGCCTCGTAGAGCGTGGGCAGAACGAAGACGTCTGCGGCGGCGAAGTAGTCTTCCACTTTCGGCGAATGCCCGGCGAAGATCACCCGATCCGCCACACCGAGCTGCTTCGCGAGGGCGCGATACGGCGCCTGATCGTCACCACCGACGATCAACGCCTTTGCCGACAGCGGCAGAGCCGGAAGCGCGGCGATCAACGGCTCCACGCCTTTGCGACGAAACTCCTTACCGACCCACAACAGCACGGTGTCGTCAGCACCGATCCCGTGCCAGCCTCGAATGTGTGCCCGGCGCGCCGCCGCATCATGGGGCTGGAACTTCGCGTGATCAACAGCGTTCGGAATGACCCGGATGCGTTCGGGAGGAACGTCGTAATATTTGGACAGTTCGCGTCCGACGCCAGCCGAAACCGCAATGACCCTGCTGTATGCCTCTGGACGGTAATTCGCCTTCTCCACGTGAAGCACAGCCCGGTGGTGTGGGTTGAGCAGCGCGCGGGCCGCCTCACCCTGATGGAATTTCATCGTCCACCAAGCGCGGTGACAGCTGTGGGCCGTAATCACGTCCTGCTGGCGCAGCGCGCATCCGCCCTGATTGTGCAGGATGTCAAACCTCTCCGACCCAAGGCTGCGCGTCGCCCGCGTCGAATACACCATCGGGATCGAAAAGCCGGGAATGCGAGGCATCGAGACCGGATGCCATGCCAGCGGGGGCTCGACCGCCGGATCGACGGCGTTCGCGACCAGCGTGATGTCGATTCCCCGAGCACTCAACGCTCTCGCCAACTCGTACGATGCTCTTTCGATACCCCCTTGATGGTTGAACCGAAAGGACGACATTGCGACGCGCACGTGCACATACTAACTCAGCGCTCGTGCCGCTCCTGTGCCCGGGCGTGTCGTGCCTGCCGACTGTCGCTCATCTGGTCAATGCGCGACCTGCGGCATGGTCAACTCGGCTCGGCGCTCCCGCTGCGTCTTACCGCGTCCAGCACGGAGATCATCGCCCCGAACCGGTCAGACCAGTCAGGAACATCAGCTCGCGTGATGGTGGGAGCAGGGTGGCCGACGGCCGCGGCGACGGCCGCGGGAAACTGCGTCCGCTCGACCACCCGCAGCCCGTCGGCCCCGCTTTCCCGGAAGCCTGCGACAGGGGTGCTCACGATCGGACGCCCCACCGCCAGGTACTCATACAGTTTGATGGGATCGAGGCTGTCGGTGAACGCATCGACGACGTGCGGCACGATGAGCACTTCCGCGTTCTGGAGGTAGGCGGGAACCATCGAGAAGTGTCGCGCACCGAGCAGTTTGACTCCGGCCGAGAGAAGTGACTCGCGGTTTGCAGCCGAGAGCGCGTCCGGGCCGACGAGCACGACCCCCTCTCCGGATGCGCGCAGCGCGTGAGCCGTGCGCACCACGAGTTCCACATCGAGGCGATCCTCGTGAATCGTGCCGACGTAGACTGCAGAGCCGCGCGGGAGATCCGGTGGTCGCTGCGTCGGGACGCGGTACCGCGAGAGGCTCACGGCGTTCGGGATCAGAGTGACACGTCGCCGTTGCCCGCGGGAGGATGCCAGCCCCGCCGAGCAAACGACGATCTCCCGGCATTCGCGGAATAGGATGTCCTCGTTGCGGCGCAGCCGAGCCAGCTCACGGCGCGGTCGCGCTGCCGCCAACCAGTCGTCGGTGATGTCGTAGATCGCGGGCCAGCGCGTGCTGCGTACAAGTCCGGCTCCGTTCGCGTCATTCACCCAGAGCACGGGGTGGCGCATCCCTACCTGCCGCACGGCGGAACGCACGTGATGCCGCAGGAGCGCGTCCGCCGCCGCGCCGAACAGTCGCGGAATGAGCTTGGTGGGCTGAAACAGGTGCAGCCGCCCGTCGTACGCCTCGTGTCGACGCAGCCCCAGACCGCGTCCGAACGCGCGCCCATGCAGGAGATCATGAAGGCCGTCTCGGGGCGGTTCGATGAAGAGAACCCGTGAGTCGGGGTCATGTCCGAGCACACCATCGACGAGGTACTGGTTTCGGCGCCACACATCATCCCACCGTTCAAGCGAGATGAGCACGACCTCCAAGGCGTTCACGAAGACAGCACTCCTTGGTAGACGGCGACGGTAGCTTCAATCTGAGCGGCGATGGTGAAACTTCTCCGCTGGGCGTCCTTGAGTACCGCCCCAGCAGCGCGCCGGGCAGCGGCATTGGTCGTCAACGCATCCAGAACCCGCGCCGCGGCGGTCGCGTCGCCCGGGTCGAAGAGCAATTCGGGCGTGACAGGCCCGACCGTCTCCAGGTGACCTCCCCCCGCCGCAGCAACGACCGGCGTGCCGGCCGCCATCGCTTCCAGCACCAGGATGCCCAGACCCTCGCGGGGAGTGGGCGCGAAAACCGCACCGGACCGCGCGAGAAGCGCGGCAACATCATCGCGAAAGCCCAGAAAGTGGACGCTCTCCTGAATCCCGAGCGTCTGAACCTCGCTCTCGAGACGCTCGCGTTCGCTCCCCGCGCCCGCTATCTGCAGCTTCCACCCCCGGTTGCGTGCCGACGACAACGCCCACGCGCGAACTGCCGTCATCGTGTCCTTCTCCGGCTCCAGGCGTTGGGCGACCAACACGACCGGCTCGCGCACCTGCTGCCCGACGACGTCTGCGACGGCAACGCCGCTGCGCACCACATGGCAGTGCCCGTCGACGTTCGCGGCCACGAATTGCGAAATCGCGATCTGCGCGGAAATGCCGCGCACCAGAACGCGGAAGGCCGCATGCGTGGCTGCGTTCCTGCCGCGACGCGCGGCGAAGTGCCTGGTGCTCACCTGCGGTAGGCGCCGCGACTGAATGCGCGCAACGCATCCGGCTAGATCCGCCTGTGACATGTGGGTGTTCAACAGGTCCACGTGACCAAGCGAACGCAAGGCGGCGATCGCTTGAGCGAAGGTGTTCCCCGGAAGCCAGGCTCCATAGCGCTCGGCCGCAGCGCGCATGGAGTGTTCCGCCCCGCCGATGATCGTGACGTCGATGCCCCGCTCGGCAAGCCCACGACCGAGATTCAACAGGTACTGCTCGACCCCACCGAACCCGTCCGAGCACGTGAGTTGGACGACTCGCAACTGCTTCGCCCCCTCCCGGCTGGCACCTTCCGATGCTTGGCTTAGGCAACACACCCCGATCAGCCCATTCTATGAAGCCAGGAAGGATGATCCCGGGCGCTATCGTACGACACGCGTGTGCGCGTTGCGATGTCGTCATACCGCGCAATCAGGAACGCGGCATCGAGCGAGCGTCTGACGACCTGGCGAGTCGGCTGGCTGCGCCAGGACGTGATCAGGGCACACAGTTGCCATCGCGCCTGGTGGGAATTGAAACTGCGCAACGGTGAGGCGATTCGCGCCATCGGCAATCCCCGGCATCATGCTGTGCTGCACGTGGAGCGCCGCAACTACGAGCCGCGGGCCTACCGCCACGTGATCGCGGTATCCAACGGGGTCGCTCGAGAACTCACGCGATTCCACGGCGCGCCGCCGGAGCGGATCAGCGTCATTCCGAACGGCGTCGACACCGCGCGATTCCAGCCCCGCGACGCGGCCGAGCGTCGACGGCGGGTACGCGAGCGGCATGGCATCTCCCCCGACACCGTGGTGCTCCTGTTCGTAGCCAAGGAGTTCCGGCGAAAAGGGCTCGGCCGCCCGATCGACGCGCTACCGCTGCTCGCCGAGCACGTCTGCATTCTCGTCGTTGGCGGCGACGGCAGCACCCCGATCCGGCACCAGGCCGCGCGGCTGGGCGTCCGCAAACGTGTCATCTTCGCGGGCCATTCGGCCGCCGTGCAGGGCTACTTCCAGGCCGGCGACGTCTTCGTGTTTCCCACGCTTTATGACGCGTTCGCGCTCGTCAGCCTCCAGGCAGCTGCCGCGGGGCTGCCGCCGGTGACCTCCAGGGTCAATGGCACGGAGGATTTCGTCGTCCCGGGTGTGAACAGATTCTTCTCGGAGCGTCACGACATCGACGTGGCCCGCACGCTCGCACCGCGAGTCGACGACGCCGCATTGCGGCTGCGCCCGGGCGAGCGTGCGCGCCGCGACGCCTCGCCGTACACGTGGGATGCGGCGGTCTCCGCGACCCTTGAGGTGTATCGAGAAGTCTGCCGTCAGAAGCACGCCGCGTTCAGGTGAACCGCTCGTTCCGGTATCGGACGGGACCCATCCAGAAGATCCGGGCGCGCAGGAGTGCCGCACGACGACGACTCCCACTGAGCACGAGCGCCCGCGCGAGCGCCCCGAGCACCATCGCCGCTCGGAACGACTGCCATCCGATCCGGCCGCTGTGTTTGCGCTGATAGATCTCGGTGCTGGCGAAGAACAACGCGTCCCGCAACCGGCCGTCCGTGCTCGTGCCCGCGCCGACGTGGGTTGCGCCCGTGGCGACCACGTCTATTCGCCACCCGTCGTCGATGGCGCGTTTTTGCCAGTCGGCCTCCTCCGCGTAGAGGAAGAACCTCTCATCGAACCGTCCGACGCGCGCAATCGCCTCGGCCCGCAAGAGCAGCACTGATCCAATGGCGAACCCGTGCGAGCGGTCGAGGCGACCGAGAGCGCACGCGTCGAGCCATGCTCGCCGCGGCGTAGGGAACGGCCACCACACGCGCACGTCGTGGCCGGTTTCCGGGTCTGATTGCGTCGCGCCGACGGCCGCGATGCCGCGGGCGCTGTGCAGGCGACGGTGCAGCCGGTGCACGTCGGAGGAGACGATCCGCGCGTCCGGGTTGAGCAGCAGAACGTCGTCGTTCTGCAGCCCTCTCTCCGCGAGCGAGGTCAACGCGAGGTTCACGCCGCCGCCGAACCCGGCGTTGCGTCCGGCATCGATGTAGGCGGCCCCGGCGCGCTCGGCAAGCGCGCGCGTCGCGGAGTTGCCCGAGTTGTCGACGATCGTGATGGCGAACTCCCTTTCCAGCGCCTCGAGAGCGCCGGCGAGCAGGTCCGGGTCCCCGTATGCGACGACGACCACCTGCGGGCTGCGACCTCCGCCCGATCCGACCGGTTCGGTGACGTCCGCGTAGAACCGCTGCTGCAACTGTGCAATTCGCGACCACGAAAACTCGTCCGACCGGCGAATCCCGGCATCCCGGAACGATGACCAACGATCAGGCTGGAGGACACGATCGATCCCCTCGGCCAGGCTTCCCGGGTTCCCGGGCTCGACGAGCTCGCCGGCATCCGCAAGCACATCGGGTAGCGCCCCCGTGCGGCTTGCCACGACGGGCACGCCCGATGCCATCGCCTCGACTGCGACGCGGCAGAATTGCTCGCGCCATCCGGGCCATGGCACGGAAGGCACGGCGACCACGTCGAGCCGGCGGTAACGCGCGGCGAGCTCCGCTCCGACGGCGAAATCGAGGAAGGTCGTGCGATCCGCGATGCCGAGGCTCTCTGCCAGCCGCCGCAGCGCAGGACCCTCCGGCCCGGCTCCGGTGATCTCCAGGCGCCATCTCGGGCGCTCGGCCGCACTGCGCAGCAGCAGGTCGACGCCCTTGTAGCGTTCGAGTCTGCCGATGTACCCGATGATCGGTTCAGGGGCGGGCCCGGCCTTGGCAGCGGGGGTGAAATCGGCCGTGTCCACTCCGAGCGGAATGAACACGGCGGGGCCGCGCAGGCCCTTCCTGATCAGGATCTCCGCGGCTTCACGGTTGCAGACGTAGGCGCCGGCGGCCGACTGCAAGGCACGCTTTTCGAGCCAACGGAACGGCAGCGGATATCGCTTGTCGAGGTTCTGGGCGGAATACAGCACGTACGGCACGCGCGGGCGGCGCAGGGCGCGCAGCAGCAGCACCTCCGCCGTCGCCAGCGAGACCGGTTCCTCGTGCAGGTCGATGAGATCAGGGCGTGCGCCGAGCATGCGCCACAGCGGCCGGGGGTCGTACACGAACCCGTTCGGATGGCTGCCGAGCGTGCCCACAGGCGTCACGAACGCGTCGCCCTCTGCCTCGAATGCGACGGTCCGTCCCCCCTCGTTCCATTGCCGAGCAGAGATCAGCAACACGTCTTCGCCGCGCAGACGCAGCTGCCGCTCACGCTCGCGCCATGGCGTCATGACGGCGTGGTGGGCGATCCGCAGGACTCTCACGACATTCCTCCGCTCGAGGCATGCGCGTGATCGCGCGGTCGCGTCAGCCGACGTGCAGTGCCATCGACGAGTCCGCGGGGTGCCGCACGCATCGCCCACCAGAGTTCCGCGGTCGCGACACCCGGCCGCCCGTTGGCCAGCGCCACACGGGCGGCGCGGCCTGCACTCCACCACGCGAACCGATCGTTCTTGCGGATGCTCTCATCGAGCGCCGCGACGAGCAGGGCATCGCCGCGCTCGTCGGCAGCCCACCGATGCAGCCGGAGCACCTCGTCGATTCCGCGTGCCAGCGCCCGATGGCGGCGCGTCGAGTTCGCGTCATGGGCGCGATAATCCACCAGGACCGCGGGTTCGAACGCGAACGGCCCGCTCTCGGCGAGCCTCAGCACGAGATCCAGGTCTTCGGCGAAGCGGATGCGTGAGTGGAAGCCCCCCACCAGGGCGAAGGCCTCCGCGCGGACGAGGATGTTCGGCAGCAGGATCCCGGTCGCTCGCCGGGCGACCTCCAGCCGGTCCGCGACGGCTCGTTGATCCGCCTCGACAAGCACTCGACCGGCCGCGTCCACGGTGCGCATCGCACAGTAGGCGAGAACGGCAGCGGAGTCCGCCTCCAAGCGTGCCACGGCGGCAGCGATCCGCTGCGGATGCCAACGGTCATCGTCGTCGAGAAAGGACAGATACCGACCCGTGGCGAGCCGTGCCCCCCGGTTCCGCGCGACGCTCGGCCCGGCGGCAGCCTGCCGAACGACGCGGGCGCCGGGAACCAGCGCCGCCGCGCTGGCGATCTCGCGCGGTTGTGGCGAGCCGTCGTCTACCAGGATGAGCTCCACTGACGAGTATGTCTGCGTGCGCACCGAGTCGACCGCCTCGCGGAGGAACCCACCGCCTCTGTTCGTCGCGATGACGACGCTGACCAGAGGCGCTATGTCTGTCATGGGCCGATGCTACCCGGACGGCCCGGGTTCCGCAGGGACGCGTATGCAGCCGAGTAGGCGGAGACGACGGCGCTCCACGAGAACTCCGCCGCACGCGCGCGTCCTGCTAAGCCGATCTTGCCGGCCAAGACGGGGTCAGCGAAGACACGCTCAAGAACCGAAGAGAACTCCACGCGATCCGACGGGTCGACGAGAAACCCGTCGACCCCGTCGTGAATGAGATCCGCCGGCCCGCCGCGGTCGGTAGCGATCACCGGCACCCCCGCACGCCACCCTTCGAGCACGACGATTCCGAACGCCTCCACGCGACTGGGCACTGCCAGCAGTGTTGCGCCGGCGGCGACGGTGACGATCTGGCCGCGATCGAGCACTCCCGTGAGCACGACGCGGTCTGAAATGCCGAGCCGCGCCGCCCGCTCGATCAAGGAGGACCGCTCGAGGCCGTCTCCGGCGATGACGACCCCGACATCGACCGGAAGCCGAGCCGAGGCGAACGCATCCAAGAGGAGGTCGAAACCCTTCGTGTCCACCAGGCGCCCGATGCCCAGCACATACCGATCGGGTAGCGCCGGGGGCTGACGTCCCGGCGCCTGGTCGAGATCGACACCGTTCGCGATGATCAATGCTGTTCCCGCTGGTAGGCCGAACCGAGCGACGAGATCGTCGACGACCGAGGGCGCCACGGCGGTGACCAGGTCGGCCCTGGCGAGAGCGCGACGTAACGCCCAACGCAACAGCACCGAGCCCGCCAGCGCGCCGGTCGCGTCACCGGTGCTCTCGCCATGGCTCGTGACGACAAGCCGACGTCCGATGGCCGCCCCCATCGCCCAGACCCCGTTGGGACCGAAACAGTGCACGTGAAGGATTGCGGGCCTGTCCCGCGCCACCGCCATGGCCCAACGGATGGCAGCAGTCGGCCCCCGCCAGGCGAACGAGAGCAGCGAGCGCAGCGTACGGGCCGGAAGTGGACAGGGCAGCACGCGCACCGGCACACCGTCGACCATCGGAGGCACATCGTCGCCTTGGTCCACCGTCCACACGACCACGTCGACGCCGCGCTCCCGCAGAAGTGCCGCGACGCTCCTGACGTGCTCCTCCACTCCTCCGATCCTGGGAAGGAACGAGCTCGTGATCAGCGCTACGTCGGCCACGGCATCCTCATTTCTCGATACGCTCAGCGTAGGCGCACGGGGCGGTGCCCGGATGGGAGAATCACGTGGCGATCAGCATCACCTTCGCGACCTCGGCCGTGACGACCCCGATGGGCCAGCAGGTGTACGAGGAAGAGATCATCGCGCGCGCATCGCAGTTTCTCGGCGACGGGGCACGCGTGCGACGTACGATCGTGCGCTCGCTGCGTGCCCCGCAGGCTGGCACCACGCGGCTGCCCACGTGGCTCACGAGCCGCGCACCCACCTCCGTTCGGCGCGCGGTCGGGGCGACGATGTACCCAGGGGCCGACGTCGTACACCGGATGAGCTTCGCCCTGCCACCGGCCCGAGTACCCGAGGTCGTCACGATCCACGACACCGTCGCGTGGCGATTCGACGACGAATCCGCTCCCGAGGCATTCGCCGCTCACGAACTCCGCCGTGCCGCAGCCGTCGTCGCGCCGTCACAGTACTCAGCCGACGACGCGGCGGAGTTCTTCGGCCTGGAACACGTGCACGCCATCCCCAACGGGGTCGACAAGCGGTTCCTGGATGCGTCCCCGCTTAGAGCAGACCGGCTGCGGCAGCTCGGAATCGACGGCCCGTTCGTCCTCCACGCCGGCGGAGCTTCAAAACGCAAGAACCTCGAGGCGCTCGCCCTCGCGTGGACCCGGATCGCGAGGGCCAGACCCGACGTCAGCCTCGTGCTCGCCGGCCCCGAGCATCCCCGCAGGACGGCATTGTTCGAAAACCTTCCGCGCACCTGTCTGGTGGGACGCGTCGCTTCCAGCGAGGTCCCTGGCATGGTGGCGGCAGCGTCTGTCGTTGTGGTGCCCTCGCTCCACGAGGGCTTCGGCCTGCCCGCCCTTGAAGCCATGGCCGCCGGAGTGCCGGTGGTCGCAGCACGCACAAGTTCCCTTCCTGAGGTCGTGGGAGACTGCGGGGTCCTGGTCGAACCAACGGCCGATGACATCGCAGGAGCGGTCGTTTGGGCGCTCACGCGTGACTCGACCATCGACAGGATGATCAGGTCCGCACGCGCCCGTGCGGCCGAATTCAGCTGGGAGCGCAGCGCGGCGGCCCACGCCCGCTTGTGGCGCTCGGTCGCCCGGACGCATTAGCGCATGGCCCCTCGCACACATTCGATCACACGGCGACAAGAAAATGAGATAAGTTCATTCATGTGAGCATCATGGGGAGCCCGGCCGTAGCTGTGTCCGAGTTGGGCAAGACATACAGACTCGGCGTGTCGGGCGAGCGGCCCTCGACTGCGGCCGCGGCCGCGTTGCAGTGGCTGCGCAGCACCGGCCGGGCCAAATACACGCACTTCGACGCCCTCGACGGCGTCAGTTTCGAGATCCCCCGTGGTGAAGCGGTCGGGATCGTTGGTCGCAACGGCGCCGGAAAGTCGACCTTGCTGAAGCTGCTGACGCGGGTGACCGCGCCGAGCCGCGGACGCATCGAGCTGGACGGGCGCATTGGTTCCCTGCTCGAGGTCGGAACGGGGTTCCATCCGGAACTCACCGGACGAGAGAACATCTTTCTGAACGGGTCTATCCTCGGCATGACCCACCGGGAGATCCAGCGTCGATATGACGAGATCGTCGCCTTCTCGGGCATCGAGAAGTTCCTCGCCACCCAGGTGAAGCGCTACTCGTCCGGCATGTACGTTCGGCTGGCCTTCTCGGTTGCGGCGCACCTCGATACCGAGATCCTCGCCGTCGACGAGGTTCTCGCGGTCGGCGACGCCGAGTTCCAGCGCGCCTCGATCGCGAAGATGCGCGAGGCCGCCGGCAACGGGCGGACGGTGCTCTATGTCAGTCACCAAATGCAGACCGTGCAGGCCCTGTGCACGTCGGCCATGCTGCTGGATCACGGCACGTTGACCTACTCCGGCACGGTCGAGGGAACCCTCGAGGCCTACCGTAACAGCTTCGAGAAGTTCGCACACAGGCAGGCGCAGCCGGGCAATCGGCCAGGAGACGGAAGACTGCGAATCGGGTCGGTCTCCATGCCCGACGAGTACGTGAAGTCGGGCGAGGACCTCGTCGTCGAGATCGAAACACCGGCCGCAAAGGACCTCATCGGCACCTATTTTGTGTCGGCGCACATCAACAACGATCAGGGCGCGGTAATCGCACAGTGCGACTCACGCCTCGTCGGCAAATGGTTCGACCCGGGGGCTCCGCACCGCGCGAAGCTCGTCATTCGGGACCTGTGGCTCAAGCCTGGCGAGTACACCGTCGATGCGTATGCCTGCCAGGCGGGAGTGCTTGATGCTTGGGAGGGAGCGTGGCGCTTCGAGGTCTTGCCGGATCTCCCGTATCCGGAATACACCGAGTCGTCCGGCACTGAGAGGGGGCTTGTCTTTGTCAACTTCGACTATCAAGGAACCTGACATCGCGTACGCCAGAGAGCACATTGTCATCACCCCGCCTGGGCGGCTCAACCTGCCACCATGGCGAGCGATGTGGCAGGCGCGCGAGGTCGCGGTGCGGCTTGCCCAGCGCGACATCATCGTGCGCTACCGCCAGACCTTCTTCGGTATCGCCTGGGTCGTTTTACAGCCGCTGGTCGGTGCGGGGATCTTCACCATCGTCTTCGGCGTCATCGCCGGTCTTCCGACCGGGAAGATTCCCACCTTCTTGTTCACGCTCGCGGGGATGCTGGCCTGGAATCTCTTCAGCGGCGCCCTGGGGAGAGCGTCCTCGTCGATGGTCGCCAACCAGGCCCTGGTACAAAAGGTGTTCTTCCCGCGCGCACTCGTACCCCTGTCGAGTCTGGCATCGGTTCTGGTGGACTTCGCGGTCGGCCTGCTCCTCGCGATCGCCCTGTTGTTCGTCTTCGGGATCAACCCCGGTTGGCCGGTGCTCCTTCTGCCGATATGGGTCGCGCTCATGCTCTTGATCGGCACCGGGATCGGCCTGGCCGCCGCCGCGTACATGGTGAAGTATCGCGACGTGGGGTATGTGCTGCCCTGGGTCGTGCAGATCCTGCTGTACGCGAGCCCGGTCGCCTATGCGCTGGCGGTGGTGCCTCACGGCATCCGGTGGCTGTTCGACATAAATCCGGCAACGTGGTTCCTGGAATGCTTCCGCTGGTCGCTCTTGGGCACGGAGGCTCCGTCGGCGTGGCAGGTGCTCGCCCTCGTGATCGCAGCACCGATCGTCTTCTTGCTGGGACTCCTGGTGTTCCAAAAGAACGAGCGCGAGTTTGCGGACTACATCTGATGCGTGTCTCGGCCTATGTGCTCGTCGCCGACCCCGCGTTCCTGCGGGAGAGCATCCTCGCGTACTACGACCGCGTGGACCGGATCGTGCTGTCCTACGACGAGACCTCGACATCCTGGACCGGTACCCCGCTTCCCGTCGCCGAGTGCCTCGGGCTGATCGAGTCGGTGGACACCGAGCACAAGTGCGTTCGGGCACCCGGTCGGTACGCTCGGCTAGGACATCATCCACTGGAAAATGACACCTTTCAGCGGCAGTGCGCACTGGCCGAGGCATCCGACGGCGCGGACTGGGTTCTCCAGCTCGATACCGACGAGGTGGTGCTCGACGCTGCGCGGTTCTTCCGCGCCTTGCGGCGCGCGGAAGCGACCGGGTCATCGGGCCTGGACTTTCCCGCCCGATGGCTTTACGCGCACGTCGGCCGCCGATGCTACCTGGAGGCGAGTTCGCGTTTCTGGCGAGCACGTGGCGGCTACCCCGGGCCGGTCGCCGTCCGGGCCGGCACCCGACTCGTGCAGGCGCGACAGGCTGAAGTTCCCCTGTATCGAGTCGACTTGCGCCCGTGGAACACCGATCCTTCACACCACCATCTGAGTAGCGTGCATGAGACGGTACCGCTGGATTCCGCCATCGCCCATTACTCCTGGGTGCGAGACGACGAGACGATGCGCCGGAAGTTCGGTTGGTCGGGACACACCGATGCCTACTCGAAGCCTGAGGTCTACCGGCGATGGGTCGCCCGCCAGCGCCATCCCGTGCGCACCGTGTTGACGACGCCGTTTCGTCGGGATGACTGGTTCCGACTCGCACGCGTGCCGGAGGCGAGGGGGGCGTCGCTATGAAGGCGACAGCCAGCGTCGTCGTGGTCACCTATCGCAGGCCGGAACACCTCCGGACATGCCTGACTCATCTTGCCGCGTTGCACACGGCGCCCGAGCAAATCACCGTCGTAGACGGGTCGCCGGACGAGCGGACCGCGCAGATCGTACGAGGCGAATTTCCTCGCGTCGCCTATCTGCGCAACGAGCTGGGGCCCGGTACGACCGCTGAATCCAGGCAGATCGGCTTCGCGGCGACCATCGGCGACGTGATCGCGTACGTGGACGACGACGCGTTCGTCGAGCCCGACTGGCTCGACGAACTGCTGCGCCCCTACGATGACCCTGACGTGGTCGGCGTCGGCGGCCGGACGTTGAACGGTCTCGAGGGCGAAGAGAGCAAGGGGGTCGGACATATCGGGCTCCTGATGCCGGACGGCACGCTCACCGGCAATTTCGCCGCCGACTCGGGTCAGGTCATCAAGGTCGACCATCTGCTCGGCGCGAACATGTCGTTCCGCAGGTCCGCGATCGAAGCGGTGGACGGCATCCGGGGAAACTACCCCGGCACCTGCATGTGCGAGGAGTCGGACATCTCTCTGCGACTCGGTCGCGCGGGCGGCCGCCTGGTGTTCGCGCCACGAGCCGTCGTCCACCATCTCGGCGCCCCCTACGGCATCGGCGGCAAGCGATTCGACCGTCGCTGGCTGTACTACTCGCGACGGAACCACGTCGTCATGCTCGTGCGTATTTACGGCTGGCGTGATCCGATCCTGGGGCGCTACCTCGCCACCGCGTTGCGCAGCCAGGGCGAGTACATGAGACTCGCGGGGAATCGGTTGCGAGGGCGCGATGTCGAAGGCGCGACCCCCTGGCGCGCCCCGGTGGGAGCTGCCGCGGCGCTCACACGCTCTGCCGCCGAGCTCTGCGGCGTGCTGGCCGGCCTGCCTTCGGCCGTGAAAGCACTGCGCACCGACCGGCGAGCCGACCGCTCCCGGCAAGGCATCCAACCGGCTCTCACCACCGCGAGAACCTGATGGTCACCTTCAGCGTCGTTATCGCCACTAGGAACCTGAACTGGTCGACGGCCGGCGTTGCATCCGTGGCAGCGCAGCTGACGCCTTCGGACGAGCTCATCGTGGTGCTACCAGCCGGGGCAACAACCGACGCAGCCGGTGCTGCTGCCGACTGCCCGGTGCGCTTTGTCCACACCGACGGGGCCGCTTCGGTAACCCGCAGTCGCCGCATCGGGGCGGAAGCGGCCTCGAAAGATGTCGTCGCGTTCATCGACGACGACATAACCCTGGAGAACGGCTGGTTCGAACAGCTCGGTGCGGCCTACGACGAAGCCGGCGTGGCGGGCGTGGCCGGACGGCTATGCGATGCTGCCCAGGCCGAAGATCGGACAGGGGGCGGAGGGATCGGCCGGGTGCTCGCCGATGGGCGCGTGACGCAGAACTTCGCCGTGGATCCGGGCAGACCGGTCGAAGTGGATCATCTGCCCGCAGCGAGTCTCAGCTTTCGGCGCTCGGTTCTGCAAGCCGTGGGCGGTCTCGACGACGACTACCCCGACGCAGGTCGCTTCGCAGAAATAGAAGCCGCCCTGCAGACGCGACGACGCGGTGGGCGGCTGCTCTTCGTGCCGACGGCCGTCGCGACGCGCCGCCCGGCCGAGCAGCGTGCCGATCAGCCGACGCCCCACCCGACCGGTCGTCCGAGCATCCGCAATCAGCTTTATCTGGCGCGCCGCAGCCAGGCGATGATGCTTGCGCGGGTCTTCGGCCTCGGACCGCACACCAATTACTATCTGGCCGGCGTCGTGCGCAACCAGCGTGTTCGGCTGATCGAGGCCGTGATGCTCACCACGCCGTACTGGGGACGAGCCGACGGATCGCGCAGACCCCTTCGGAGACGACTCGAGGCGCCGATCCCCCTCGGGTACGCCATCGCAGAGCTTGGCGGGGTCGTTGCCGGCATGTGGGCTACCGTCGGCGGACGGCACCGCCGCAGCAGCAGATTGCCTCAGCAGTAGACACGGCCATCGTTTTTGAGGATAATTCATTATTGACGTCTGGCCGACTACACCGACGTCACGACGCCACGATGAACGCGCGATCGTCAAGACCGACTAGGGGGTGGGGAATCGTGTCAATGCTCAAGGTCGAAGAAGCTCCCACCGTGCTTGCGCCGGTCGGGTCGTTCCGACCGTCCGCGACCCAGTACCGCTGGGATGCATCGAAACGAAAGCTCGCGCACGGCTACGACCGCGACCTCCAGCTCTTCGTGATCTGGCCGGACGCCCGTCACCACGAAACCCTCATCACGGAGATGATCGGCGCGGACTTCTGCATCGTCGCGCGCTTCGAGCTTCATTGGAGCGATGAGCGCAGGGAGAACGACTTCGAGCGTCTATACGCGACCGGGGTCGGACTCGGCTCCGGAAAAGTCGAGGACGCGGGGGTCGGCCCCGCTGTGCTGGTGGTCGCTGAAGACACCGATCCGACGTACCAGTACCGCCGCAACGTCTCGGGTTTCCTCGAACCGACGAACGTTCGGATGTCGCGCGTCAAGCGAGCGGCACGTGACGTCGCGGGCGGCTACACCGTTCACTCCAGCAACAGCCTCGGCGAATTTTTCCGTGATGCCACACTGATGCTCGGTCCTCGCCGTCTGGACGAGCTGCTGCAACAGGATACGAGTGCGCAGCTTCCGCCGATCGAGGAGGTCCATGCCGATCTGATCGGCGCAAACGGCTGGGCCGATCTCGGCGAACTCGCCGAGGTACTGCGCCGCACCACCGATTACGTCGTTCTGCGCAATTACGAGCAGCTTCCCGGCATCCTCGATTCCGACCCGGAAATCGACATCCTGGCTCGCGAACAGCTCGACTTCGCCGCCATGGTCAACGGGGCAGCCGTCGACCCTGTGTCCGGGGCGGCGTTCACGACGACCATCGCCCAGCGGCAGGTGATATTCGACGTGCGATGGGTCGGCGACGGGTATCTGGATCCGCGCTGGCAGGAGAGGATGCTCGAGCGCCGGGTTACACCCGAGCTCGAACTCTCACACCCTCGGATCGACGACTACTTCTTCTCCTTGCTGTACCACGCGAAAATCCAGAAACCCGAGGTCAAGCCGCGTTACGTCGTCAGGCTGCGGGAGCTCGCCGAGGAGCTGGACCTTCCTGCCGACCTTACTCGTGGGATTTCCGGCGACGACGCGGCCGCCGCCGCGCTGGACGGGTACCTTGCGGCCCACGGCTTCGTCGTGCCGCAACCCCGGGATCCGGACGTGCACCGCAACGCGGAATTCGCCGCTCGACTCACCATGACAACAATCGAAGCGGCAACGGAGCAGGTGGTGCGCACGTACCTGTGGAATCGCGCCCGACATTCCCGGATAGGATCGTGGGCGGCCGAATCCGACCGGCTGCGGGCCCTGATGCGCCGAATCCGCAGATTGCGCTCCAGAGGAGTACCTGCATGACCGGCCGTGACCCGGAGGCTGGCGGCTCGGGAACAGTATCGCCGCCGACCAGCGTTCCGATCGGTCGTCCCCCCAGGACCAGTGCACACCGCTCGCTCGCGAGTCGCCTAGGCGGCAGGATCGCCGTCGTCCGACGTTACGGCATCCCCTTCTTCAGTGAGTTCGTGCGCGACTGCGACACGAATGCGACGGTCTTCTTGACCAGACACAATACGAGGCTGGTAGGGAAGTACTTCATCGATTCCGTCGAAGCACAGGCAGAGTTGGAAGCCGAGCGACGCAGCTGGGCTCTGTTCCATGATCGCCCGTGGCGGATGCCGGTCGTGTCATCCGAAGGGCGCGGCCTTCTCGTGCGACGCCTGCCGGACGACGCCCGGCTGGACATGCGTGCGCGGACCATGACGAAATCCGAGTGCTTGGATGCCGGGGCCTGGGCGCTTGAGGTCATTATCGAGCTCTACCTCGCCGGCTACCTGCACGGTGACCTCCAACCGCACAACATCTGGTATCTCGAGGGGCGCCGGGTGGTCACCGATTGGTCGACGTTCGCTTCACGCACGCCGGAGATTCCCTTCGCCGAGTCCGCCGACATCACGGGATGCGACCCGGCGTATCAGCGGCGTTTCGACCCTGCCTTCGATCCCGACGACCCGTGGTCCTTTCACAACGTGCTCGGCATCTCGTTGAGCGAATCCGTCGAGGTGTTGGGCGCTCAACTCGCGTCACGGCCCGCCAGGGGCGAAACCGACGCGAAGTTGAAAGCACTGGAAACCTGCGCCCCCGGAAGGACGGGGCGATGACTCCGGGGCGTGGCCAACACGGGAGGTTGCTCCGATGACGGTGCTGGTGCGCAGACGCACGATAGATGGTTCCAGCCGTCCCCCTGCAGGCGCCTTTAGCCGGTACGCAGTGGCGCGCGGCCTGATTCCGCGGGCCGTCTACCAGACATTCGGGATCTACTGCGTGGACACGATCGACCGGGTATGGGCGCTCACGTACGACGACGGTCCGGACCCGGCGTCAACGCCGCGCGTCCTCGATGTGCTGCGGCGGCACCGTGCAGTGGCGACATTCTTCGTGCTCTCCGGCGCCGCCGAGCGGCATCCCGAGATCGTGCGTCGCATCGTCGACGAGGGCCACGAGCTCGCGTTGCACGGCGTTGATCACCAACCTCTTCTCACGCTGACCACCAAAGCAGCGATCACCAGGATCAGGGCGTCGCGCGACATCCTCGAGCAACTGACGGGCCGGCGGGTGACGCTCTACCGTCCACCGCACGGGGACGTCACCCCGGCCCAGAAGCGAGCCATCTATCGGCTTGGCCTACGGGTGGTGATCTGGTCGGGTCACGCGTCCGACTGGATCGACGCGCCGGAGGTGGAGGTGGCGGAACGCGCCGTGCGGGCGATCTTCCCCGGCAGCGTGCAACTGATGCATGACGCACGAGCGGACCCGGCAAATCTCGAACCTGGGGAGCTGTTGCCGACATTCGACCGCGGCGAGGTGCTCGAACGGATCCTCGCCCAGACCCGTGCGGCGGGCTACCGCGAATTGGCGGCATCCGAACTCTTCGCACGATACCCGATCGTGCAGAGCATGAGCAGAGTGAGAATGGGACCGACATGACCCAGGAGAAGCTCGCTGCGCGTGCAATCGCCTTCTACCTTCCGCAGTACCACCCGATCCCCGAGAACGATGAGTGGTGGGGGCCGGGATTCACCGAATGGACGAACGTCGCGCGCGCTCGGCCACTGTTCCCCGGTCACGTTCAGCCTCACATTCCGGCCGACCTCGGATTCTACGACCTGCGTCTCGCGGAGTCGCG
>Ga0208357_1000063_pt1 | contig 78344 bp, 86 predicted proteins | sample NGESurdeep092012_6_FD_184487 | JGI IMG/M metagenome (GOLD analysis project Ga0208357, IMG submission 184487) | Arctic peat soil microbial communities from Barrow, Alaska - NGEE Surface sample F52-2 deep-092012 (SPAdes) | ecosystem: Environmental > Terrestrial > Soil > Wetlands > Peat ...
CCGGCCGAACTGACGCAACTCCAGGCCCTGGGCTACACCGTGACGAGCACGATCCCCGAGAATCACGACGTCGTCTACCTCATGCAGCGCACGCCCTAGCGCGCCGAGGCGGTGCTGCCGCCACCGAGAGGTGTGTTTGTGAGAGGCTATGGCGTGCTTGATTGGCTATTGAACATCCGGATCGACAAAAACACGTTTCTCGTCCCCGCGGACGTCCTGGCCGCACTCTTGTTCCTCTACCTGCTGACGAGGCGGCCACGCCGAAGCTGGGTGATCACGGCCGTCACCGCCGTCGCGCTGGGTGCCGCAATCGGGTGGCTGGTGACCTGGTTGGTCAGTGACGTGTGGGATGTCTTCGGGCTGCCGCTGACTACGGTCGTACGCGTGTGGGTCGTCATGGCGTTCGCGGGGGTCTTTCTCGCGATCGTGAACCTCGTCCGCACGCGGTGGTGGCGCAAGCTGCTCGCCGTGGTGTCGATCGTCGTCTTTCTCATCGCCGCGGCCGCCGCCATCAATATCGATTTCGGGGCATTCCGCAATCTCAAGGACGCCCTCGGAATCACTCCGTATCCCCCGCTCGCGAGCAGCTATCTGAACGGGCAGGCCGGACCGGTGGATCCGACCCTGGCGCAGACCTGGCAGCCACCGGCCGGCATGCCTTCGCACGGCAAGCTGGGGACGGTCGATATTCCTGCGACGACGTCCGGGTTCAGCGCGCGCGCCGCATCCGTTTATCTGCCGCCGGCCGCGTTGGTCTCGCCGGCGCCGAAACTGCCGGTCATGGTGATGTTCTCGGGTCAACCCGGCGCACCCTCAGACCTGTTCACCTCCGGGCAGTTGCAGGGGATCCTCGACGCCTACGCGGCAGCCCACCACGGGCTCGCACCGATCGTCGTTGCCCCGGACCAGCTCGGCAACCCCTTGTCAAACCCGATGTGCGTCGACTCGTCACTCGGAAAATCGGCGACGTACCTGACGGTCGATGTGACGCGCTGGATCACATCGCACCTCAATGTGGCGGACAGCGCGCAGCAGTGGGCGGTCGGCGGGTATTCGCAGGGCGGCACGTGCGCTTTGCAATTCGGCGCGGGTTACCCGAACCTCTATCGCTCGCTCATCGACATCTCGGGCGAAATCGCGCCGACGATCGGCCGTGACACGGTCAAGAAGGCGTTCGGCGGCTCGGCTGCAGCGTACAACGCGGTCAAGCCGCTCACCCTGCTTGCCAAGCACGCTCCGTATCAGGACACGCTTGCGATCTTCGGTGTGGGCAAACAGGACGCGAAGTACGAACCGATCACCCACGCTGCGGTGCGCGCGGCGACTTCGGCGGGCATGACGACGGACTTGATCCAATCGCCGAAGTCCTCGCACGACTGGAACACGGTGCGCTACGTGCTGTCGAGGGCCGTGCCCGTCATTGCCACACGAATGGGCTTGTAGGCGCACGCGGTACGAGATCGCCGACCTGCATCTCGCGCGCGCGCCGAATTCACTTGTGGATGTCACGCTCGCGGGCGGCACCAGCTTGGAGAAGCTGTCGTACGCACTCAGTCGCGCTCGGGACACGCACAATACCATTTTGCGGGCGACGGCCGGCTCATCAGCCGTGATTCCCGACAGCGGGATCCGTCATGCCGGTGGAATGGCCATTCGTTCGTATGCCTATACTGGCCAGATAGTGCGGCCACCGGCACTGCCTGTACCGCCGACAAGGGCGAGTCCACGACTTGAAGACGATCGCTTGGGCGCCTTCCAGCTGTGATTTCCGCGACCGATTGGAGAGTTGCGACATGGAATCGAATGCACCTGGGGGGCATCGAGGTCGCTCGCCGGTACGACTCATGGTGATGCTTCTCCTTGGGGTCGCCGTCACAGTAGCGGTTGGAATCACCGGCGCGTGGGTGGCGGCGCCGATCGCTGGATGGGCCTCCTCATGTCTTCTGTTCAGCGCCTGGGCCTGGATCGAAATCTGGCGAATGGACGCTCGAAACACCCACTCGCATGCTACTCGTGAAGATCCCGGCCGCGCCATCGCCGACCTCCTGATGATATTCGCGAGCATCGCCGCGCTCGTTGCCATCGTCTTCGTGCTGGTGGAGGCGAAGTCGGCCCACGGGTCCGGGCGTGGCATCCTGGCGGGTCTGGCCGTTGCAAGCGTGGCGCTGTCGTGGGTGCTGGTGCACACCCTATACACGCTGCGGTATGCACGTCTTTACTATGCGCGGCCGGAGGGCGGTGTGAGCTTCAACCAGAAACAGGCGCCTCGCTATAGCGATTTCGCCTATTTGGCCTTCACCATCGGGATGACCTTCCAAGTTTCCGACACCAATATCGAAGATCCAATGATCAGAGCGACGATTCTGCGGCACATGCTCCTGTCCTATCTTTTCGGATCTGTGATCCTTGCAACGACGATCAATTTCGTCGTTGGTTTGTCCTGACGGTATTGCACGTCTCGCGGCGCTTTCAGTCACACGTGACACAAAGGCGATCCGACATCGGGTCCAGATCCGACGTGAGGTTGAGTTAGACTTACGCGCCCGTGAGCTTCGTGGCAACGCGCCTGTGAACGTGGACGATTTGCGGGGCGATGACGGCTAGCATCCGCCCAACTATCAGGGGGTCGATTTTCGGCCGACGTTGACAGCAGAATGCGATCGTCGACGCAATGTGCTCGGTCTAGCATGCCGCTGAGCCGGTGCGGCGTCACGGTGCGATCTCATAGCGGTGGATCGTCGCTTTCCGAGGTCTGTCGTGTCACGTGGGATCCGTCGACGGGATCGACCGCAGACCGCGAGATCGTCGTCGCCCTGCGGCGACGTGTCACCAAGATGATTCCGAGGATAAAGACCACGACGCCGGCGCCCATAAAGATGTAGCCGACGAGGTGGAGATCGATCCACGACACCTGAATGTTTAGTGCAAAGGTCAGGATCGCGCCGATGACAAACAAGACGATCCCTGTTCCGATACTCATAATCGCTTCTCCTTTTCATCGCGGGTGTTTCATCCGCGTTTCAGCATGGCCCGTTAAGTCATGCAAACTCGACGCTACCGTGACAGCAGGCTCGCTGCCGACGGATTGCACAAGTTGCTATGAGCTGTAGGCATCAAGGTCGTCGGGACGTTGTGTGCGAATCACTGTGGCTTCGCACAGGAATCGCGCAGGCGAGTCGATGACACTTTCGACGTACGAACGCCATGACACCTCGATCCCTCTAGACGGTGGACGACACTGAAAGAAGCCGAGTCACTGGCCCGGCGCGCTGCCGCTCGTATTGTCGTTTCCCTTACCGTTTCCCCTTGTTGTCGCTGTTATCGTTCTTCCCGTTGGTCCCGTTCCCGTTGTTGTCGCCGGGCCCGCCAGAATCGTGCTTTCCAGCGGAGGTTTTGGTTGGGACCGGGGTTGGTGCTGGGGTCGGGATCTTGGCCTCCACATCCTTTCTTACGAGGTCGATCGCGGCCTGAATGCGGGTGCTTCGGTCGCCAGTTACTGTGCCGGCTGCGGTGTCCTGCCGTAGTTCGGTCTGCAGATCGTTCAACTCGGTAAGAGCACCGTTGAAATCGCCAATGGATGCGCGATCGCCGATCTGCAGCACCGTTGCCTGCAGCCCTTCGGCGGTCTTCGCGTCGAAATCCGGTTGCTGCGGCGTGCATCCGGCGAGCAACGCGACGCCGACGATAACGGCTGCGAGCGCACGCGACATCCTCAGGGTATGAACTCTCACGGCGTCACGCTCCCGAGCAGCTGGTTCAGGTGGTCGCCGAGTGCGCCGCCGACCGGTGGCAGCGTCACGGCCGGTGTCGGCTGCGCTGTCGTGTTGTTCATGACGACGATCACGATGAAGGCGATCACGACGAGCAGCGCGATCACGAGGGCGATCCATGGGCCGCGATGCCGTCGACCGCCGTACCGAGGTTCGGATGCGTCGAGGGCTGTGTTCGGGACCCGTTCGCTTGATTCCGGGCTGGTCGATACAGGAGCGTTCGTTGTCAGAACGTCTGTCAATTCGTCCGCCGTCGGGCGATCGTACGCGGGATAGTCGACCACCCCGAGCACGAGAGTCTCATCGGCGATCCGCGTCGCATTGTCAGGCCGCAGTTCGAGGGGAGCCGTCAGACGCTTCGTGTCAGACGGGAGCATCAAGTCCGTCTGCGTGGCCGCATCTGCGGTCGCGCCGTCCACCACATCCGTAGCGGCATCCATGAGAAGGGTCACATCAACCGCAGGCTCGTTGGTCGCAGGCCGACCGAGGGCCACGGCCGCCTCTGCTACAGCCCAGGCAGACGGCCGCGCATCCGGATCTCGAGCAGTCATTGCCCTCAGAAGCGAAGCGCACTCTGGCGCGAGATCGTCGGGGATGCCGGGGTCCGATGCCAGTTTCGCCGACACCGACTCGACGATCGATCCGGGAAATGCCTTGATGCCGGTGAAACATTCCAGCAAGACGAGTCCCAGTTGATAGATGTCGGATGCCGGGCTGGGCGCGTCTCCGCGAGCTTGCTCTGGGCTCAAGTAAGCGGCCGTGCCCAGAACGGTGCCCGGCGTCGTGTGCCGGGTCGAGTCGCCGAGGAACGCGATTCCGAAATCGGCGAGCTTCGCCCTGAACTCGCGGTCGGGGGTGGTCGAGTGGGCGAGCAGCACATTGTCCGGCTTGATGTCCCGATGCACGATGCCGGCCGCGTGTACAACATGCAATGCTTCCGCCAAGTCGGCTGCCATGACAGCCACCTCCTCCGGCGCGATCGGCCCACGCCGGATGCGCTGTCGCAGGGTCGGGCCATCGACGAGTTCCATGACCAGATAGGCGCGGTCCTTCGCATCCGTCTTCGAGACGTTCGCATCGAACACGGTTACGAGCCCGTGATGGTTGAGTGAGGCGAGCGTTCGGATTTCGGATGTCTCACGCCTCAGATCGTTCGCGTCGCCACCATCGGACTCGAAGAGCTTGACGGCGACCTGGCGCTTCAGCAGCTCGTCGTCAGCACGATACACCGACGCCATGCCGCCGCGGCCGAGCAGGCCGCGCACTCGGTACCGATCGCCGAGAACGGCCCCGATCATGGTGTCGACACCCGCATCGAGAGTACCCACGCCCGTTTCGAGTGTTTTGGGCTTGCCGTCGCCATCGGCCATTGTTCAATCGTACCGTTCCGCGCCGAAAGCACTATCCGCTTGACATTACCTCGGATTTTCGCGGGCCGCGCGGCCCGGGTGTCACCAGAACAGGACCGATGCCGCAAAGCCCTTCCATCCGTCCTTTTATCGGCATCCGGGTCCACGTCGTCCGCCTGTTGGAATTGTTCCTCGGACCGCGCACGAATCTCGTCGGCATCCGCCTGCCGGTGCGCAGCCTCCCGTTGGAGTCGCTCTGATTCAACCTGTGCCTGTTGGGCATCAGCCTGCGCGCGCGCCGCCTTGGCCTCGCGTTCCCGCGACGCCAGATCGCCCTCCTGCGCTTGCGAGCGCAGTTGCCCGGCATGCTCCCGATCAGCCTCTACTTTCGCCGCGCGACGCCCACGCGAGCAGCTCAGGCGCACCCGAATCGGTGAAGACAACCGTTTCTTGACGGCGGCAACAATCAAGCAGAGTCTGTGCGACCGTAGGGCAGCGATCGAACAGCAACGGTGGGCGCAAGATTTGGGCAAGGGTGACCAACTTGCTGAGATGGTCACGGCTTCATGCTGTTGTCCGTCGCCATGACCGCCTCAACTCACCGGGTCGAGCTCCCCGCGCGACACGCGCATCGTTCTGCGCTCCTCTTGATGCGGATACCACGCAATTGGTTGGCAGCTGGGAGCAGGTCAGCGTCTAATGGAAGCATGAGAGCAATCTGGAAGGGCGCCGTCGCGTTCGGTCTCGTCAATGTTCCCGTGAAGGTGTACGCGGCGACGGAGGACCATGACATCGCGCTGCACCAGGTGCATGACAAAGACGGTGGCCGCATCCGCTACCAAAGGCGGTGCGAGATTTGCGGACGTGTTGTCGCGTGGGAGCACACTGACAAGGCATACGAGGCCGGTGACAAGACGGTTGTGCTGACCGACGACGATCTGACCTCCCTTCCCGAAGAGCGCAGCCGGGAGATCACCGTGGTCGAGTTCGTCCCCAGCGATCAGATCGATCCGATCATGTTCGACCGGAGCTACTTTCTTGAACCCGATTCGAAATCGATCAAGGCGTATACGTTGCTGCGGAGAACGCTCGAAGACACGGAACGCACGGCGATCGTTCATTTCGCGCTCCGTCAGAAGACCCGACTTGGTGCGCTCCGAGCGCGTGGCGACGTGCTCATGCTGCAGTCGCTCCTCTGGGACGACGAGGTGCGGGAGGCGGAGTTCCCTGCACTCGCGGAGAACGTGCGGATCAGCGCGAAGGAGCGGGAAATGTCGACAGCACTGGTCGATTCGTTCGCGGACGACTTCACGCCGCAGAAGTTCAGCGACGAGTATCAGGAACAACTGAGAATACTCATCGAAGCGAAGCTCAAACACGGCGATTCTCTGGATACAGAGGCGACCTTCGGCGAGACGTCCGAAGAAGGCAGCGGTGAGGTCATCGACTTGATGGAGGCGTTGCGGCGAAGTGTCGACAAGAACCGCGCCTCGAAGGCAGACTCAAGCCGCTCCCCGAAGAAGGCCAAGCCGAAGAAGGCGGGCTAGCTGCGCGACCTAGCACGACATGCCGGAGGACATCGACCCACGGGATGATCTGTTCGAATGACTTCTTGGCACTGAGGAGGAGAACGTGGCAACATCGCAGACAGCCCACGAGATGGTGAGCGTTGCCGGTCGACGGGTGCGGCTCACCAATCTCGGCAAGGTGTTCTATCCCGAGACGGGAACAACCAAGCGCGACGTTCTCGAGTACTACGCGAACATTGCGGATGCGCTGCTTCGCTACACCGCCGATCGGCCGGCGACCCGCAAACGCTGGGTGAACGGGGTGGGCACCCCTGACGATCCTGGAGAGATGTTCTTTCAAAAGAATCTGGATGACTCCACCCCGGAATGGGTTACGCGTGCGTCGATCACACACAAGGAGCGAACGAACGAGTATCCCCTGGTGAACGACCTGGCGACGCTGACCTGGCTCGGCCAGATCGGCACGCTCGAAATCCATGTGCCGCAGTGGCAGTTCGGCCGCAATGGTCAGCCGAAGAATCCTGATCGGCTCGTGCTCGACCTGGATCCGGGAGAAGGTGCCGGGCTCGCGGAGTGTGCGGAGGTCGCTCGCTACGCCAAGGCCATTCTCGACGGCATGGGGCTCGACCTGATACCAGTGACGAGCGGGAGCAAGGGAATCCACCTCTATGCGGCGTTGGACGGAACGCAGAATTCGAACACTGTGGCCTCTGTCGCGCACGAGCTCGCGCGCGCCTTGGAGGCCGATCACGCCGACTTGGTGGTCAGTGAGATGAAGAAGTCACTGCGGCGCGGCAAGGTCTTCGTCGACTGGAGCCAGAACAACGCCTCGAAGACCACTGTCGCGCCGTATTCGCTGCGTGGAGAATTCCGGCCCACGGTCGCGGCGCCCCGCACGTGGCGTGAACTCTCCTCGAAGAACCTGCGCCAACTCGAGTACCCAGAGGTGTTGCGGCGGGTCGCGCGACGTGGGGACCCGATGGAGTTGCTCGCGGCAGGACGCATCCAAGATCGTGGCGCATCGAGCGCTGCTGGTGACCGCCTTGCCTCCTACCGCAGTAAGCGCACGACTGGCAAGACACCCGAGCCGATTCCCGACCGCCACGGCACCGGATCTGATAGCCATTCGTTTGTGATCCAGGAGCACCACGCCAGGGCGCTGCACTACGACTTCCGGCTCGAGCACGACGGGGTACTGGTGAGTTGGGCGCTGCCGAAGGGGCCACCCGTCGATCCCGGTCGCAACCACCTCGCCGTGCAGACGGAGGACCACCCGTTGGAGTACGGCAGTTTCGAAGGCACCATCCCGAAGGGTGAATACGGCGCGGGGCAGGTGACAATCTGGGATGCGGGCACGTATGAGCTTCAGAAGTGGCGCGACGGCGAAGAGGTGATCGCCACGCTGCACGGCAGGCCGGGCGGCGGCCTCGGCGGGCCACGCAAGTACGCGCTCATCCATACCGGCGGTGAGGGCAAAGGCGCCAAGAATTGGCTGATCCATTTGATGAAAGACAACCCGAAGACGCCCTCGCCCCGATCACGTGGCGCACTCGCACCGATGCTGGCCTCGCTCGGCAATGCACACGATATCGACGACGAAGCCGAGTGGGCGTTCGAGATGAAATGGGACGGCATCCGGGCGCTCGCGTTCGTGTCCGACGGATCGCTGCGTTTGATGAGCCGCAACGATAACGACGTGACCGCGAGCTACCCGGAACTGGGCGAGCTCGTCGGGCTGGTCGGCGACAACGACGCGGTGCTCGACGGCGAAATCATTGCGCTCAACAAGGCCGGTCGGCCGGACTTCGGCGTGTTGCAGACGCGCATGAAGTTGACGAAGCCGACGGATGTCCGGCGCGCCCTCGAGCGCACGCCCGTGCATTACATGCTGTTCGATCTGCTCGAACTGAACGGAACCGATCTCGCGTCGCACGGTTATGATTCTCGTCGCCATGAATTGGAGACTTTGATCGCGCCAGCCACAACGAGTGCCATACAGGTGCCTCCCTCCTTCACGGGAAGCTTGTCAGAGGCGTACGAGGCCAGCCACGAACTCGGCCTCGAAGGGGTGATGGCGAGCGAGAGGGACGCTACTCGATCGGAAGACGCTCACGCAGCTGGATCAAGATCAAGCATCACCGCACCCAAGAGGTCGTTGTCGGTGGGTGGCGTCCAGGAAAGGGCCGACGTGCCAATCGCGTCGGATCATTGCTTCTCGGGCTGCCCGATGGCAAGGGATTCCGCTACATCGGCAGGGTCGGTACGGGGTTCAGCGATCACGATCTGGAAGATCTGCGTGAGACGCTGGGAAAGCGCACGCGCAAGACAGCGTCGCTGTCTGGCGTGCCGGCATCCGACGCTCGCGACGCGCAGTGGGTTCGACCGGACCTGGTCGGCGAAGTCGAGTTCAGGGAATGGACGTCGACAGGCCGACTCCGACAACCCTCGTGGCGGGGCTGGCGGCCGGACAAAGCACCCTCAGGCGTGCAGCGTGAAACATGACAGGGAGCCAATCGGCCAAACTTCCCCGGGCGAGTTGCCCGTGAGAGAGAAATTCTTTTCTCGACGCGCCTAATGATCGCGGCGATATGTTTCGGAGAGCACCCCCGCGATAAATCCGACGACAGCCGCAACGGCCATCGCAAGCACCACCTTGCGAGTTCGGTGGTCATTGACCGCATGGGTCAGGCTCGCCGCTCCTGCAACAGCCTTCTCGCTACCCCGTTCAATCAGGTTGTCCGCCTGCGTCTTCGCAACGCCGATCGCCTCTGACGAGCGATCCGCAACATTGCGCACCGCATGTGAGACCGCGTTCGCCGCCTGCTCGGTCGTGTCATGCGCGGCATCGGCCGCCGACGTGATGAGATCGCGTGCGCGATCGTTGCGCGGTGTGCCAGCCATGTTAATTCCCCAACTTTCTGGTCTTCTTCGCGACAAACTTCGCCGCCTTCTCGGCTTCTTTCGTGGCGCGCTTGCGGGCCTTCTTGACTTTCGGGTCATTCCAGAGTGCACTGGCGGCGGCCACGATCTCCTGATAACGGCCGCGACCTGTCTTCGCGCCGAGTACAAATGCGACGCACGCGACCGATCCGACTCCCAATGCAATCAACAATTTACGCATTGCGCCTTCCTTCCTTGTCGACGGAGCCGTTCGAGGGTACTGAGTGCCTGCTAGTGGTTCCGGATGTTGTCGATCAGATCCGCTTTCTTCTGCTGCGAGTACCCGGAAAGTCCAAGCCCCTTCGCCTTTGTGCGTAACTCGGAGACTGTCCAGTCATCGTAGGAACCAGATTCTCCTCCCTTGCGGCCGATCGCGGAGCGCCCCTCTTTTGCGGCCGCATTGGATATGCGCGCCGCCTTCTCCTGGGAAGCTCCGTCGTCTCGGAGTTTCTCGTAAAGCTCTGGATCTTTGAGATGGGAGTCTTTTGCGCCTGGCATTTGGTCCTTTCTTCCTCTACGCTACGCCGGTGCAATTGGGTGTTCAAGGGGATCGCAGCTGACGGTGTCGACGACAGGGGAAACGGTGAAGCGGCAAGGCCTAGCGACCGCCCGCAGCCCTCGGTAGGCTCGAATGCACGACCACTAGGGAGACCGCATGAAGCGAATATCGCTACTGAAAGTGGTTGACCGTCTCGAGAACGCCTCAACCCTTGACCCGCTGGTGAACGGACTGCGAAGCGCCGTCAACGCAATTGTTCGGCCACGGTGGCTTCGCGATGTATTGCACGGGGTGCCAATCGGTCACCCGCTGCACCCGCTCGCCGTCCAGATCCCGCTGGGAGCGTGGATGTCCGCCGCCCTACTCGACCTCATCCCCGGAAACGGGCGTGCGGCTCGCCTGCTTGTGGTCACCGGGGTCGTGAGCGCGTTGCCCGCCGCGGCCGCTGGTTACACCGATTGGTCGAAGCTGCACGAACAGCAATTACGAGTCGGCGTGATCCATTCGACTGCAAACCTTCTGGCAACCGGGCTGTACACCGCTTCATTCGTCCAACGATGCCGAGGCAAGAACACCAGCGGTAAGGCACTGGGGTACACGGCATTCGCACTCCTTGCAGGTGGTGGCTTCCTGGGAGGGCATTTGACCTATCGTCAGGCCTCCGGCGTCAACCACACCGAGGATGTTCCGCACCGGTTCCCGCAGGGCTGGCACCCGCTCGCACCGCTGGATGAGTTGCCGACCGGCCGACTCGAACACCGCCTGCTGGGAGAGATTCCCCTCCTGGTGTTTCGCCAGGGAAACGAGATCGACGTTCTATCGGACCTGTGCAGCCACCTTTCCGGCCCACTGCACGAAGGCGACATCATCGCCGATGAAGGCACATGCGTGGTGTGCCCCTGGCACGAGAGCGTCTTCTCCCTGCGAACGGGCGAGGTGATCCATGGTCCGGCGACATCGGCACAGCCGAAATTGCTCACCAGAGTCTCGGACGGCATCGTTGAAGTTTGCCTGCCGGGTGCAAGCTGACAGCGCCATCCACAGCAAGAAGCGAGACGGCCTAGCCTCGGGCAAACGATAGAACTACGCTTGTTGGATCAACTGAGATGGCGATACCTCGAGGAGTGGTCATGAGCGGAACAGACAAGATCCACAATGCTGCACAGGATGCCGTCGGCAAAGGCAAAGAGGCCACGGGCAAGGTCACCGGCAACGAAAGATTGGAAGCAGAAGGCAAGGGCGACCAGGTCGCAGCTGACATCAAGCAGGCCGGCGAAAAAGTCAAAGACGCCTTCAAACACTGACTCTTGGTTCGCAAGCAAGCAGAGCGCGCAGTTCTGACTCGGCGGACTCGAGTCGGGCAATAGGCCCATCCCTCCTGTGGGGCAATAGGCTCAGAGGCAGCAGACCTATCGACGCGCACCATGAATATGTGCGTGGATAGCTCGGTTGTGGTGATTCTCTACCTTTGCGGCGCTCCGGGGCCGCTGCCGGGCTCCACGGTCGCGGCTTCCCCTTCTTCGGGGAGGGCGCCTGGCCCTGACCCTGGCTCTGCCTGGATCTCTTCTGTGTCACCGGGCTCCGAAGTCAGGTCCAGGTCGGAACCTTTCTCCGGGTGATCGGGATTGCTCATGTCGATGTCCCTCCGTTTGGCAACATTGCGTGATCGACGATCACGTACCGTCCGGCCTGTGTGCACCACGATCATCACGGACTGGTCCACCGTCCGTATTGGCATCTGGGTCCACGTCGTCCGCCTGTTGGAATTGTTCCTCGGACCGTGCACGGATGTCGTCGGCATCCGTCTGACGCTGCGCAGCCTCCCGTTGCAGTCGCTCTGATTCAACCTGTGCCTGTTGGGCATCAGCCTGCGCGCGCGCTGCCTTGGCCTCGCGTTCCCGTGCCGCCAGATCGCCCTCCTGCGCTTCCGAGCGCAGTTGCCCGGCATGCTCCCGATCAGCCTCTATTTTCGCCACGCTGCGCCGACGCGACATGAAGACAGCAATCCAAATGATGACGAAGATAATGATCACCACGACTATGCCGACGATGATCCAGATAAGCACGTTCCCTGACATAACCTTGCCGCCTCTCTGCGGACACAGGATTGTTCCCGACTAGTTCGTAGTTAACTCCTCATCCGATGCAGATTCAATGACTACGGCACCGCTCTCGAGCACAAGATCGGCCTTCTGTCGCCGAGACCAGTGGCCATAGCACCCGACGGCGGGCTAGATTTTGGTCAGCGCGTCGCCCTTATGCATTGCGACGTGATCGGTTGTGTCACTCTTGATCTCGTACTGCGGCTCGTCGGGACTACAACGGTGCGTGTGGCCTTTGTAATCCACGTCTTTGGTGTGCACCTTCGTGATTTTGCCGTGGACCTGGCCCGCCTCGGAGTTCCAGTGCACGTGATCTCCGACGGAGAATTTCTTAGCCATTGGGATGCCTCCTTACGTCAACGGAATCGTTGAGTCACACCAGTTTAACCCGGGGCGTCATCCGCCGCCTCAACGGAACCTGGACCGCGAATGGGCGCGACAGTCTTTTCATGTCGCCTCCAATCGTGGTAGTGCATCGTGTGGCTCTGGTGCCGAGGGATGGTGCCGGTGCAGAATGAGGACCAGCGAAAGGTTCAGCGTGGGCAAGAGCGTCAGAGAATATTGGACAGAGGACCCGATCAACGCACTTCGAGTGACGCCAGGATTTACGCTGGCGACGGTCGACACGCGGTCTACTCCGGGCTTCAAGGGGCAGAAGAAGGATTCACCCGCGGCGGGGCTCCAGGCGGCGGGAATCCTCTCCCACCTACAGGACATGCTCTTCGCGAACAGCAAATACGGAGACAATCGCAAGGTGCTGCTCGTCTTACAGGCCCTGGATACGGCGGGGAAAGGTGGGATCGTTCGACACGTTGTGAGCGCCGTCGACCCGCAGGGCATCAATCACTTTGCCTTCAAGGCGCCAACCAAAGCGGAACTCAGGCATGACTTCCTCTGGCGCATCCGCAAGCAGCTGCCCGACGCCGGCATGATCGGTGTATTCGACCGCTCGCACTACGAGGATGTGCTCATCGCTCGCGTGCGCGAACTCGCCCCGGCCGCAGAGATCGAGAAACGCTATGACCTGATCAACCAGTTTGAGCAGGAACTTGTCGACGATGACACCACCGTGATCAAGGTCATGCTGCAGATCAGCTCGGTCGAGCAGAAGTCGCGCCTCGCCGAGCGTCTGGACCGGCCGGACAAGTACTGGAAGTACCACACGGCCGACGTTGATGAGCGGGCGCACTGGTTCGGTTACCAGGAGGCCTACCAGGCCGCGCTGGAGCGCACGTCAACCGCCGCGGCACCGTGGTTCGTCGTTCCGGCCGACAGGAAATGGTACGCACGCCTGGCCGTGCAGCACCTCCTCATCGACGCGTTGAAGAGCATGGTCCTTTCCTGGCCGGCGGCAACGTTCGATATTCCTGCCGAGAAACTCCGTCTGGCTGCCACAACCTAATGTCCTTGAGTGAAGCTGCATCTGCCGAAGCCCCAACGGCCCGCGTGGCCGCCGTGGTCTACAACCCCATTAAGGTCGATCTGGACGCCGTCAAGGCCGCGGTGGCCGCCGGAGAAACAGCCAATGGATGGGGCCAGACCCTCTGGTTCGAAACCAGCAAGGAAGATGCTGGCCAGGGGCCGACGAAAGAAGCACTCGCTGCCGGCGCGACAATGGTCATCGCGGCCGGGGGTGACGGGACGGTGCGAGCCGTGGCCGAAGCGGTATACGACAGCGGTGCATCGCTGGCGTTGCTGCCGTCCGGAACGGGCAACCTCCTGGCTCGCAATCTTGACCTCGCTCTCGATGACCTCGAAGGCTCGATTCACACCGCATTCACCGGCCAAGACCGCCAGATCGATCTCGCCCTCATCGACATTAAGCATGAGGACCAGACAACAAGTCGACACGCGTACGTTGTCATGGCCGGTCTCGGGCTCGACGCGAAAATGCTCGTGCATACAGACGACGAGCTCAAGAAGAAGGTTGGCTGGCTTGCCTATGTCAGCGCACTCCTCGCGGCACTGCGCGACAAAGACCAACTTCAACTTCGATACAGCCTCGACGGCAAACGAACCCGGTCGGCCCGCGTGCACACCATCATCATCGGCAACTGCGGATCTCTCCCGGCCGACATCGTTCTCCTTCCAGACGCGGCTATCGACGACGGCATGTTCCAACTTGTCTATCTGCGACCGGAAGGCTTCGTTGGCTGGCTGCAGATCACCGCCAAGATCATTTGGGAGAACGGAGTACTCCGGCGCACCGAGACCGGACGGAGACTTGCCGGCCCCGCCAAGAATGTTCGTGCTCTCCACTACGCCAAAGGCCGTAAAATCACGATCCGCCTCACCCGGGCCCACAACATCGAGCTGGACGGCGACAGCTTCGGCACGGCACAAGCACTCAAAACCTGGATCGAACCCGGCGCGCTCACGGTGCGTGTCCCCTCGGACGGGCGAGCCGCGGGATAACAATCGGTCACCGGCGATCTAGCATTGTCGCATGGACACTCGCGGGACCCCGGAGGTTGCAGCCAAGCCGTCTGCGAAACGCGTCACTCATTGGTGGCCGCTGGTGAGCGGCATCGTCGCGCTCGTGCTCACCTTTGCCTTGGGTGCACTTATCGTGCTCCTTGATCGCGGGCTACCACTCTCCATCGACACCTGGTGGATGGAGGTACTCAACGCGAATCGTGCTCCCGTCTGGAACGCCCTCTCGTTCGCGATGGACTTCCTCGGCGGGGGCGTGGTCGCAATATTCATTGTGCCGGTGCTGATCATCGTCGCCTTGCTGCTGGCGAAACGTCCGTGGGCCGCCGGGTACTTTCTCGTGGCCACTCTGGTGACGGGGGGCAGCGTGCAGCTGCTGAAGCATCTGTTCGGGAGGGCGCGGCCAGAACACATTCTGGTGACAGTCGATTTCGGGTCGTTCCCCTCCGGTCATGTGGCCAACGCGGCGGCCATGGCCTTAGTTCTTGCCCTTCTTTTTCCACGTTGGTGGGTGTGGGCGGCCGGCGCCTTGTACACGGTCGTGATGATGTTCAGTCGCACCTACCTCGGCGCTCACTGGCTGAGCGATACGATCGGCGCGTTGCTCCTTGGAATTGGTGTCGCGATCGTCGTCTGGGCGCCACTGGCCGCGAAACTCGACGGCGAACACAAACTCGCACCGCCGCACCCGGCGACGACGCTACCTCAGAAATGAGGGAGCGACGCCCACGCCACCCTCGCGTTCAGGACAGTCGAGCCAGGCGCGCCCGCGCGCAGCTATACACGCCGTATGCGATGAGCCCGATGCCAACGACCGTCAGGATCACGGCGCCGAACGGCAGAGCGGCGAGTGACTTCAGCGCCCCATCGAGTCCAGTGGCTTTGCTGGGGTCAAAGGTAGCGGCCGCGATCACGAACAGTACTCCGACGACGCAGAGGGCGACCCCTTTCGCGATGTATCCGACTACCCCGAGCGCGGTGACGACCCCGCCAGCGGTTCCTGACGGAACGGTGATGTCGTCGGTGAACTTCTTGGCTGCACCCTTGAACCCAAAGTATCCGCCAATACCAAACACTCCGAGTCCGACAACGACCAACACAATGACGCCACCGGGGGCGGCAAGAAGCTTGGCGCTAAAGTCCTTCGTCGAGCTGGCCGAACTCGTGGATCCACCGCTGGCAAAAGTGAACGTGATGGCCGCGATGGTGAGGTAAGCAACAGCCTTGCTGAATACGCCGATGCGATGCGCCCACTTGCGTTTCGGATCCGGGCCGATAACCACGAAGATCTGAATGATCTCCCACAGTCCGAGCGCGGCCAACCCAACCACCATGACCCACAAGAGGGCGATGCCGCCCGGAGCGGCCGCGAGGTTGGCGAGGGCACCGGATTGGTCGGCTTCTCCGCCGCCCGCACCGACCGCGACGCTGATCGCGATTGCTCCGATGACACCATGCAGCAAACCACTGACCACATAGCCTGCTCGCGCCAGAAAGCGGAGCGGTCGACTGCGCTCCGCGTTGCGTGCAGCCTTGGCCGCGACTCCACCCGCCATGTGCACATGGTAGCCCCGCGCGCACGGCTTTCGCATGGTCAGTTTTAGCGGCCGCAAACCAGACGCCTCTGGCGGGTTCATCGCACCGCAGAACCAGCACAACCTGGTTTCTGGTCAACAGTATGCACCAGCGTGCCGGCGGAGTAAGTTTCTCTCAACGTAAGACACGGCCGATGAAAGGTGTTACCGATGAACATTGACCAGTTCCCAACGTCAAATCCTGCGACTGCAGAGTAGCGATATGTCCCCCGCCCAACCGCCCGACGACCGAGTGGCCGGCGATGAGGTTCGGCATCGGCGAATGAAAGCCGGACTTTTCATCGCCGCAGGCTTGCTCGTTGCAGTGGGAGCAGCATGGTTTCTGCTGATGCTGGCATCCGTGACCGGGGACTTCGGCCTGGCCCGGGCAGACCGGCCACTCCTGGCATGGTTGGTGCAACACCGGACGCCGGTTCTCACGGCCGTCACGTCGGTGACCGCGACCGTCTCGGGCCCTGTGGGCATGCCAATAATTGTTCTCGTCGCCACGGTCGTGTGGTCGTTGACATCTCGACGCCTCTGGCGCCCGGTGCTCCTCGCGAGCGCAATGATTCTTGGTGTGCTGCTCGTTTTCGTGATCACGCACCTCGTCGGCCGCCCTCGGCCGCCGGGAAACCTCATGTTGATGGGTTTCGACCCCACGTCCTCGTTCCCCTCTGGCCATGCGGTCGGAGTGGGCGACTTCCTGCTGGCCGGAGGCTACCTGATCTGTTCACGGGTTTGGTCGATGTGGCGCATTGTGCTGTGTGCAGTCGTTGCCGTAGCGGGCATCCTCTGGGTCGATTTTTCCCGCCTGTATCTGGGTTACCACTGGTTAACCGATATTGCGGCAGCCTTGGGGCTCTCGGTGGCGGTGCTCGGCTTGGTCATTGGCGCCGACGCCTGGAGGCAAGCCAGAGGAGAACGATACGCACACACCCGAACGAAAGAATTTCACTGGTAACTGCCAGTCGGTGTCAGTTGAGCGCGGTGTTCCTCAATCAGGTGCCGTGCCATCGCTTTTGCCCGTTGGGCGGCACGACGTCCGTCATCGACAGCGGAGACAATGGAGCCCTTCATCAGGATGTGGAGGGACGATGCAAACTCGTCGCAGTCAACGAGGCCCGCTTTCTCGGCCAGATCGCGCAGTATCAACCGAATTTTCTCCCCGTACTCGCTACTAGCGCGACCCGCGGGGCTGTCGATACCCATCTCCAGCAACGTATTGATGAATGAGCAGCCCTCGAAATCGTCGCGTTCAAACCAGATGTCAAACACGTCGAATATGGCGAGTAGTTGCTGCTCAGGCGCCGACGCGCGTTCCGTGGCGCCACCCACGACCATCCCCCACGTCCAGATCTCTTCGCGACGCTGCAGAAAAGCCAAAATGAGTTCCTCTTTGGATGCAAAGCGCTGGTGGAACTCAGTCTCCGACACCGCGGCGTGCGCGATCAATTCTTCCATCCCGACATCGCGAATTCCTCACTGAGAAAACAGCTCGTATGCGCTGGTGAGGATGCGCCCGCGCGGGTTCATCCTGTCATCGAGGGTTGTGGATCGTTCGAAACTCATGCGGAAGATTTTAGCGTGATTCTCCTTACTGGCCCCGACCCTGGCTCTGTCTGGATCACTTCTGTGTCCGCGGACTCCGAAGTCAGGTCTGGGTCGGAACATCTCTCCGGGTGATCGGGATTGAAGATAACCGCCGCGAACCCTGGGACTGCTCTGAATGTCGTGAATGATAGCTCGCGCGAGGGGTACCGTGAAATGAAACGTTGGCCGTTCCAGACCTCGACTGCCGAGCGTGGCAAGACAAGTCGATTCAGGTCTGGGGGGATCATGCGAACGTCGATTGCGTTCATGCCCGCGCAGGTCCGCACGCACAGCTCACCGATTGCGACCTGGCTGATCGCTCACCAAGGGACGTTCTTCTTTCCGATCCTGCTGCTGGAAGGACTGTCGCTTCATGCATCGAGTGTGCGGCGCATCTGCTCCAAGGACCCTCTGCCGCGGCAATCGATCTGAGTCAGCCGTCGAGCCTGCCGACTACACAGCGATCGTGGAATTGACCTGACGCGTAAGCTCAAAACGTGAGCCTGTTTCTAACATAAGGAGTCCCCCAATGGGTTTTGACCAGTATCACGAGCCGCCCGAAGAGTTGTCGGACCAGACTCGCACGTTCGCCCGAATGTGCGCGAACCTCACGGAAGAAGCCGAAGCGATCGGCTGGTACGAGCAACGCATCTCGATCGAGAAGGATCCGGATTCTCGGGCCATCATGACGGACGCATTGGGCGAGGAATACAAGCATTTCAGCATGGAGCTTGAATTCCTTTTTCGCGCGAAACCAATTTGGCGAGAAACCGCCCGCGGAATCCTCTTCCAAAACGGTGACATCGTCGCACACGGCGAAACGTCGGAAGAGGCCGTTGGCGACGGCCAACCAGCACCCGTAACGTCGAGCGGATCACCCGCATCCGTTTCGAACGTATCCTCGCTGGGAATTGGAAGCCTCAAAGGAGCGAAGCTATGACCGTAGATCATCTTCTTCGCGCTCGTGCACCCATCTCTTCTCACAGCTGGGAGCTTCTCGATCAGGAAGCAAAAGAGCGGCTTGTTGCCACGCTTGGCGCACGAAAGCTCATCGACTTTTCTGGACCAAACGGATGGCGGCATTCTGCCTCAAATCTCGGCCGCGTGAAGCCTGTCGCCGATTCTCCCGTCGACCAAGTGCACGCATTCCAACGTCTCGTACTGCCGCTGACCGAAGTGCGAGCGCCGTTCACGGTCTCTCGGGATGAGTTGCAGAACGGTGATCGCGGTGCACAAGACGTCGACCTGACCGACCTCGATAAGGCCGCCATGCGGATTGCCGAAACGGAAAACATCGCGGTCTTCCACGGTTGGAAGAAGGCGGGCATCGCGGGCATCACCGAGTGCTCGCCTCACGACGAAGTGCCGCGCGTCGGTGATTTCAACGACTATCCAAGCCGCGTCGCACGCGCAGTCGAGATCCTCTTGCGAAGCGGAATCAGCGGACCGTATGGGCTGGCTGTCGGGCCCGCCGACTACACCGCAATCGTGGAAACCACCGAGCATGGCGGGTACCCACTGTTCCAGCATCTGCGCGATATCCTCGGCGGTCCAGTCGTCTGGGCTCCCGGCGTGCGCGGCGGCGTGGTCCTCAGCCTTCGTGGCGGCGACTTTCTCTTCGACTCTGGTCAGGATCTGTCGGTCGGGCATGACTGGAGTGACGGCGACACAATCCACTTCTACATCGAACAGTCGTTTAGCTTCCGAGTCGCGACGCCTGAAGCCGCAATTGCGCTGGCTGCAACATAAAGCGGTACGAAGAGGGTCACGTCACGGACAGCTAAGAAGTTCGCTTGACGGGCTGTTACGGTCCGTGAAGAAGCAGGACACGTAGCTCTGACTCCGCGGACTCCGGGCGGGCGGGATCGATGGTCTCTCCCGCAAGGTAGTGGTCGAGAAGGCGGGGGTCAACATAGCTTTTCCGTGCGATCGCTGGGGTGTTCCCGAGAATACCGGCGGCAGCCTCCATGGCGCGTTTGATAGCGGAGGCTCGCATACGTTGGCTGTCTGCTCGTCCGCTTGAGGCGAGGCTGATTGCCGCGGCGACCGTGCCGTGCAGGGTTCGGAAGTCTTTGGCGGTGAAGTCTCCGCCTGTGCGTTCACGTACGAATGCGTTGATGTCCGCAGCCGTAATCGCATGCTGTTTTCCGCGCTGATTCCACGAGAGCAGGAGTTTCTCCGGCCCACGGCGCAAGCGCCCCCGCACGAAGCTGGCCAGATCGATGTCCGTGATCTCACTTTCCCACAGCTGGCCGCTTTTCGCCGGGAAGCACAGAATAACCGTGTCCTTAGTTACGCTCACATGCTCACACAGAAGGGTCGAGAGTCCGCGGCTACCGTTGGCCTCGGCGTACCGTTCGCTGCCGATGCGAAGCGAGCCGGTGTCCAGCATTCGAAATGCTGCAGCAAGTGCGCGAGCCCGCACATCTCCGTTCTGGCGCAGTGCTCGTGTCACCTGGCCGCGGGCGGTAGGCAGCAACTCGGCCAGAGCAAGAGCCCGGTCGAACTTGTCGCGATCATGATGCTCTCGCCAAGTCGGGTGATAGATGTACTGGCGTCGAGCGGCGGCATCCATTCCGGTTGCCTGAATGTGCCCGTTGGTAGACGGTGCTATCCACACCTCCGTCCACGCCGGCGGAATGGCGAGAGCCTCAAACCGCGCCCGCAAATCCCCATCGTGAACCGTCGCGCCCGACGGGTCACGATAGACGAATCCGCGCCCGGAACGCACCCGCTGGAAACCTCGGGCAGAAGGATCACTGCGCCGCAATCGCGTCACGCGTTCGGCGATCCCGTGTCATTGGCCCTGCGCGGGCGGTGATCTTCTGCGATCTGAGCGTCGCGGCTATTAATATCCGGATCAACCTCGTTCGCCTGTTGGAACTGTTCCTCAGACTTCGTACGGATGCCATCGGCATCCGCCTGGCGTTGCGTGGCCTCTCGCTGCAATCGTTCTGAGTCAACCTGTGCCTGTTGCGCATCGGCGTTTGCACGGGCCGCCTTGGCCTCACGTTCGCGTGCGGCCAGATCGCCTTCTCGCGCCTCTGTGCGCAGTTGCTCGGCGCGCCCGCGCTCAGTCTCCATTTTCGCCTTTCGACGCTGACGCGACACGAAGACGAGGACCCAGATGATGATAACCACGACGATAATGCCGACGAGAACCCAGAGGAGCACGTTTATGACCACGACCTTGCCGCCTTTCTGCGGGCCCAGGATAATTTCAGGTTGATTCGTAGTTAACTCCTGATCCGACGCGTATTCAACGACTACGGCGCCACCGCGGGAGTACGACCCCGGTCAGCGAACAACGGCGCCGGCCGCACTGACTAGAGTTCGAGCTGGGGCGTCAGTGTCGCCAACGGGGTCACGGTCCTCATTCTGATCACCGCCCTCACCTCGGTATTCGTCGGGCTGCTTGGAGAGGCGGACGCGTCACTATGAATCGGACGCCGACCCTGTGACATAGTGCCTCGTCGACGACCATCAGTGAACCCGCAGGCTGGATACGGGCGCCCACGATCACCGTCGTGAGGAGCTGATCCTCATGAGCCTGTCAAAGGGCCGAGAAACTTTCCACCTCCGCGGAATCGGCATAAGCTTGATCACAGTGGGTGGGTTTTCGCGACGTGTGCACGGGAGCGTTGGAGTTCGTCTACAGAATGCACCGATATGCATAACCGGATATTCCCCCAGAGGGGGCGAGACTTTGACCGGTCGCCTCGCCCCCGGTCGTGCGATTCAATAGTGAGGCTTCCAACGGCTTACCGTTTCCGGTTTTTCTTCGTGCGGGTTCTGAGTGCTCAACGGTGACGTAGGGCGCGGATTGTCGCGAACAGGACGCCGCCGATCGTGGCCGTCGCAGTGGCAAGGATCATGCTGAATGTCAGTGGGTGGTGAACTTGCAGCTCCCGCAGGGTGTGTATTGCACGCCTACGGCTACGACGAATCCGGCCGGGTAGATTCAATTTCCCTTTGATTGCATCGAGCGTCGCCACGAGCTCCGCGCGGGCGTGTTCGACATCGGTCATTGATTCCGATGTCATGCCAATCCACGGGCGCTCAACCTCGCTCTCCCACGTGACGTGCATACTCACCCACCCTTCGTTGACGGCTAGCCCACTCGATACTGATCGGCGTCACGGTCGCGGAGCGTCAGCCCGTTGCCGGGTGCGTCGTCATCCGGCCTCAATACCCCGCCGCTCGGGTCCAGGGTGCCGTCGAAGAAGCGGGTTTCGATCCGCACGTGATCGTGAAACCACTCCAGATGACGCAGATTCGGGGTTGCCGCAGCGACGTGAACATGCAGATGGGGCCCACAGTGGGCCGACACCTCGAGCCCGTATGCGGCGGCGACCGCGGCTGCGCGCATCCACTCGGTGATCCCCCCACACCGACTCGCGTCCACCTGCAGGCAATCGACGGCCCGAGCCTGGCACATGCGACGGAAGTAGGTGAGGTCAAAACCGTATTCACCAGCGGTGACGTCGGCGTCGATAGCATTGCGAATCTCTCTCAGCCCGTCGAGGTCGTCGGAGGAGACGGGTTCCTCGAACCAGCGAAGGTCCAGGTCCGCCGCCTGATGCGCAATGCGGATGGCCTGCTTGCGCGTGTACCCGCCATTCGCGTCGGCGTACAACTCGACCCCACCGCCGATGATCTCGCGTGCCTGGCGCAGCCGCGCCAGATCACGCTCCGGGTTCGTGCCCCAGGATTCGCCGATCTTGATCTTTACACGCGGAATGTGCTGCTCGTGTGTCCAGCCGCCAAGTTGTTCGGCCAGACGCTGGTCGGAGTAGGTCGTGAAGCCGCCGCTGCCATATACCGGCACCGTGTCGCGGACGGCACCGAGCAACCGGTGCAACGGCAGCCCGAGCAGGCGAGCCTTCAGATCCCATAGGGCGATGTCCACTGCCGAGATCGCGTAACCGATCGCGCCCTGGCGGCCGCTGTTGCGCACCGCCTTGACCATCGCGTCGAAACACCCGCCGACATCCAGCGCGCTGTGCCCGACCACAAGCGGCGTCAAAGTACTACTCACCACCGCGCCGCATTCGGCAGCACCGTAAGTCCAGCCGGTGCCGACCGTCGTACCCGAGCGCACCTGGACGAGCACCATCGTGGTCGAATCCCACGCGATCGTGCCGTCGGCCTCCGGCTCATCGGTCGGCACGGTATACACGCGCGCCTCGACCGTCTCGATCAGCGGATCGTCGCCCATCAGCTCTCCTTGTCGTCGCGGTCCTTGTCATCGCTGGTCTTGTCCTCACGGTCCTGGCCGATGTGGAGCTTGCCCTTGACACGTTCGATGCCTTCGGTGACGAGAGCCTTGGCGGAATCGCGGATGACCTCCATCCTGTCAGGGTCGGCCTTCAGCAGCGCCTCGGCAGTGTTCTTCGCGAACTCGAGGGTGATGTGCGCGGGAAGCGGCGGCACATTCTTGCTGGTGTACGCGTCGATGAGGGTGACGCCCCGGTTGGCGAACGCGGTGTCCCATGCGCCAGCGACCTCGTCATCGGTCTTGACCCGGATGCCGGTGAAGCCGAGCAGCTCGGCCCACCCCGCGTAGTCAACCGATTCGACGTCCTGCGACGTGGACCACACCGGGTTGGCGTCTTCCGTGCGCATCTCCCATGACACCTGAGTGAGATCGTCGTTGTGCAGGACCATGATGATCAGCTGCGGGTTGTCCCATTCCTTCATGTACTTCTTGATCGTGATGAGCTCGTTCATGCCGAGCATCTGGAACGCGCCGTCACCGATCGTGCAGATCACGCTCCGATCGGAATACGCGAATTTCGCCGCAGTGGCATAGGGCATGGCGGCGAGCATGCTCGCAAGCCTGCCGGAGAGGTCGCCCATCATGCCGCGGCGCAGCCGGATGTGGTGACCGTACCAGTCGGCCGTCGACCCGGCGTCCGCAGTGACGATCGCATTCGGCGGCAACCGCTTGTTCAGTTCGTGGTAGACACGCCGGGGGTTGACGCCGTCGTCGTAACTCAGCATGGCCTGGGCTTCCATCTCGTTCTCCCACTCGACCATCTCTTCGGCGACCGTGTTCTGCCAGGAGAGCTCGGTCTTCTGATCGAGATGCGGGATCAGGGCGGTGAGCGTCGCCTTCACGTCCCCCCACAGGTTCAGCTCGGTCGGATAACGCAACCCCATCTGCTCCGGCTTGAGGTCTACCTGGATGGCACGCGCCTGTCCGGTCTCCGGCAGGAACTGGCTGTACGGATAGTTGGTTCCGAGGAAGACGAGCGTGTCGCATCCGCTCATCTGGTGCACGCTCGGCAGCGAACCGAGCAGCCCCAGCTGCTGCGAATGGTATGGCACATCGGAGGGCACGACCTGTTTCGCGCGTAACGCCGTGATGAGACCGGCGCCGCACAGTTCCGCCGCCTTGAGGACCTCGTCGGTCGCGCCGTTCGAACCGTGGCCGACGATGAACGTGACCTTGCTGCCGGCGTTGATGATGGCCGCCGCCTTCACGATTTCACTCTCCGGCGGAACGATCGAAATGGACGGCGCGACGGCGCTCGACCGGGAGACCCAGTTCGCCGGCGACAACTCAGGCATCTTCATTCCCTGTACGTCGTGCGGGAGGATGATCACGGCCGGCCCCAAACGCACACGAGCGGTGCGGAATGCGGTGTCCACGACGGCCTGGGCCTGCTCGGGCGAGACGATCGTCTGCACGTACACGGCGACATCGGCCAGGGTCCGTTCCAGGTTGCTCTCCTGCTGCGTGAACGTGCCCAGCGCGTTCAGCCCCTGCTGTCCGATAATCGCGACCACCGGCTGATTGTCCATCTGCGCGTCATACAGCCCGTTGAGCAGGTGGAACGCGCCCGGGCTCGATGTGGCGATACACACGCCGATCTCGCCGGTGAATTTGGCGTGCGCCGTCGCCATGAGTGAGCAGATCTCCTCATGGGTCGGGCGCACGTACTGCAAGCCGTCGCCGTCGCGTTCGGCCTTGCCGAGGGCGCCGTCGAAATCGCCGATGCCGTCCCCCGGGAAGGCGAACACCCGGCTGATGCCCCACTCCCTCACCCGCTGGATCACGAAATCGCTGACGGTTGCCATGGCATATCCTCCTACTTCATGTTTTGGATCAAGCGGTCCGCGGCGCGTGCGGCGACGGCCATGATGGTCAGCGCCGGGTTGGCGCTGCCCTGCGTCGGCAGCACGCTGCCATCGACGATGTACAGATTGGGGACGGCGAAACTGCGGCAGTCGGCATCCACAACGCCCTCGCGTTCCGTGGCCGCCATCCGGGCGCCGCCGACCAGGTGCGCGTAGCGGTCGATCGTGATGACCTCGTCCGCCCCTGCACCCTTGAGGATGCTCTCCATCACCTCGGTCGCCGCCTTCACCAAAGCCTTGTCGTTGTCGCACTGGGTATAGTCGAACCGGGCGATCGGCATGCCGTGCCGGTCCTTCTCGTTCGCAAGCGTGACGCGGTTGTCGGGCTGCGGCAGAAATTCGCACAGTGCGCCAAGACACGCCCAATGCACGTAGTCACTCATGTAGTTGCGCAGGTCCGCGCCCCAATAGCCCTGCGCCATCACGTGTTCCGCCCAGGTGATCGGCAGCGGCGACACGGTCTGCACGGAGAACCCGCGCTTGTACGGTTTGGCCAGATCGGTCTCGTAGAAATCCTCGGTGCTGACCTCGGGAGGCGGCCCCTTCCACATGCGGACCTCGCCATCGAAGCGGCCTGCGGTCTGCGGCGCGCCCTGCACCATCAGGAAGCGCCCGACCTGATCGAAGTCGTTGCACAACCCGTTCGGAAACCGCGCAGACGTCGAGTTCAGCAACAACCGTGGTGTCTCGATCGAGTACCCGGCCACCGCCACCATCCGCGCCCGCTGAAACCGCGGGATGCCGCCGCGAACGTAGTGCACACCGCTCGCGCGACCCGTGCGCTGGTCGATTTCGATGCGTGTCACCATCGAGTCCGGCCGCACCTCGGCACCGTGCGCCAGCGCATCCGGAACATGGGTGATCAGCGGGGAGGCCTTCGCATTGACCTTGCAGCCCTGGAGGCAGAACCCGCGGTAGATGCAATGCGGCCGGTTGCCGAACCGGCCACTCGTAATGGCTACCGGTCCAACTTTGGCGGTCACACCGCACGCGAGGGCACCCCGTTGAAAGACTTCACCGTTTCCGGAGACCGGATGCGGACTGTACGGATATGAATGCGGGTCCCCCCACGGCCAATGCTGGCCCGAGACGGGCAACTCTGCTTCCAGCTGCTCGTAGTAATGCTTCAGATCGGCGTACGCGATCGGCCAATCCGCACCGACCCCGTCATTCGTCTGCGTTCGGAAATCGCTGGGGTGGAACCGCGGCGTGTAACCGGCATAGTGGATCATTGACCCGCCCACTCCGCGGCCGGAGTTGTTGGAGCCCAGAGGCACCGGGTCAGCACCGCCGATCTCGCGCGGTTCCGTCCAATACAGGCCGTGCGAGCCGGCCTCATCGCTGACCCAATCCGTCTCCGGATCCCAGAACGGCCCTGCATCCAGCGCGATGACCGTCACCCCAGTCCTAGCCATCCGCTGCAACAGCGTCGAACCGCCCGCCCCGCAACCGACGATCACGAGATCGACCTCGTCCTCGTCGTCGAACGTGCGCATGTTCTCGCGGAGCCCGTGTTGCATCCGTGAACCGTCGCTGGTCATCAGCCACGCGGAGGCATTCCGTTCTTTCACGGCGTTCATCGGTGAGGACTCCTCACCGGGTCGTCGCTGGGATGCGCGTCGTGTACCTCGAACGGCTCCAGCTTGTCGACGCCGAGGTTCTTGTAGCCGCGCGGGTAGGCCGGCCCGTCGAAGCCGATCTCGTTCCACGCCCACGGATGCGCATAGAACGCCGTGCACGCATAGCGGGTCCACAGACTCCAGACGTGGGCCGCTACCATCTCGTGCCACTGCTCGGAGCCGCGATCCTGCACCGTCTGAAGGATCGCAGACTGGTCTTCCCACCCGCACTCCGCGAAGGTCGTGTCGTGGGCTTCCCGCGCATCGACGTCCAGGCCGGCGAGCGAATCCCGCCACGCCTGCTCGTCCGTGGGCATCATGCTGTAATGCCAGCCGTCAGTCTGGTTCTCGGCCAGTCGCACATCAACCAGCTGCACGACCGGCACACGCGGCTCTTCCCGCTGATACAGCAACTGGTCGAACAACGCACTCGCCGCTGCCTCTTCGGGCTCGGTGAAGAAGCGTACCGCCGGCAACCGGCCCAGCCGAGCCTCGACGACCGCCCGGGTGGTCGTGTCCCAATGCGCGGCCTGACCGACCACGTCGAATCCGGGATACCGCGCACCGCCCTGAGCAGGCTCGAGCGGAAGTGTCGTCATTTCTCGCGCCTCAGGATCGCCGCGAGCAACCCCATCCCGCCGACCAGCGTCACCAGCAGCGGCGCCATCAACGGCGGCCCCATCTCCATGTTGTAACGAAAGTTCTTCCACCCGCCCGGCTTCTGCTTGATACCCCTGCCGTGCAACCAAAGGCCCTGAAGGCCGTTGGCGATGATCGTCGCGGACGCCAGCGGCAACAGTGTCTTGGCCGCGCGATGACTGCACACCCCCGCGATCCCGGCCACGGCACCGACCGGGCCGAGGACGACGGGCACCCACATCCAGTTGTTGCCGAAACTGGCCTTGTCATGCTCGAAGAAGATCTCTGCGGCCGTCACGACCGCTCCCCCTGCGGTCAACGCCGCCAGGCTGCGTTCGAACCGACCCGTCCGCACGTTGTGCACCATCCGATCGATGCCGTACACCGACTCGACGGCGGTGCGTGTGATACGGCGTGGCGACATGGGATCCTCGTATTCGTAGCTTCGCGCAGATCGGTGGCTGATTGTTTCCAGGATGCGCGCGGAGATCAGAACAGACAAGGGGGTGCCGACCTGGGAGACGCTGTGCTCCCGCGCAGTCGGTGCTGTACCCATCGCACTCCCAATTGGTAGCACCATCAGTAGAACACGGTGGTATCAACCGTATTCGTCAGTTCTTCACCGTTGAGGTAATGGCGCAGGTTGGCGGTGAACAGGTCGATGATCCGCTTGTTTTCGTTGAGGGAAAGTCCGGTGGTGTGTGGGCTGATCAGCACGTTCGGCAGGTCCCACAACGGGTTCTTATCGGGAAGAGGCTCGAGCGTGAACACGTCCAGGGCTGCGCCCGCGAGTCGTCGCTGAGCGAGAGCGTCTACCAGGCCTGGTTCGTCGATTACCGCGCCGCGGCCGACGTTGACGAGGATTGCTTCGGGGCGAAGCCTGCGAAGCCTGCGAAGCCTGCGAAGCGCTTCCGCGTCGATCATGCCTTCCGTCTTTTCGGTCAGTGGCAGGCTGAACACGACCGCGTCGGCCCGCGGCAGCAGGTCCGGCAAATCTTCAGTTGCGTGAGTCTCGTCCACATCGGGACACGACGAAGTGCCCCGGCGATTGACACCGATGATGTGCATATTCATCGCTTTCGCACGGCGTGCGACCTGCACGCCGATCGCGCCGAGCCCGACAACCAGCAGCGTGTGTCCGGCGAGTTCCGCGACCGGATAGTGGTCCCACCGATGATCCCGCTGGTCGGCGAGCAAGCGGGGCAGATCCTTGGCGAAAGACAACAGGCCGAGCATCGCGAATTCGGCCAGCGGGCCGGCATGCACCCCGCTCGTGCTCGTGACCGTCACCCGGTCGCGTTCATCCATACTCAGTGCGGCGGCCTTCACCTGCTCGCCCGCACCGGCCGCGGTTGCTTGCACCCAGCGCAGATCTGGATTGTCGCGTACGACAGCGGCCAGGTTCTCTGGACTGTCGCCCGGAATCCCGAGCAGCACCTCGGCGCGGGAGAGCATGGCGTCCCACGCTCGTTCAGCTTCAGGGTCGCGATGGAACGGCCGGATGCCGCGATGATCGCCCGGATATCGTACGGGCGGTAGCAGGTCTGGCCGATACAGGAGCGAAACCCGATCATCCACCTCCGACAACGGCTGGACGAGGGAATCCTCGAATGGTGTGGCGATCATGACTGTCACCGGTTTGTCGGCCATGGAAGGCTCATCCCATCTTCCGGGCGGGACCGGCCGAGTTGCCTTGTCGATCCCTGTCTTCGCGTGCCGTCGGTGCTCGCTTGACGAAGAACATCAAGACGGCCGACGCGAGCAGGCAGGCCGCCATGAACACGAAGGCAAGCCCCGATTTCGTTCCACCGCCGAGCAGACCGACGACGTAGGCGCCGGCGAACCCGCCCAGCGCCCCGAAGGCGTTAATCGCGCCGATCGCGGGTGCTGCGGCCGCTGCGGGCAGGAACTCGGGGATGAACGCGAAGTACGGACCATACGGCGCATACATCGCAGCGCCCGCTATGACCAGCAGCACAAAGGACAACACGAAATTGCCGGGACCGATGAGGTAGGACGCGTAGAAGGCTGCGGTGGCCACCAGCAGGAACGGCCAGACGAACTGCCTCCGGTACCCTAAACGGTCGGAGACGAATGATGCGACGATCATGAGCACGATTGCGGCGGCATACGGTATCGCCGAGAGCAGCCCGGTGAGGCCGATTCCTTGTTGGCTGGCGGCCTTGACGATGGTGGGAAGCCAGAACACGAAACCGTACACGCCAACGCTCCACAGCGCGTATTGAATGGCGAGGATCACGACGTTGCGGGAGGTCAGCACCTGGCGGAGCCCGAGCGCTTCCGGCAGCGCGGCCTGTTCTTCGGCAAGCTTCTGCTCGATGGACTCGCGTTCGCCCTCACCCAGCCACTCGGCGTCGGCCGGCCGGTCCGCGACCAGTGCGCGGAACACGAATGCCCAAATGATCGCCGGCAACCCCTCGATGATGAACATCCACTGGTAGCTGGTGGCCGCGATGATGTACCCGGAGATGACGGACATCCATAGCAGCGTCACGGGATTGCCCAGGATCAGGAACGTGTTCGTTCGCCCGCGCTCCGACGCACTGAACCAATGCGCCAGAAACACCAACATCGCCGGGAGTACAGCGGCCTCAACGACACCAAGCAGAAACCGGATCACAAGCAACGCCCAAAACCACGGGACGATGCCCTGCAAAGCGGCGAGGATCCCCCACAGGATAAGGGACCAGAACATCAGCGTCTTGACGCTGCGTCGCTCAGCGAATCGCGCTGCCGGAACTTGAAAAATAAAGTAACCGATGAAGAACAAGCCACCCAGTAGGCCGGTTTGACCAGAAGTTATCCCCAGGGAATGCTGCAGCCCTCCCGCCGCACCCAGCGAATAGTTGGACCGGTCCAGATACGCGAACGAATAGGTGACGAAAGCGATCGGGACCAGCCGTACCCAACGAGCTGACGCGAGGGGGTTCGACGCACCTGGAATAGACATTGCCAGCCCCCTTGCTCGTTGGAGTGATCGCGATCGACTGCCGGGCGGTCACTCTCCTTCGCAATTTCGATCTATGCTTCCCTCTTACTCCGTTCTCAGAGGGTCGACAAGGTCAGTTCATGTCAACGTCGGCCGAAAATTGACCCCTTATCCGGCAGCGGCAGGTCATGGGCTCGGTTCCAAGGCCCTTGCGGCCGATACCTGGTCCAGTCCCGGCGCCGCACCCAACCGCAGGGTGCAGTCGTCAATGAGACCCTCACCGCCCGGGGACAAGTACGAGTGCTGGCCGCAGCCGTACGGCAACGCGTGTTCGCCGGGGTTGGTCGCCGTGGTTGTGACGGTGAGCCCTCCGGGCCCAAGCGCGTACTCCACGCTCACCTCGAGCAGGAACGGGTAGCCCTGCAGCGGGAACAGCCGGGCCCCCATCACGACCCGGTCGACCACGTGTTCGTGAACCTGCCACGGTCGCCAGTGCAGGAATCCGTGGATCGCGTTGTTCTTGGTCGGCTCGGTCAGTGGTAATCGGTGCCGTCACACATGGCATCCGCGGCATAGGGCTACAGCACGTCTCGGCCGGAGTCGGCATACGAGCGGATACCGCCGCCGACCTGGGATCGTCGCATGCTGCTGACCGCGGCTGATCTCGAATTGCTCACTGGAAGAAGAAAGGCTCATGCTCGCCAGTGTGCGCCGCCAGGCCGGCCAGCGACACGTGCGCGGCAACCGCACAGTGTGGCGCTAACGTGCCGGCACTCGAGTGCGACCCAGAATGTGCTCATCGCCGGCTGGCAAAGGAACCGGAGGGGGTTGTCGAGAGGCTTCCGCCGGATTAGACCGTGAGTAACGGTAACCATGAAATGGGGACACGACTGTGAGCACTGTGATGTCGCGCGGGGGGCCTCTGGTGGGCGCGAGCGCGGGAGATCGGAGTGCTGAAGAGCGAAGTGCTGGAATTGTGTGGCTGACGGTTGATGATGGGCTGTGGGTTGCCGAGCCTGCTGGCGAGTTCGCAGGGATGATCGTGAAGCGCGGCGAGGGAAGTTTCGAACGCACCGACCGGATTGGTCGTCCGGTCGGACTGTTTGCGACGCTGGGCGAGGCTGAGCAGAGCCCGTAGGAAGCGACAGTCACAATGAATCCTCAGAATCGTTTCAGCTCTCTCGTCATCGCATCACGACCGCCCGAAGGCGGCGATCGGATGTCGGCTCACCGCGAGGACGAGCGCCGTTCGTCGCCCGACATCCAGCACACGCGGCGACTCGTGAGCATGCGTGTGCTTCGCGAATTAGAAGGCATCCGCGGCGTGGGCGATCTCACTTCACGATTTCGTCGCGACCACAACGGCAGCCGTGCGCGAACGACACTGACCTTGCTCGCGGCTCAATTCGGCACGGGAGCTAACGACGGGGTGGTTCGCGCAGCGGCGCTCATCGAGTTGGAACACCTCGCATCCGTCTTTCACTCCGAAGATGTCGTTGACACGCGGGCGCAACCCGTTGACGGTTCGGTAACACCGCTTAAGAGTGGGGTAGAGCTGGATCGGAGCAATTCGCTCGCCACTATCTGCGGCGACGTGCTCCTGTCCAGAGCCAACCGCCTTGCGACCTCCCTCGGCCCGCGGGCTATCGAACTCCTCGCCGAGATGATGGAACGGCTCTGTGTCGGTAAACTTCACGCCGAAGACGGCCCGCGCATCGGTGAGAATGCGCGAGAACACTACCTGCGCACACTGGCTGCGACGAGTGGCAACACTTTCGGCACGGCGGCACGGTTGGGGCTGATCTTCTCCGGAGCGCCTACCGAACGGGAGACTCCCGTCGTCGCGTTCGCAGAACGTGCCGGAGTCGCATTTCAACTGGTCGAAGACTGTCTTCGCGTCTGCGATTCGGCCGCGTCCCGCGAAAAGGGAGCCGCTGACGCTTTGGAAGCCCGGCGATGGTCGCTCGACGCCAAGAACGCGCTTAAGCCCCTCCCTGAGTGCTCCGCGACGAGAGCGCTCAGCGGGTTTGCGGACACAATCGTTGAGCGCCTAACCGGCTCGCAGTCGGGCAGGCCCACCCTGATGAGGTCCCCGAGCGTGGCGCTTAATCCCCTGGGAGTTTGAACGTCGTTCGAGCCGTAGCGTTCGATCTCTTCGACGGCTAGCGCGAGCAGTTCGTGCCCAGTGGCGGTCTAAGCACCGCACGCACGACGAGCGCCGCCGACATGCAGACGGCTGCAACCCGTGCTGTGCGGGCCAGAAACCGCCCGATGGCGCTGAACGAGGTGAACGTTGCCCCGATGCGGGCAAGCATCGCCTGATGTGCCACCTGGTCCAGCTCCTCAGTCGTGGGTAGTCCCCCAAGCCACCGACAGTCGCGGGTGTGTGCCGCGATCTCCTGCTCGGATGCGCCCGGTCCGCGGCCGGCCAGGAGATCAAAGCGCAGCTGCGCGAGTTCCTGTTGGGGTGCAGATGCGCTCAGGCTGACCATAGTGCCAGTGTGCGCCGCCCCTTGTCCTCTGACAAGTAAAGCGCATATTGGAAACAGGGCCGGGCCGGCGGGGCCAATGGTGCTCGCCGGTAGTGGCGGCTAGCACTGTCCGGGGTGTCATGTATCCGAGCGTTCGGGAGGAGCAGGAGTGTCTGGGTTCTTTCCCTGGTGGGTGGTGATCACCCACTTCTTGAACATCGTGTGGATGCTGATGCTGTTCCGCTCCGGCATCGAGGTGCTGTCGGCCTTTCCGAAGCTGTACTGGCACGACGACTGTCCACCGGGAAGACAATGGTTGCGATTCTCGAAGAAGCAATTCGGTGCCGACACGCGTAAACCGTGGACCTCACTGAACGAGGAGGAGTCCTGGTCACCGGTGATCGCGTTGCCCGGCAGAAGGAACCTGGGTCTGGGCCGGCATTGGCATTTCATGACGATCCAGTTCTGGATCCTCACAGGGGTCGTGTATATCGCCACGATGTTCGCCACCGGTTATTGGCAGTACATCGTTCCCACCCACTGGTCTATCATTCCGGACACGATCAATTCCATCGGCAGCTATCTTCAATTCCAGTTCCCGGCCAAGATCCCCGGCCAACCATTCGAACCGGCACAGAAACTCGCCTACTTCGTGGTGATCTTCCTGATGGCACCCGCCCAGATCCTGACCGGGGCAGCAATGTCACCATCCGTGCTGGCACGCTTCCCCCGCTACGGCAAGCTATTCGGCGGCAAGCAAGGAACACGCAGCCTGCACTTCCTGATCATGTGTGCCTTCGCTGCATTCATCGTCGTGCACACGTTCATGGTGATCATCCACGGCCTGCCCAAGGAACTGGCGGCGATCGTTCTCGGCGACCCGGGCGGTGACCGCAGACTGGCAACGGGCATCGGGTTGGCCGCGCTGCTGGCCATCATCATCTTCCAGGTGGTAATCACCTGGTTCTCCGTGCGATACCGCAGACGCACCCAGCGGCTGCTCGGCCTGATGGTCGACCCGTTCGAACGCGTCATCTCACGCCGTTTCACCTCCCACCAGCGCTTCTCCCGCAAACACATTTCGCCGTATTTTCGGGTCAACGGCTATCCGCCGCCCAGCGACGCGTACCAGCAGATGGCCGCCGGCGGCTTCCGCGACTACCGGCTCACGGTCGGCGGACTGGTGGCCCGCCCCTTGACGTATTCCCTGACCGAGCTGCGGAAACTCGGCGGGCAGAGGCAGATCACCAAGCACAACTGCATTCAGGGCTGGACGGCCATCGCGGAATGGGCAGGGATCCCGTTGGCGGATGTGATGGATCAGGTCAAACCGGCCCCGGAAGCCAAGTATGTCGTCTTCTACGGCATGGACGACAAAGGCTTGACCGAGGGTGAGGGCCGGTACGGGTTCTTCTACGGCACCATCCCGATCTATCTCGCACGGCACCTGCAAACGATCCTGGCGTTGGAGATGAACGGCGCACCGCTACCTGTCCAACACGGCGCCCCCATCCGGTTGCGGGTCGAGACCCAACTCGGTTTCAAGATGGTCAAGTGGATCCAGGGCATCGAATTCGTGAGCGATATCGCCGACATCGGCATGGGGATGGGCGGTTGGCGTGAAGACCAGCAGTTCTACGCCAACGGCGCAGGAATCTAAGAGAACACCCATGGCATCCTCTACCCAAAGAACCCGTGACGCAGAAGAATTCCCACTGCACGTCCTGCGCGAATACGCACTCCTGGCCGATGGGCAACGCGGCGCCCTGATCGGCCCGCGGGGCGATATCGCCTGGATGTGCGCGCCACGCTGGGATTCCGACGCCGTGTTCTCCTCGCTGATCGGGGGCGGCGGTAAGTATGCGATCACGCCGAGCGCGAAACCGTTCGTCTGGGGTGGATATTACGAGGAAGGCACACTGATCTGGCACAGCAGATGGGTCACAACCTCCCAGGTCATCGAGAGCCGCGAGGCGTTGGCATTTCCGGGCGACCCGCACACCGCGGTGATGCTGCGCCGGGTGCTGGCCGTGGAAGGCGAGACCCACGTTGAGATGGTCTTGGACCCGCGCGCGGGGTTCGGTAGCCACAAGATGACTCGGCTCTCCAGTCATGACGGAGTGTGGACGGCGCGCTGTGGCCCCTTGTACATGCGCTTTTCCGGCGCAGAATCAGCGATGGCTGATCGCGACGGGGCCCTCCGCATGAGCCTGACGGTAGACGCGGGAGCCCATCACGACCTTGTTCTGGAACTCTCCGATGAACCACTGCGCGACACGCCGATCGACGCGGATCGCACCTGGGCGGCGACTGCCAATAGTTGGGAACGTGCAATCCCACAGCTGTCAAGCACGATCGCTGACGGAGACGCCCGACACTCCTATGCCGTTCTGCAAGGACTGACGTCTTCCGGTGGTGGCATGGTCGCAGGGGCCACGATGTCGTTGCCCGAGCATGTGGGGCGGGGACGCAACTACGACTACCGCTATGCGTGGATCCGCGACCAGTGTTATGCCGGACAGGCCGTCGCCGCCTGCGGAGCCTTCCCACTGCTGGATGATGCGGTGCGATTCGTGTCCGAACGGATGCTTGAAGACGGCCCGCACCTGAAGCCGGCGTACACGATCGCCGGAGGCCCTGTGCAAAGCGAGCGCACGCTTGACCTGCCGGGCTATCCCGGCGGCTCCGACAAGGTCGGCAACTGGGTGAACAAACAGTTCCAACTCGACGCATTCGGTGAGGCGCTCTCCCTGTTCGCGGCGGCCGCCGACCGTGACCGGCTCGACACCGAACAGTGGGGTGCGGTCGAGGTGGCTGTGTCCGCTATCGAAAAACGGCGCATGGAACCGGATGCCGGCATCTGGGAGCTCGACAACGAACGCTGGGCGCACTCACGCCTGAGTTGCGTGGCCGGTCTGCGCGCGATCGCAAGTCATGCTCCATCCGGGCAGGGTGCAGACTGGAGTTCGCTCGCCGACAGTATCCTCGCCGACACGGCTACCGACTGCCTGCATGCCAGCGGCCGCTGGCAACGGGCCCCCGGCGACGATCGCGTCGACTCAGCGCTGCTGATCCCTGCCATCCGCGGCGCGCTGCCCGCCGACGATCCGAGAACCCTTGCGACACTCACCGCGATCCTGGATGACCTGGGGCAGGACGGCTTCATGTATCGGTTCCGCCACGACCAGCGGCAACTCGGTCAGGCCGAGGGTGCCTTCCTTCTCTGCGGTTTCATGACCAGTCTTGCGCTGCACCAGCAAGGCCGCGAAGTCGAAGCGAACCGATGGTTCGAACGCAATCGAGCGGCATGCGGGCCTCCCGGATTGTTCTCCGAAGAGTACGACACGGCGCAACGGCAAATGCGCGGCAACATGCCCCAGGCGTTCGTCCACGCACTGATGTTGGAAACAGCCCAGACTCTGGCCACCCCATCGCTGAAACCGTGAGTCCAATATGGCGCGCAGCTCAGACTTGCAACACGATTAGTCAACCTAACAGGAGGTCACTATGAACGTATCCCAGACCGGTCAAGTCGTCGTCGTCACCGGATCCAGCGGCGGCATCGGACGTGCAACAGCCCTAGCGTTCGGCGCACGTGGCGCCAAAGTGGTACTCCTTGCCCGAGGTGAGGCCGGTCTGGCCGGGGCGGTTCGCGACATCGAAGAGGCCGGCGGAACCGCACTGGCCATCCCGACCGATGTGTCGGACCCGGAGCAGCTGGAGGCTGCCGCGATGAAGGCGGAGGAAGCTTTCGGGCCGATCGATGTCTGGGTCAATGTCGCCTTCACCTCGGTGTTCGCGCAATTCACAGACATTACGCCGGCTGAATACAAGCGAGTCACGGAGGTCAACTACCTCGGTTACGTCTACGCCACCATGATCGCGCTCAAACGGATGCTCCCGCGTGACAGCGGCACGATCGTGCAGGTCGGCTCGGCGCTCGCCTACCGCGGAATACCATTGCAAACCGCATATTGCGGTTCGAAGCACGCCATCCAGGGCTTCCATGAGTCGTTGCGCTGCGAGCTTCTGCACAACAAAAGCAACGTTCACGTGACCATGCCGCAGATGCCCGCCGTGAACACGCCCCAATTCGACTGGGTGATCAACCGGATGCCGAAGCCGGCGCAACCGGTGCCGCCGATCTACCAACCGGAACTGGCCGCGCGCGCGGTGCTATACGCCGCCGACCACCCGAAGCGCCGCGAGTACTGGGTCGGCGGCAGCACCGTCGCGACTCTCGCGGCCAACGCGATCGCGCCGGGACTGCTCGACCGTTATCTCGCGCGCACCGGGTTCTCCTCGCAACAGGATGACCGGACGCAGCCGAAAGATCACCCGACCAACCTGTGGCAACCGGCGGACGGACCAGAAGGCCACGATTACGGCGCGCACGGCAGCTTCGACGCACGAGCCATCACGCGCAGCATCCAGATCTGGGCGTCCGAACACCACGGCCTGCTCGCGTCCGTCGGCGGCGCGGCCATGGTCGGCGCCGTCGCACTTCTCGGAAGAAGGTCAATCAGATGATTCGAACCGACATCGTCCGCGCGGCCTGGGGCTTATGCCAGGTTGTCGCGGCCCCGTCTATTGCCCGAGCTGAGCTCGGGCACGATGCCGATACCGTCACGACCTGGGCGATCCGAATACTCGGCGCCCGGCAGATCGTGCAAGGCGCAATCCTCAGCCGAACTGCCTCGCGCACCGCGCATCGGGTCGGCGGGGTGATCGACATCCTGCACGCGTCAAGCATGGTGATCGTCGCCATCGCCAACCCCGGGCGGCGTCGCGCGGCCATCATCGATGGGAGCGTCGCGAGCTGTCTTGCCATCGCGGAGTTGCGGCGGTGATCCGGTACATGCTCTGACGCCGTCATGAACGGCAGCTGGAAGGAGAAGACAATCATGGGTCAAACGAAGCAGGCAGATTCGCCCAAGCCGGTGCGCAGCCTCGTCACCGCGCGAATGGACCGGCACCATCTATCTCCTCGCCGCCTGGGGATCGGCGGAGAGTACACAGCCATCAACTCGGTAATCGACGAACTTATCCCGTCGCACTATCGCGGTCGCGTCGACATCGCCGTCAACGGCACATATTGGGCCGGCGCGGCGAGCGGCGCGTTCGCCAACCTCTTCCTGTTGGCCAACACTGTCGTTTGACACGAAAGATGTCCGTTTGACACGGAACTTGTCCGCGTGACGGCGGATCTGTCCGATTGACACGAAAGATGTCCGCTCGTTGGTGTCCTTTGTCATTCTTCTCAACTGAATTGTCAATTTCTCAACTGGGTTGTCCAAGGTCGCGCGCGACTTTCGGACCACCATCACGGGTTTTCAGGGATGAGTTGAAACTCGATGTGCGCGCGCGCCGTGCCGGGTGGCGCATCCGGGTGATCGAGGTCCCGGCGATATCGCGCAGTGAGCTCCTGCATCTCACGGCGCGGTTCTCGCGCCTCATCCAGCACTCGCAAGTGATAGCTGGTCACACCGGTGGACTGTTCGATCCGTTAACCGAGACTGGTCGCGGTCGCCGGGCCATCGGCCTGGAGCAGATCCAATAGGTGCAGGCGGCTCGGATGCACCAGTCCCCGCAACGCGGTCGGGCTGAGAATCGCATCCTGCGCGGGGTCCAGCCAATCGGGAGATCACTCATCCCGCCACAGGCCATCCTCTGGCCAGTCGCAGAAAGCCAGGTCTCGCAAGCGGAACTTCACTGATGCAGATTTCAGTCGACGACGCGAGAGGTAAGCACCGACGCTCGACGTGCAACGAGACTCATCTAAACTGCTCGCGTAACGGTTCCAGGCGTAGCCTCTTCGCGTATCGTCACACGGACACTGTCAGCCGGATTGATCGGAGTAGCCATGCCAACTGATCTCAGCGGATTCCTCGATGGCGTGGATCGGGCAATATACATCGTCACCACCGCGGTCGACGAAGAGCGCTCCGGATGCCTGGTCGGCTTCGTCACGCAGGTCAGCATTGACCCGCCTCGACTCCTGGTCTGTCTGTCGGTGGCCAACCACACCTATGTTGTCGCGCAGCACGCGTCGGTGCTCGTGGTGCACTTGCTTGGCCGGGATCAGGGCGAGCTGGCGGCACTTTTCGGCAGCACGACCGGCGACGAGATCGACAAGTTCCAGCGATGCGGTTGGCAGCGTGGGCCGGCTGGGGTTCCGGTGTTGGAAGGCGTTCCGGGCTGGATGGTTGGTTCGATCGTGCAGCGGATTCCGTTCGGCGATCACGTGGGGTTCATTCTAGAACCGCTCGAGGCTCATCGACACGACACGGGCGTGGTGTTGACCTTCGAGCAGGTGAAGGACCTGCATCCCGGGCATCCGGCCTGAGCAGGTCATCCGGATTGAAGGAGCGAGCCGGCCCGCCGCCTACACTTTGCTCAGCGCTGAGCCCTTGTGCAGTGCGACGTGGTCCGTCTTGTCGCTCTCGATCTCATATTGCGGGTCATCCTCGCTGCATCGGTGCATATGCCCCTTGTAGTCCACATCCTTGGTGTGCACTTTCGTGATCCGACCCTGCACGTGACCGGCTTCGGAGTTCCACCTCACGTGATCCCCGACAGAAAACTTCTTCGCCATCTGGGCGCCTCCCGACTCGTGCCACCTACTTATCAACGCGTACCGGTCACCACATACTCGTCGCAAGGTACCTATCAGCACAGTAGAGTGCCTGCATGACAAGCGCAGAGCGGCTGGGCGTGCTCGGAGTCGGTCGGATGGGGTTGCCGGTATGCGCCCGGCTCGTGACAGCCGGCTTTTCGGTGACGGCTTTCGACATCCGTCCGCAGGTGCGCGCTGCCGTCGAGGCAGCCGGTGCAATCTGGGCGCCGGATGTCGCGACGCTCGCGGCATCCGTCGATATCGTGATCACGGTGTTGCCTGGAGCGCCCGAGCTGGAGCAGGCGATGTCTGGCGCGAACGGAGGCCTGCGCGGGATGGCCGCCGGATCCTGCTGGTTGGATCTGACCAGCAACGATCCACGCGTCGCACACAAGCTCGCCGCGCTGGCGAATGCGGACTCGATTGTGAGCGTGAGCGCGCCGATGGGAGGCGGAGTGACTGCCGCGACGTCGGGAACGCTGACATTCTTCGTCGGTGGCGCAGCATCCGCCATCGACCGCGTCCGACCGGTATTCGCGGCGCTCGGCGCACCGGATGCCGTACGCGTCGTTGGCGAGGACGTTGGCGCCGCGCATACGGCGAAACTTCTGGCCAACCTGTTGTGGTTCGGGCACGTGGCGGCCACCACCGAAGCCCTACTGCTCGGCCAATCCCTAGGCATCGACCTGCAGACGTTGCGCGCAGCACTCGGCGAGAGCGCCGGCGGCAGCACCTTCATGGATCGACACCTCGACCACTTGCTGGCCGGCGACTATCTGCAGTCCTTTGGGTTGGATCGGTGCGTCGACGAACTTGAAATCGTGACGTCGTTGGCGGCCGAAAAGGGTGTCCCGTTCGAGTTGTCGTCGCTGGTCACCCGGCTACACGAGGAAGCGCTGGCCCGTTTCGGCCCCGTCAACGGCGAACTTCTCGTCGCGAAACTGCTCGAGGAACGCGCGGGAAGACAACTGCGCGCCTGCGGCTGAGTCGCGGGGGGACGTGCGTCCCGGGGCGTCCACAAGCCGACGATCAAGGCGATCAGAGCGGCCTCCGGCCTTCTGGGTTGCAGTCGGTCATGACCTCCGAGACGAATGGGCGCGCGGCATCGATGAGTCCGCGCAAGCACCCGCGATTTCAACTTTTGGACAAGTTCGATGACACGGATCCGTGAATTCAGCGACCGCCTGAATTGACAAATGCCTGATCAGCTGGACCTTGCTTTGCCAACTCCGATGACAAGGAACAAACACGGACTTTCCCAACAGCTGAGGCTGGCGCATCGGCTTCTTCATCGGGCCGTTTCTCGGGCTGATCATCATCTACCTCAGGAGGCACATCCCCGAGAGCCCGCGTTGGCCTATGCCAGCGCATTGAACAAGCTTCGCACCCTGGTCACCGGCGTTCTCGGCGCGGATGCAAAGGTCGCCTACAGGCTGGTTCGTGGTTCACCGAGTTCAGTGCTCCTCGCTGAGTCCGCACAGGCAGACTTGCTCGTCCTGGACGCTCCACGAAGGCGGGCCAGTCTCCGCTCACCGATTCTGGCGCACCGGCTCATCTATGCTGCCGCGTGCCCGATTCTGATCATGCCACCGGTCCCACTGAATTCCGGCACGTGAGCATGATCGCCCGCGACGATCCATGCCGTATTCGGCGTGCGCCGCGTTATAGGTATGCGCGCAGTTCAGGAGACCGAAGCCTCTTTAGCGCCTGAAGTTCGAGTTGACGGGCACGTTGTTTTGATATGCCGAACATAGCGCCGATGCGATCCAGGGTCGTCGGGTCGCATCCGTCGAGTCCAAAGCGCATGCGCAGAATGTCACTCTCTCGATCCGGGAGTTCGTCGACGCGTGCGCGCACGGCCACCCGCGTGATTTCCAGGGCGACGAGATCGGGAACAGAGGGGCAGCCGTCGTCCATGATCAGATCGCCGAGTTCTGAGTTGGCGTCGCCCTCGGTCCGGAGGTCGAGCGAGACTGGCTCTCGATCTGCCGACCGCAGGCGGTGCACCTCCTGGATCGTCAGATTTGACTCATCCGCGAGTTCGACTTCGCTGACTTCTCGACCCCACTCGATTGCGAGCTCTCGCTCCAGGCTGCGGAGCCGGTTGATCTTCTCCATCGTGTGGACGGGAATGCGAATCGCGCGTGCTCCGCCAGCCAAACTCTGCCAGATCGTCTGGCGGATCCACCACATCGCATAGGTGGAGAACTTGAATCCGCGGGTGTAGTCGAACATCTTCACCGCGCGGTCCAGCCCGAGATTTCCGTTCTGAATCAGGTCCATCATTCCGAGCCCACGCGCGGTGTAGTGCTTTGCGACGCTGACCACGAGCTTGAGGTTCCCTCGGACGAAGCACGCGTAGGCGGCGCGCCCATCCCGCACTAGGAACTCAAGCTCGGCCTCAGTGGCTCCGTTCGCGGCCCCTGCCGCGGCCAGCCGATCGCCTGCGATCAGCCCAACCTCGATGCGCACGGCAAGGTCGATCTCGTCCTGCGCGGTCAAGATCGGGATCGGGCCAATCTGCTCCAGGTAGTCGTGTACGGCATCCGTCGATGCACCGCGGATGTCCGTGCGAGGACCGCCCGCCCCCGACATCGATGTCATTGCGAGTGTGTTCGTCATCACAAGTCTCCCCTCACATCCGGTAGAACCCACCCGAGCGTCTAGCCCTGGATTACTAACGATGCGAACTCCGAGGTCTGGAGAGAACGACCATTTCAACTGTTCCAATCATAGTAGAGAACGCTCACTCTGTCAGACGATACTCAGGTCGGCGACTGCGTCAGGCGCACGTGATGACATCCGCGTTACGCGCAAAATAGATCGGGGCAATCCGTCGCGAAATGCATTGAACTCGTGGGTCCGTGCGACCGTAATCAAGCCCCTTTTTGCGGGAGGACCCGAGCGTAGACTCAGTACATCAGTAGAAGTTGCGCATTGCACGTCGCGACACTCCTGTGATGTCGTCAAAAGATTGGAAAGGAGAAAATCATGTCAAACCCGGATGAACAGCAGACGCCGACGAGTGAGCCCAACGAAATTGGAGCCCAAACATCGCCCGTCGTCAAGCGTGAAAATCCGGCCGCGGAGGAAGGCGCGGATGCCGAACTTGTGCCATCGGTCGACCCTGGCAATGCGCGCTCGGGCGATGAATCGGATCCTGCAACTGATGCCCCGGTTCGAGAAGATCCGGAGCCTCAAAGCCCGTAGCCTCCGAAGTTACGGCTGAGAGCCCGACAAGATTGCGCCCCGCCCAGCCTGAGAATACGCAACCTGAACGGGGCGCTGCGCTGCGGCGGCGGTCAGTTGCTGTCGAATGTAGCCTGCATAACCGCCGGCAGTCCGTCCAATGGGGCGTCCTGAGGTCAACACCCAGCAGTCGTCTGTCGCTACGCAGCGCGCGCTTGCCGCACGAAGGTCTTCAACCAAGCGAACGTCTTCGTGTTCGGAAAGCGGCCGAAATCCTCCGACTGCGCGGTATGCGTCTGCGGTGCAGCCGAGGTTGGCACCGTGGACGTGCCCGTTCGCCTCGCCGGGCACGTGCGTCGCCGCCCACGCTGCGCGTTGCGACGAATCCAGGTCTTTGGGATCTGGTCGCACTGTTCCGATCATTACCTCAACCCCGATGCGAGCGAGGGCGAGTTGGCAACTGAGCCAGTTCGGCGGGACGGCCGAGTCAGCGTCAGTGTTCGCAATCCATACACGCGTCAGATCGGTGGGCTCAAGAAGCTGAAGAGCACGGTCGATCCCCGCTGAACGCGCCCTACCGACGTTGTTGAAGTCGACGGAAAGCACATCCAACGCTGAAGCATGGGCAGTGACGGCGGATGTGTCCGTACACGAGTCCAAGACGAGCGTCACGGCAACCTGAACGTTCCCGGTTGCGGTGGTTGAATTATGCTCAACCGCCTGTGCCAAGGCCGCAATGCACCGGCCGAGAAGTTCCTCCTCGTTTCGGATGGGAACCACGACGACGACCGCTTTCATCGCCGGGAACTCCGTCTTCATACCAACCCGGTCTCTCTGGCGACGGATACCGCAGGCGGACGCGAGAACACGTCGAGGAGGAAATCTTCCTCCCGGTGACGCACAAACAGGGCAAGGTCGGTGCGTTGAAGGAGCGCGGCATGCACCTGGTCGCCGCTGAGTGGATATTCCGGTACGTCGTGACGCCAGTGACAGGCGATAATGATGCCGTCCCGGGTCAGGGTGCGCACGGCGCGATCCAGAGCATGTCGAAGATCTGTCTCATCCCAGTAGTAGCCAATCTCTGAGAGGACGATGAGATCGAATCGGCCATCCGGCCAGTGCTGCGGGGTCCTCATCTGGGCGAATTCCACACGAGGATAGTCTTTCAACCGTTCCCGTGCGGTTTCAATCGGTGCAGCGGCAATGTCAATTGCCAGAAGTCGTTCACATCTTTCGGCGAGATCGCGCGTGAGCATTCCCGTGGAGCAACCCACCTCCAGTGCCGAGGCGAAGCGCGCTCTGGGGAGAGCTGCGACTGTGAGCGCGCGTTTGCGCTCCTCATACCAGCGCGATTCGAAGCCCCACGGATCGATTTTGCCGGCATAGAACTCGTCAAAGAAGCCTTCGGTGAGACTGGGCAGTGGCACTTCGGGAATATCGGTTGGTGTCTGGATGAAGGTTTCGAAGTTGCGCGCGAAGTGAGCCTGAACCTCCGGGTTCAGAAGCGCTTCGTCACCGTGAGCATCGGAAAGCGGCTGCGTTTGGCTGAGATGCGCGTTCGTAGCCGCCTCTTTCGCTGCGTGTTCGCTCGGCGTCAGGTCTAATCGGAGCATCTGAGCCCACGGCACCCGGGGATCTTCCGGCGCAGCCCAGTGCCACATCCAGATCGGATACTCCAGCAGTCGTGTTCCCGTCTGCAGTGCGATGGCGGCGGCAACGGCGCCCGCCGCGACATGGTCTCGGTGGCCATCTTCCCGCCACGGAGCGACGATGAGCGTTCGCTGACCACCACGTGAGCCGATCACCTCCCGCAAACGCCTACGAAGCCGATCGGGTTCGTCGCGGATCTGGCCGTCGGGGATCTCCAAGAGGTCGAGCTCGGCGCTCGGCGAGACGATGCGCAGCGCAGCCTTCACCTCGATTCGTCGGATCAGCCGCAACTCGTCGCGACTACGGGTGGGTGAGTGCGGGTGGGAGCCCTCGCCGTCCGTGGCGACGATGACACAGGTCCGAATGCCGTGCAGATCGGCGCGAGCCATCAGGCCCGACACCCCCAGCGTCTCATCGTCGGGATGCGCCGCGACGACAACGAGCCGGTCTATGCCTTCCAAGACGAATTCGCCGACCTGCGACCATCGGGGTGAGGCCACCCATTCAGTCTCGGATGTGCCGCGGTCGAGATGATTGAACGTCACCATGGCAGTTCGTCCATCCTGACAAGGTCGCGGCCCAGGGCTGCATGATCGCGTTCGGCGTGATGCTGACGAATGTATATCTGCAGATCAGCGACGCGCCGAGCGTGCTCCTCATCGAGTGCCAACGGCGCCGGCCCCAACGCGTGCCCGACGTGAGTGATCGTCGACTCCGCCACTTCAGCAACCAAATTGCGTACCCGCCGAGCAAGGATCGACGGCGAAGGAGCAGAGGCAGCTTGGTGATCGACAAGCACGCTTGCCTCGGCCAAGGCGGCTCGCGCCGCATTCAAGGCCGTGTCCACGGCGCCCAAAAGGGTGAGTGCGACTTGGTCGGGCTCACGCTGGAGTGCTTGACGATACAGCAGCCGGGCCACACCGATCGCGCCACCCCACCAGCAGGCCGAGACGCCGAGCCCGCCCCAGGCGAAACCAGGACGCGTCAGATACCACCGTTCCTCCCCCACCGGCACGGCAGGAACGTGCGCGAACTGCACCGGTGTGCTGGCGACCTGTTGCAGCCCGCGCGAGACCCACGGCACGTCCACGGGCACGACGCCGGCATGCGCCATATTCACGGCGAACAGACGCCGCGTGCTCGGGCCAGTGTGCGCGGTGACCAGCGCATGCGAAACGTCCCGAGCAAGAGAGCACCAGGGTTTCACCCCGTCTAGTAACCATTCGCCTTCGCTGCCGGATGCAGTCAGCGCGAACTCCGCTCCCTCAGCCGCGTACACTCCCCACGTGCTGTCGGCGTTCGCACCAACGCGATGAAGATTGACGTTGTCGGCCTGCGCAAGGATCGCCAGCGCATCCAGGTGGGGTTCCAGAATACGCGCCACGCCAACATCAACAGACGCGGTGGAAGCCAGAATCTCCCACAGCTGCACGGTGCGTCCGTCTCCCGGTTTTGGTGCGTAACCGCCAACACCGACGCACCAGGTCAGGGCAGCTGATACATCCCCATGACAGTCCGCTGCGCCCTTTGTCACCTCACTGAGGCGCTCAGACCAATCGCCGGGTGGGCGTCCCAGATCCAACTGAACCGGCGGGCTTGCATCAATGGGATTCTTGGCTTTCAACCGCTTCCTCCGAGTAGACCTATCGATCGTTGCGAATGCGCCGCACTCCTGTAGCCTGTTGAGAGAAAGCGGAACGATCGCTCTCGAGCCCAGTCTTTGACCGGAGCGGTCGCTCTGTCAAGGGTTAGCTACACCCAGCCGATCGGGATGACTAGATTGATCGTTTTGATGGCAGTCTCTGATGACCGATGACACTGCACCGATTAATGCAGAGAAACCGGGTGCCGCGACTCCACGCGACACCGGCGAAGGTCTGTGTTCATCGTTTGTCGAGCTCCTCTCCGTGACCGGGGTTTCAATATCGGTGATCGGTGGGTCCGGGCAGTCGACGATTGGTGCCAGCGACCAGGTTGCCGCGCGCATGGAAGAACTTCAGTTCGAGTTGGGAGAAGGACCGCACTGGACGGCGTTGCGCACCGGGCAACCAGTTCTGGTTCCCGATTTGCATGAGGCGGCACATTCACAGTGGCCGGTCTTCGGCGCTGCCGCGCTCGAGCTAGGGATCGGTGCATTGTTCGCCTTCCCCCTGATCATGGGTGCTGTCACCATCGGGGTAGTGGACCTGTACCGTTCCAGCCCGGGAACGATGGATAGCGGCACCGTCTCTCGGGCTCTCTCCCTCACGGCCTTGACCGCGGGGCCGGCGCTACGTCTCGCCGGCCGGTCCGCGGGGCAGGATGCGCCGACCAACGGGATGATGGTTCCCGAAATGCGGCGGGAGGTGCATCAGGCGACCGGGATGGTTCTGGCGCAGCTGGAGATGAGCGCCACGGAGGCGTTTTCCCGCCTGCAGGCCCATGCCTTTTCCAGGGGGCGAACGGTACAATATGTGGCGCACGAAGTAGTCATGCGCCGGCTCAACTTTCGCGATCTAACAGAATGAAGACGACTATGCTTCGCAAGGCTGTCAGAAAGAACGTAAGGGCGATCAAATGAGCGAGATCTCGAGAGAAACAAGGCTCAATGCGGCGTTCGTCAAACTTGCAGACACGCTCACCGATAACTTTGACATCGTTGATCTCCTGCACACCCTCATGGAGGAGTGCATTGATCTCTTGGACACGCAGGCCGGCGGATTGATGCTCGCCGACGCGCTCGGTGACCTTGAGCTCGTGGCTTCAACGAGTGAGCGTGCCGATTTTGTCGAGATCATGCAGCTGAATGCCGGAGCGGGCCCCTGCGTCGACTGTTTCTCCACGGGCACAGCCGTTGCCGTCGCCGACATTGACGAGTCGGCCACACGATGGCCCGAATTCAGGGCCGCAGCGCTCCAGCAGGGATTCCACTCAGTGCATGCAACGCCACTGCGACTGCGCGGAGAAATCATCGGGACGATGAACCTTTTCGGCACGAGCGTCGGGGAGTTGAGCCCCACGGATGCGGCGGTTGCTCAGGCACTCGCCGACGTTGCCACGATCGGCATCCTGCAGGAGCGAATCATTCGTGAAAGCGGCATCGTCACGGAGCAACTCCAGCGCGCACTTGATAGCAGAGTCCTCATCGAACAGGCCAAGGGCGTACTCTCCGAAACCGGGTCCATGGAGATGGGCGAGGCATTCGCCGCGCTACGGGCCTATGCCCGCAACAACAATCTCAGCCTGCGCTCCGTCGCGGAAGGCGTCACCGGTCGCACGCTGGATATTCTCGGTGCCCCCAGCACGGTCGCACCCAAATCCATGGCATGATTCGTGCGCGCAGGTGTATTCACAACGTCAGGCCAACGGGATCACCAGACAACTGGTCAATCACCAGCGCCCCAATCCGCTTTGCACGCAACGCAGCCGTGCGATCCCCCTCGGCGGCTGAGATTATCGAGCCTTTCATCAGGATGTGCCACGACCAGACGAAGTCGTCGAGATTACGCAGTCCGGCCTCCTCGCCCAACCGGCGGGTGAAGTCGCGGATGTGGCCGAGATAGGCAATGCTCGCCCGACCGATCGGATTTTCGGAACCCATCTCGAGGAGCACATTGACAAATGAGCACGCTTCGTAGTCGTCTCGCTGGAACCACTCGTCGAAAACATCGAAGATAGCCAGGAGACGCCCCGTGGGTGTCTTCCCTCGCCGCCTCGCCTCCGACTCGAGTATGCCCAACGTCCACACCTGTTCACGGCGCTCCAGGAAGGCCAGAACAAGGTCATCCTTCGAGCGAAAGTGCCGGTAAAAGGTCGAGATCGCAACGCCCGAATGACGTATCAACTCGTCCACGCCGACATCACGCACGCCGCGCTTCGCGAACAGTTCATATGCACTGGTAATGATGCGCTCACGCGCGGGTGATTCCGTGTGCGACCTCTCTGTGACAGCCATGATGTGAACAGACTACTCCTTGACAGAGCGAGCGTTCTCTATTATAAATGAGATACTAGATCGTGATCGTTCTCTCCAGCCCTCGGAGCACGCACCGTTTGAAACTCATTCGAGTTCTACAGATGTGGAGCAGCGGCATGGAAAACAATGCGACAACAGCAACATCAACACGGGCCCCTGCTTCGGATCCCGGTGTAGCTTCGGCGCAAGCTGACGGCTACTTCCGCGAGCCATCTGTGGTCGGGGACGAGTCAGTGTACCGGCCGCACTCCGCGCTTGACTCCGCGTGGGAAGACACCCTCGCCACGGCAAGCACCCAGTTGCTGCACGAATGGATCGACGGCGACAGCGTTACGGATCAGCAACCGCAGCCGGATGATCTCGCATGACTCACGACGATTCGGCCGTCGGTGAAGCTGAAACTTTGAATGCCGCGGCGGTTGAGAGCGATCTTCTCGCCACGCAACCCATCGATATCAGTGCGCTGCTGAAACAGCAGTCACAAGGCCAGACCTGACCACGAACAATCGGCTCCCTTGAACCGTCCGATAGACGGGTCCCGTTTCACAATACTCAAACGAATGGAAAGTGATTGAAATGACTGCATTGGTTGTCGTCATCGCGATTATCGCGATCGTTCTGATCTTCTTCGGCGGCTTTGTTCAGGCCGTCCAGTGGCTGCTCTGGGTAGGTATCGTCCTGCTGATTATTGCCGTCATCGTCTGGTTGTTCCGTTTCATCACGGGACGCCGACACACTTCCGTCTGACTTGCCGCGGCACGCGGTTCTGTCGTGGCGGACTTCGCATGCGGTTCGTTAGTTCAAGGGAGAAGTAATCATGGGAACTGTACTCTTTGGCGGCGGCGGTCGGAAGAACATCGTCATCGAGCCGTTTTCTGACACTCAATGGCGGGCATGCGACATCCGATGGTCCGAGCACGACGCGCGCAGCCTTCTCGGCTTCATCGAGAAGAAAGGCAACGACCTCTTTGAGGTCATGCAACTCGATCATGGATTCGAATGGTTCTCCTTCGCCACTCTGGAGGCGGCAACCGCTCATTTCACCACCATGAACCCGGGTGCAACCCCCAATAGCGAGAACGTACTGTCTCGATTGCGCGCTCACGCCTGATGAACACCCGACGGTCTGATGAACCCCCGACGGTCAGGGGCTGACATGGATCCAGTTTCCGGGCCAAGTGGGCAAACCCGGTCGCAACCAACACCCGATTCGGAGAAGGCAGCTGAAGGCGTCGGCAAGAAGAAATCGCCGATCGTTCGATTCTTTGGAGTGCTTGGGCCCGGATTGGTCACGGGGGCCGCTGATGATGACCCATCCGGAATCGCAACCTACTCCCAAGCGGGCGCTACCTATTCCAACGGGTTGCTGTGGACGGTGCCGTTCACTCTGCCGCTGATGATGGCGGTCCAGGAAATCTGCGACCGCACAGCGCTGGCGACAGGAGACAGTCTCGGGCGGCTGATTCGCCGCAAGTTCGGCCACCGGTTGCGGATTACGATCGGAATCCTTCTCGTTGCCTTGATCGGCGCGAATTGCCTGAATCTCGCAGCAGACCTGATGGCTATCGGTTCAGGCATGAACCTCCTGCACGCCGGACCCGCACCCCTGTGGGCCGCCATCGCCGGGATCGCAATCGCTGTCGCACTGGCCGCGGGTTCGTTTGAGCGCATTGCCAAGGTCTTCAAATGGCTCTGCCTCGTTCTCCTCGTCTATGTTGGCGTGCTGTTCGCGGCGAACGTCAATTGGGGTGACGTTGTGCGCGGCCTGCTGCTGCTCCAGTTCCAGTTCTCGCCGGCCTACCTCGGCCTCGTCGTCGCTGTGCTCGGCACCACGATCTCCCCCTACATGTTCTTTTGGCAGAGCGCCCAGCGCATCGAAGAATTGCGCGCAGAAGAGCTGGGCGGCGATGCCGCCCCCGCTCTCAAACATCGAACGCGTGCCGCCGCCAAACGCAAGTTACTCAACGGCAGGATTGACGTATTCACCGGCATGATCTTCTCCGTGCTGATCATGTTCGCGATTATGGCCGCCACCGCCGCAACGCTCGGTGGGCATGGCAAGACTGTCAGCAGTGCCGCGGACGCGGCTAAAGCCTTGGAGCCGTTAGCGGGCAGCGCTGCGACCATCCTTTTCGCGGCCGGGCTCATCGGCTCGGGGGTTCTGGCCGTTCCCGTCTTGGCCGCATCCGGCGCGGCCGGACTCGCCGGCCTGTTGAACAAAGAGTGGGGACTCGACCGCAGCCCGCGCAAAGCGCCCGCCTTCTACCTACTGCTCGCAGTCGGCATCGTCGGCGGAACCATCCTCAGCGTGGTCAGCACCGACCCCATCGGCCTTCTCGTACTCAGCGCCATCGTCAACGGAATCGCGGCGGGGCCATTCCTGATCGTCATGATGCTCATCTCGCGCGACCGCACACTCATGGGTATACATCGCAACGGCAAACTCGCCGCCACACTGGGCTGGGCCACCACAGGAATCATGTGCCTGGCGGGCCTCTACGGAATCTGGTTCACGATCACCGGGCACTAGTCTCGATATCCGCGTCTTGCGTGCTCGGGGACCGGATGTGTTGCCTACGTTTCGGGCTTTCCTTCTGCCTTGGTCTTTGCGAACTCTTCAAGGTCGGCTTGTTCGAGATTCTCCAGATGGGTAAGCGACGGGTGAGGACCTATCTCGGTTTCACCCTGCTCTGTCATATCTCCCACTGGAGTATCCGTATCAGGACCTTCCGGCGGCTCGGCCGGGGAGGGTTTTCCCGGAGTTGGTGGGGTGGGTGTTTCCTCGGTCATGATAGACCTCCGCATACCGTTCAGCGAACGTTTCGCTGCGGCTGACGTTAGTCCGGGTACCGGCATCCGTCTAGTACCGGAGCCACTCAACGGGTCCATCGATGTCCCCCCGCTACGGGCACTGCGTTAGATCGACTGTCGATAGCCGAAGAATTCGTGGTCGTTGTTATACCCACCAAGACCGCCGCCGATTTCGGTGAAGTCCTCGACGAACTCGATTCCCTTAATCCATTTGACCAGTTTGAAGCCCAACTGTGTGTCGTTGCGCAATCGTGCCGAGTGCCTGGTCCAAGTCACCGCGAGGTGCGTCTGGGAAGCTCAGCGCATCTTCGTCGGCCACGTGCTCTGCATAGATCCGCGGCCAAAACAGTGAGGCAAGCACACGACTACCGATGATTAGCGCGGGGTGACTCCAGTATGCGCGATCGGCAGGGGAAAGCAACGAGTCGCCGGATTCTCGCGGAACGTGGTCCGAAGGCATAGGACCACGCTGTAGTCGTTCCGCGCGGCATGCGTCCGAATATCGATTCAACGATCACGACGACGTTCGCTGATGGTCTCCGGGATGCACGATGATCGTCGGACCAGTGATGTTGATCAGGACGTCGTGGCTCACCGAACCCACCATCATCTGTTCCGGGTCTTCTCGGCGGGAACTCCCGATCACCAGGAGTGCGGCGGCTGCCGACGCGTCAACCAATGCTTCCGCTGCGGGGCGTTGGACGCTGCGGGTCTTGACCACAGCGGCAGGGGCGACCGCACGCACGAGAGCGGCAGCGGCAGCCAAGACCATCGTGGTACTCGCCTCGATGTGCTGGGTTAGCTCGCGCCGCGCCGAATCGTCTCTCCCCGGGAAGTTCGGCACGGCGTAGGCACGGAGGAGCGTGAGGGTTTCCCCCGCACGTTCGGCTTCCACGGCGGCGAATCGGATGGCCAGCCGGCCGGCAACAGAATCATCCACAGCCACGACGACCCCTCGTCCATCACGTTGCGAGGTCTGAGGAATGATGGCCACTGGGGTGTGGGCTGCGGCGGCCAGCAGTAGGCTCCGTGAGCCGAAGACCTTGCCGTTGACGAACCCCGTCTTGTGTGTTCCGACGGCGACCAGGTCCACGCTGTCCGACGTTGTGACAAGTTCCTTCATCAGGCTGCCGTGGAGTAACCGAGTATGCCTCACGACCTCGGGTGCAAGGGAGCGCGCGTATTCAGATTCGCCTTCCAGAACGCGCTGTGCGTCGTCGCGAAGGTCATCGAGCATCCGCGCCCCAATGGTCGCCCATTCGTCGTCGACGACGTAGGTCAGGATCACCTCGGCTCCGATTGCGGCCGCCCGTTTCATACTCCAACGCAGCGCTGCCCGGCTGGCCTCTGTTCCGGCGACACCCACCAAAATAGTGCTAGTCATCGTATTCTCGCTTCCTCTGATCTCGCATCGTGAGCAGCGACATTCTCCGCGCAACGCAACGCCTGTATCCATATTGATTGCCTTGCCGACACATCATTAGAGTCGAAAGCCCCTGAGTTCAAACCCATTCTGGTTCGGGCCCACGTTCGAACCGTCGCCCGGTAAGACTCTGCGGTGTGATGCGAACATAGACGCTTTTCAGTGTGGGGATCCACGAATTCAGTGGCAGTTTCTCTGCGTCGTCGACTTCGGACTGCCGATCGAGTGCGCGCGCCGTTCCCTTCGCGATGACACTCCACGCGATCAGCTCTGTGTATGCGTCCACTTCGAATGTGACGTTCTCATTGATGGTCAATTCAACGAGCTTGTCGCCTGGCGCCGTGCGGAAGAGGATGCTCGAGCCGTCGGCATAGTAGTTGACCGGGAAAATGTCGACCATTCCGCCCGCGCTCGTTGCAACGCGTCCCAGTGTCTGCGTACGCAGCAGTTTCCAGCATTCCTCGTCAGAAAGTCGCTTGACGGGTCCTTCACCTCGACGCATTGCGGACCTCCTCACATCGGACTGTTTGGACAGACACTACGGCGACGACGCCGGCACGCATAGAGGCGGAAGTCCTATGCGGATCGCATCGACACGCCGCCACCGGTCAGGCGGGACTTTCGCCCCGACCAGCGCAAGCAAGGATGCACTCATGCTCGTGGTCGGCAGCCGCGGCCACGGTGGCTTCCCCGGGATGCTCCTGGGCTCGGTCAGCTCCGCGTGCGCCGAACACGCGCACTGCCCGGTGCTCGTGTACCACCTGCGTCACACCGACACCGACACAACGGACCCGCTGGACGCCGGGCGGGAGCGAATCGCGCTCACACCGATAGCCAACCCGTCAGGCAACCGTAGGATCGTCGAGCAACGCGGCCGCGTACATCGGTCGGGCGGCGTCGGCACTCGGCGGATGGAACAGGCCGGCCGTGGCGTCCCGGAACAGGCGGCTCAGTTCGGTGCCGTTGTTGAATCCGCTCCCACTTGCGCACATCAGCGCGGTCTCGGTCGCGCGCCGGGCCACGTTCGACGCGTTGAGGCGGGCGCTGATCAGACGCAGCGGCCAGCCTGCGCCGTGATCGACGAGGTCGTCGAAGTCGCGGCTATAGGCATCCAACTGTGCGGGCACCGCCATGTACTCCATGAGCGCGTCGGCCAGGCGCGCGCGGAACTCCGGCACCTCGGCGTAGGTCGTGGCGCTCTTGGCCGACCTCCGGCTTTTCAGCCCTGCGGCACCCAAATCCAGCGCACGACGTGCAACGCCCGCGTACACCGATCCGATCAGCAGCTGAAAGTTGCTGGTGATCGCGAACGTCAAAAGGTCGGGGTATCGCCCGGTCGGAATTCTGCGAGCGACCTTCTCCGGCCGCATCCGCACGTTCTTCAGGATCGTCGTACGGCTCTGCGACGCGCGCATCCCGAGCACATCCCACTCGTCCGACACGCCGATGCCCTCCGCGCTCCGCTCGAGGAACCCGTAGACGAGCCTCGGGTTGTCGGCGTCCGTGCTGTCCAGCCCGTGGGTGATCAGGCGCGTCCATACCGGCGACAATGAGGTGAAGATCTTCACCCCGGTCAGCAGGTAGCCGCCGTCCTTCTGCGGCTCGGCGAGCGTGTTCGACCCCTGCAGCACCCAATCGTTGGCCGGCTCGCTTACCCCGAACGCGAAGACCTCCCCGGCCATCGCCTCATCGAACACGTACGTCAGCGACCGGTCGCCGCGCTCGAACATCGCACGAACAACCCCGACGCACATCAGGTGCATGTTCATGGCCAGGGCCGTCGCGGGTGCGGCCGTGGCCAGGCGCTGCTGCAGCCGGGAGACTTCATTGAGGCTCAGACCCGCGCCACCGAACTGCGCCGGCACGAATACTGTGAGATAGCCCTGCGCTATCAGCTCGGCGAGGTCCTCATCGAAGAACCGGTTCTCCCGATCGTAGATGTCGGCACGCCCGCGGAAACGTGCCAACAGGTCGTCGGGCAGGTACGTCGCGGCCAACTCTGCGTGTCGGGTTTCTCGGTCTGACATATCTACTCCTTCGCGATCCACTGGCGTGATCCATCGGCGTCATCCAGTGGTGTCATGCGCCGGCGCGTCTGATCAGCACCGCGCCATTGTGCCCGCCGAACCCGAACGAATTCGACAGCACCGTGTCGACACGCTGTCGCCGGGCCTCGCCCGCAACGATATCCCAGCCCACGAACTCGGGATCGTCGAGGTTGCGCGTGGGCGGCAACAGACCGTCACGCAGCGACTGCACGGCGATGATCGCCTCCACGACCCCGGATGCGCCGAGCAGATGTCCTGTGCTGGACTTGGTCGCGCTGATCGGGATGCTGCGAGCTCGGTCGCCGAGCGCGGCATCCAGCGCATGCAGTTCGGCGGCGTCGCCTGCCGGTGTCCCGGTGCCGTGCGCGTTGATATGGTCGACGGCATCCGGCGTGACGCCCGCGTCGGCAAGGCAATCACGCAAAGCCTGCGCCGCTCCGCGACCGTGCGGATGCGGCGCGGTCGGGTGATATGCATCGCTGGCGGCCCCGAAACCGGCCAGCAGTGCCAGCGCGAGCGCCCCGCGAGTGCGCACACTCTCCTCGGACTCGAGCAGAATGGCGGCGGCGCCGGCCGCCATCACGAAGCCGGAGCGTGCCCGATCGAATGGCCGGGATGCGGCTGCCGGATCATGCTCATACCCAGATGCCAGGGCATGCATATTCGCGTTCGATGCGAGATTCACCGGGTTCAGGCAGTCCTCGACACCGACGACGAGCACCGCATCGGCGTAGCCGTGGCGGATGCGACGCAGCGCCTCCCCGAGACCGATCGCGCCACTTGCGCACGTCGCCGACACGCCCTGTGCCGGGCCGAACGCCTGATAGCGCTGGCTGAGTACGGCCGCCGCTGCGTCGGGTGCACCGTAAATTGCGAGGGTCAGCGGCACTGCCCGGGGGCCGCGTTCATCGAGGGCGCGAGTGGCCTGCTGCATGGCGTCGACCGGTCCGGAGCCTGTAGCGGCGATCACCGCGAACCGGTGTGGGTTCCACGGCAGCTCGCCGGCGCCGGGCGTCCAGCCGGCCTGTGCCATCGCCTGGTCTGCGGCCGCGACGGCCCAGTGCTGGCTGCGGCTCAGCCGACGGGCAAGGCTCGGTGCGAGCACACTGGATGCCTCGAACCCCTGCACCTGTCCGCCGATACGCACGGCCAGGTCGGCGAATTCGGAATCGTTAAGCGTCGTGATGGCGCTGCGGCCATTGCGGACGGCATCCCACATCGTCGGCACATCCAGGCCGCTCGGGGTGATCGCCCCGAGTCCGCTGATGACCACGCGGCGGCGGCCGGTCATAACCGCACCGCCTCTCCTCGCGCGACGAGCTCGACGGTGGCGGCGCGGCGAATCTTTCCACCGACGGTGCGCGGCAGCCGCTGCACCCGATACCACCGCCGGGGTACGAACTGCGGAGCCAGCTTGCGCCGTGCCCGGGCGAGCAGCTGGGCCTTGTCCGGCGTCTCCCCCTCGATGACGAGTGCGACGATGCTGCCCAGCCGTTGGTGCGGGAGCGCAACCGCGCAGATCGCGCCGAGCTGCTGCATCCCCTCGAATGCGCGTTCCACCTCCGGTAACGCCACCTTGTGTCCGCCTGTGACGGCGATGTCCCCGGCGCGGCCGATCAGAACCAACCCACCGTCGACGAGTCGGCCGTGGTCATTCACGCTCGCCCACCCGTCGGAGCGCTTGAGCACGGCATCAGTTGTACCGGCGATGTAACCGTCAGAGCACGCAGCAGCACGGATCCACAGCGTGCCGGACTCGCCCTCGGGAAGTTCGGCGCCGTTCTCGTCACGGATACTCGCCGTGATGCCGTCATAGACGCTGATCCGGGTACCGTCACCGTCACGGCTGTCGCCGATAAACCCGATCTCAGCTGCACCGTAATAACTGATCAGCCGCACATCGGGCAACGCCTCGGCCAGACCCGCGCGAAGAACGGCGGGCAGGTTCGCGCCGCCTGTGACAACCAGGTCGAGCGTTGCGAATCGGGCCCGGTCACGACGGGCGGCATCCACCAGTGCCTGCACGACGGCAGGCACGGCAACGACACGGGTGATCTTCTCGTCGGGGATGCGCGCGGCCACTTCCAGCGGATCGAACACGTCCGCCAGGTGCGCGCTGCCACCGGAGGCGAGGCATTCGATCAGCGCGTAAAGAGTGAGGCTGTAGGACACCGGGCCCGGCGCGAGCGTTGCGACGCCGGGCCACGGTTCCAGATGCGCGCTGGAGATCGCGAAGTTCTCGCGGTACTGGTGCCGCGTCTTCAGGAATGCCTTGGGGTTGCTCGTGGTGCCCGAGGAGAACAACAGGAGAAAGGGCTCGTCACCGTGGCGTACCGTCGGTACCGCTGCCGCCGTGGCAGATGCCTCGCGCTGCAGGAAGTCGGCGAGCGGGTGGATCGTACCGGTCCAGCCGCGCGCGGCGAGGGCATCCGCAAGGTCGGTGGCATCACTGATCACCACACCGATTCCGGCGGCGAGAATGATACCCACCCTGTGCTCCAGCGGCCACAGTGGGTCAATGGTCGCCGACACAGCGCGGAACCCGGCGAGCCCCGCAACAATGCGTGCGGTATGGAACGCTGAGTCGATGCTCACGGCCGTGATCGGGATGCCGCCGGTTTCAGCAGCGGGCACCGGCGGCGTGTCCTGACCCCGGTGCAACGCATCCACGGCGGCGAACATGCGCCGGGAATCCTCGACGAGTTGCACATACGTCAGCCGGCCTTCAGCCGCGACGATCGCCGGCTGGTGCGGATGCTGCTCGGCAACTTCCAGCACGGTCCGCGTGATCGGCACCCGCGACCTCCTTGCGCGACCTCGCGGTAGATCGACGCGATCAGTCTAGTTCGTCCGCGTGTCGTCTCGTCCGTATGGCGTTTGTCTGCGAAGCGTGCTTCCTCTTCCAAGATGCGCCCGCTGTCCGGCGACGTAGTAGGCGCCGTCGGTGACCTGCGCTCTCGCGTGCCACGTCGTCAAGATGCAGGCGACCACGATCTGCGGCACCGATCTGGACATCCTCAAAGGCGACACTCCCGAGGTCGAAACCGGGCGCATCCTCGGACACGAAGGCGTCGGGGTCATCACGGAGATCGGTGAAGGAGTCACACAACTCGCGGTCGGCGACCGCGTCATCCTGGCCTGTGTCAGCTCGTGCGGAACGTGCGAAAACTGCCACCACGGCCTCTACAGTCACTGCCTGAACCCGGAAGGCAAGGCAGGGATCGGCTGGATTCTCGGCTACATGATCGACGGCACCCAGGCCGAGTATGTGCGCATCCCGTTCGCGGGGAACTCCGTGTACAAAATCCCGGATGGCGTCACCGACTCGGAAGGAATCGTCCTGTCCGACATCCTTCCGACCGGATTCGAAATCGGCGTGCAGTACGGTCAGGTCAAGCCCGGCGACGTTGTTGCCGTCGTCGGCGCTGGCCCCGGCGGACACGTCGCCAACATCGGCGTCCACGGCAAGTCCGTCGAACTCGCCCTGAACGAGTTGTGGATCCACAACATCAACATCTCAATGGGACTCGTCAACACGAACACCCTGGCCATGCTGCTCAAGCTCGTCGCACAGCATCGGCTTCCGGCCGACAAGTTCGTCACCCACCAGTTCTCGTTCGACCAAATCATGGAGGCCTACGACGTGTTCGGAAACGCGGCCCAACATAACGCCCTCAAAGTACTCATCCACTAGCAAACCGGCTCGAGTTTCACCTGCGGGACGCACCGCGGTGGTCCATTAGTGGTTTTTCGCCTGCGTCGCAGGATTGTCTGTTGTGTCGTTTGGGTTCATGCCTGCGCCTCCACGAGTTCGCGTGCGGCCGCGACGATGTGGCGTGCAGAGATGCCGGCCGCATCCAACAGTTCAGCAGGCTGGCCAGACATGGGCAGGCCGTTGACGCCCAGGAGCGTGACGTGAAGTTCGCCCACGTCCGCGTCGGCGAGTGCCTCCATCACGGCGCCGCCGATGCCGCCCTGCGGGTAGTGGTCCTCCACAACGACCAACCGCCCGTTCGTGATGCGGCATGTGTCGATGAGCGTGTCGCGGTCCAGCGGTTTGATCGAGTACAAGTCGATGACCCGCGCCGCGATACCGTCCGTTGCCAACTGTGCGGCCGCGGCCAGGCATTCGTGCAGTGTCACTCCGGCCCCGATCAACGCCACGGCGTCGTTTTCCCCGGCACGGTGGATCTTGCATCCGCCGATTGGGAATTCTTCATCGGGCCCGTAGATGACCGGGTAGGCGCCGCGGGTCGCCCGCAGGTAGACAACGCCATCCGTGTCGGCCATGGTGCGCACAAGTGCGGCAGTGGACGGTGCGTCGCTGGGGTAGAGCACCACGGAGGTGTGGATGGCGCGCATCGCCGCGACGTCTTCCAACGCCATCTGGGAGGGGCCGTCCTGCCCGATCTCGACGCCGGCGTGGGTGCCGACCAGGCGGATGTTGGCTTCGGAGACGCCGGCCATCCGGATGAAGTCGTACGGCCGGGCAACAAGGAACGCGGCGAAGCTCGAGGCGAAGGGGATGTAGCCGCGCACCGACAGTCCCACCGCGGAGGCGATGAGTTGCTGCTCCGCGATGAACATTTCAAAGAACCGTTCCGGGCAGACATCCTTGAATTCGCCGGCGTGCGTGGAATTGCCGACCTCACCGTCCAGGACGACCACCTCCGGGCGCACCGCCAAAGCGGAGATGGCGGCACCGAACGCCGCCCGGGTGGCCACCTTCTCGCCGATATCCCAGGTCGGCAGGGTGATCGTCACCGATGGGTCGGCCTGGATCGCCGGCTCACCGGCATCCGGGACGGCGGTCGTGATGATCAGATCGGTCACCCCACCCAGTGCGGCGATGGCCCGCTCCGCCATGTCCGGCGGAAGTGCCTTGCCGTGCCAGCCGTTCTTGTCTTCGATCTCCGGAACCCCCTTGGCCTTGATGGTGCGGGCCAACACCACCGTCGGCTGGTCCGGGTTGGACCTCGCCTCGCTCAGTGCGACGTCGATGGCCGCCAGGTCGTGGCCGTCGATCACGAGGGCGCGGGCGCCGAACGCTTCGACCCGTTTGGCGTACGTCTCCATATCCCACTGCAACTCGGTTGGGCCATTCTGGCCGAGCCTGTTGACATCGACGATCGCGGTGAGGTTGCCGAGTTTGTAATAGCCGGCCTTATCGATGGCCTCCCAGATTGAGCCCTCGGCCAGCTCGCTATCCCCGCAGAGCACCCAGGCGTGGTACGGCAGCTTGTCCAGGTATTTCCCGGCCAGGCAAACGCCGACGGCGTCGGGTAGCCCCTGCCCGAGCGAGCCGGTGGCGACATCCACCCAGGGCAGGATTGGCATTGGATGCCCCTCCAGGCGGGAGCCGAACTGCCGGTAGGTGTTGACCAGCTCATCCTCATCCACCACGCCCACGGCGCGGTACATCGAGTACAGCAATGGGGAGGCGTGCCCCTTCGAGAAGATCAGGTGGTCATTTGTCGCCTGGTGGGCGTTGGCCCAGTCGCAGCGCAGGTGGCGAAGAAGCAGAACCGCCATCAGATCTGCGGCGGATAACGATGATGTTGGATGCCCGGAGCCCGCCTGAGTGCTGCACCGGATCGAATCCACTCTCAACTGGGCGGCCAACCGGTGTGCGAAATCCAGTCGTTCACCAGTCATTGTCTCGCTATCCGACGGTGTGATGTTTGTTGGCATGTCATGTTCCCTCGCGATGTGAAAGGCGCCCGTTAGCGGCAAAACTGGATGGCTCGCGTCTACGCTCCAACGTACGCCGCAGACCATGAATCGGATAGGGGCCGAGGGCTAGGGTGAAAAGATGAGCACGTCGCACCGAAGCGTCATCCTGGCTGTCGCCACGCCCCTTGAAGCAGAGTTGGTGGCCCGCATTGAAGCCGTCGATGACCGACTCGAGGTGAGGTTCGAGCCAGATCTTCTGCCTCCGACACGGTTCCCCGGCGACCACCGCGGAGTTGAAGGATTTCGTCGCACCGCCGATCAGCAGGCCCGCTGGCAACGGCTGTTGGCCGACGCGGAGATTCTGTTCGGATTGCCCGGCAGCTCCCCGCAGGAGCTGGCGGAGCTTGTGCGGGAGAACACCGATCTGCGGTGGGTGCAGGCGACCGCCGGCGGGGCGGGTGAGCAGGTGGACGCCGCGGGCCCGACCGGGCAAGAACTCGAGCGGGTGCTGATCACCAGAGCCAGCGGTGTCCACGCCGGACCGCTGGCGGAATTCGCCATGTTCGGTATTCTCGCGTTCGCCAAACAGCTTCCACGCCTACTGGCGGACACCCAGGCGCGCCGTTGGGAGCACTACCCGATGTCCGACGTCGCCGGCAAAACACTGCTTGTCCTCGGGTTGGGATCGATCGGCACCGAGGTCGCCCGACTGGGCAACGCGTTCGGTATGCACGTCTCCGGCGTGAACCGCACCGGGCGCGGCACTGTGCCGGGGGTCGAGACGATCCGGCCGCCGCGTTTCCTGGGCGACCTGCTGCCGACCGCCCATGCCGTCGTCCTGACGCTGCCGCTGACCGAACAGACCGCCGGCATGATCGGCGCCCAGCAGATCAGCCGCATGCGCGCGGATGCCGTGCTGGTGAACGTGGGCCGCGGCGGAGTCGTCGATGAGCAGTCGCTGATCCGAGGACTGGAAGGCGGCCAGCCCGCTGCAGCGGTCCTCGATGTTTTCGCGATGGAGCCGCTGGCGCCCGAGAGCCCGCTCTGGCAGATGTCGAACGTGCTGATCAGTCCGCACACGGCAGCCCTCTCGCCGCACGAGAACGAACGGATCGTCGAGCTGTTCTTGGAGAACCTGCGACGTTATCTGCGCGGAGATGACCTGCTCGGTCGGGTTTAGCGGCCCCGAATTCGCTCACGGTCGTCGTCCGGTGAGCATGTCCGTCAGCGCCGTTCCGGTGTCGGCTAATCGTGCGCTGTCGATCTGTTGGCCGGATCCGATGAGGGTGCGGATGTGTTCGGTTTCGTCCCAGATATTCACATTCATTCCGGCCAGCACCCTGTGGTCTTTCATCCAGAACGCGATGAACTCGAGGGTGTCCTTGTCCCCACGGAACACAACCTCGTCATAACCGCCGGACTCGACATAGCCGGAGTACTCCATCCCCAACTCGTACTGATCGCTGTAGAAATAGGGCAGCAGGTCGTACGCGGCGTCGATACCCAGCATCGACTTGGCTGCGACGGCGGGCTGATTCAGCGCGTTGGCCCAGTGTTCGACTCGAATGTGTTTGCCCAACCGCGGGTTGAACTGATTCGCAACGTCACCGGCCGCGTAGATGTCCGGGTCAGAAGAGCGCAAATGTTCATCGACCTGCACCCCGTTATCGACCACCAGTCCAGCCGCTTCGGCCAGCTGGGTGTTGGGGATGGCGCCGACACCGACGACCACCAGGTCCGCGTCGATGTGGGTACCGTCGGTCAGCAGCACACCCGTGGCCCGCGCCGGGTCCTCCCCCGTGATCTCGGCCACGTGGACGCCACAGCGCAAATCCACTCCGTGGCGACGGTGAAGGTCAGCGAATACTTCGGCCACTTCGCGGCCCAGCACCCGCAGCAACGGCAACTCCGACGTCTCCAACGCGGTCACCTCCACGCCCGCGGCCCGGGCCGCCGCAGCCGCTTCCAGCCCGATCCAACCGGCACCCACAATCGCGACTCGGGATGCCGTCGCAAATGCGGTCTTGAGTTGCTCGCAATCCCCCACCCGGCGCAGCATGAACACCCGCTCAGGGTTGGCGCCCGGCAGAGGCAGTATCCGCGGTGACGAGCCGGTAGCCAGCAGAAGCTTGTCGTAACCGATCGGCTCACCGTTGTCGAGGCTCACCCGGTGCGCGGGCGGGTCGATTCCGGTCACCCGGATTCCCCGCTGCAGGTCGACGTTGTGCTCGGCATACCAGCCCTCGGGGTGGACGTAAATCTTCTCCTTCTCGGACTTTCCCTGCAGGTAATCCTTCGACAACGGCGGACGCTCATACGGCCGTTCCGTCTCGTCGCCGATCAGCGCGATGCGCCCGTCGAAGCCCTCTTCCCTCAACGTCTCGGCGGTTTTCGCCCCCGCCAATCCCGCGCCGATGATCACGAACGTCCGCTCAGTCTCCATGGGTTCTGCTCCTTAAACGGCCTCTCGTCAGGATGGCACGAATGCCATTCTGCTGAAAGGGGCTCCGTGCGCCTGTTGACGGCAGACGGCCGCAGGCGCAACATGAAGGAGTGCCCTCCGTGTCGGTCTCGGCGTCGAGACCGCGGCTGCGCTGAGGCGGCTCCAAGACGTCATCGAACGCATCTTGGCTGAGTCTGAAGCGAAACGGAGATAAGCGCATGCAACTGGGAATGGTCGGACTCGGCCGAATGGGATCCAACCTGGTGCGACGACTGCTGCCCTCCGGCCACGAGTGCGTTGTCTTCGACGTCAACGCTAAGCAGGTGAGCGGGCTGGCCTCCGAGGGTGCGGTCGGCGCCGAAACCCTCGACGCACTCGTGGCGAAGCTTGAGAAACCCCGGACCGTGTGGATCATGGTGCCTGCCGGGGCCATCGCCGAGCAGACCGTGCACGACCTGGGTGAGCGGCTGGAATCTGGCGACACGATCATCGACGGCGGCAACACGTATTACCGTGACGACATTGCCCGGGCCACCACCCTCCGTGAGAGCGGGATCCACTATCTCGATGTGGGCACCAGCGGCGGTGTGTGGGGTTTGGAGCGCGGGTATTGTCTGATGATCGGCGGCGAAACAGCAGTTGTCGAGCGCCTACGGCCCATCTTCGAGGCGATCGCCCCGGGCGTGGACGCCGCGCCGCGCACACCCGGCCGCCGAGGTCGGCCGGCTGAGGTCGAGCGCGGGTACCTGCACTGTGGTCCGGTCGGCGCCGGGCATTTCGTGAAGATGGTGCACAACGGTATCGAGTACGGCATGATGGCCGCCTATGCCGAGGGCCTGAATATTCTCAAGAACGCCAACGCAGGCACCGTCCGCCGTGAAGACGACGCGGAGACGGCACCGTTGGAACACCCCGAGTTCTACCAATACGATATCGACCTCACCTCGGTGACCGAGGTGTGGCGCCGCGGCAGCGTGATCGCCTCCTGGCTGCTGGACCTCACCGCACAGGCCCTGCTGGAGTCGCCCGACCTGCACGAATACTCGGGCCGCGTCTCCGATTCCGGGGAGGGCCGGTGGACCGCGATCGCCGCAATTGAGGAAGGGGTGCCGTCCCCGGTGCTGCTGAGCGCTCTGGCGTCTCGGTTCGGCTCCCGCGGACTGGACCATTTCGCCGACCAAACGCTCTCGGCGATGCGCAAGCAATTCGGCGGACACGCCGAAAAACCAGTCGAATGATCGAACGCACGATAGCAACATCCGTTCTGCCCGGCGTGCAACGCCTTGGGCCCAGGGCCGTCCACCCGCCGGTCGCACAGGGTACGAACAGGCACGCCGAGGTACCCCAGCACAACCCTCGCCTGCTCTGCGCAAACCCCATCGGAGCGGGGGTTATGCGCCGTTAATGGCCCCTTGATCGAATTCTTGGACATTTTCAGGCTCCTTATCGGCCCTGTCCAGAGACTATAAAATCCCCCTCACCAGGCCTTTCAGCCTGCTGAGAAGGATCCTCTCGGTGCACCCCCCGGGACTTGAACCCGGAACCCACTGATTAAGAGTCAGTTGCTCTGCCAATTGAGCTAGAGGTGCGTTTTCGGCCGGAAATCACATGCCGAACCGAGGGATAACACTAGCATCACGAGTGCATTCGACGCCAACTCAAAAGGGTCGGCGGAAGCCTTACAGAGGACGCTCGCACGTCGCCGCGCCCGTCTAGTCTGGAGAGGTGAATGCGCCCCTCAGCCCGGCTGTGCCGGATTACGTCCCCGATTCTGCCCTGAATGACGACCTCGCCCTCGCGCTTCGCCTGGCGGATGCCGCCGATGCTGTCTCAGTGGCGCGCTTCCGTGCCAACGACTTGCACGTCTCGACAAAACCGGATCGCACCTTCGTGACGGATGCCGACCAGTCGGTCGAGCGCGCCATCCGCTCACTGATCGCCGCGGAGCGGCCCGACGATGGCATCTACGGCGAGGAATACGGCATCGAAGGCGACAGCGCGAGGCAGTGGATCATCGACCCGATCGACGGCACAGCGAACTATCTGCGCGGCGTGCCTGTTTGGGGCACGCTGATCGCCCTCGTGGTCGACAGGATTCCGGTCGTCGGGGTCGCCAGCTCCCCCGCGCTGGGCAAGCGCTGGTGGGCGGCGAAAGGAGGCGGCGCCTGGGCGCAAGAGAGTGCGGGCGAGCCGTACAGCATCCGCGTCTCCGGTGTCAGCGAGTTGGCGGATGCCTCGATCAGCTTCCAAAGCGTGCAACAGTGGGACCAGGCGGGCTATCTCGACCGACTTGTGGCACTGACACGGCAGGTGTGGCGCGACCGCGCCTACGGCGACCTGTGGTCGTACACAATGCTCGCAGAGGGGCTCATCGACGCAGTGGGCGAGTTCGGGGTGCAGCCGTATGACGTGGCAGCGCTGATCCCGATCGTTGAAGAGGCCGGTGGGCGGTTTACCTCCGTCACCGGAGAATCCGGGCTGTGGAGCGGTGAGCCGCTGGCCACAAACGGCGCACTGCACGACGCGCTGCTCGAGGCACTGAGGTGAGGGTGAAGGCGAGCGTGAAGGCGATGGTCTCATGACAGGACAACTGATGCGAGCGGTGACCGTTCCCCAGCCGGGCGGCCCGGACGCACTTACACTCACACGGGTCGCCGAGCCGACGCCTGGGCCGAATGACGTGCTCATCGACGTGGCTGCCGCGGGCGTCAACGGAGCGGATATCTCGCAACGGCGGGGATTCTATCCATCACCTGCCGGTGCGCCCGCCTGGCCAGGCCTCGAAGTGTCGGGCACGGTCGCTCGGATCGGCGCAGAAGTGACTGATTTCGCAGTAGGCGACCGCGTGTGCGCGCTGCTGGGCGGCGGCGGATATTCGCAGCGCGTCAGCGTCGACGCCCAGCTCATGCTGCCGGTACCCGCAGGCATCGACCTCATCGAGGCGGCCGGCCTGCCCGAGATCGCCGCAACGGTTTGGTCGAACGTCTTCATGGCCGCGCACCTGGCCCCCGGCGAAACACTGTTGGTGCACGGCGGCTCAAGCGGGATCGGCACCATGGCGATTCAGTTGGCGGTCGCCCTCGGATCACCGGTGATCGCTACGGCCGGTACCGATGACAAGGTCGCCTTCTGCCGCTCGCTCGGTGCCGTCGGCGTCAACTATCGCACGGAGGACTTCGTCGAGAGATCGAATGAAATCACCGCCGGCGCCGGTGTGGATGTCGTGCTCGACATGGTCGGCGGCGAATACATCGCACGTGACATCCGGGCGATCGCCCGAGGCGGCCGGATCATGTCAATTGCGAACCGAAGCGGAGCCGACTCCACGATCTCGGTCAGCGCACTCGCGGCCAAACGCGGCCTGATCTGGGGCACCACGGTCCGTGCCCGGCCGTTGGCGGAGCGCGTAGCGATCATCGCCGCGGTTCGTGCGAATGTCTGGCCGCTGATTGAGAGCGGGCGAGTACGGCCGATCATCGACAGCGTCTTCCCGCTTGAACGCGCGGCCGATGCGCACCGCCGCATGGAGTCATCCGTTCACACCGGCAAGATTCTGTTGACTATTTGACCGGGCGGTCAGTCAGTAATAGGAATACAATGAAATCGACCCCCTTTTCGAAAGGGAGCCAGCTGTTGAGCTGTTTACAAGGAGGCTGGTCTCAATGAAGAAATGGACACGGTGGGAAGACTGGGTGGCTGTGGCCGCTGGTTTGTACGCCGCTCTGGCAACAATCTGGACCGCATCGGCAGGCGCATCCATTGCGCTCATGCTCGTGCTCGGTGTTCTGCTGATCATTTCCGGTCTGTGGAACCTCGCGGCGCCCGGCATGATGCGAATGGAATGGGTGCAAGGTGTGATCGGGGTATTGCTGTTTATATCGCCATGGGCGGGCGTGTACGCCGCCTCGATGGGTGCGGCCTGGACGTCGTGGATCTGCGGCGGCGTCGCAATCGTCGTCGCCCTGCTCGCACTGCAGCCGACGATGCGGACGCACAGCAAGGCGATCCCGCACTGATCGGTCGAGCAAGGAGTGTGCGGGGCGGTTCAACCGCCCTGCACGCGCCTGCTGAGCAGTGAGGAATCCCATGGATGACGCACTGGGAGCACGCACCCGCATTTTGGATGCCGCCGAGCAGTTGTTCGCCGTGCGAGGATTCGCTGCGACCGCCACCTCGGCGATCGCGACGCTTGCAGCCGTTCCGAAAGGGCTGCTCTTCTACTACTTCCCCGCAAAAGCGGACCTGTTGCGCACGCTTGTCACCGAACGCCTGGATCTCGACCCTGTCGACACCGCGCCGTTGGTCGAAAAAGGAAATCCGGTGCGTTCCCTGTTGAACGTGACGAAGAAACTGTACGAGCTGCAGGGCGCATCCGACGTCGTTCGGGTGATCATCCAGCGCGAGCAGCACACGCATCCCGAAGTGCTCGCCCATCTGATCGAACACCGCAAGCATGTGCAGGCCGTGATCGAGCGTGTGCTTCAAGCCAGCGTCATGCGACCGCTCGCCGCCGCACCATTGCGCGCGGCCGCGCAGGCCTGGGTGGCGATCTTGACGGTGCGCCCGCTTGCACATCGTGGCAGCGAGCCTAAGCACGAAGACGACTCGGACGACCTGCCTGCCTTGGCCGAACTGATCTGCGCCGGGCTGACCGTCGGCGCCGCATAGTCTGGTCGGCCAATCAGGACCGGCGGCTCAGCCGCGGTAGATCACCGTTGGGCGGACGCACGGCGCGCCCGGTACGCGTTGACATTCATGCGGTTGCCGCAATTGCCGACGTCGCAGTAACGCTTTGATCGGTTGCGCGAGAGATCGACGAGCACGGCAGCACAGTCGTCCGCCGCGCAGTCGCGCAACCGCTCGGTTTCATCGGCGCGGATCACGTCGATGAGCGCCATGGCAGCCTCAACGCGCATCTGGCTGACGAGCGGCGCGCCGGTCGGTGTTGCATGAATGTGCCAGTCCCAGCCCTCGTGTCTGGCCAGCTGCGGTAGGGCCCGCTCGTCGCGCAGAATCTCGTTCACCCGCCCGGCCGCGTGATCGCGGTCAAGGCCCCAAAATCCGCGAAGCTCTGTGCGCACACGGCGGATCGCCGTGAGCTCGCCGGCATTGTGGTCCGTGCGCACCGCATAGCCGAAGCGCTCCGTCAATTCGGTCAGTTGTTCGAGAGTCGACAATTCGTCGTCGCCTGAGCCGGACGCACCAGGCTCCGTGTTGACCAGCGCCGCCATGAAGACGAGCATCGCTTCGGTGTCATAGGCGAAAAGCATGTTGACTCCTGACCTGCACATAAACTAGTGTCACCACCATAGCTCAGTTTGATCATGACATGAATGGAACCTGCCAATGGCGTCGACGACCGAGAAACTTCCGGTCGCCCAGCGCACGCACGCGTCGACGCTGATCCTCGCTCTCGCCTCGGCTGCCGCGTTCGGCACGAGTGGCGCCTTCGTGAAACCGCTGCTCGAGGCCGGTTGGTCCCCCGCAGCAGCGGTCGCCGTGCGTGCGGGAGGCGGCGGACTCGTTCTGCTGATCCCGGCACTGATCGCACTGCGCGGGCGCTACGGGCTTCTGCTTGCCCGGTGGAAACTGATCCTCGCCTACGGCATCATCGCTGTCGTCGGCACCCAGGTGCTCTACTTCGCTGCAATCGAGCGGTTGCCCGTCGGCATCGCGCTACTGATCGAATACTCAGCCCCGATCCTTCTGGTGCTGCTGGCTTGGGCGCGCACACGCATCCCGCCAACGCTGCTGGTGATCATCGGCGCCGTGCTAAGCATCGCAGGCTTGCTGCTGGTGATCAATCCGTCGGGCACCGGCGGGCTTGACCTCCTCGGCGTCGTGTTCGCGCTAGGCGCCGCAGTCTGCGTCGCCGGCTACTTTCTCCTGTCGGCCCTTCCGACCGATCCGCTGCCGCCGGTCGTCGTCGTGTGCTCCGGCTTGCTCGTCGGCGCCATCGCCCTCACCGCCGTCGGCAGCGTCGGGCTGATCCCCTTCACGTTCTCCTTCAGCCCCGTCACTCTGCTGGGACACCCGGGCGTCTCCTGGCTCGTGCCGATGGGCGTCGTCGTGGTGGTCTCCACCGCATTCGCGTACCTGGCCGGGATTCTGGCCGCCGGCAAGCTTGGCTCGCGGGTCGCTTCATTCGTCGGCCTGCTCGAGGTCTTGTTCGCCATCCTGTTCGCCTGGTGGGTGCTCGGCGAGGTTCCAACGGTTCTGCAAGCCGCCGGCGGCGCGCTCATCGTGGGCGGAATCGTGATCGTGAAAATGGAACGACCGCGCAAGCCTGCCAAACTGGACGCGGCGAAGCTGCCCGCCTGAAACTGATCGGCCGGCATCGCTTGGCCAGGGAGGAAACCAATTCGGATGCGCGCCGTGCTGTTCGAACGATTCGGGGAGCAGCCGCACCTTGCGGATGTTCCGGCGCCGGCATGTGCGCCAGACGGTGCAATTATCCGGGTGAAGGCGACCGGGTTGTGCCGCAGCGATTGGCACGGCTGGATGGGTCACGATTCGGGCATCCGGCTCCCCCACGTTCCCGGTCATGAATTCGCAGGAATCGTCGAAGAAGTGGGCAGTGCAGTCAGAAATTGGGCGCCGGGAGACCGTGTGACCGTTCCATTCATCTGCGCGTGCGGACAGTGCGAACAGTGCGCGGCCGGTGACCAGCAGGTGTGCGATCACCAGGAACAACCCGGTTTCACGCAGTGGGGTTCGTTCGCCGAGCTCGTCTCGATCGCCCACGCGGACACCAAACTGATCTCCCTGCCCGAGACGCTCGATTTCGTGGCTGCCGCGGCTTTGGGCTGCCGGTTCGCGACCGCCTACCGCGCCATCATGACGCAGGGGCGCGTCGCGCCCGGCGAGTGGGTGGCCGTTCACGGCTGCGGTGGGGTCGGGCTGTCGGCCATCATGATCGCAGTTGCAGCGGGTGCGCAGGTCGTCGCAGTCGATGTGTCCTCCGATGCGCTCGCGCGCGCCGACGAGCTCGGTGCCGTTGCGGTTTCCGGGCGCGGCGACGTCGCATCCGTCGTTCGCGGGGTGACCGGTGGTGGCGCTCACCTGTCGCTGGATGCCTACGGCAGCGCAGAGACCAGCGAGAACTCGATCCGCAGTCTGCGCAAACGCGGCCGCCATGTGCAGGTCGGACTGCTGGCGGGCGCCGACGCGGTTGTCGGCGTGCCGATGGCAGACGTCATCGCCAATGAGTGGGAAATCCGCGGCAGCCACGGCATGGCCGCACACGAGTATCCGGCGACGCTCGCGGCGATCGCTGACGGCAGCATCGACCCGCGGCGCCTGGTCGGCCGCACGATCACGCTGGATGAAGCCCCCGTCGCGCTTGCCACAATGGATGCCGCCGCGCATTCGGGCATGACCGTCATCACGCTCGCGCCGGCTGCTGCTCGACGGTGATCAGGCGAGCGACAGGCGCCTGCACGGAGTCCAGCGCGAACGGAAGCAGTGCGATGCCGAAAAGCGCCATCGCCTCCGCGTAGGCGGGATGAGCGAACGTCGTCAGTTCGCCGAGCAACATCATCAAGATGAACGGCACGATGGAGCCGGCGAGCAGAATGGCCGGGAGCCGCAACTGGCGTTGACGCAGCAGGGCGAAGCCCAACATGATCGGCAGGATCAACAGAGCGAAGAACAGGATGGTCGTGCCGATCTCAAACACGCCGAGAGACTCTGCGGTCGCGCCGGTGATCAAGCCCCAGAGGGTCATCGCAGCGAACAACCCGAACGTCACGACCAGCAGGCGACGAACCCAGCGCGTGAATCCGCCGGAATCGAGCCGTGGCTCAATCTGCATCAGAACGACGGCGAGGAGCAGATACGCCGCGGCGTCGCCAAAGTTCATTCCGGCGATCATCCAGTCGTGACCGCCTTCCCAGTTCCACGGCGGCGGGGTGCCGACGACGAAACCCTGCCAAAGGGCATCCGTGATGGCGATGGTGGAGAGCATGGCTGCGGCCGCGAGGCCGGCCAGAGGGAGCAGTTTCATGGCATGTCCTTGTCTGTGGAGCTGATGGATGCCGCCAGTCTGCGCGTTTGTACCGGTTCGTGCGTCCTCCGCCGGTCGGCGAATTCTTAGCGAGAAGGCGGATGCCGCTTCCGACCTTCTACGGATGCGGTTATGTCCGGTCGTCGATAGCCTGGGCAGCATGAGGCTCACGGCGCCGCGGCTCAGCGAGTGGGTTGTCGCCGCCGCGATCGGCGTTTCAATCCTGGTTTTTCTCTTGCCGGCGACCGAGTGGGCTGCAGTCATCGCGCCGCTATCCGCGATCGCTGTGCTCGGGATGCGGCAGTTGCCAGTGACCGCCGCCGTTTCGCTCGCTGCGTTGCAACTCGGCTACGCGCTGCTTCAGGTGCCCTCGGAGAATCCGGCCGCACTGGCGCCCGGCATCGTCGCGCTCTATTCACTCGGTAGATACTGTGCCAGCCTGACGCGGGGCCCGATCGTCGCGGTCATCTACCTGTTGACCGCGCTGGTGGCCATCGAGTTCACGCTTGGCAACATCATCTTCGGCACGATGCTCTTCGGCAGCGCCTATGCGTTCGGCTGTATCGTGCGTCGCCGGTCGACCACGGCGCGCCGGGCCCGTCGCGACGCCTCCGCACTCGAGGCGATCGACGTCGACGGATTGGCGGCCGGTGTGGTTGCCGACGAGCGGGCTCGGCTCGGCGGCCAGGCGCTGGGGGTCATCCGCAGCGCGGTCGATGCAATGATGAGCGATGCGGCTGCGGCATCGGCCGAATTAGATCCACAGCCGATCGACCGGATCACCGAGCGCGGCAGGGCGGCGATCACCGAGCTGCGTTGGCTTCTCGGACTGCTGCGCACCGAAAATGAGCCCGCGCTTCCGCGCGCTCGAGTCGCCCGCCGATACTGGATCACAGATTTCGCCTTGATCCTGGTGTTGCTCGCACTGACGCTGCTCGACGGTCAGATCCCGGGCGAGCCTACGCCAACGCCGCTCGGGTGGGTACTGTTGCTCGCCCTTCCGCTGACACTCCTGCTGCGTCGGGCGCAGCCTGTGGCCGGTTGTCTGATCGCAGCCCTCCTCGTCGGCGCGTTGAGCGTAGCCGGCGTGCCCGTGTTCATCGGTACCGCGGCCGGTGCGCTCGTCACCCTGTGCCTGCTGGCGTGGTCTGTGGCGGTTTGTGGCAGCGCATCGGCCTGGGCCGGTCTCGCCGCGCTCGTCGCCGCCACGCTGTGGCCGGTGCTGGACGGGGATCCGCAGAACATTCCCATGCTCCTGGTCATGTTCGGCCTCCCGGGGTTCGCCGGGCACGAGTGGAGCGCGCAGGACCACGAGGCTCGACATGCGCACGTGAAGGCCGCAACTCTGCAGGCCGGCATCGACGCCCACGTCGAACGGGCGGTGCGCGAAGAGCGCCTTCGCATCGCCCGCGACCTGCACGACGTGACCAGTCACGCGGTCGGCATCATGGTGCTGCAGGCGTCAGCCGCACAGGCGCTGAGAACGTCCGATGTGCACGCGGCGAGACGCGCGCCGCAGATCGTGACGTCTGCCGGCAGCCAAGCGCTGTCCGAACTGACGACGCTGTTCGACCTACTGGATGCTGGCGCAATTGGCGCACCCGGACTCGCGCAGCAGAGCCACGAATCCCTCCAGTCGCTCATCGAGCGGATGCGCGCCGCAGGTATGCGCATCCGCGTGGTCGATGCAGCTGCCCGGGACCGGATGTCTGCCCCTTCTGGCGGACTCGACAGCCCGATCTCGGGTTCCGTCGAGCAAATCACCTATCGTGTCGTCCAGGAGGCGCTGACGAACGTGGCGCGTCACGCACCGCTCGCGGCGGTCGTCATCCGTGTGGCCGCGACTGCCGAGTGCTACGAGATCTCTGTGACGAACGGGGGCTGCATCAGACCGCCGGATGCGCCTCTGTCCGGCTTCGGGCTGGCCGGGCTGGCGGAGCGAGTGCGAGCATCCGCCGGTGCATTCGCCGCGGGGCCGGAACCGAACGGCGGCTATCGGGTTTGGGCGCGAATACCGCTCCGCCACGATCAGGCAGCGGCCGCGGAGCGTGCGACGAACGGATCGGAGGGCGCGACATGATCCGAGTCGTGATCGCGGACGACCACGATCTGATCCGAGGCGGACTGAAGGCGATCCTGCACGCCGAACCCGATCTGGTCGTAGTGGGCGAGGCAGCCGACGGGGCGTCGGCGGCGCGGGTCGCGGCATCCGAATCAGCGGACATCGTGCTGATGGACGTGCAGATGCCCGGATCGGACGGGATCGACGGCCTGCACAAACTGGCCGAGTCACGGCCACAGGCACGCGCCCTGATGCTCACGACGTTCGACCTAGACGAGTACGTCTTCGCCGCGCTGCGTGCAGGGGCCAGCGGCTTTCTGCTCAAGACGACGCCACCCGCGGAATTGGCTTCGGCGATTCGCGCAAGTCGCGGCGGGGACTTGTTGTTCGCACCGAGCGTGACCCGTCGGCTGGTCGAAGCCTACGTGCGGCGTCCACCCACACCGGGCGGGGTGCCCATGGAACTGTCGAGCCTGACGCAACGAGAACTCGAGGTGTTCCGCGCGGTCGCGCGTGGGCTGTCGAACGCCGAGATCAGCGCCGCATTGTTCATGGGCGAGGCGACGGTCAAGTCGCACGTCACACGCATCCTCGCCAAACTCGCGCTACGCGATCGCGTGCAGGCCGTCGTGCTGGCCTACGAATGCGGCCTCGCCGGGTGAACTCGGGGCACACGCCGAACGCCCCGGCGGAACTGCTGAGCGGCGACCTATGTCAGTGTCTCGCGCCGCCGACGGTACTCTTCCTCGTCGATGTCGCCCCGCGCGTACCGCTCGTCGAGGATCTTACGAGCCGACCCGAGCTCCGGGCCGGCCCCCTGCACGCCACCCTGCGGTATCGCACCGCGATCGACGCGCGCAAACCGGATGATGAGCAGGACAATCAGCACCACGATTCCAGCGAGTACCAGCATCCCGACAGCCATCAACGGCCACATGCCGACCATGCCGCCGTATCCGTGCCTGATCATGAGCGTCATTCCCTTCGGGGTCGTGAACCCGCTTTATCGCCTCTGAGCTTGTCTTCAGAATCTGAGCTTGTCTTCAGAATCTGAACTTGTCTTCAGAATCCGAACTGATCATCAGTATCCGCCCGGTCGATGTGAACCGGCCAACGTCAGCTATGAATGCGCAGTGAGTCGCGGCACACTGCGAATCCTACCGGGCAGGAACGGCAACACGGGGGCGGAATAGACGAGAGCGGCCGGGTGGTCCGGGTCGAGCGTCGCGCGGGCCGATCCGTACGTCCACACCCTGTTGTGCAAAAAGACGGAAACGGTCAAGTCCCCGCCGCGCGGGTACTGCCACGTGCCTGTGCCCCACTGCGCCGGCTGGCCGCGACCGTTGAACACGACCGTCGGTTTGGGATGCCACGGTAGCCGCGGTCTGCGAAGTGTCAGCTCGAAACGGTTCGCAGAGGCCGGTGTAGCTGGGTTCACCGTCTCAGCCTACGGCGGCAAATCTAGACTGGAGACCGTGCGCAAGCCCAACAGCACGGTCGTGATCCTCGTCGGCGCGGTCACGGACGCGATTTTCACCGAGCTCGACACGCTGCCCAACGTTCGCGCCGCGTCCATCCGGGCCGATTCGCCGATTTCGGAGCGCGAGTTCCTCAGCCGGGCCCACACCGCGTATGTGGTGCACGATCACGACCCGCTCGAGGCGGTGCAACAGGCCTGGATTGGCTTCTACGACGAGACGGCGCCGCTCGGCACCATCGAAGTATCCGTTCTGGAGGCACGAGCTGCGCTCCGTGGAGAGGCCACGACACTGCCCGACTACTACCTCGTTCTCGATCCGGATGCCCTGTCGCCCACCGCAAAGCACTGGTGGTTCGGCGCGCTCGCTGCGGTCGCGCCGAGTCGGGTGGTGCCGTGCGCCGCATCCGCTGCCGGCGTCGCAGGCGCGCTCAGCCGCCTGCCGCCGGGACGCTGGTGGCCGGAACCGCCCGATGGGTGGCTGATGTCGCTGGACCGTTACGTTCCGGATGCCGGGATGGCGACATTGGCCGCCTTCGCGCCCTCAACTCCGTTTGAGCGGAGGACGCGCACCGCGCGGCATCGCGCGACGGAGGCATGACGACTTTCGGGCGGACCGGAATACGAGTCGTTTGCAGTGACTTGTAGGTTGAGCACCCTGGAAGGAATCCATGAACTCGAGCACGCGCACCGGAATCGGGTTACGATCCGAACGCGGACCGCTGTTGACCGCCCTGATGCTCTCAACGGCCTTGGTAGCGCTCGACTCGACGATCATCGCGACGGCCGTGCCGTCGATCGTGAAAGACCTCGGCGGCTTCAGCCAGTTCCCGTGGTTGTTCTCGATCTACCTGCTGGCTCAAGCGGTGACCGTTCCGTTGTACGGGCGGTTCGCCGACATCTTCGGCCGCAAGCCTGTGATGCTGTTCGGCATCGGCATCTTCCTACTCGGATCAGTGCTCAGCGGTTTGGCATGGAGCATGCCCGTGCTGATCCTGTTCCGCGCGATTCAGGGCATCGGCGCCGGCGCGGTCGCACCGATGAGTATGACGATCGCCGGCGACGTGTACACCGTGGTCGAGCGGGCGAAGGTTCAGGGCTATCTGGCTGCCGTCTGGGGGCTGTCCTCCGTGATCGGCCCGGCGATCGGCGGCATCTTCTCGGACTACCTGTCGTGGCGGTGGATCTTCTACGTGAACGTTCCGATCTGTTTGCTCGCTGCGCTCATGATCTGGCGCAGTTTCCACGAGAACGCGAGCAGGAGCGCGCAGAAGATCGACTACCCCGGAGCCGTGCTCCTGACAGGCGGAACGACGCTGCTGATCCTCGGGCTGCTCGAAGGCGGGGTGTCCTGGGCGTGGGATTCGGCGTTGGGCATCGGCATCTTCGTGCTCGCCGCGGTGCTCCTAATCGGGTTCGTCATCGTCGAAAAGCGGGTGAAGCATCCGATTCTTCCGCTCTGGGTGTTCAGCCGACGCATCCTGCTGACGAGCACGCTCGCGTCAGCGGTGGTCGGTGCGATCGTGATCGGGCTGTCGTCCTACCTGCCGACGTTCGCGCAGGTGGTGCTCGGAACGAGCGCGCTCGTGGCGGGCTTCGCACTGGCGTTCCTCACTCTCGGCTGGCCGATCACCGCTGCACTGGCTGGCCGCTTTTATCTGCGAATCGGTTTCCGGGCGACGGCATTGATCGGCACGGCCTTCGTGCTGCTCGGCACCAGCCTGATGCTGATGCTCAGTGCGCACTCACAGGTGTGGGAGATCGCCCTGTTCTGCGCGATCATCGGCGCCGGGATGGGGCTGGTTGCAACGCCGACGCTGATCGCGGCGCAAGCGAGCGTCGACTGGGACGTGCGCGGCGTCGTGACCGGCAACAACATGTTCGCCCGTTCAGTCGGCAGCGCGGTGGGTGTTGCGGTATTCGGGGCGATCGTGAATGCGAGCGCCGGCGGCGCTGGTGGCACGCCATCCGCACTCGACCTGGTCGCGGGCACGCACCTGGTGTTCCTGGCGATCGTCGCCCTCGCGGTCGGGATGCTCGTGACCGTCTCGTTCATGCCGGGCCGCGAAGCCCTCGTCGGACTCACGCGGCCTGCTGAGGCTGGCGCGGTTGAGAGGTCGAGCGACAGCGCCACCGCGTGACCAGGTGCCGAGCCGCTCCTACTTGACGCAGGGAACAGCCCCGGAGGAAATCGGAATCGCCCACTCGGTCGAGACATTCGGCGGTGTGCTCGCCGTTGCACTCGGCGTTGAACTCGGAGCCGAGCTCGCGCTCTGCTTGCCCGAGCCTTTCTTACTGGCACTCGCACTCGCTTTCGCCCTCGATGTGGCCGTCGCCGACGCGTCGGACGCCGCGATCAACTGCGCTGTCGTCGACTGGATCTGGGTCAGGTCGACCGTGTTGACATCCTGCCCACCAATTGTCGCGAACCCGGTGATCGGCAACGTGTCGAACGAGATGCCGCCGCCCGCGAAACGCTTGGCGTCTGAGGCGAAGCTCAGCAGATCGAATCCGGAGTCGAGGGCGATGTTCTGCTTCGCCGTGTCGATCAGGGTCTGCATCAGGCCGAAGTTGGTGAACACATTTTCGTGCTCGAGCTTGTAGAGCAGTGAGATGACGAACGCCTGCTGCCGTCGCTCTCGGTCGAGGTCCGTGAAGTCCAACGCGGTGTTGTTCTCATCGCGGCGCTGGCGCACGAAGCTGACAGCCTGGGAGGCATTCAGTTCCTGGTATCCGGCCGTGAAGTTCGCGCCAGAATAGGGGTCCGACGTCGCTTCCGCCAGGCACACTTTGATTGGCTGCACCGCCACCGCCAACTCATAAAATGCCGCCATCGTCACCTCGATGAAGTGATTGATCGGCACCCCGCCGAGAAACTGCGACACGGTGGTGATCTCTTCCTGCCGTGCCGCCGATCGCGCCTGCTGGTAGACCTCGGCCTGGCTCAAATTCGGCTGCGTGTTGACCAGATTCTGCTGGGTTTGGGCGAGTTCGAGCCCGTAGGCCTCCTTGATCTTGCCCATTGATTCTCCGTACGGAGAGCCTGGGAAGGCCACGTAATCGTCTCGCGGGATCGAGATGCCCACAGCCTTCCCGCCGCCGGCCGGAATGTGGATGAGCATCAGAACATTGGTGTTGTAGCCTCCATCGGAACCACTGCCGGCGTGCAACGCGTTGTAGGTGGCCGCCGGCAACGGGTTGCCGTTCTCATCGAGCCTGCTGTCCAAACCCATCACCAGGATGTTGGTCGCGCCAGTATTCTGTGCGACTCCCCGCTTGGCGGATGTCTTCGGAAGCGAAATCGAGGAACGATGGATCCCGTTCGACAGATCGTTGTACTGGTAAACGACGAATGCGACCGCTGCCACCAGAACAACCACGACAACCGCTGCCGAGCTGAACAGCACACGTCGGCGAACGATGGTCTTACGTGAAACCCGACGGTGCTGCTGATTCTGCCGACGCGGCCCTTCTGCGGATGGGACAGTCATTGCCCACACGCTATGAAACGATGCTGGACGGATGCTGTAGTCCGGGCGGAGATTCGCGAATCTGAAAACACTGCCAGGTTGCGCATGTCATGCGATCCCGTGCACGAGTACGAACACCGTTCCGCCTTCAACGCCGCTCTCCGTGAACACGATCGTCACGTCGCCCGACACATACGTTCGATCCACACCCGTTCGATCCGCACCGGCCACGTCGCCAGACTACTCACAAGCCCGCTGCCTGGATTACTCATAGTGCGCAGAATGTCGGAATGCCCGGGCATTCCGACATTCTGCGCACTATGAGCGCGAAACGGTCGCGAGTAATCAGCAGCGCGCGACAGCAACTGAGAGTAGAGATACTGGGACATTATTCGAAGCAATCACGCCTGCGTCGGCAAGAGCGCGGAGACGATCGCCGGAAACTGAACGGAGATCGCTTGCCACAGGATTTCCTCGTCTGTGCCGTCGTAGTCGTGTGCGATGAAATTTCGAACGGCGCGGATGCCACGCCAGTCAATTTCAACATGGGCCTGCCTGAAGGACTCAGGGAACCGATCCGCGGCGGCCGATAGGTCGACGAGGAGGGACCGGGCGATGCGGCGCTGATCGTCGTCGTCCGGGTCGATGAAACAGTCGTGGCCACGGCCGACGACGCGCCGCGCGGTGACTGCAAAGCGCGCGACATCCGCAAGGATCGCTAGTGTGCGATCTAGATCCGCGGTCACAGGGCCACGGCCTCGGCCCGGATCTGATCCATCACTGGACCGCGGCCCCGGTCGGAGACCACGTCAACGCTGAGCCCGAGCATTTCCTCAAGGTCAACCATGAACCCGGCCAGGTCAAACACCGACGCGTCCGGATCGGGGCGGACCAGCAGGTCCACATCTGAG